>Ga0123338_10003102_pt1 | contig 15181 bp, 15 predicted proteins | sample grotaG_FD_89793 | JGI IMG/M metagenome (GOLD analysis project Ga0123338, IMG submission 89793) | Glacier valley bacterial and archeal communities from Borup Fiord, Nunavut, Canada, to study Microbial Dark Matter (Phase II) -... | ecosystem: Environmental > Aquatic > Freshwater > Ice > Glacier ...
CGAGCTCGGCCCGGCAGCCGTGGATGTCGCCGATGATGTCGAACGGCCCGTGATCGGTCTTGCGGTTGTTCCACAACGGCTGCCGCTCGACGGTGGTCGTCTCGACGTCCTCGGGCGAGGACAGCACGAAGACATGCCGAAAGCCCTCGCGATCGAGCCCACGCAGGGAACGATGCAGCTGTTGTTGTTGCTGGCGAATCACATGTGGCCCGAAGTTGCGATCGGTCCGGGCTTCGTTGCGATCGCGACAGAGCCGCTCGGGCAGATCGAGCACGATGGCCACTGGAAGACAGTGATATTCGCGCGCGAGTGCAATCAGTGGCTTGCGCGCTTCGGGTTGCACGTTGGTGGCATCGATGACGGTGAGCTTGCCCGCGGCCAGGCGCTTGGCGGCGATGAAGTGCAGCACGGCAAACGCATCGTCGGTCGCCGACAGGCTGTTTTCATCGTCGCTGACGAGCCCTCGACATACGTCCGAGGACAACACCTCGGTCGAGCGAAAGTGTTTGTGCGTAAAGGTGGACTTGCCGGAGCCCGACGAGCCGATCATCACCACCAGCGACAGCTCGGGCAGCATGATCTTTTTCATGTTGAAAATACCGCCATCTGGGTCGGTGCGCCGACGACGCTGTCTTCGTCCCCGACAGGTAAATACCGTACGCGATAGCCGAACTCGGTCGCGACCCGATCGGCCCAGGCGTTGAATTCGGCGCGCGTCCATTCGAAGCGATGGTCGCGATGACGGAACGTACCCGCGGGCAGCTTGTCGAACTTCACGTTGTACTCGGCGTTGGGAGTGGTCAACGCCACCGTCGCTGGCCGGGCAAATTCGAAGATGGTGCGCTCGAAAGCGCGCAACCGGGACAGGTCGAGGTGCTCGATGACCTCGACCACCGCCGCCGCGTCATAGCCGGCGAGGCGCACATCGCGATAGGTCAACGAGCCCTGGATGAGCTTCACACGCGCCCGTTTTCGTTCGGACATGTCGTCGAGTCGCAGTCGCTGCGCCGCGATCTCCAGGGCCCGGTGAGAGACGTCCACACCGACGATCTCGCTGAAGTCTGGCTCCTTGAGCAGCGCCCGTACGAGCTGGCCCTCGCCGCAGCCGAGATCGAGAACGCGATGCGCGCCGGCAGCCTTCAGCACGGCGACGACGCTGCCGAGGCGGATCTCGTTGAGGCTGATCTTGCGTTCGATGACCGCTTCTTCTTCGGCGTGGGTCGCCGCGGTCGCGTCTGGATCGGGCAACTCCTCGGCCATGATCTGGTCGAGTGCCGCCCGCGTCAGACTGCGCTGATGCTTGAGATATCGGCTGGCGATGGCCTCTCGCTCCGGATGTGCGGCCAGCCATCCTTCGCCAAAGCGGACCAATTTTTGAACCTCGTCGTCGCCCACCCAGTAATGTTTGTCGTCGTCGAGAACCGGAATGAGAACGTACAGATGCGACAACAGCTCGGACAGCGTCTTGTGCGCCCGCAAGGTCACGGTGAAATAGCGACTCATGCCCCAGTCTGGGTTTTTCTCGTCGAGGATTTGACGTTCGGCGACGACTTCGTAGCCGAGCGGCTCGAAGAGCTGGCGCAGAAAGGCTTCGCCACCGCGACAAGGCACGGCTGACAGGTGCGCCTCGAGTGGGATGGCCTGCGTGACCAATTCGGGACGTTCTTTGCTGCGGCCACCAAGCGCAGCACCGAGCACCTGCGCAATGGCCACGCTCAAGAACGACGACGCCACATAGGGTCGATCGTTGACGTACTGATCCATGGTCTGGTGCGCGCCGTGACGCCCACGCACCAGGCCCACCGGGTCGATCTCCAGCAACAACGCCGCTGTGCAGCGCTCAGCCTCGGCCACCGGATAAAAGACGTGCGCCTGGCCAAACGCCAGCGTGAACGAATGCAGGCGACCCGGGCTCTTGTGCAGGAGATAGCCAAGGTCGGTGGCGGGAGCGTGAGTGCTGGTCAGCGTGAGTAGCATCGGTCCTCGACGGGCGCCGAGGCTAGCACGGTGTGACGGAAAGGCTAGGCGGCGCTGGCGCCAGCATTGACGCGTTTGGCGTGAAGCAACACGAAGCCCGCTTGCGCCTGATGCTATTGCCATCGCAGGAGGGCTCATGAACGCAATGAAGTCAGCTTGGCTTTTTGGGGTTATCTTTTCGTCGCTGGCTGGTTGCGCACCGATGGCCCCGTCCGCATTCGTCAGGATGCGGATGGCGGGGATTCCGCCGCGTCCCGAAAACTGCGCCCTCAAGTTCAAGTATCAGTCATTGCAGAAACCCTGGGATACCTCTCGCTTCACCCAAGTTGGGGTGCTCGGTGTCGATCTCGCCGACACCGAATGGTCCGAGGAGATGAAAGACGCAGTGCGGACCAAAGCGTGTGAGCTCGGAGGCGAGGTGGCTACCATCGCCGCCGTCAATGAGAACCCCATGAGCCACAACAAGGCCGCTCTGGTTCTGGTTTACCGGGCGACCGATCACATGCGCTCGGCCGACGTCTTCTGAGACCCCTGTTACGGGAAGACTAGCCGGTGGCGGCCGGCCGTGGCTTTGAGGCTGGGGGCGAGGCGCGGCTTTTTGTCGTCGATGGGTTTGCCGTCGTCGCGGATGAGGACTAGCTCGTCGTTGGCCCAGGTGGCGGCGAGCTTGGTGTCGCTGGCGTTTTTCGGCGCGTCCAGCGACGGGTAGAGGTCGATGTCGGGGGTACAGTGCGGGGTGCCGGAGGCGCCGATGCCACAGACCACGAAGGATTTGAAGTCGGCGTCGAGGCAGCAGACCGAGTGGCCGGCTTCTTCGTCGTAGTCCTTCATGCTGTCGGTGCCTTTGGCCTCGATCTCGAGCTCAGGGCCGACGGCGCTGGGCACGCGGTCGATGAGGGTGACGCTGATCTCCACGCCGTGACGGAACTCGCTCTCCTTGCACGACATGAGCCGGCCCACGAACCAGCCGCGCTTGGTGCGCACGCCGACCGCGCAGTCTTCGGGCGATTCTCCGACGGTGAAGACCTCGACTGCCAGCCACTGGCCCTGCGGTTTTGGCAGCGAGAAATGCACGGCTCCGTCGGTCACATGACAGGCTTCGTCTTTGTTGGCGGCGCACCACGCCGCGATGCTGGCGACGGGACCGTCGAGCGGATGCGGGCCGAAGGCGTCTTTGGACGCGGAGGGATCGAGATCGAGCAGGCGCTCGCGCACACTCTTGTTCTCACGCAGATCGAGCGACTCGCGATAGGCCAAGATCGCCGCGGGCTTGTCGCCGCGCTGCTCCAGCACGCGCCCGAGGTTGTACAGCGCCGGCGCCCGCATCGGCGGCTCGCCCTTTTTGGCCGCTTTGCGACAGACCTCTTCGGCGCGCGTCAGGTCTCCGGTGAGGCGTAGCTCCCAGCCGAGCTCATTGAGCACGCGCGGCTCGTCGGGCACGGACCGCAACGCGGCATCGAAGGCGTGCACCGCCTCGGCATGCTGGCCTTTGGACGCGAGCTGCCGTCCGCGCTTGAGCTCGGTGGCCATCGTCCGCTCGCTGTCGCTGGGGTCACGTCCTTTGTCACGCAGGACGCGACGCGGCACAGCCTCGGCAACACTGCACCACAACGACAGAATCAGGACGGAGCGGATCACGGCGGGCTTGGCGCGGGATAGGGTGCGGTGGTCATGGCGTTGATCCAGGCGTCGACGGCGGCGAGGCCGGCGATGTCGACGACGTGCGTGTCGTTGGGCGGCATCTGCGGATAGCCGCCGCGCACATTCATGCGCAAGTGGATGGTGCTGCGCGACGTGTCGGTCGGCCGAATGCGGTAATAGTTGCCGGTGCCGCCCGTCGGGATGAAGCCGGATGCGGTGTTGATGGCGCCGAACGCGGTCGTGCTCTGGACGTTGACCGGTGTGGTGCCGCTGGCGATGTCGACGCGCATGGAGAACGGCCCGGATCCGCCCGGGTGATGGCAAGCATTGCCGCAGTTGGCGTGCAGATAGCCAATGGCGGCTTTCTCCGTCGCGTTGCCCGGCACATGCAGGGCACTCGCGGCGAGGGTGTGGTTGCCGTTGGTCGAGGTGACCAGGCTCAGCGTCTTCAGCTCGTTCCAGCCGAACGGCGTCGCCTCGGCCAGCGAGACCGCCTCGAAGCCCAGCACGCGGTCGGCTCGCCCGTCGTGACACACGGTGCAGCCGCCGTTGTTGGTGGAAGGGATCTCGTAGTTGGTGGTGCCGGGCACGACAAGCATGCCGCCGGGCAACTCGGTGGCCGTCATCTCGTCGCTCGACCAGGCATAGGTGGTCATGGTCCAGGTGAAGGGGTCGGTCTTCCACAGAAGCCGCGTCTCCACCCGTTTGTCGACGCCGCCGATGTTGAGCTGGAACTCTTTCCAGAACTTGGTGCCGACGGGAAATGACCAGGCGTTCATGTTGGTGACGTCGATCTGGGTGCCGGGCGGCAGATACATCCAGCGGCGCTTGCTGGCGCCGTCGCTCCACAGCCGATACGTCGGCTCGAACTCGCGGTTGGCCGGATCGATGGTCCGCGTGGCCCAGTTGGAGTAGAGGCCCGTGCAGCGCAGCTCGTTGCTGGCGCCGCCGTCGCCACCGCATGACGCTGCTGGCGTCAAATCGGCGCTGGCGAGGTCGCCCAAGGAGAGGTCGGCCACCGACAGATCCGCCGCCGTCGACAGATCGGCCCCACCATCGCTGCTGCTAGCGGGATTGTCGCTGCAATGGACCAACCCCAACACACACATGACCAACGACCACGGCTTCATATCCCCGTTTTATCAGAGAAACCGCGTGTTCAAAAGTCAACGGCTGGTGCTAGGCGCTGGTCGCAGAGCGCTGGGCGGCGACCAAGATCTCGTTGGACAGCTCTGGGTCGGCGGCGGCGATGGCGCGTGACAAGACCACGGCGCCGACCAGCTCGGAGTAGAGCTGGATGGCGCGGGTGCGGACCGAGGTGCTTCCCGTGCGCAGATAGGTGCTCAAGATCTCGATGAGGGCCTCGATACCGACGGCAAACTGCGTCTGGACTTCGGCCGGTTGCCTGGCGGCGTCGGCGGCCAGCGCCGCCAGGGGACAGCCGTGGGCCGGATTGTCGCGGTGGGTCGGCGAGACATACTGGGCGAGGTAGTCGTGTAGAAAGATGGTGGGCTCGGTAGAGGAGGCCAGCGACTCGCCGAGCGCGCTGTTGGCGCGGTCGATGGCCAGCCGGCAGGTCTCGGCGACGAGGGCCTCTTTCGACGAAAAATGGTTGTAGAAGCCGCCATGCGTGAAGCCGACCGACTTCATCAGCTCGGCCACACCCACGTCGTCGAAGCCGCGCTGACGAAAGAGCTGCGCCGCCGCTTCGAGGATCTGCTGGCGATTCTCCGCAGCCCGTTCCTTCGTCAGCTTCATTTCTCGATAATAATGATTGTTATCAGCAAAGCAATAACGATGATGTCGTTCATCATTGTGCCGCGCTCGCTGGGGATATGTTACCAATTGTCCGCCATGCGAATCCTCAACGTCTCCATTCTCTGGTTATCGCTATCCGGCTGCGCCGCGCCGTGGGTCTGGGCGCCGGCGACCTCGATCAAGCGCCCGTTGGCGGCGGAATATCCTTCGGCGTCGATGGTACTGGTCACCCGGGAGAGCAAGGTCACCACGTCCGCCGATACGCCGGCCTTCACCGTCACGCGCCTAGAGCGCCACGATATCGTGGCCGTCCTGCGCGACGAGCTCAAGTATGTGTGGTTTGCGGTGCCCGCATCAGCGGACGACAAGCTCGTGTCCATGAAAGCGCGAATCGTCGACCCACGCGGGCAAGCGACGGAGGTCACGCCAGAGCCGTTCGTCGGCGACGTCGCCGATCTTCAGCTCGAGAGCGAGAGCGGCAAGCTCGAGTACAAGTTCTTCCGCTTTCCCAAGGTCGAGGTGGGAAGCCTCATCGAATATGTCTACGCCACAGAATCCCCCGGCGCAGTGTTCTCCAAGAACGAAAAGATCAGCTTGGAGGTGCCAATCCTGCATTTTCATCTCGAGCTCTCGATTTCAAAAAACGCCGATTACGCGTATCGGCTCCACAACGTCGACGGCGCATTTCGTGCCAGCAGCGACGGTGATATGAGCAAGATCACCCTCGACCTTTACAACATCAAAGCAGCGGTGCGGGAGCCATTCTCGCCGCCCTGGTCGGCGGTCGAGCCATGGTGGGCCTATCGGTTGAACCATATCGATTGGCCGGGCGGTAAACACTATTCGGCATCGCGGCAGGTGGTATTCGATTCGTGGGCATCGACGATGAAAAAGCTGGCGCTGTCTTTGTACGTCGACAACGACACCTATTACAAAGGCGCTCCACTCAAGATCGATGTGCGCGCCTGCAAAGGCGACGTGCATTGCATCGTCGACCACGCCATGTCGTTCGTACGCGACAAGACCGAGCTCACCGAGTTGTCGAGGTTCATCACGGGCGCACGGTCCATGACCGACGTGCTGCGCTCGGGAAAAGCGAACAACTTCGAAAAGGCGCTGCTCTTGTGGGGGGTGTTGAAGGCGTCGCACGTGACGTCCTACTTTGGCCTCGCCCAGCGCGACCTGCGACTGAAATTCGAGAACGATTTTCCGCGACCGATCCAGTTCGACCACCTCATCGTGGTCGTGCCCCAGCAAGCGGGGATCGCCGCGCCGTTGGTTCTCGATCCGGCATGCGAGCACTGTGCCGTGGGGCAAGTACTGGCCAGCGTTGAAGGCCATGACATGTTGGTGCTGGAAGGCAAGCCCCAGCTGACCACCGACATCGATCTTCGTGTCGAGCTCGTACCGGTCAAGAGCTCTTCCGCTCCAGCAACGGGTTGGCGTCGCCAGCACGATGTGAAGATCGACCAGGCTGGGACGCTCAACGGCAGGATGAAAGAGACGCTCTACGGCCTCGAGGCCGTCGAAGCGCATCTCGGCAAGGCCCCGAAGGAGGCCGCCAACGACCTCCGTGGCCGCGACAAGCGCACGCTGTTGCGCAATGTGGTGCCGCAGACCTGCGACCGTCTACATGGCGAATGTCATCTCGAAGTGGACTATTCGGTGGTGAGCTACGCCGCCGTCGACGGTGACAGCTTGACGGTGCCGCTCACCTTCATGGCGTCGGATTGGGACACCCGGTTCCGCAGTGCAACCCGTGAGCACGATGTGTTCATTCGCTATCCGTCGCCAGAAGAAGAAATCCTGACGTTTCATCTGCCGGCCGGCTACGAGGCGGTGGACTTGCCTCCCTCGCGTAAACAGTCGACGCCGTTCGCCGATTTCGAGCTGGAGGTGACTTCGGCGCCCGGTGTGGTCACCGTTCGCCGTGCGGTGACCGGCCATCCCGGCATCTATCCCAAGGCGGATTATTCGGCGTACGCCGTCGCTGTGTCGAGCTTTGGTGCCACGCGGCGGCTGGTCTTCAGGGCCAAGCCGATCAAAAATTGAGGGCGGCGCGTACGTCGGCCGTGGAGCCGCTCGGGCAGGTGCCGCCGCCGGGCTTGGTGCCGGAGGCGCAGCCGAGGTAGGTGGTGATGCCGAGTGCGTTCTCCATGGCGCGGAGGACGGCGAAGTGGTTCATCGGCGTCGTGGCGACGGTGCCGGCGGTGACGTACGGCGAGATGAAGACGTTGGGCGTCGCGCCGCCGAAGCTGGCGCTCGATTGCTCGTCCCACAGAAGGAGCACGGCGACGTCGCCGCGCAGATAGGCCTTGGAGGCGAAGACCAGCGGTAGGTAGGTGTAGAGCCAGTTGTCGCCCTGGGTCACGGTGCCGTCGTGCATGTCGTTGCCGAGGTTGGGCGTGACGAAGGCGTAGGCGGGCAGGGTGTCGTTGGCCAGATCGTCGGTGAGTGCGTTTGTCGGCGTGGCGCAGGCGTTGTTTTTCTTGGTCGGGCTGCAGGTGATGCCCGCGATGCCGATGTCGTTGGCTCCGCAACTAGCCAATGTCGAGTAGTACGCGGCGGGGTTGTGTTTGCCGGCGTAGGGGTAGGCGCTGGTCTGGTCACAGGCGCTCGGCATGTCTTCTTGGTACGACTTCCACGACGGGACCTGGTCGAAGATCGACTGGGTGGTGAGGGTGTGCGCGGTGGCGTCGCCATCGTCGGTGATGCAGCCCGTGCCGGTGCTGTCGAGCCCGGTGTTGCAGTTGGAGCCAGAGGTGAGCGCCAGATAGTGCGGCAGGGAGATGAGATTGTTGGTGAAACAGTTGTCGAGATATTGCGTCGCGTAGCCGCACGACGTGGCCAGCGAGCTGATGTATGGGGCGGCAGCGTTGCCGTTGACGTTGCCGAAGTTTTCGTTCTCGAACACGAAGACCAGGAGGTGCTTGATCGTCGCTGGTGGTGTGCGCGCCATGCCGCTGTTGTTGCAGATGGTGCCGGCGGGAAATAGCGTGCCCCCGTCGCCCACTGGGGCCAGGTCGCTGCCGGCCAGATCGCCGTAAGTGGCCAGGTCGGCGTTGCCGCCGTCGGTGACGAGAGTGTCGTTACTACAAGCAGCCAGACCGAGGACAAGCCAGAGCAATCGCATAGGCCTTAATGTGCGCTCGCCTTCGATTCCTTCAAAATGTTTCTTTTTCGTCGCGGCGGCTCACTCGCAGAAGTCGCAGGTGCACAGGGTGCCGTACTGCGCCGCGCTCGACACCCTGCAGCCCGCCGGGCAGCTCGGGGCGTTGCAGATGGGCGGCTGCAGCGTCCTGCAGGCGCCTTGGATGCAGGAGCTGTACGGGCCGGGGCAGTCGGCGTCGTCGACGCAGTCGCAGTTGCCGCTCAGGCACGATCGATGGCAGCTGCCGGTTTTCGGCGTGCCGATGGTCAATTGGCAGTCGGTGAGGCAGACGTCGAGGAAGCCTTTGCAGTAGGCGTCGGGGCCGCAAGCGGCGTCGCTCGTGCAGGACGTGGCGCGTGGGCACAGCGTCTCGGCGACACAGCCGCTCGGGCAACAGCTCTGCGACGCGCTGGTGTAGGCCGGCACAAAACCGGCTCGGCACGTCGCTGGCTCGGTGCAGTCGGCGGTGCAGGGGCCAGTGCCAGCCGCACATTGCGCCGGGCCGGCCAGACATTGCGTAAAATGGTTGGAGCAGCTCGCGTTGTTGCAGGGCTTGTCGCCGCTGTACAAAGAGTAGCAGTCGCTGCGGGCGTCGCAGTCACCGCTGGTGTTCAGCGACTCGCAGGCCTGCAATTCGCACTCGGAGTGGGGACACAGAAGGCCATAGGGCTGACCCTTGACGATGCAGGCGGAGAAACCGGTGCCGCCGTCGCAGGTGGGACAGCCTACCGCCACACATCCGTCGATGGCGGCGCAACCAGAGGCGTCATTGGCCGATGCACAAGTGCCGCCACCGACGTGAAGAGCGCCGCTGTCGCAGGCCGACAAGAGCAGCAGCAGCAAAGAGAGTCGAGTCATGCAGCGGAGCCTTGCAACCGATATGCCGTCTGCTCGGCAAGGGTTTCAGCCAGTTGGCGCGGTCAAGCCAATAGGCGGATCTCAGAAATCTGAGAGCTTGCTCTGCGATTTACCTCTATTGCGGGAGTTTTCCGACGGTGAAGGGGCGATGCGTGGCTTTTTCGAAGGCGACCAGTAACTTGGCGATGGCGGCGTGGAGCCGTCGGTAGGCAGGGCTCTTGGGATCTTTGATCACGGCGTCGGAGTCGACGTCGTTGCGGGTGAGGCCGACGAAATAGACATAGGCGTGCGTGACCTCCGAGGAGTTGTCCTCGGCCTTTTCATCGACGCCGGCGGTCTTGTCGGCCACGAGGCTGAGCGCGACCGCCAGCGCCTGTTTGCCGACCGCACCCGACTTCCAGTCGACGTCGTCCATGTGGTTCATCTCCGTCGGCATGCCGCCAAAATAGGCGCTGTACGACAGAACACCGTCGGCGCCGAGCGTGTACGACTCCTTGACCTGGTTTGGATATTTCTTGCCGTCGGCTTCGTGCCAGATGGCGAAGGAGATCTGTCGCACCGTCGGTGCAGCCTCGACTGGCGCGGCCATCAACAGGCCCAACACCCACAGCAGCTTGTGCATGGCGCATGGTAGCCCAACGAGGCAACTCCGACCGCAGCGCGCTTCAGATGGTCATGAGGGGCAATGACGTGACTGGTGCTGGGGCGGATTCGGCGGGATAAAACTGTTTGAACCAGCGGCGCATCCGGAGCACGGGACCGTCGCCGGGGACCAGCATCGGCCGCGCCTTGTAATATTTGTTTTCCCAGATGGAGATATCGTTTTTCCACTGCGATATCCAGCTACCGACGACGTAAGAAACCAACAATCGCGGCATTTTCTTGTCGGCATACCAGCGAAACTGGACCTCTTGGGCCATCGGCGCTTTGGGCAGATGGGTATGAAACAAGATCACCGAGCCGAGCTTGGGAATGGCGATCTGGAACACGGTGAGACCGCCCGGCCCGAGGAAGGTGATGCTGGCGCGGGCGCCCGACGACGGCAGCGCGCGACCGTTGAACTCCAAGATGGCGTCGTCGTGGAAATAGGAGACATGCGGCCGCTCCGGATCGAGCTCCCACGTCGGAGAATGGCGCACGCCCATCAGTGGCACGCGCCACGGCGTCCACGGAATGTGCATGCGGCCGTGAAGCGGCTGGAAATGCTGAAAGTCGGCGCTGTTCTCGGCGAACTCGACGAGATGCATGCGCACCGGGCGCGGGTAGTCGTAGGCGCCGCGGTAGGCCATATCGCTGAGACCGGCGATGGGATCGAGGGCGTAGGGCGGGTCGACCTCGACACCGCGGGCGCGGGCTGCAGAGTAGTAGACCAACACCAGGCCGTGCAGCTCGCAGACAGGCCAGCTTTTGGCGCGCAGCGACGCGGGATGGCCGCTGGCATAGGGTACGTCGGTGACCTTGCCGTCGACGGCGAAGCGCCATTTGTGGAACGGGCACTCGAGACAGCCGTCCTCGACGGTGCCGGCGGCGAGGTGCGCGCCTTGGTGTGGGCAGTTGGCGTCGAGGACGCCGATCTGGCCGTCGACATCGGAGCGGAAGACGACCCAGCGCTGGCCGAGGCCTTCTTTGGGCAGGACCTGACCGCGGGCGAGGTCGGCAGAGTCAGCCAGCTTGTACCAGCCGTCGGGGTACGGCGCCGGATAGCTGGCGGCGCGGTCGGCGTCGTCGCTCATCGGCAGGACAGCCTCGGTCTTGCGGACGTTGCGGAGGTCAGCGATCAGGTTTTTGAGCATGGGTCTCCGCCTTAGACTCGTGGACCGGGACCAGGGTTGCATGGCGAGCTCCCCGGCGTATAGCCTCTCGATGTTGCCAGTGTCAACTGCCCGACTGGCGTGTGAGGCGCCTTCTCGCTACCTTGCGGCGATGAGCCCAGTGCCCCAGCCTCTCGTTGATTCTTCGGCCCAAGACATCGCCCTCGTCGAGGCGCTGTTCGACGCGTTTGCCGCCTCCGACACCCAGCGCGCGCTCGATCTCTTCGCCGACGACATCGTCTATCAGAATGTTCCCTTTCCCGCCGACCGCGGCAAGGCCGCAGTGGAAAAGACGCTGAAGCGCTTTGGGCGCCTCGTGACCAGCTTCGAGGTCAAGATGGTCAATATCGCCGCTCGCGACGGAGTGGTGCTCACGGAGCGCATCGATATCCTGTCAGGGCCGCTCCTTCACCTCGATATCTGGGTGTGCGGCACGTTCGAGGTCCGCGACGGCAAGATCGTCTTGTGGCGCGACTATTTCGACCTCGCATCGGCCACCAGCAAGCTATTGACCGGGCGCCTGCGCCAGCTGTTGGGTCTTTGATCCAGCTGGCGCGTTCCGAGTCCCAACACCGACCGCCGTCGGCTTGAGCGGCTATACTGGGGCATGGCCAGCCTCGGGCACGTGGCGCTGGGATTGGCTGCGGCGCGGTTTGCCGACGGTAGGCTGGTCACGGCGCGTCTTGGGCCCAGCATGGTGGCGTGGTCGCTGTTGTCGCTCTTGCCCGACGCCGACGTGATCGGCTTCGCCTTCGGCGTGCGCTATGGCGATCCATGGGGCCATCGCGGCGCGACGCACGCTCTGGCCATCGCGCTGGCAGGCGGTTTGGTCGCGTTCGCGCTCGCCCGGATCTGGGCCCAACGCCGACCATTGGCGCTGGGCCTCTTGGTCGCAGCAGTTCTGGCGAGCCATGGCCTTCTCGATACGCTCACCGACGGTGGACGCGGTGTTGCACTGGCCTGGCCCCTGTCGCTGGAGCGGTATTTCGCGCCTTGGCGGCCAATCCCGGTAGCGCCCATCGGCCTCGGCTTTCTGTCCAAGCGCGGCCTCTATTGCGCCGCCATCGAGCTCGCCATGTTCCTGCCGTTCTGGGCCTGGGCCTTGTACCCGCGCGCTACTTCCAGGTCCCAAGCGCCACACCGGCGTTGACCCGATACTGTCCGTCGGTGTCGATGTTGGCCTGGACGAAGAGCGCCGCCGTGGGACCGATGATGAGATGCACGCCGGCCTGTTGGCCGAAGCGCGGTGTGTAGCGGGACAGGTTGTAGCTGGCGTCGACGGTGCGGTTGGTGGAAAACACCGGCAACGGCGCCGACAGGTCCACCGACGAATAGTCGAAGCCGGCCTGCGTCTCCGTATGGAGGATGAAGCGACCAAACCGATGCTGAAAGCCCAGCCCCACCACGACGCGCGCCCGTGTATCGAGCGAGCTGGCGTCGAGGCCGAGCCCGAGCTGCGGCGTGGTCATGCGTCCGGCCATCACGCCGAGCTCGAAGCCGCCACGCAGGCCATACGACGACGCATAGTGCATGCCGAGGTTGAGCCCGCCGCCGTAGAACGTGCCGCCTGGCACGTTGGCGCTGCCGATGAAGTGGGTGTCGTTGCCGATCTTGGCCGTGAGGTCGTATGTCTGATGCCCGACCTCGCCGGAAAACTCGAGCGGGGCGATGTCGAAGATGAACATCGCCTGGCCATTCTTCTCCATCAGCGTCGAAAACGGCGACGGCTGCGGCTTCGGCGCCGGCCCCTGCACGACGGGGGCAGGCAATGCCGCCGGCGGCAGACTCACCGGCTCAGCCCGCACCAGCCCAACGAGCAACGCACAAACAAACACAACGCGAAACACCAAGCCAAACATAGGTTCCTCCTAGTTGGGCGTGAGCCTTCCGCGCACAGCTCGCCTTCGGCTCGCTCAGCGGCTCACGCCTCCGGTTACCAAAAGGAAACGTCCTTCCAGGCTACACATTCGCCACACACCGGCCACATCCGGCCACCTGTGCAGCAGGCGTAGCCGGCACGGCAGATGTGTGATGGCCACTGAAGTCGGGTACGATATCCGGGCAATGTCCAAGCCGCAGAAACGAAATCTCTGGATGATGGAGCGCGCTGCATACACCGCAGAGCGCGCCGCCGCACTTGCTGGCGTCCCGAAGTCGACCGTTCACTACTGGGCGCGTGAGGGCGTCCTGGTGCCTAGCGTGTCCGAGGAACGCGTAAAGCTTTGGTCGTTCGCAGACCTCATGAAGCTGCGCCTGATCAACTGGCTACGCCAGGATAAGGAGCGGCCCGACGGGAAAACGATCACGGGGACCAGCATGGGCACCATCCGTCGCGCGCTTGTCGCGCTTGCAGACCTCGACCTCGAGCTTTGGACCGAGGACAGCGGCCCGTCGGTGCAAGTTGATCGCGGCGGCAGAATTGTCATCCAAGATCCAACCCCGCGAGGCACAGAAGTAGGGAGGTGGGGCGAGCTCCAAATCGCGCAGACCGATGTCCTCGATCTCACGAAGCCTTTCTCCATGTGCGCCGGTCATGTTGGCCCTGATCTGCATGCGCCTCGACAGAGCTTGCGCATCGTTCCCGGCAAGCTCGCTGGCGCTCCACATGTCATCAATACGAGGGTGGAGACTGAGGCTCTGGCCGCGCTCAATCTCGATGGGATGCAGATAGAGGCCATACACTCGCTCTATCCGGCGCTGTCGGTAGACGCCATCGCCGAGGCGCTCGATCTTGAAGCGCAGTTACAAAGGAATGTTGCCGCCGCATGACGGCAGAGCGACGACTCTTCGCGCTCGACGAGAATTTTCCTCAGCCGATCGTCGATGCAAATGCGTCTTACATCAGACACGCCGACCTTGTTCCGCTCAGGCGTATCGACGCGCGATTGTTGAACACGCCAGACTGGCAGATCCTCCTCGCGCTCCACCAAGACAAAAAGCGTAAGTGGGATGGTCTAATCACGACCGATGCGAGGATGCTCACCCTCACGAAGGAACTGTCGGTGCTCTGCCAAACCAAACTCACCGTCGTGGCGGTGGAGGCAGCAGGCCATGACCCGATCAAAGCAACCGGGCTGTTGCTGGCCTACCTACCGGGTATTTGCAAGCTGACGAAGCCGGACCAGGCGCAAGTGTGGATGCTACGAGCGGTGCAGAGGAAGGCGGACCTGCCGTGGGAATATCTTCGCAAGGAAGCGACTCGACACAACCGAACGCCTGACGACGTGTTCAAAGAGATGAAGCTCTCAGACGCTGAGCTTGCGGTGGCGGTCCTGCCGGCACTTGCGACTATTTGACGAGACGGCGACGGTAGTCTCCGCGCCCGAGCCCCACGCTAGCGCACGCCGACCAGAACCTCGAGCATGGCTTGGTAGTTTTGGGTGTTCTGGGCGACGAGGCCGAGGGCGGGGTCGACGGGCCGTTCGGCGCCGAAGAGGGCGTCGAAGCGGATGCCGGCGCGCATGGTCAGGTGGCGGCCGGGTTGGACGAGGAGGCCGGCGAGGAGCTGGGCGCCGCCGCCGTAGAGGTTGTTGAGCACGGTGGTGCCGGGGCTTTGCGGCAACGGACGGCGACCGGAGCCGTAGTAGGCGGCGGCGCCGACGCCGGCGTAGAATGCGTAGCCGAGTGGCAAGGGGTGGTGGTAGATGGCCTGCAGGCTGCCGAAGTAGGCGTCGCTGTTCTGGGTGGTCGCGCCGTCGCTGGCGGAGTAGATGCCGAGGTAGGCCATGGTGAGGCGGAGCTGGATGCGCGAGTGGACCATCACGCCGGCGTAGAGGCCGGGGTTCATGTAGAGGACCAGGCTGGAGGTGCGATCTGCCGTCGCTACCGTCGTGGTGCGGGTGATCGACAGGCCGCCAGCGATGTTGACGCCGCCTTCCCAGCGGCCTTTGCGTAGGAGGGTGTCGTACTTGCGCGCCGATGCCTGCGCGTATTCGGCATCGTATTGAGCGTAGGAGGGGGACGCTAGACAGACAGTCAGCGCGCA
>Ga0123338_10003104_pt1 | contig 15175 bp, 16 predicted proteins | sample grotaG_FD_89793 | JGI IMG/M metagenome (GOLD analysis project Ga0123338, IMG submission 89793) | Glacier valley bacterial and archeal communities from Borup Fiord, Nunavut, Canada, to study Microbial Dark Matter (Phase II) -... | ecosystem: Environmental > Aquatic > Freshwater > Ice > Glacier ...
CAGCTTCTTCCCGTCGATTGTGGCAATCACCGTCTCCAGAGGCATCGCCTGAGGTTGAGCCAGAAGGGAACCGCAGAAGATAACAGAAATAATGAGGGCCTGTGTGAGACGCTTCAAGCCCTCAATTTACCACGCATGCTTGTCCGGTTCTCTTACCTTGCTTCCGAACGCGCCACCGTCTCGGACCGCTTGATCTGTACGCGTTTGCGGCCTGACGCCAGGTTCTTCGCAGCCTTGTCGCGAGCCGCCTGACTGATTTCAATATTGTTCACCACAGCCAGCGCGCCCGAACTCTTCGCCAGACGAGTCGCCACGCCCTTATGCTGAATCACGTTGGTGTGACCACTAATGGTCGCAATCGCGCTCTGAACGTGCACGGTAAACTTGTCCTCGTCGATCTTCGATTCCGCAAAGCGGCCCCGAATGGTGCGCTCCAATTCGGCGTCACTGATTTTAGGAATAGCGCCTCGAGGCGCCGCGGCAACTTTCGCCTTCGGGCTGGCACTCTTCGTAGGGGTCGCGGCGCTTAACGACAACAGGGCAGTAAACAGGCAGAAAATGAGTTTCATCTGCGCTGATAGTGCGACAGGTTGTGAAAAGTCTCAGCCGGCCACTATTTGCCCACCAGAAACACCGCCGTCTCCGCTAACAAATTTGGCAGCACGGTCACCCGCCGAGACCCCGCCAAAAAATACCGCCGCTCCACCCGGAACCCCTGTCGCTCCACCAATGTCTCGAAATCGTGAACCGTCAGAAAATGAATATTCGGCGATTCATACCATTCATAAGGAAAGAGCTTGGTCCGCGGAGCCTGCCCGGAAAACAACATGCTGAACCGCACGCTCCAATGTCCAAAATTCGGAAACGCCACAATCGCCTGACGCCCCACGCGCAGCATCTCGCGCAGCACCTTTAAAGGCGCGCGCGTCTCCTGCAGCGTCTGGCTCAAAATCACATAATCGAATGCATGGTCCGGATAATCGGCCAGCCCCTCGTCGATATCGCCCTGGTAAGCCGATACTCCGCGACCGATCGCCTTCCGAAGTTTCGCCGGCTCAATCTCCACCCCGCGCGCCTGCACACCCTTGTGTTCCATCAGCCAGGCCAGCAGTTCCGCCTCGCCGCAACCCAGATCCAGCACCCGCGAACCTGGCTCCACAATTTCGCTGATGATCGCGAAATCGCTTCGTCCCGACAACGCGCCCACTTGCGTACTCTCCACTTCAGACACGGGCGGCAACGGCGGGCTTCTCCTTATAGGTACTGGTCAGAAAACCGCGCATCACATCGGTCTGTTCGGCCACATCCACCAGAAACGCATCGTGCCCGTAATTCGATTGCAGGTCGCAATACGCCACCTCCAAATTGCGCCGCCGCAGCACGCGTACAATCTCCTGCGATTGGTAGCTGGGGTACAGCCAATCCGAAGTAAAGCTGATCACCAGAAATCGCACCGAAGCCGTCTCCGGCGCGAAACTCGGCGTGCTCAGCAGATCGAAATAGTCCTCCGCCTTGGTTATATATAGATACGAATTGGCATCGAACCGCCCCACGAACTGCGATCCCCGATACCTCAAATAACTCTCCACTTCGAAATCGACTGAAAAATCGAACCCAAATTTCTTTTTCTCCCGCAGGCGCCGCCCAAACTTCTCCCGCATGGATTCATCGCTCATATAAGTGATGTGCCCCACCATGCGCGCAATGGCCAACCCTCGTGCCGGCGGCTTGCCGGAATAGTAATCGCCACCGTTCCAATCCGGGTCCGCCATAATGGATTGCCGCGCCACTTCATTAAACGCAATCTGCTGCGCGCTGTGCCGCGCCGTCGTCGCAATGGGAATCACCGCGCGCGTCATTTCCGGATAGGAAGCTGCCCACTGCAGCGCCTGCATGCCGCCCATGGAGCCGCCCGCCACCGCCAACAGTTGCCCAATCCCCAGCGCATCGATCAACATCTTCTGCACGCGCACCATGTCCGCTATGGTGATCACGGGAAACGTCATCGCATACGGTGCGCCAGTCTGCGGATTCATCGATTGCGGCCCCGTCGTCCCCTGGCACCCGCCCAGCACGTTCGAACAAATCACGAAGTAACTCTCGGTATCGAAAGCTTTCCCCGGCCCCACCATACTGTCCCACCACCCCGGCTTTCCGCTCTCCGCGCCCACGCCCGCCGCATGCGCATCGCCCGAAAACGCATGCAAAATCAGAATCGCGTTTGAGCGTGCGCCATTCAACTCCCCATAAGTTTCGTAGGCCACCTCCACCGAAGAAAGCACCGCGCCGCTCTCCAGCGCAACAGTCTCAAAGCGCGCGGTCTGAGTCTGGACAATCATTTCCATTCACATGGTAACGTACGGCTTGCTGGCGATCATCCTCCTGCTGTCCGGCCTTTTCCCCTATCACGAAGCCCTGCCGAATTATCCCTACAGCTTCCCGCGCGACCATTTTGAACATCCCGATTACCGCACCGAATGGTGGTACTACACAGGCAATCTGCAAGATGCCCAAGGCCGCCATTACGGCTTCGAACTCGTATTCTTCCGCCAAGGCGCGCGCACCGCGACGCCCACCGCAAACCAATCTGCCTGGCGCATCGATGATCTCTACTTGGCCCACGCCGCTATCACCAAGATTGACGCGAACCAGTTCCACTACGCTGAGCGTCTGAACCGCGCGGGACCCGGAATCGCCGGCGCCAGTTTCGCCGCGAAGCGCATCTGGAACGGCAACTGGCAAACGCAATGGACCGGCGACAGCCAACACCTCATCGCCCTCGCCGAAGACTTTCGTCTCGATCTGCAACTTCAGCCCGCCAAGCCATTCGTCATCCACGGCTTGAATGGCGTCAGTCAAAAGGCCGAAGGCGCCGGCCGCGCTTCCCACTACGTCAGCTTTCCGCGCCTGAAAGTCTCGGGCACCCTCGATTCCGAAGCCGTTCACGGCGAAGCCTGGATGGACCACGAATGGTTCACTGAGCAACTCGACAAAGCCCAATCGGGCTGGGATTGGTTCAGCGCCCAGTTTAACGACGGCACCGAATTGATGCTCTTCGATCTGCGCCGCAAAGATGGCAAGCCCGACGCCTATTCCGCCGGCACATTCATTGATCGCGCCGGCCACCCGCACCACCTGTCAGCCTCCGATTTCTTGCTCCGCCCCACCGCATATTGGAAGCGCTACCCTATCGAGTGGAAAATTGCCATCCCCTCCCTGAAAGTGAACGTGGTTTGCAAAGCGGCACTCGAAAAGCAGGAGTTGAAGACTAAAGCCGGCGCGACAACCTATTGGGAAGGCGCAGTCACCTACAGCGGCACGCATCAGGGCCGCGGCTATCTTGAGATGACCGGCTACGAAAAGCCAATCAGCTTTTGACCGGATGATGCCGAGCCTAGCCATACTCTTCACGCTTCTCGCCGCGCCTCTCCTGTTCGCCCAGCCACCAAAGTCCTACCTCTGCCACCGTACCCCGCACCCTCCCCGCATCGATGGCAAGCTGACCGACGACGTCTGGCGCCGCGCCCCCTGGACCGACGAATTCATCGACATCGAAGGCACCGCCAAGCCCAAACCTCGCTTCCGCACGCGCGTCAAAATGCTCTGGGACGACGACAATTTCTACATCGCCGCACAATTGGAAGAACCGCACGTCTGGGCGACTCTCACCGCCCACGATTCCGTCATTTTCCACGACAACGATTTTGAAGTCTTCCTCGATCCCAACGGCGACACGCTCAACTACTACGAGTTCGAAATCAACGCGCTTAACACCGGTTGGGATCTGTTCCTCGATAAGCCCTACCGCTTCGGCGGCAAGGCCGACAATTCCTTCGGCATCCCCGGTTTACAGACAGCTATCCACATCGACGGCACTCTCAACCGGCCCCAGGACACAGACAAAAGCTGGTCGGTCGAACTTGCCTTCCCCTGGGCAGCTTTCGCCGAACACGCCGGCACGCCCACGCCGCCCCTGCCCGGAGACACTTGGCGGATCAATTTCTCACGCGTCGAATGGAAACACGAAATTGTCGACGGCGCCTACCGCATCATCCCGCACACTAAAGAGGACAATTGGGTCTGGAGCCCGCAAGGCGCCATCAACATGCACATCCCGGAAATGTGGGGCAAGGTCCGCTTCGTCCTTTAACCCCGCCTAATTCAGAAAATATTTCGTATACAGCGTATCCCGCTGCTTCGGAATGAAACCAGCCTCCCGAATCAACCGCCTCAGCTCTTCCTCCGTCGCTTGATGATGCGCGCCGGCGGCTGAGACCACGTTCTCCTCAATCATGATGCTGCCCACGTCGTTCCCCCCAAAACGCAGGCCCACCTGACACGTCTTCAACCCGGGCGTCACCCACGAACTCTGAATGTTCAGAATGTTATCCAGATACACGCGCGAAATCGCCAGTGTGCGCAGGTATTCCACCGCCGTCGCCTCTTCCTTCACAAAACGGCCGAGCGACGTATTTTCGCGCTGAAAACTCCACGGGATAAACGCCGTGAACCCGCCCGTATCCTCTTGAATCTGCCGGACAATCTCAAAGTGGTTCACGCGCTGTTCGTACGTTTCCCCGCATCCGAACATCATCGTCGCCGTCGTCCGCATCCCCAAAGCGTGAGCCGTCCGGTGTACATCGATCCATTCCGCCGTCCCGCATTTCAGCCGGCTGATCCGGTAGCGAACCGCATCGTCCAGAATTTCCGCCCCGCCGCCCGGAATGGAATCGAGCCCTGCATCCCGCAGCCGCGCAATCGTGTCCCGAACCGAAATGCCGCTTACCTCGGCGATATTGGTAATCTCAGGCGCGGAAAAACAATGAGTGTGGATCGTAAACCGGCTCTTGATCTTCCTCAGCAGGTCCTCATACCATTCAATCTTCAAATCCGGATGCAAGCCGCCCTGCATCAATATGCCCGTCCCACCCAGCGAAATCGTCTCCGCAATCTTCCCCGCAATTACTTCAAAATCAAGTACATAGCCCTCTTTGCTGCCAGGTGCACGGTAGAAGGCGCAGAAGGAACAATACTCTGTACAGAAGTTCGTATAGTTGATATTCCGGTCGATAATGTAGCTGGCGACGCCCTCGGGGTGTAGTGAGCGGCGAACCGCGTCCGCCTCCATCCCAATCCCAATCAGATCCGGCGATTCGAACCGTTCCAGAGCCTGTGCCCTCGTTAACATAACTTTATTATTCTAGGCCAGCTAGTACAGATCGGCATCTATTCCCAAAACTTTAGGCCGTTCAGGGTAAATTAATACAGTAAATCGTTGACACGGTACAGGTGTGCCGCTAATATCCATAACAGCACCTCAAATAAGTTTTACAGTTTTACAATTTTTCGGAGGAACACCTATGAAATTACTTGCAGCTCTCACCGTACTTGTAGCAGCCACCATCGGCTCCGCAAGCGCCACGCCGATCCAGTACAGCACTACTGGGTCAGTCTTTGCTTCTACTGGAACCAACGTTCTTGTAGCTGGAACAGTAACCATCACCTTCAACTCAATCGCTGCCGCCACTGTGAACGCCCCCACCGGCATTAGCTATGGGTTCGTCAATGTTGCCTATGCGGGCGGCCCGAACCAAGTCGTACCTGCTTTCCAGTTAAACCTGCACGTGAACAACATCACTGACGGCGTCAGCGGTATGTTCCTGGTTACTTCTTCCGGCGGCTCGGTCGGCCAGGGTCAGGACACCATCGTGGTCAGCTTCTCGCCCATTCCGTTGTTCCTCGGTACCGCCTCTTTCACTGCAAATTCCCCGCTGAACTTCACCGCGAGTAACACCTTGCAGGGCCAGACCTCTTTCCAGGGCGGCGTCAACCTAGCAAACGCGCCGGAGCCGGGCACCATGTTCCTTCTGGGTGCTGGTTTGATCGGCATCGGTATCACGGCACGCAAGAAGTTCTCGAACCGCAGCTAGTTCAGTCCTACTTTTAACCGAAAGGCCTCGCCGAGCAATCGGTGAGGTTTTTTGCTTTTGGGCCCTGCCATAATACGTTCTTGCTCAACCACTCCGTTTGCGCTTTAGATTGTCCAGACGCCTGCTCGCTCCAACTCGATGTGAACGCATCCGGCATCGGCTCGCGCCTTCGTGGCGATCCCGCCCACCCCGTTACACGCGGCTTCCTCTGCGGCAAAGTAGCCAAATATCTTGACCTTGAATATTCCCCCCGCCGGCTCCTCTATCCCCAGCAGCGCATTGGCCCCAAAGGCGAAGCACGCTTCCGGCCCCTCTCCTGGGACGATGCTCTCTCCGAGGTAGCTGAACGCCTCACCGCCATCGGCCGCGAATGGGGACCGGAAGCCGTGCTGCCCTATTCCTACGCCGGCAACATGGGCTACCTCAACTTCCAGGGCATGGACCGGCGATTCTTCCACCGCTTCGGAGCGTCGCGCCTGGACCGCACCATCTGTTCCTCCGCCGGCGGCGCCGCCCTAACTGAAACCACCGGAGCCCGTTACGGCACCGAACCCGAACAGTTCCGCCATTCCAAGCTCATCCTCGCCTGGGGCGCCAACATCCTGTCCACCAACGTGCATCTCTGGCCCTTCATCGTGGAAGCCCGGCGGAACGGTGCGAGGTTCTACGTCATCGATCCCCACCTCAGCCGCACCGCCAAGCTAGCCGACCGTCACTTCGCCCCGCACCCCGGGTCCGATGCTGCCCTTGCGCTCGGCCTGATGCACGTTATCCTGGCGGAAAAGTTAGAAAACACAGCCTACCTGACTGCTCACACACGCGGCTTGGCCGAATTGCGCGCACTAGCCGCCACCTATCCACCCCATCGCGTCGAAGCCCTCACCGGAATCGCCGCTCAAGAAATCGTTCAACTGGCCCGTGAGTTTGCCACCATCCAGCCGGCCGTGATCCGGGTCAACTACGGCGTCCAGCGCAGTGAGCGTGGCGGCTTGGCTGTCCGTCTCATTTCGCGCCTGCCCGCCCTCACCGGGTCCTGGGGCCAACTCGGCGGCGGACTGCAACTCTCCACCTCGGGCGCTTTTCACTTGAACCTCCACGCCCTCAACATGCCCCACCTCCAGGAGGCCTCTCCCCTTGGCCACGAAGCGCGCCTGGTAAATATGTCTAACCTGGGGCACGCCCTTACCGAATTGTCAGGCCCTCCCGTGAAGGCTACCGTCGTGTACAATTCCAATCCGGCGTCCGTTGCGCCGAACCAGAACGCCGTGCTCGCCGGCTTCAGCCGCCCTGACCTGTTCACCGTTGTCCTCGAGCAATTCATCACCGACACCGCTCGCTTCGCCGATATCTTGCTGCCCTCAACAACCTTCCTCGAACAGACAGACCTTTATATGGCCTACGGGCATTACTATCTGCAATTCGCCCGTCCCGCGCTGCCCGCGCCCGGCGAATGTCTGCCCAATTCGGAAGTGTTCCGTCGCTTGGCCCGCCACTGCGGCTTTACCGAACCCTGTTTCAGCGACACCGATGACGATATCGTCCGCGCGGCGCTCGCCTCCGGCCACCCCTTCCTCGAGGGCATCACGCTCGAACGCCTGGAACGGGAGCGATCTATCCGCCTGAATATTTCGCCGGAGGGGCAGCCCTTCCTACCCTTCGCGAACGGCTTCACGACGCCCGATGGAAAATGCGACTTGGGCGCACCCGACCTCGATTACGTCCCGCCCATCGAATCGCGCCACGGTGATCCAGCGCTCAGAAGCCGTTTCCCCCTGGAGTTGATCTCGCCCAAGAGCCACAACGCCATGAACTCCACCTTTGGCGGCACCCCTGCATTGAATGCGGAAACCGCTTCGCTGACCGTCCATCCGGCCGATGCCGCAGCCCGCAATATTGCACCCGGCGACCCGCTGCGTGTCTTCAATTCGCGCGGCGAAGCCTTTCTGCGCGCCCGTGTAGCACGCGACGTGGAGCCCGGCGTAGTGGCCACCCCCTCCGTCCGTTGGTCTGGCGCTTCGCCAAACATGCGCAACATCAATGCACTGGTTTCCGAACGGTTGACGGATTTGGGCGGCGGCGCTACGTTCTATAGTTGTTTGGTGGAAATAGAAAAGGTTGGAACAGCAGGCAATCAAACCGAAGCGGAAAATAGAAACCATGCGTAAAATTGCGCTGCTCACTCTGCTTGCCCTCGCTTCCGGGTGCAAGAACAAAGATAAGGTTCGCGTCATGACAGAGGAGGAGGCGCCCCGCCTGGCCACCATGCTCACCATGTCAGACCCCCGCGCACCCACGCAGCTCCTGCTGGGCTTCTATTCGCTCGAAACCGGCGGCTGGCGCTGGACGGCGGGAAAGTTTTCCGTCATCCTGCGGCCCCCTCGCGATGCCGCCCAGATGGGAGCCGTTGTGAAGCTGAAATTTACTCTCCCTCAGGCCGTGCTGGATCGGGTCAAATCCACCACCTTAACGGCAGCCATCGGTGCCATCTCCCTTGCCCCGGAAACCTACGACAAAGCGGGCGATTACGAATACGTTCGCGAAGTTCCGGCCGCGGCTCTCACCTCCGAGTCGGTGAAAGTGGATTTTTCCCTCAGCAAGTTTCTGGCGGCGGGCACCGTGGAGGGCCGCGAACTCGGCGTGATCGCGACAGCGGTCGGCTTTGAACACAAGTAGGTTGAAAGACCGCTTCGGCGGTAAGGCGCTGTCCGCCATTCTGCTGTTTCTGCCGGTCGCATTTCTATTCGCCGTGTATTGGTACGGCTTAAAAAACTGGTTTGAACAGGATGATTTCGCCTGGCTCGGCCTTCATTCCAAGGTCTATAGCTTTCGCACGCTGCTCGCCGCCATGTTTGCCCCCATGGCTCAAGGCAGCATTCGGCCCTGGAGCGAGCGCGGCTTTTTCCTCCTCTTCTACCGCATCTTTCAGGATAATGCGCTGCCCTATCACATCGCCGTCTTCGTCACCCAGACGGCGAACTTGGTGCTGCTGGCGCTGGTGATGCGCAAGCTCACCCGCTCACGCTTGGCGGCGGTTGCGGCACCCATACTTTGGACCGCTAACTCCGCTCTGCTCACGCCCCTTTGCTGGGTGTCGGATTACAACCAGATTCAATGCGCCTTCTTTCTGCTGCTGGCGTTCCTGCTTTATCTGCACAATCGTTACTGGCTGCAGTTCGTCGTCTTCGTCCTGGGCTTCGGCGCTCTCGAGGTGAACATTGTGTACCCCGCGCTGGTGCTCGCCTTTGTCGTCGCGTGCCGCCTTTCCCGGAAGCGAGTCTTCGAAACCCTACCGCTCTTCGCCGTGTCCGCCGCTTACTATGCGCTGCACACCTGGGCGGCGCCGCGCCAAACAACGGGTATTTACTCCTTGCACTTCGATTCCGCTCTGCCCTTCACGCTTTGGACCTATTGGGGCTGGGCCTTTACGCCCGTCAATACCCACCTGCCTGTTTACGTCGTTCTCGCTTTCACTGCCCTTATACTTGGGTTCGTTTTGTATCGCGCCCGTCTGGGTGACCGCCTGCCGTCATTCTTCCTCTTTTGGTTCTTCATCACGCTGGCGCCCACACTGCCGCTCCGCGATCACGTCAGCGATTATTATCTGGCGATTCCAGTTCTCGGCTTGGCCTCAATTTTTGCGCTCGCTCTGACCACCTCTCCCGCGCCAATTCGATGGGCTGCCGTCGCCGCGGCCGCGTTCTATTTATTCATTCATGTCCCACTCGCCCGTTTTGGCACTCATTGGTATCTGAGCCATACCAGGCCTGTCCGCAATCTGGTGCTCGGCGTACGTCAGGCTCGCCAGCTACATCCCGGCAAAACAATCCTGCTCACCGGCATTTCGGACGATCTGTACCTGGACGCCCTGGCGCACTCAGTTTTTCGCTCGCTCGATATCCCCAACGTCTATCTCGCCCCCGAACTCGCCCCTCAGGTGGACCGTCTCGACGCCGCAAATCCAGACCGCCACAGCTATCTCCTTGCTGCCGGCCCCACCGTTCACGCCTTGCAAAAAGAAAATTTAATCGTCTACTCCGCCCAGGGAGAGCGCATTCGAAACGTCACTTCCGCCTACGAACGATTGGTACAAAAGCATTTCGGCTGGGATGAAAAAAACAATTTGCCAACAAGACTTGACGTCGGTAACCCTTTGATGGGATACTTGCTCGGTTCGACATGGTATTCTCCGGAGGGAACATTCCGGTGGATGCCATTACGGGCATCCTTCCGAATGGGTGGCCCGCGAATAATTGGTAGTTCGCTCACCCTTGCTGGCTATTGCCCGCCTGAGCAAACTGAATCCGGCCCATTGAAGTTTTCCGTCTCAGTAGACGGAAAAATGATTTCCGAATCGACAATTCGTAAACCGGAGACGTCATTTTCTCGTACGTTTGTTTTGCCGCGTGAATTGGTTGGCCGCGAAGCGATCGAAGTTACCATCGCGGTGGATCGAACCATCGAAAAGATTCAAGGTTCGCCCTGGGGTCTTGCGTTCGGCGTGTTTGAGATTCGGTGAATCGAATGAGGAATTTCGGAATCTCTTCTTCTGAAGAAAAAAAGAAGAGTTTCGAAACTTGCAGCACACTGTTGTGTTTTGCTGAGAGCCTCTGAAGAGCGTGGGAATGAAGCCTGCGCGTTTGGCACCGGGATTGCTTCCGGTGAGTGCCATGACGAAACGCGTGAAACTTTTCCGCGCAAACTTCGTCAGATTGTACGATACGTTTTTATAAGCGCCACGCAGTTATTAGTTGAATCGAGGAAGACACGACCATGACCAAGATCGAATTGGAAAAATATAAGACAGTGCTGGAGACGAAGCTGAAAGAGCTTTCCGACGCACTGCGTAACCGCGAAGATATCGCGATTGAAAAAACGCCCGACGCGCTGGATGAAGTGCAGTTGGCCGGAGAACGCGAGCTTGCCATTCGCACGCTTGACCGTGAATCCGCCCTGCTCCGACAAGTTCGTAGCGCGCTCTCCCGCATCGCCGACGGTTCCTACGGCACCTGCCTGCATTGCGAAGAAGACATCAGCATCAAACGCCTGAATGCCGTCCCGCAAACTTCGTATTGCATCACCTGCCAGGAAGCCGCTGACCGCAACGAATTTGATGCAAACGAAACCATCGAATTCGCCCACGCCGCTTAACGCTTGTCGTTTAGGCGAAGGGTCGTCTCGATCCTTCGCCTAGCCCTGAGCGGTTCCCACCACGGACCACATCCTCCCCGCCCCATCCTTCTCTCTCCGAAAGCTCCAAAACAATTCAGCTTGGCACATGGTGCATAGTTCGTTTCGCAAAATCTGCTTTCTGCCGACACCAGCCTTTTCCAATTGCCAGGCATTGATCGCCTGAAGATCAAGGTATTGTTTGGTTGACGCGTTGTTAAATGAACCATCGAAGCCGGAAAATTCGCGCGCCACTTCCGGCCCAACTTCGAAACAGCACTTCTGAATCGCCGGCCCCATCGCCACCAAAAGGTCAATTGGCTTCGTTTCGGAAACCTCGCTCATCCGGGAAATCGCTCCTCTGACAATGCCTTGCGCCGTTCCCCGCCAGCCGGCATGAACCGCCGCCACCGTGCGATGCTTCAAATCCACCATTAAGATTGGTAAACAATCCGCCGTCTTAATCCCCAGCATCAGCCCCGGTGTCTGTGTCACCAGAGCGTCTCCTTCACCCGCGAAGCCCGGCTCCGTCACCGTAATTACATGTGCTCCGTGAACCTGCTTCGAGAAATTGGGTTCGTTTTTGCAAATCGTGTTTCGCGTGCCGAACCCCCAACGCAGCCATCCCGGTCCCCCTTCGGGCACCAGCCAGCCGTCTTCCGCTCGAATGGCTTCCATTTTTCTATACCGGGTTTTGTGTCTGTGCAATCCGAACCTGGCGCTTGAAATCCTCCAGCATCGTCTCATCCAGACGCACCTGTGTCGGCTTCTTCACCAGGGTGGTCATCCGGTCGATCTTATCCTGCAGCTTCATCAACGCATAGAAGAGATTTTCCGGCCGCGGTGGGCACCCCGTGACATAGACGTCTACCGGAACAATCTTGTCCACGCCCTGCAAGACGGCATAGGTGTTGAACGGGCCACCCACGCTCGAACACGCGCCCATCGAAATCACCCACTTCGGGTCGGGCATCTGATCGTAAATTCGCTTCAGCACCGGCGCCATCTTCAACGTCACCGTCCCGGCGACAATCATCAGGTCCGCCTGTCGCGGGCTGGGCCGGAACACTTCGCTTCCAAAGCGCGCGATGTCGAAGCGAGCCGTTGTGGACGCGATCATCTCGATCGCGCAACACGCCAAGCCGAAACTCAGCGGCCACAGCGCGCTCTTTCGAGCCCAGTTAAACACGTGATCCACCGATGTGGTCACGATATTCTGCTCGAACTGGTTTTCCAGAAGGCCCATATTCGTCTATTGTAGAGAGTTTCCAAATCCCGCTCCCACTGTTGTCGTAAGTGAAACACCCCTTGCGTCTTGTCTGTTCGGTCCTCTTATTTTGCGCTCCGGCGTGCGTTGCAACGCCGCTGATTTCAACAGTCATCATCCGCAGCGTCCCCACCATTCCGCACGGGCAGGATTGGGGCATTGTCCTGCCGCCGCAGCCCGCCATTCCGCAATTTGCGCTTTCATTCGACGAAGTCAAAAGCATGCTCCCCGCCTTGCCGCCCATCGGTCACGATTACCAACCCCGTGAGTTCGGCCTTCTCGGGCACAAGCAGAAACAGGGCTATGTCCTCACCGCCGGCTGCATTTTGATCGCAACCATCCTGCTCCTCGCCGGCTATGACCTGATCCCGCGCGCGCACGCCGGCACCCTCCGTCTCCGTTCCATGCACCTGAAGCAGGATCTGTTAGGCTAGCCAAGCCGCGTTTAGTCGCTACACTGATTCTTGATGCAATTTCAGGAACTAGTGGAGGCGCAAGGCCACTTGATCGATTCCCACATCATGGAAGAGATCTTCGACAAAGTGGTGGAATACAACAGCCGTTTCGAAGTGGAAGAGTTCACCATCGGCCGCACCAATGGCGACCGCTCTTACCTTCGCCTGAAAATCGAATCGCCCACAACCGAAGACATGGACCATCTGCTGGGGCAGCTCCTTGCCCTCGGCTGCTCTCCCGTCGATTCAGGCGATGCCCAGTTGCGCGCCGTCGGGCGCGATACCTGCGCCCCTGAAGATTTCTACTCCACCACCAATCACCGCACCCAGCTTCGCTTGGCGAATAAGTGGATCGAAGTCGCTAATCAACGCATGGACGCGCTGGTCGTCGTCAAGGATGGAGAAGCGGTTTGCCGCCGTCTGCGTGACATACAAGCCGGTGACGAAGTGGTGGTGGGCATGCGCGGCATTCGCGTCATCCCCGAAGCGAAGGAACGCGACCGTCATTCTTTCTCCTTCATGTCGAATGAGATCTCCTCGGAGCGTCAGGTGGAAACGGCAGTCCGCCAGACGGCTACCCTCATGCGCAAAATGCGCGACCAGGGCTTGAAGATTATCGCGGTGGCGGGGCCTGTCTGCGTTCATACCGGCGGCGCACGCGGCCTTTCGAAGCTCATCCGCGGCGGCTATATCGATGCGCTTCTCAGCGGCAACGCGCTGGGCGTTCACGACATCGAATCGGCTCTGCTCGGTACTTCGCTCGGCATCCGCATGGCCGATGGCCGGCAGGAGGAGCATGGCCACCGCAATCACATGCGCGCCATCAACGCCATCAACCACTGCGGCGGCATACACGGCGCGGTGGAACAGGGCCGCCTGAAATCAGGCATTCTTTTCGAATGCGTGACACACAATATCCCGTTCGTCCTCGCGGGAAGCCTTCGCGACGATGGTCCTCTGCCCGATACCATCACCGATATGAACGCCGCTCAGGACGCTTACGCCACTCACCTGAAAGGCGCCGGCATCGTGCTCTGCCTGGGTTCCATGCTACACTCCATCGCGACCGGCAACATGTTGCCCAGCTGGGTGAAAATCGTCTGCGTCGATATCAATCCAGCCGTCGCCACCAAAGTCAGCGACCGTGGCACGGGCCATGCCGTCGGGGTCGTCACCGATGTCGGTCTGTTCCTTGAAGCGCTCTCAAACGAATTGTCATGAAGAAAGAAAAAGTTTATACCGATGAACACGCCGCGGCAGGCATCGCTGCGCCGCTTCCTGAAATCGAAACCTGGCCCAACCAATACGCCGGCTACGAGATCGAGATCGTAGTGGATGAGTTCACCTCTATCTGCCCCAAGACCGGACTGCCGGATTTCGGCGTGCTGACATTGACCTACATTCCCGACAAGCTTTGTCTGGAATTGAAGTCGCTCAAAATGTATGCTCTCGCTTACCGCAACTTGGGCATCTTCTATGAAAACGTGGTCAATCGCTTTTTAGACGATGTGGTCGCCGCCTGCAAACCGAGGCACGCGCAACTGATCGGCGAATTCAGTTCACGCGGCGGGCTTCACTCGAACATCACCGCCACCTGGTCCAAAAACAAACGTGGCAAGTGACGAACAGAAGCTGGAAGAGCTGCATGAGCTGGTCCGGGGCATTCGGGAACGCGTCCGAACGCACTACCCTGAATCGTCAGCCTCGGCCGGCGATGCCATAACGGTTCCACTCGCCGACCTGATGCCGGTGGTTCACGCCCGCGACGCCGCGCAGGCCAAGGCCGGCTCCATCGGTAGCGTCAACCCTCGTAGAGGCGGCTTTGCCAATAACGCCTTACAACTCACCAAACGGACCGTCTCACGAAGCCTGAACTGGTTCGTGCGGGACCAGGTCGTCTTCAACCACGGTGTGATTGCGTGCGTCGAAAATCTGATGGAAGCCGTGAACGATTTGAACCGTTCGCTGGTTTCGCTCGGCGCACAGATTGGTCAGCGGCTGGAGCAGGAGCGCCACGCCGCGGAACCTGAAATTACCGAGATGCGCTCCCGCGCCGCCCAGATCGCAGCGGATGCTCACGCACTACGTCAACAGGTAGCCCCGCTGCCCGCGAAATGGGATCAGCATGTTCGCGATACACAGGCTCGCCTGGATTCCATCGCGCAATCAGCTAGCGCTCAGCAACTCGCGGCAGCCGCCCAACAGCATACAGCCGAGCGGCATGAACAGGAAGTTCTGGCAGCCCAGCACCGCGATTTCTCACACGCCTTGGAACTGAGCGGCAACAAGATTCAACAGCAGCTCTGGCACGACATGGAGCGCATCCGGCTGGAGCTCGAGCGAACGATCCACGCGGA
>Ga0123338_10003105_pt1 | contig 15172 bp, 13 predicted proteins | sample grotaG_FD_89793 | JGI IMG/M metagenome (GOLD analysis project Ga0123338, IMG submission 89793) | Glacier valley bacterial and archeal communities from Borup Fiord, Nunavut, Canada, to study Microbial Dark Matter (Phase II) -... | ecosystem: Environmental > Aquatic > Freshwater > Ice > Glacier ...
CACCGAACCCACCAGCACCCCGACGAACGACAGAGCGCCGCCCGCGACGCCGACGCCGAGGCCGGCAAGCTCGCCGAACGACGTGCCGGCGACGACGGCAAGGATCAGCAACCCGATGGCTCCGGCGGCGACGGCACGCCATGGGTGGTGCTGGACGGTGCGGCTCCACTTGTAGGCCCACTGATCCTTGCGCGGCTTCGGCGGCCGATGGGCGATCTGCTTGCGTAGCGGTGCGTAGACAAAACTGGCGATCAATACGACGACGGCTAGCGGGATACCGACGAGGAACGGCGAGACTTTGAGGCCGAGGCCGATGAGGGCAATGGCGACGAAGCCGGCAGCGATGACACCGCGCCAGCGGGCGATTTCGACCCGCTCGCCGGCGAAGCCGATCAGTGCGGGTAGCAGCGTCAGTGAGGCGATCATCGTGATGACGACGACGACTGCTGCGCCGACACCGAGGCCGCTGACGAACTGCACACCCATTGTCAACATTCCGAGCAGGGAGATGACGACGGTGATGCCGGCGAAGGCAACCGCACGGCCGGACGTATCGAGGGCGATGGAGATCGACTGCTCGATGTCGTAGCCGTTGTGAATGTTCTCTCGGTATCGGGAGACGATGAAGAGGGCGTAGTCGATACCGACTCCGAGACCCATCATCACGCCGATCGTCGTGGCGAAGTCAGGCATCGTCAACACATTGCTGAGCAGTGCCAAGGTGACAGAACCGACGCCGATGCCAGCAAGGGCTGTGCCGATCGGCAGGCCGGTCGCCAGGACCGATCCGAACGCCAGGATGAGGATGATGATGGCGAAACCGAGGCCCAGCAGCTCGGACGACGGGGCTTTGATGGCGTTGAACGCTTGCCCGCCGTACTCGATCTCGACACCGGGGACCTTCGGCGCTATCGCCTTTATCTTGTCGGCGACCGTCTTCACTTGCGCCTGCGAGACGCTGTCCGGCAACTGCACGGTCGCTTGCGCGATCTTGCCGGAATCAGCGCCTCGGGCGGAGATCAGGCGCTCGTTGCCAGCGGTGAATGGGCTGCTCACATCGGCAACGCCCGGAATCGCCTTGACCTGTGCGAGGAAGGGCGTGATCGCCGCTTCGATCGTCGGGTCGGTGACCGAACCCTGTGCCTTGAGCACGATGTTGCCGGTCTGGCCTCCGCCGACGCCACCGAAGTTCTTGTCGAGGATGTCGAGGCCACGCTTGGATTCGACACCGTTCGGCAGGCCGAATTTGGTAGAGAAGGCCGAGCCGACGCCACTCGAGATCGCTCCGAGAACGACGAGCACGATCACCCAGGCGAGGACGACGCGCCCACGACGCCGGTACGCAAAGGTGCCAAGGCGAGCAAACATTGGGGACTCCGTTTCCGCCCGGGACTCCCGGGAACCAAGATTGAGTGAGTACTCAATCAATTATGACGAGGTTGCCGAAGAATGCAAGCGTGGATGTAGCGCCTGATGTCACAGCCCAAGCTCGCCCACGGCTTCGCCGCATCGCCTGACCCTCCCCGTGGGCGTAGCACCATCTGTCCCGCTGCCGATCGTGCGGCGTCGGCGAAGTCGACGCGGTTACCGAAGAGCTCCGGCGGGTAGTCGAAACACATGGAGAGCAAGAATCCACAGCGCCCCACACCCGAGACAACGACGGACGACCAAGCTGCGAGCGACAAGCGGTCGCCGGATAAACCGACCATCCGTCAATTGATCCACTGGGCGACCGGCGATCGCGATGCCGAGGCCAAGGCGTTGGCCGATGCGGCAGAGGGGCCGGTGTCACGGGACGAGGCCAAACGGGCGGTGCAGGCAGCCCACGGCGATATCCCCTCCGACAAAGCGCCGGACGACAGCGAAGTCGCCAAGCCTGCCGACCTCGAATCCCGTCCGCCGACGAACTGATCCGAGCGACCGCTCGGTCGGTTTGCGGGTCGCGGCCACGTGGATTCGCGTCGACGGAATTGGAGTGACCGGCTTGTCGCGGTTGCGGGTCGCGGTCACGTGGATTCGGCGTTGACGGAATCGGCGTGACCACTTGGTCGGTTTTATGAGCTCGCAGTCGGTTGGCGCCCATTCGCGGGACGACTGAGGAGTGCTCTTCAGCCGATCATTTGGATCGAGTCATTGCGGTCGGGTCATTGTGATCGAGGAGCGCAGCTGACACGCTGTCGGCGTGGATTATTCCAACGCGCCACCGGCTCTGGCGATCGAGCGGTCGGCTGCCGTCGATCGTATGGATCTCGGCGCGGGCTCGTGGGTCGACGTGGTCGAGGGATTCGTGCGGTCGGCGGCGGCCGAGTTCGATGAGATCCACAGCTCCGCTCCGTGGATGCAGACTGAAGTCCTGCGGTACAACGATTATGTCGCCGAGCAGCGCCTCGGTGCCGGCATGCGTTCGGACGCCCGTCCGCTGTTCCGCCAGACAGAACTGCACCTCCAGGGCAAATACCGCGTCGCCGTCACCGGCGTCGGTGCGTTGTTGTATCGCACGGGCGAGGACTTCCAGGGACTGCACAGTGATCGCCAGATGCGCTGGCTCGACGACACCCTCGTCGCCATCGTCGTCCTCGGCGAACGGCGGCCGTTCGTGCTGCGCAAGCGTCGCCCGCTCAGTGAAGTCGTCGAGCGCATCCCGGCAGGCACCGATCCAGGCGACATCGTGCTGACGCCTGGCGAGGGTGACCTGCTGGTGATGGGCGGCGCGAACCAGCGTGATTGGCTGCACGGGGTGCCGAAGGCAGACACGTCGAACCCGCGGATCTCATTGACATGGCGATGGACGAGCCGACGGGGACGACCCGATACCAACCCCGGCTACTTCGACGGCCGCCAGTTCAGCGACCGTCCCCGCCAACCGGGAACACGGACCAGGCGACCCTGATCTGCGCAGACGAGGCCTGTTCCGGTGCGTTCACGAGATCTGGGCCATCGGCTGGTGCCGACAGGTCGACGAGGGGGACATGTTCCATTGCGGCAACCGTGAGCGTCCGGATCGTCACCGTCGGTTGCCGATCGATGAATGCTGTGTTGCTGCGGAGACGCATTTGAAACGCGCCGTTGACACATCGACGATAGACGTGACCGTGAACACGCAGAGCCGATGAGCATCGACCCCCGATGATCGGCAACACTGGCGTTTCACCGAACGGCCCGAGAGCGATGATGACCCACCCGACAACCGACGCCCCATCCCCGGTGGGGACGAACGAGCCGCTGGTATCGATCAGCGGCGTCAGCAAGTTGTTCAGCCGTCGCGGGCGCACGGTCGAAGCGCTGCGCGACGTCGACCTGACGATCGGTGACGGAGAGTTCGTCAGCCTGCTCGGCCCGAGCGGTTGCGGCAAGTCCACGCTGCTGCGGATCATCGGCGGACTGCAGACAGCGGACCGCGGTACCGTTTCTGTCGGGGGTGGAGATGTCCAGCACGCCCGTGCTGCGAAACAGTACGGACTCGTTCCGCAGGCACCGGCACTGTTGCCATGGAAGACCGTCGCCGACAACGTCCGCTTCCTGACGAGCCTGCATCGTCGCGGAGGCAGTGAGCAGGTGATGAACGATGCGGAGATCCAGGAGCTGTTGGTCACCGTCGGTCTGGCCGGCTTCGAGAGGTCGTATCCGCACGAACTGTCGGGCGGCATGCAACAGCGCGTCTCGCTGGTTCGGGCCTTCGCCGTCGGTGCTCCGATCCTGCTGATGGACGAGCCGTTCGCCGCCCTCGACGAGATCACCCGGGCTGACATGCGCTACCTGCTGCTCGACTTGTGGAGCAGGACGAACGCCACCGTCGTTTTCGTCACCCACTCGGTCACCGAGGCGGCGATCCTGTCGGACCGTGTCGTCGTGATGGCCGCACGTCCCGGTCGTGTCGCTGCAGAGCGCACGATCGAGCTGCCCCGGCCGCGCACGCCCGAAATGGAAGACGAACCGGACTTCCACGAGCAGGTCCGTCGACTCCGCGCTGATCTCAGGGAGCACCACGCATGATGCGTCTCGATCCGCTGTCGGTCTCCGATTCGACGACCGACATAAAAGCCGGCGATCCGCTCGACGGCTACGCGACGAGGTCGCGGACGAGCCCGATCCGGCGCCTGCTGTTATTGCTCGCGCCGGTCATCGGTGTGGTCGGATTCCTGGCGATCTGGCAGTTGTCGATCGTCGTTTTCGACATCAAGAAGTTCGTACTCCCGTCCCCCTGGAACATCCTCGGCGGCATCGAGGCCGACCCGATGTTCTACGTACGCAATGCCAGGACAACGGTCTGGGAATCGTTCCTCGGCTTCACCATCGCCTTCCTGTTGGCGATGCTGGGCGCGACGATCATGGCACTGTCGAAGTTCGCTGAGCGGGCGATCCTTCCATTGGCGGTGCTGCTGCAGGTCACCCCGCTGATCGCCTATGCGCCGGCGATCGTCATCTGGCAGGGATTCGGGCTGAAGCCGATCCTCATCATGACGTCGCTGGTGTGTTTCGTGCCGTTCCTCATCAACGGCGTACTCGGGCTCCGTTCTGTCGATCCGAATCTGCTGGAACTGGCGCGTTCGGTCGATGCCAGCCGTCGTGAAGAGTTCTTCCGTCTGCGGCTGCCGTCAGCGTTGCCGAGCCTGTTCTCGGCCGGCCGTATAGCCGTCGGACTGGCACTGATCGGTTCGGTCCTCGGCGAGTTCTTCTCTGGTTCGACCGGTGGACTCGGCTACTCGGTCAAGACGGCGCAGGCGCATTCGCTCACGCTGCAACTGTGGGGGTCGGTGTTCGTGCTGGCGTTCGTCGGTGCGGCGGCGACGATGCTGATCATCGGGCTCGAACGGGTCACGTTGCAGTGGCACAGCAGCCAGCGACCGTGATCGACGCATCTACCACGACCACATCTCCCCACATGACACACAAGAATGGAGCGAACCACATGATCAGCGTGAACAAGCGGATCGGATCAGCAAGTGCCATCGTTGCCCTCGGGCTGCTCGCCGCAGCCTGCGGCAGCAGCGCCACCAAGGCGTCGACGTCCACCACCGTCGCCGGCGTTGCGACGACGGTTGCCGCCACGGCGACGACTGGTGGAGGCGCGACCGCATCGACGTCCGTGGGAACGACTGCCGCGACGACGGGCTCGACGGACACGACGACAGCGTCGACGAGCGCCGGAACAGCAGGCACGGCGACGACGACTGCCGGGACGACCGGTGCCGCCAGCGGCGTCACGACGACGGGTATCTCCGACGCCGAGTGCGCAGCGAACAAGGCCGTCGGCAAGATCACCTACCTCAGCAGTTTCGACTTCTCGGCTTCGGCGTCGATCATCGACGTCGTCACCGCCAAGGAGAAGGGCTACTTCGACAAGATGTGCCTGGACGTCGACCTCAAGCCGAGCTTCTCGACCGCCAACTACCCGCTGGTCGCCGCAGGCCAGGCACAATTCTCGTCGGCGGGCAGCTACACCGAGATCCTCAACTACTCCAAGGACGGCGCCGCCTTCGTGGCCCTCGTCGACTACGGCAAGGCGCCGATCGAAGCACTCATCACCAAGGATGGCGGGGCCACCGAACTGGCGCAGTTGAAGGGCAAGACCATCGGCGTCAAAGGTGACCTGCCACCGTCGATCGTGGCGATGCTGGCCAACGCCGGCCTCAAGCGCGGTACCGACTACAAGGAAGTACTCGTCGACGGCTTCGACCCACAGGCGCAGCTCAAGCTGCCGATCGACGCCCTGCCGGTCTACAAGAGCAACGAGCCCGGTCAACTCGACCGCGCCGGTGTCAAATACAACCTCTTCGATCCTGCAAAGACGAACACGCCGGGTTCATTCGGCCTGATCTACACGTCGAAGGACTATGCGGCAGCTCACCCGACTGTCGTCACCGACTTCACCAGGGCTGCACTGAAGGGCATGGAGGACACGATCGCCGATCCGGCTGTGTCGGTTGCCTTCTCGATCAAGTTGATCAACGCTGCCGGCAACACGAACTTTTTGACGCAAGCCGGTGAGACCTACCGCATCACCCAGGAGATCGGCGTCGTCAAGGCGAGCACGCCTTCCGGGGAACCTGTCGGTGAGATCGATCCCGCCGTGTTCGACAAGGAATACTCCATCTACGTGGCCGACGGTGTCTGGCCGAAGGGCGCCCCGGCCGACACCCACAGCTACCTGCCGGGCGTCGTCAAGTCCGTCTACGGCACCGACGGCAAAGTCATCTGGCCCGCCAGTTGACCATGCCTGCCTCTGCTCGCTGTCGATGAGAGCGCAGGTACAACGTGGTTTCGGTGGCGGCAACGCTGTCGCCATCGAAACCGTCGGTGATCCCCGGCCCGGGCCTGGCGAGGTCGTGATCGCCGTGCGGGCCTGCGCCCTCAACCGGCTCGATCTCCTGCAGCAGGAGGCCCCGCTCGTGCGCGGCTTCTCACTCCCGCACATCGCCGGCATGGACGTCGCCGGCGTCGTGACCGAACGGGCCGACGACCTGCCGGCGGGCATCGGTCCGGCGGTCGGAGATGCGGTGCTCGTCGATCCGGTCAGCACCTGCGGCGTCTGTGATCGCTGCACGGCTGGCCTGTCTCCGTATTGCGAGAACCTGTGGACGGTCGGCTCCACCCGCCCCGGTGGCTTCGCCGAACTCGTCGCCGCGCCGGCCACTCACGCCTTTGCCTTGCCGAAGGGCTTGAGCTTCGTGCAGACGGCGACGTTACCCGTTGCGGCGATGACGGCCTTCCACGCCATCGAGGCTGGCCGTTTCGTCAACGGCGAAACGGTCCTCGTGAACGGAGCAGGGTCAGGTGTGTCGTGTGCGCTACTGGCGTTACTGCGTTCCCGAGGAGCCACCGTGATCACCACGGCCGGCGGGCCGGCGAAAGTGGCGAGGGCGTTGGCCGTCGGCTACCACCACGCCATCGACTATCGCCGCGAGAACGTCGCCGAGGTCGTCCGGTCGCTCACTGCCGGTCGCGGTGTCGATCTCGTCATCGACCATGTCGGCCCTGCACTTTTCCAGCAGTCGGTCGACGCCATGGCGATCGAGGGCCGGATGGTCTTCTGCGGAACGACGACGGGAACCGAAGCGCTGCTGTCGCTGACGAGCGTCTACCACTGGGGCCGGTCGCTGATCGGTGCCGGCGGATACCTCCCGGCTGACTTCCCGAGAATGCTGTCGGCGATGGAAGCGGCGAACGCTTCGCCGGTCGTCGACAGTGTCTGGCCGTTCGAGCAGCTCGCGCAAGCTCAGCAGAAGATGGCGAGTGGAGACTTCTTCGGCAAGATCGTCATCGAATACTGAAGCGATCGAGGTACTGAAGCGATCGAGGTACTGAAGCGATCGAGGATGAGTGGCCGGCAGCCCGCACTGCCGGCACTCGGGTGGTCCGCACAGTTGAGACGACCCAGCGCAGCGATGATGACGACGTTTCGAACGTTTTCCCGACATTTCTCAGCAGACGGCACGCTCGACGGCCCGGAATTCAGTCCGCTGACTCAGTCCGTCGATTTCAGCTTGAAATAGAGCGTCAGCAGTACAAGCAGGATGATGACGATCGCCAGTGTCCGGAAGAGCCAGAGGATCGTGCCGAGGATAAAATGGAACAGGAACAACGCCACTATGGCGAGGATGATGTAACCGACGACCGTCGCCAGCAGTGAGCGGGCACCGCCTTGGTTTGTTGCCATACCCGGAGTATGCCACCGGGCTCACGGTTCGCTGCGCCCAACGGAGGCACCATCGATCGTTCGCTGCGCAACGGCCGCTCCTCGACCGCTGCGGTCACCCCTTGCCCGCTGTGGCGGAGAGGGTGTGACCGCGAGTGCAGGGACGTTCCTCAGTCTGTTCGTGATCGGCTCGATCGCCGACGTGTCGATCTACTCGATCAACCTGACGACGGCGCTCGGCCTCGGCCTGGCGATCGACTACAGCCTCTTTTTCGTCGCCCGCCGTCGGAACCGTCGCCGTCCTGGTCTTCCTCGGCCTGCCGTTCCTCAAGGTGAACTTCGGGTTGCCGACGAGTTCGGCACTCCCGAAGTCGGCAGAGTCCCGACAGGTCTCAGACCGGATGGCAACCGGATTCACCTCGAACACGAGCGAGCAGTTCGCCATCGTCGCCCCGACCCTCGCCTCGTCCGAAACAGCGGCTGTCGAGGCATACGCAATCACGGTTTCCTCACTCCCGAACGTGGCGTCGGTGACGACGGCCAGCGGTACATACGCAGCAGGCAAACAAGTGAACGGGCCGGCTACGTCGAACGCGCAGTACGCCAGCGGAGCAACTGGCGTCTACTTTTCGGTGACGCCGTCGGTTCGCCAGCGCACGGCTGCCGATGAGTCGCTCGTGCGTTCGATCCGCAGTCTCCATCCATCGTTCACCACCGCCGTCGAAGGCTCTGCGGCTCAACTGATCGACACCAAGGCGGCGATCGGCGCGCATCTGCCGTATGCACTCGGCATCATCGCCGTCGTCACGTTCGTCCTGCTGTTCCTCGTGTTCGGCAGCGTGCTCGTTCCGTTGAAATCGATCGTCCTCAACCTGCTGTCACTCACTGCGACGTTCGGGGCGATGGTGTGGATCTTCCAACAGGGTCACGGTGCCGGTCTGCTCGGCTTCACCGCCGACGGAACGCTCGACACGTCGATGCCGATCCTGATGTTCTGTATCGCCTTCGGGCTGTCGATGGACTACGAGGTGTTCCTGCTGTCGCGCATCAAGGAGGAATACGATCGTACCGTCGACAACACCCACGCTGTGGCGACGGGCCTCGAGCGGACCGGCCGCATCGTGACAGCCGCCGCCGCGCTGCTCGCCGTCACGTTCGCCTCGTTCGGGCTGAGCGGTGTGACGTTCATCAAGATGTTCGGCATCGGCCTGGCGCTCGCGATCGTGATGGACGCCACGCTGATCCGCGGTCTGCTGGTTCCGGCGTTCATGCGCCTCACCGGCGACGCCAACTGCTGGGCGCCGCCATGGATGAGGCGGATCCACAACCGCTTCGGCATCAGCGAGCACGGCTCACCGGTCGTCGGAATCGTCTATACCACCGACGTCTGCACCGCAGACGTCGAGCGTGTTGCAGGCCGTAAGCGGGAACTGACCGACGCCGAGCGTTGATCACGTGCCGGCGAGCGCCTGCACGATCGGAGCGAACTCGTGAGCCTTGGGACCCTGTACCACGATGTACGAGTAGCCCCATCGCTCACGGCGCTCGTGCAGACGTTCGGCGATCTCTGCGGGGGAACCGACGAGGATGATCGGCGAGGCGAGGACCTCCGCTGCGCCGACGCCGAACCGCTGCGTCATCGTCTCGGCGACGCCGGTTGCGTCGTTCGTGATCTCGGCGACGGAGATCCAGGCATTGAACTCGAGGGAGTCGAAGCGCTCGCCTGCAGCCGCCCTGACCCATTCGAACTTCTCGTCGATGCGCTCGGCGAGGCTGTCCCGGGCCGCAGCCGATCGGGGCAGACCGTCCTTGAGCGACGGATTGACGCCGACGATGTCGGCCGATGCTCCGGCAAAGCCGAGGATCCGTTTGCCGCCACCGGCGATGAGGATCGGTGGACCGCCTGGACGGAAGGGTTTCGGTGTCCCGTCGAGTCGTTGGATCCGATAGTGCTCGCCGTTGAACGTCACCTGGTCATCGCCGAAGAGGCGCCGTAGCACCGTTGTGTGCTCGATCATCCTGCTGACACGGACGGGCGCCGGATCCATGTCGATGCCGGAGCGTTCGTAGTCGAGTGGGTTGTAGCCGGCACCGAGGCCGACTTCGAGCCTGCCCTCCGAGAGCAGGTCGATGGATGCGAGCTCACGTGCGAGCACCGCCGGATGCCGGAAATCGCATGCCAACACCAGTGACCCCACATGCAACGTCGTTGTCGCCGTCGCCGCTGCGGTCATCGCCGTCAACGGCCCGAAGCCCTGATGGAAGTGGTCAGGGACGAACAGCGTCGAATAGCCGAGTGCTTCGACGTCGCGTGCGGAATGCGCCCACGACCGTCCGTCGAAGGGTCCCTGCATCTCGACACCGAACCGGAAACGGCGAGGATGGATCACGTCGAACTGCGAACGCGAGGCGTGCCTGCAGGACGCGTGGAACGCTTCCGGCTGCTCGCCTTTGACTGCAGTGGCTGTACCGACTGAAGCGGAAGATCGAGAGGCGAGCCGAACATCCGATGGAGGATTTCTACGCACGCCTGATGTGCGTCGATCGAATCGTTGCTCCATGCGATGAGACAGGCGCGCACCACGCCGAGTATCGCGTTCGCTGTTGCGTTGGCACGAACGCGGGCTTCGACACTGTCACCCCAACTGGCGATGAGGAAGTCGGCGACGGCGATTTCGTAGTCACGGTCGGTCCGAGCGTCCTCATCCCGTAGCGCTTCGACGTTGGCAAGCAACTGGTAGCGGGTACGGCGCATTGGCGAGTCGTCGAGATCGCTGAGGATCAAATCAGTGATATGCCGCAAGGGATTGACAAAACATGAGCCGTCCCCCAGTCGTTCGACGAAGATGGCAACGCGCTCTTCATGATCCGGAAACGCAGCAGCCGCCTTCGTCGGGAAATGCAGGAAGAACGTTCGCGCGCTGACCCCTGCGGCTGCGGCGATCTCCTCGACGGTCGTCTCTTCGAAGCCCTGATCACGGAACATACGGATGGCATGTTCAGCGAGTGTCCTGCGAGTTTCCAACCGTTGCATACTGCGTTGGTTCACGGTGACCGCCTTTCGCTGCGCCGTCACGGAAAATCCCCACCCGTACATCTTGACGGCCGTCACATCACAGTGTTAACTGCAGTCACTGTATCGACATCGCGTCGATGTTCTGAGATCTGCGGAGGTCGACCATGAGCCACGTTCCGATGGATTCACGAAGGCATGTGCAGCGCAGCGGATTGATGTCGCTCGCGCTCGCCTGCTCGCTGATGTTCGCCGCCTGCGGGAGCAGCAGCAAGTCGAGCGGAACGACAACAGCGACGGGCTCGACAGTGGCGAGCGGGGCGACAGTCGCCGCAAGTGCAGCCGCCGGGGCGACCACCGCCGGCAGTTCTGCGACGGGTGCAACCACCGGTGCTGGAGCGGCCAGTAGCGACAAGGTGCTCGTCATCGCCCGCGGGATGGACGTCAACTCGCTCGACCCGTCGCGATCCTACTGCGACACGTGCCAGATCTTCATGACGGCGGTCTACGAGACGTTGATCGGCCTCGACGCATCGGACAACAAGACGCTCGTGCCACGGCTCGCCACCAAATGGGAGAGCAACGCAACGCAGACCGAATTCACCTTCACGCTCGATCCGAAGGCGAAATTCGACGACGGTTCGGCGGTCACCAGCGCCGACGTCAAGTTCTCGTGGGAGCGCCTGAAGGCATTGAAGGCGGCGTCGTCGTACCTCGTGTCGACGATCAGCACGATCGACACGCCGGACCCGGAAACGGTCAAGGTGACGCTCAGCGCGCCGAACTCGGCGTTCCTCGCGCAGGTCAACGCCAGCTACCTCGGCATCATCAACAGCAAACTGGCGACGGCCAACGGGGCGACGCTCGACCCGGCCACGGACAAGGCAGAGACCTGGTTCCTCTCGAATTCGGCAGGCAGCGGACCGTTCAAGCTCGAGTCGTACACCTCCGGGAGCGAATTGCGCTTCAAGCGCAACGACGCCTATTGGGGCACGAAGGCGCACTTCCCGGAAGTGATCATGAAAGAGACACCGCAGGCCGTGACACAGCGCCAGCAGTTGGAGCAGGGTGCCGTCGACATCGCCATGCAGATCTCCTCCGACGTCGCCAAGGGCATGGCCGGCGCTGACATCAACGTCAAGCAGGTCAAGAGCTTCAACTACGTGTACCTGGCTCTCAGCCAGGGTGCCAAGGGCGGCGAGGCGCTGACCCCCGATGTCCGCCAAGCGATCCGGCTGGCGCTCGACTATGCAGGTCTCGTCGACGTCACCGTCGGCGGCGCCGGCCAGATGCAGGCATCGCCGATTCCCAACGGTTTCCTCGGGACCGACGGGCTCGCCGCCCCGAAGCAGGACCTTGCAGCGGCCAAGGCGCTGCTCGCCAAGGCGAACATCACCAACCTGACGCTCGACGCCACGTTCCCGTCGCTCAACGTCTACGGCGTCGACTTCAGCACTGCGATGCAAAAAGTGCAGACGGATCTCAAGGCGGTCGGGATCAACCTCACCCTCAACCCGGTCGAGATCTCGGTCTGGGCAGACAAGATCGGTAAAGACGGAATACCGGTGACGATGCTCTACTTCGCTCCCGACCACACCGACTCGAGCCAGTACGTGCAGTACTTCGGACTGGTCAAGGACTCGCAGTGGCTCACGTGGACGAAGGGCACCGACGAAGCGGCAGAGGACACGCTGCTCGCTCAGGCCTTCGCCGCCCCGAACTCGACGTCTCGTGCTGCGGTCTACAACAAGCTGGCGAACGACATGATCAACGATCAGGTCATCATCCCGGTCGTCAACCCCGACCTCTTCCTGGCGAGCCGGTCCGACATCAAGGGAATGGCATACAGCGCCTGTTGCAATCTCGTCCTCGCCGACCTCAGCAGAGGGTGACGGAGCGCTGAGGCAGATGCAGCCGAGGCACCGGTGAAGCGGTACCTGGCGATACGTGTGGCGGTGATGCCGCTGCTGTTGTTCGGCATCGCCTCGATCGTCTTCGTCGTCTCACGGTTGACGCCAGCGGACCCGCTGGTGTCGATCGTCGGCGAGCGCAACCTCACGAACCCGCAGATCGTTGCGGCCGCCAGAGCAAGGTGGGGGCTCAACGATAGCGTTCCGGTGCAGTACGCGAAATACATGAAGAACCTCGTGAAAGGCGACCTCGGGACCTCGTTCACCACACGTCGGCCCGTGTTGCACGACCTGATCGACCGCCTGCCTGCAACCCTTGAATTGACGTTCGTCGCGCTGCTGATCGGGGTCGTGTTCGGGGTCGGGCTCGGTGTGCTCGCCGCGAGGAACCGCAACAGACTCATCGACCACATCGCCAGGTTCGTCGCCCTGATCGGATCGTCGCTGCCGGCGTTCTGGGCAGGTCTACTGGTGCTGTACATCTTCTACGCACGGCTCGGATGGCTGCCGGGCCCAGGCAGGATCGATCCGCGCTCGGTTGCACCTGGTCACATCACCGGCTTCTACACGGTCGACTCCTTGCTGCACGGCGACTGGTCGATGTTCGTGCAGTCGGCCAAACACCTCATCCTTCCTGCAAGTGTGCTCGGCTGGGGGGTCGTCGGCATCGTCACGCGTTTGGTCAGGGCGAGCCTGCTCGACGAGTTCTCGATGGAGTACGTGCGTGTCGCCAGGGCGATGGGGCTACGTGAGCGGACCGTCGTCAACACCCATGCGTTGCGCAATGCGTTGCTGCCGACGATCACCATCGTCGGATTCCTCTTCGCCTTCCTGCTGACCGGCGCCGTGCTGACCGAGACCGTCTTCTCGTGGCCAGGTGTCGGCAGCTACGCCGTGGAAGCGTCACGCAAGCTCGACTACCCGGCGATCATCGGCGTCACCATCCTCGGCGGCTTCGCCTTCCTGATCACCAACCTGATCACGGATATCGCCTATGCCGTCGCCGATCCGCGGATCAGGTTGTCGTGACGGCGATCGCCGTTCCGGCCGTCAGGATCCGCCGTCGGCGGCCTGCATGGCTGCGCGGCCCGTCACTGATCGGGCTCATCTCGCTGGGCGTGTGGGCGTTGGTGGCATTGACGATTCCGCTGTGGACGCCGAACGATCCACTCGCGCCGGTCGCCGGCAGGCTCCTCGGGCCGAGCCTCCAGCACTGGATGGGTACCGATGCGCTCGGTCGTGACGTGCTCACCAGAACGTTGTGGGGAGCGCGGATTTCGATTCCCGTGGCCGTCACCGTCATCATCTCGGCGGTCCTCATCGGCACGATCATCGGCGCAGCCGCAGGATTCCTCGGCGGCTGGGTCGACGCCGTCCTGATGCGCCTGGTCGACATCACGATGGCGTTTCCACCGATCCTGCTGGCGATGGCGATCACCGCCTCGCTCGGGCCCGGCATCCGCAATGCGCTGATCGCTATGGTGCTCGTGTGGTGGCCGATCTACGCGCGGTTGCTCAGAGCGCAGGTCGTCGCCGTACGACAGCGTGAGTACATCGATTCGGCCGTCGTCATCGGTGCCTCGCGGTGGCTGATCCTGCGGCGTTACGTCCTGCCGATGTCGTATACGCCGGTGCTCGTCAATGCGACGATGGACTTCGGCCAGGTGGTGCTGCTGACGGCCTCTCTGAGTTTCATCGGCCTCGGCGCCAGGCCGCCGTCGCCAGAATGGGGGGCGATGATCACCGAAGGGGCGACGAACTTCTACCAGTGGTGGATCGCCGCCTCACCGGGGGTCGCCATCCTGCTCGTCGTACTGGCGTGCAACTTCGTCGGCGACGCGTTGCGTGATTCGTTCGATGTCAAGGAGATCACCCGATGAGCGCCGACCTTCCGCGCGTCGACTCCGATGTGACGGCTGACCGCAGGCCGATCCTCAGCGTCTCCGATCTGTGCGTGACTTTCACGACGTCCGCCGGCCCGGCACGTGCCGTGCGCGGCGTCAGCTTCGACGTCTATCCGGGCGAATCAGTGGCCATTGTCGGGGAGTCCGGTTCGGGAAAGAGCGTGACGATGATGGCGTTGCTCGGGATGGTCGCCAATGCCGACATCTCCGGCTCGGCGACATACCGCGGCAGCGAGTTGATCGGCATGGAGGTCTCGCGCCTGCGGCACATCCGCGGGTCGAAGGTGGCGATGATCTTCCAGGATCCGATGACCTCGCTCAATCCCGTCCTGACGATCGGCCGTCAGATGTCGTTGGTGATGCAGGCCCACCAGCCGGACCTGTCGAAGAAGGCTGCTCGTGCACGAGCGATCGAACTGCTCGACCAGGTCGCCATTTCGCAGCCGGCCAGACGATGCGATTCGTACCCTCACGAACTGTCCGGCGGCATGCGCCAACGGGTGATGATCGCCATGGCGATCTCCAACAATCCGGAAGTGCTCATCGCCGATGAGCCGACGACCGCGCTGGATGTCACCGTCCAGGCGCAGATCATCGAGTTGCTCGGGGACCTGCGCCGCGATCATCATCTGGCGATGGTGTTGATCACCCACGATCTCGGTGTCGTCGCCGGCGCCGCAGACCGTGTCGCCGTGATGTACGCCGGACG
>Ga0123338_10003106_pt1 | contig 15170 bp, 14 predicted proteins | sample grotaG_FD_89793 | JGI IMG/M metagenome (GOLD analysis project Ga0123338, IMG submission 89793) | Glacier valley bacterial and archeal communities from Borup Fiord, Nunavut, Canada, to study Microbial Dark Matter (Phase II) -... | ecosystem: Environmental > Aquatic > Freshwater > Ice > Glacier ...
CTACTGACCGGATTCATGGTGCCGTCTACGTTCCAGATCACGACCCCGCTCAAGGTCCTTGTTTTAGGTTCAAACAGGCGTGCCTGCAGGATCATCGACGAAGAGCGAAACCAAATATTGTTGCGTTTGAAAGTTATACGATCACCTTTTTTCTTGATCTTGACCTGTTCGATCAGTTCAGTATGTGTATAACTATACGGCAAAACAAATTCGGCGTTGATCAACAACAAGATGCTGGCAACAAACCCGAGAGTCAGCATCGGCAGTGAAATTTTCAGCAGACTGACACCACAACTGCGCAGCGCAATAATTTCGCTGTCGCGTGAAAGCACCGCAAGCGTCAGCAATGTAGCCATAAGAACCGAGAACGTGGCGGTACGGCTGATCATTTCAGGGAGCTTCCAGACAAAGTACTGCAGGATATCGCCGACACTCCCCCCGGCGCGCAGAAAACGGGGGATTTTCTCAATCAGATCAATTACCAGATAGATCCCGACAAAACCGCTCAAGCAGAGCATCAGCAGTCGCAACCAGGTCTGGGCGATATAACGGTTGAGGATTCCCATTTCAGGAGGCCCTCCTGAAATAATCCAGAACTCTTCTCAGCGGTAAAAGAGGAATTCTCTTCTCCAGTGATGCCATTCGTAAAAAGAACAGACCGAGGCATAAGAATATCAGATTGGGAACCCAGAGCATAACGGCAGGGGAGGCAACACCTCTCTCCGCCAGAGTCCGCACAACCGACATCAGAACGTAGTAGGCGAGTATAATTGAAATACTGACGGTGAAACCGCCCGATTTACCAGAGCGGCGATTCTGTATCCCCAGAGGAACTCCAAGAATTGCGAACACCAGTGAGGCGAATGGAAAGGTAAAACGGCTGTGAAGTTCTGCCGACGTTTTCATTCGGTTTATGGCAGAAGTACCCGGATCTTTAATCTGGCGCTGAAGCTCAGATAGCCACATATCTGACTCATTCCGGGTTATTTCGCTGTTACTCCCCTTTTCGCCAACAGTCATACTGTATTCACCAAAATGAACCAACCGGTAGAGACCGCCGGCGCCAGCCATATGAATAGAGCCATCATGCAAAGCGAGTAGGAGCGTCTGGCTGCCAGGCTCCGTCGTAACTACCCCGTCCTGGGCAAAAATAGTCATGGGTCGATCAGGGTTGCGGCCGTCGTGAATAATGACCCCTTTCAATATGTGGTTCTGTTCATCATACCGGTCGGTATATATGACGACACCCGGAATATCGTCCCAGAATGTTTTTTCTCGAATGGTGGCGGAAATGTTCTGCTTCAATACCTGGAAGCTGAGCTCCTTGAATGCGCTGTTGCCCCACGGCACGCCGACCATGCTTGCGCCCAGCGCCAGCAGCACGGCAACAGATGCGCAGAATATCACCGGCGGCATCACCTGAGTGAGGCTCATGCCACTGGCCTTGATGACAATAATCTCGTTGTCGGACGAAAGTCGTCCGAACGCCAGAAGTACCGCAAGCAAAAAGGCCATTGGAATCGTAAACACCAGAAATGAGGGAACAAGATACATTATCATCCTGCTGACATCTGCCAGCGGAACACCATATGAGATGACAAGATCTGTCAGCTTGATCAGGCGCCCCATCAGCAGAACCAATGTAAAGATGACAATGCCAAGCAGGAAAAGCGAAAAAATTTCGCGAATTATGTAGAGGGATAAAATGCGTTTCACGGGGTGATGATACATGAGCGGGAGAAATGTGTAAAGGGATCAGCAGACAAAAAAGCGGGAACCCGTTGCCAGGTTCCCGCGGCAAATAAGAATGTAGTACAAATCAGCTCTGTGCAGACCAAAGTCCGTGCAGGTTGCAGAATTCACGGGCCGTCACTTTTTTAGCGGTGACGTTAAATATCGCGGTCGGTGCATCCCCCGGCTTGAGGAACTGGCGATATGCCTTACCATCGGCGATCAACTCAATCCACTCGATGTAATGCTTCTCTTCCATCGGATGTGCAACAGAACCGATTGTCACTTTTACGCTACCTTCACCAACCTCAATCACAGGGACGTGCTTCTCTTTGGCGGCGTCAACAGTATTTTCCGACATAAGCTTCATCTCCTGGCCACAGCAGGAAAGATCACCATCACCTGCATGAACAAGCTCAACAATATTGCCGCACACCTCACATTTGTAAACTTCGAGTAATTTTGCCATATTTTTTTCTCCTCTGCGTTGTAGTAGCCCCTGCAACAGGGCTCGAATAATTACCAGTTCTCGCCCAGCAGTTCAAAATGAGCTTTGGGATGAATGCAGGCGGCGCAAAGTTCTGGCGCCTCCTTGCCGGTGTGGAGATATCCGCAGTTACGGCAACGCCAGACAACGTCACCATCACGGGTAAACACGCGCCCGGCTTCGATATTTTCCAACAGGTCGCGATACCGTTTTTCATGTTGTTTTTCTGCGACAGATATTGCCGTCCAAGCCGCGGCTATCGCTGGGAACCCCTCTTCCTTTGCTGTTGCAGCAAACCCGGGATAGAGCAGCATATGCTCCTCATGTTCACCGTTGGCGGCCGCCAGCAGGTTCTCGGCGGTAGTGCCGATTTTCCCGGCCGGAAAAGTGGCGGTGATTTCCAGGTCGCCTCCTTCTAAAAATTTAAAGAAGCGTTTTGCATGCTCCTTCTCCTGATTGGCCGTTTCCTCAAAAATATCGGCAATCTGAACAAAACACTCTTTTTTGGCAGCAGCAGCAAAATAGGTATAGCGATTACGCGCCTGACTCTCTCCGGCAAATGATTTGAGCAGATTTTGCTCGGTTTTTGTTCCCTTGATTGAAGCGCTCATTGTGCCTCCTGTGATTTATTTTTAAACACGACTGATATTGTCTTTTATACCGCACTTAATTATTTTTGCAAGCAGGAAATCAAAATGGGGGACGCATTTCTGCGTCCCCCATTTATTCCAGTCATTGAAGTTGGATAATTACGCCAACTGACGACCACCTTCAGCAGCCCATTTTTCAAGCATTGCTGTTGTAACAGACTTAGGCCGCTCAAGAGCGTAGCCCAGACCACGGTCCCAGGTAATGTTGGCCATGCAACCGAGAGCGCGGCCTACACCAAACAGAACGGTGTAGAATTCAAACTCAGTCAGACCGAAGTACATCTGGATAACGCCGGACTGTGCGTCGACGTTCGGCCATGGGTTTTTGGTTTTACCGTGCTCAGTGAGGACGCCTGGAGCAACTTCGAAGATCATGGAGATAACTTTGAACAGCGGGTAGTCTTTGAGGCCATCCGTATTCAGGCAGAACTCGCGCTGTGAGGTATAGCGGGGATCGGTCTTGCGAAGAACTGCGTGACCGTAACCGGGAATAACCTGACCGGCATTGAGAGTATCCCAGAGAGCAGCTTTGATCAGCTCTTTGGTTGGCTCGACATCCTTGCAGTATTTTTCCTGGAATTTCATGGTCCAATCGAGAACTTCCTGATTGGCAAGACCGTGCAGAGGACCGGCAAGGCCGTTGAGACCTGCAGAGTATGCATAGTAAGGGTCGGACAGTGCGGAGTGAACCAGATGAGTGGTGTGAGCCGAAACGTTACCGGACTCATGATCTGAGTGCAGGATGAAGTACATACGGGCAACGTCCTTGTACTCCTCTTTCTGGCCGATCATGTGGGCAAAGTTGGCACCCATGTCGAGGGTAGGATCGATAGCGATCTGTTTGTCGCCGCGATACTTCAGGTTGTAAATAAAAGCAGCAATAACAGGGATACGGGCAACGATATCGCAGGCATCTTCATACACAGATTCCCAAGCGATCATTTTGTTGAATTTGCCTGAGTTGTAGAAAGCGGCAAACTTGGAGTCTTTCTGCAGTGCCAGCATGGCGACAGACAGCATGACCATCGGATGGCTGTCACGCGGCAGAGCGCGAACTGCGTCAAATACATACTGAGGAACAACCTGGCGGGTCTTCCACTCGGCGACAACTTCGGCAACCTGAGCATCAGTAGGGACGTCACCTGTAAGAAGCAAGTACCAGAAGGACTCAACGGTCGGATAGGTAGAACCTGCAGCCTTGGGCAGCGCAGCAAAGGTCTCAGGGATGGTCATACCACGGAAACGGATACCTTCCTGCGGATCCAGATAGGAAATATCTGTTACGAGTGAACGGATATCACGAGCGCCACCGATGCACTGGTCGATGGTAACCTTGTCGATAACAACTTGACCAAATTCTTTGACGAGCTTGGCGGTGCGTGGACGATGCTCTTCGATCTTCTGCTTGAGGGTCTCTTTCAGGGCCATTGTTTTACTCTCCTTTTTGTGGTGTGGGGGTGAACCCGGATAAAAAGCTCTTCCATCTTTCTGTCAGCTTTAATACATCATTTCTTACGGGGAGAAACTGGACTCATTTGCAGCATACTGTATACGATTTTGTACGGCTGTTATACTCGACCGTATACAAAAAATGCAACAAAAATTTTGATCTGTGAAATCAGTTCAGAATTACCAGATCATCACTTGAGTGCGTAAGACGCTTAAGCCCTTCATTACTCAAATAAAAGGTATTCTCAATACCGATTGCGCCTTCACCTGGAAAAACGACTTTCGGCTCAAAAGCAAACGCCATCCCTACTTGCAGCGGCATCTGATTGAAACCGCGGGCGATAAACGGGTATTCATCTATTTCTACTCCAAGCCCATGTCCGATAAATGATACCTGCGCCCCCTTTGCACCCATAAAGTTGTCGGCATACCCCATGTCAACGGCACAGTTGAAACAGGCATCATACAGCGCGCCCCAGCTCATTCCTTCTTCTGCAAGCTGCGTCATCAGCGCCTGAATCTTCAGCATGTCGTCATACGCTCTCCGCAGTCGATCAGACGGTTCACCGACTGAAAAAACACGGGTCTGATCACTTAGATATCCGTCCACACATCCGGCAAAATCGATGATGACCGGTTCATGAGGCTCAATTCGCTTCAGACCGGCACCCTGGCCGAAAGAAGGGTTAAGCCCCATACCGCCTAACGGTGTATCTACATAGGCCGGTACTGCGCTGTCGGTACCGGAAAAGATCTGGGCATAAAACAGTTCGGAATTAAAGCCGCGCATCCGTACCAACCCCTGATGACCATCCTTACGGGCGCTGTATTCGAGCTCGGCGGCAACCTCAAGATCGGTCATGCCAGCGCGGATTATTTCCCTGGCGCGACGGTACACCCGATCGACCTGATCGGCGGCATCCTGCATGAGGTGAATCTCGTAATGGGATTTAATCATCCTGACCTTACGGATCAACGGAGTTGCGTCAGAAAAGTCGGCGTTCGGATAAACTGCACGATATCGTTCAAAAAAGTTTACCGGTAGAACATCAAGTTCCAACCCGATCCGCTTTGGCTCGGGGTATCCGTACCGGGAGAGAACAGCTGGAATATCCTTCATCGAGTTGAAAGGTATAACCTCCCTGAGGCCGGATTCCATCCGAGCCCTACCGGCATCCTTGCGAACCATGAAGAGCGGCTGACCGGAGGCCGGAACATACAGGTTCCCGCTCTGTACGGTACCGGTAAAATAAAACAGGTCGGCATTCTGGACGATTATGACTGCATCCAGTGAGTCCGATATCATCTGTTCCTGAAGTTTTTTGCAGCGGTATTCAAGCTCTATTGCAGGTGTTAAACGCATCAAGTTCTCCTGTTCAGTACGTTTCAATGTTCCTTTAACCGGCTGACGGAAGCGGCGGCGGCACAGATCCAAACAGCAGATCCAGTTCATGCTGCTGACCGGCAGCAGACCAGGAGGAGAGCCCCTGCTTCCAGACCAGTGATTCGCGCGTCAACTGCCCTGACTGTGCCATCTGCTGCATGGCGGGCAGTCCGTATGGACCTGACTGCTGGCCATTCAGAGCGACATAAAACTGTACATGCGGAGGTAATGGCGACGGTAGCGGAATGCCGTCCGGGGTGTGGATATTGCCTGCCATGGCGCCCGCTATCTGCCCCCCCATGCCAAACCCCATTCCGACGCCGACGCCTGCGGCAGCCAGTCCGCCCGGATTATTGGCCGCATCGCGAATGGCACTGGCGGTTTCATACTGGGTATAACTCTGCATATCTCCGATGGCTCGCATGGCGCCGGCTTTGTCGATGGCTTGCTCGACCTCTTCCGGCAATCCGATATCCTGAACTTGCACCTCGACCAGATCGAGGCCGAGCGGTTCAAAAGCCGGCACGATTCTGCTTTTGAGCGTCTCACCCAACTGAACGACCTTGCTTTCGAGGTCGAGGATCGGAATGCCGGCCTCCGGCATGACCTCCTTAATCCGGGTGCCGATCTTTCCGCGCAGATTGTCTTCAATTGAGCTCGTCGAAAAAATGCCATCGGTGCCGACAACCTCACGGATAAACCGCTCCGGAGCCTTTATTTTGATAGAATACAGCCCATAAGCCGTGACCCGCACCGCTCCAAACTCCGGATCACGCATGGTACAGGGGCCGGGTGTACCCCACTTCAGATTTGTAAACTGACGGGTACTGCAAAAATATATTTCAGCCTTGAAAGGGCTCTCAAAACCATATTTCCACCCCTGCAATGTTGCCAGGAGCGGCAGGTTTGCCGTTTCAAGAGTGTAGGTGCCTGGGTTGAAAACATCCGCCAGCTGACCTTCATTGATAAACACCGCCACCTGTCCCTCGCGTACGACCAGCTTGGCATGATGCTTTATCTCGTTGTTGTAGCGTTCAAAACGGTAGACGAGCGTGTCATCGGTGTCGTCCAGCCATTGGATAATATCCAGCAATTCACCTTTCACCTTATCGATAATACCCATACAAATCCCCCTGTTTCAAAGAGTATATTCATCGTCAGCCGGCTGAGAGTGGATGAATTATAAACAAGTTACTGCAGGATGCAAGCTATGCCATAAATTTGCAGCATTATTCGCACCTTCCAGCAAACGGTTGACCGGCCACTGCAAATTGTCTAGTATCATCCCCCCGATGCAGGATGGTCAATTCCAACTCTCTTTACGGCGGTACCATATTTCATGCAGGCCTACCCCTATACCATAACGATCTCTTCCGAAAAAGGGGGCGTCGGCAAGACAACCCTCGCAACCAATCTGGCAATCTATCTGAAAGCGATGCGTGAGGATCTGCCGGTAACTATATTCTCCTTTGATAATCACTTCACGATTGACAAGATGTTCGAACTGGAAAAACGTAATGGGGATGCTGCCGATGTTCATGCCCTTTTGATGGGGGCAAAGGCAAGCGAAGTCGTTCAGACCGGGCAGTATGGAGTCGGCTTCATCCGTTCTTCAACAGAGCTTGGCGATATCCATGAACGCTTTAAAGGGCCGATGACCCTGACCCGAATGCTGGCTGAGTCCGGCATCTCAGGTATCGTCATCATAGATACGCGCCCTGATCTTAACATCCTGACCCAGAATGCCCTGTATGCCGCCGACCGGGTGCTGATTCCGGTCAAGGATCTACCCAGCCTTGAGAACTGCACAAACATCTTTGCACTGTTCGACCAGCGTGGTATCGACAAGAAGTCACTGGCACTGATCCCCTGCCTGATCGATTCGCGCATCAAGTTTGAGGGAATCTTCAAGGATCAGAAAACGCTCCTGCGTGCAATTGCTGTTAATCGCGGCTATCGTTGTCTGGATTCATACATTTCAAAAAGTCCGAAAGTCGAAAGCCTGAACACAAATCCAGAGGGTAAAATCTATCCGATCCTGACCCACGCCCGCGGCACCGAAGTTCATGGCCAGTTCATGGAGATAACCCGTGACATCCTCAGAAGCGTCGATGCAACCAAAGAAACCAGGGCATGCCTTTATCACACATGGCTGGTTGAAAAGGAGGCCCACAAGAAGGAATCGTATATGGCCCGGCTTGAAGGACTGGCGGAACGCTGTCTGATCTGCGGCGCTGTACTGGCAGAATACCCCGATGACCGCAGTTTCTATTTTGAAACATCCGATCGTTCCGCCCGAGGTTTCCTGCATGGAAACTGCGTCAGCAGTATGCTCTGTTCGTCACTCTATGGTCTGCAGGAAAGCGACCCGACATTTGCTGCGGCCAGAACTATTGTTGCCGACAAGGCTACAAGAGCCGTATCACTCCTGTTGCCACGGATCGCTCCAAAAACATGTCGGCTTGATTATCGTCAGTTCAACATGGCTGGAGAACAACTGCTTCAGAAGGATATAGAGATGCCGGGGTTTAATGCCGGGGAATTCAATGGCGTACATGATCGATTATATCTTTTGCTAAACGAGTCTCTGGCGGGATTTGAAGGGGAATTGCGGCAAGAGAGCTGGCTCTCGGTATACCCGGTGGATCCGGAAAACCCTGAGGCCGTTCTGCATGAAGAGTCGTACAAAAACATCCACCGGTTGCAGAAGCAGTTTGCTGAAGCGATCTTGACTATTTAACGAGCTGTGATGCCGGGACGAGCCGCACACCCTGGCCGGCAAGTCCAGGCAATGCCGCTGCAAGCGCTGCAATCGTGGCTGGATGGGGATGGCAGATTGCTATTGCCGAACCGTTTTTTCTGGCCAGCCTGGCCGCCTGATTGAGCTGGCCAAGAATGTAGCTCCGCTCCTGTTCGTTATCAAGAAACACATTCCGCCGAGCCGACCTAATACCAATCCGCTGTGCCACCCTCAAACCTGCGCTATCTGCTGACGTTACGCTGTCGATAAAGAACAGATTCTTGTTTTTAACGGTCTGAAGCGTAGTCGCCATCTTTTCCTCATGTTCGGTAAATTCCGAACCCATATGATTATTGACTCCTACCGCTCCAGGAAACTGTTGTACAAAACCTGACACCCGCTCCTGCAACTCGTCTGCATCCATGGCCACAAGAAGACCATTTGTTTCCATACGTTGCGCCGGCCACCCCTTGGGCTGCATCGGAATATGGATCATCGTTTCGATTTTTTTAGCGGCCGCATACTCCGCTACCTCCTTATCGACCGGCAGACCCGGGATTATTGCAAAAGTCAGCGGGACATTGATTGCGGCAAGCGAACGGGCCTCCGACAAACGGCTCCCCATATCGTCGATAATAATCGCCAAACGTCCGGACGTACTGCCCACCGGCCCAGGTTTTTCAGTTTTATGAATAGTAGACGCCGGATAACCGTTCGGTTCTTTGTATAGCGGTGGAGGAACGGCGGGGGGCTCCGGTATGGCAGCCTGCGGAATGGGTGCGTCGGGGATACCCGGTTTGACGTGCGAAAGTTCCGGCTTTCGGGGTGTCATCCCTTTTTTTATGGGCGGAGATAACAGAAAATATCCGCCAACTGCTCCGACGATCAGAAGCAGTATCACCAGCGCAGCCACCCGGGATCCGGATGGCTGCTTTCGGAATTTATTCTTGGCTGGAACGGCCATTATTTGTCGGACACCCTTATGACGTGATTCCTAAAAATCATTTATTTCTTATCACTCCCCATCGACTTGATAAGCTCCCACCCTTTAAGCAGGTCCAGAGCCCGCAGCACCTGATAATCATTCTTCAGATTCTCTTCCAGTTTTTGCGGGGTTTTCTCAGCTTTCTCATCTTTTTTATCGCTCTTCTTCTCATCTTTTTTTACATCATCAGTTCCGGTTTTGTCCTCACTTTCAAAATGGTTCTCAAGATCTTTTTCGCGCAGATGCAGGGAATCTTTTTTGCCGGCCGTTTTTGGAAGTTCAACCGCTTCGACAGTAATATCAGGTGTTATACCTTTGGCCTGAATCGAGCGCCCCTTGGGAGTGTAGTAGCGGGCAGTTGTCAAACGGAGCCCGGAATCATCCGACAGCGGGATAATGGTCTGTACCGACCCTTTGCCAAAACTCTGGGTTCCCAGAATAATGGCACGTTTATGGTCCTGCAGGGCTCCGGCAACAATCTCCGACGCACTGGCGCTGCCGCCGTTGATTAAGACAACGATCGGATAATTGGGCTCTTTACCCCCTTTTTTGGCGGTAAACTGCATTTTAGACTCTTTTTCACGTCCTTCGGTATAGACGATCATCTGCCCTTCAGTAACAAAATGATCGGCAACCTTGACCGCTTGATCAAGCAACCCGCCCGGATCGTTGCGCATATCAAGTACCAGTCCCTTAAACTCACCCTTGTATTCTCCCTTCATGGTTTTAAGGGCCTTCAACAGGTCATCATCGGTTTTTTCCTGAAACTGGGCAATCCGCACATAGCCATATCCACCATCCATCAGGTGGAACCGCACGCTCTTGACCTGAATGATGTCACGGAGCATCGGGAAATACTTCGGTTTATCGAATCCCTCACGCATAATGGTCAGGGTAACCTTTGACCCCTTTTGCCCCCGCATGCGCTTGACGGCATCATTGATGTTCAAATCCTTGGTAAATTTGTCGTCAATCTTGATAATCATGTCACCGGCCTTGATCCCGGCTTTAAATGCAGGGGTATCCTCAATTGGCGAAATAACGGTCAGGACTCCGTCCTTGACGGAGATTTCAATCCCCAGCCCGCCAAACGCTCCTTTAGTATCAATTTTCATCTCTTTATAGGTATCGGGTGGCATAAACGAGCTATGCGGGTCGAGCGATGACAGCATCCCGTTGATAGCGCCGTAGACCAGCTTTTTGGTATCGACGTCTTCAACGTAGCTCTTCTTGACGATCGCCATGACATCCGTGAAGAGTTCGATAGATTCGTAATCGCTCCCCTTCCCCTCCGCCATACTGTGACGTTGTGAACTAATGATAAAGATGGATAAAAATGCCACAACTACTGCGAAACCAACGACTATTCTTGTTTTTTTGCTGCCGGGTGCACTCATTTGTTTCCTCCAGATATATTGATGCTTCTATTGTCGATTATCAGCGAACCCATCCGGCAGGGTCGACCGGCTTACCCTGATGCCGAATTTCAAAATACAGCATATTACCCTTAGTTGAATCAACATCACCCACAGATCCGATTGTTTCATGCCGTGCCACCTCGGCTCCGACTTTTTTTGAAAGCCTGGATGCGTGGGCATACAGGGTGAAATAACTGCCGCCATGGTCTACCACCATCATATTACCAAAACCTTTGAAATAATCGGCAAAAATAACGGTACCTTCATAAATAGCCTTGATTTCAGTCCCGGATGAAGCAGAAATCGACACCCCCTTACTGAAGGTATACGAATTAAATTCCGGGTGTTTATGCTTTCCATATGATTCAATAATTTCGCCGTGAACAGGAAGATTCATACGCCCTTTTTGCGAAGCAAAGCCGCGATCGGGGACCGGCGGCAATTCTGCAAGCGGTTTAAGTCGGGACCCAGGCTTTGTGTGGCGTGAGGATGCTCTACGACGACTTAGAGCATTCAGCCGGTTAATCATAGCCTGCAGCTTGGAGGCATTGGCTTGCAATTCGTTTAAAGAAGATTCATAACCCTTGCGATCCAGGCGCACCTTACCAAGATAGGCAGCTTTCTTGCTCTTTTCCTTTTCTATCTCACGTTTTTTTTGCTCGATACCGGTCTTGATGCGTGCTTTTTTTAACGCATCACTTTCAAGATCCGCCTTGAGACCCTTAAGTTGATCAATTTTCTGATTATATTCAAGAAAAATCCGCTTGTCGTTTTCAATAATCGATCTCATGTAGCGGATATTTTCGGCAAGTTGAGGAAACGACTCTGCCGAAAAGAACATCCGCAAGGCGCCAAGCTCACCCGCTTTATATAATGAAGACAAGCGTTGTTCGATCTTCACCCGTTTACGACTTGCGTCTTCAGATACCGTGCTAATCTCGCGCCCGGTGCGGTCAAGATTCAACTCAACGCCGCTCAGATCGCGGTTCAGCCGACCAAGATCAGATTCTTTCCGTTCAAGATCCCGCAATATTTTTTGAAGCTCGGTGGAGGCAACCGCTTCGACCTTGCGGGTCTTGGTGATGAGTTGTTTTTGAGCCTTGATCTCCCGTTTAACACCACTTAATTCATCTTTGGGGTTTTGAGCAAAAGTCAGGGAAGCGACCACCATCACCAGAGCAAATATACCTGCAGTTCTCTTCATCAGTTACACATTTATAAAGCGCTTCAGTGAAGTAAGGCTCCCGAGGAATCCGAGCATGCTGCCGGCCAGCAGCAATCCGGCAATGTACTCAAGCGACAGGAAACTAAATCCGGAAGAAGCGGGACTAAAGGTAAGAAAGCTTCCTGCATTTTGCAGAAACCCTTCATACAGACCAAACAGCAGGGCAAGGGAAAGGACAGAACCAGCCAAACCCTGCATCAACCCCTCCAGAAGAAAAGGGGCTTTGATGAAAAAACGCGTTGCACCGACAAGGGCCATGACCTCCAATTCGTCCCGGCGGGAGTAAATGGTGAGCTTGATCGTATTTGAAACGATGAAGATCGCTGCAATCACCAGAAATCCACCCAGTAGAATGCCTAGAAGTCTCATAAAATTTAAAAATGAGTTAAAGCGGCGTACCCATTCTTCACCATACTGAACCTCGGTAATGCCGGGGATCCGTTTTAACTCCACAACAAAATTTTCAACTGAGGCCGTATCACGATGGGAACGCTTAAGAGCAATCTCGAACGAAGTGGGAAGTACCTCGGGGCGTATTCCTTCAAGCAGAGCTTCCTGACCTTGCAAACGAATTTTAAATCGCTTTAGGGCTTCATCTCTCGTCACGTAACTGACGCGGGACACCCCGGACAGTGCGGATATCTTCTCATGAAATGCGCTCTGATCCTGGCTTGTCAGCTCCTTGTCAAAATAGACGGTTACCTGCACCCGCTCGCTCCAGCTTTCGGTAGCACTTTCAAGATTGACAAAGACAAGCATAAAGAGGGAAACGATCAGCAGTGCCAAGGTGATCGTACCAACTGTTACGACATTAACAAAAATATTTTGACGAATATTGTTTACAGCCCGAGAAAGGAAGAATCCGGCTCTGCCGCCAAAACCATCACCCGCAAGCGTGGGACGCTTAAAGGGTTTGATGGTCGCTGGCTGTTTCTTTTTCCATTTGTTCAACGATTTCCCCTTTGTTTAATGTAACGAGGCGTTTATGACTCTGCTCAATCAGACGACGGTCGTGAGTCGCGACGACCACCGTTGTGCCGCGAATGTTAGCCTCTTTGAATATATTGAGAATCTGGTTTTTGTTGGCGTCATCCAGGTTTCCGGTCGGCTCGTCCGCCAGCAAAATTTTCGGATCATTGACCAGAGCCCGGGCCAAAGCCACCCGCTGCTGTTCGCCACCGGAAAGACGCTGGGTTGCAAGATTATATTTGGATTCAATCCCCATCTGTTTGAGAATGTGCATGGTTTTCTTGCCGATGTCCGCCCTGCCCCATCCCAATACTTCGAGCGCTATGGCTACATTTTCAAATACGGTGCGGTTTTGCAGCAGCTTGAAGTCCTGAAAGACCACTCCGATCGAGCGGCGCAGCAGCGGAATCTGAGATCTGGATATACGGGTTATATTCTGCCCATCGATCAGGACCTGGCCGCTATTCGGAGTAAGTGCCCCATACAGCAGGCGCAGCAGAGACGTTTTTCCCGCGCCTGAAGGTCCGGTCAGAAAGACGAACTCCCCCTTGCCGATTTTGAGATCGATATTATTGAGCGCCGAAGCATCCTGTTGGTACGCAAGTGACACGTTATGCAGCTGAATCATAGATCACCATTCATTATAGGGGGTCGTCCCATCTGAACTAATCAGGTTAGAACCGCTATGGACATCATACACGTTTCCGGGAGAAGTGCTACTGCTACTACCCTCTCCCGGTTGCAAAGCCGGTGCAGAACCGGATGGTTCAGGAGGAGGCGCCACAATAACCCAGGAATCAGACGTCCTGGTAAAGGGATCCTTGGGGATCTCCCGCATATACTTCTTTTCCTTCAACTCGTCGATCGAATCCGGATATTTTCCCTGATCTGCATGGAACTGGTCAATGACAGACCTGAAATTATACAGATCTTCACGCAAAACGGCTTCTCTGGCTTTTATGATGCCCCATTGGTAGTTCGGCACGGCGATGGCGGCGAGGATACCGATGATTGAAACAACAATCATCAGCTCAATCAGCGTAAAACCACGCCGATCAAGTTTGTATTTTCGTCCGGAACGGTGCGGCTGGACACCCTGAACCAAAGTATTACCACTGGCTATATTTTGATTTTCCATCAATTGAGTTTCCTTCGCTCATCGAGTAAACATCAAAAACATCCTCTTTACCCCAGACCGTTGAATCAGGCTTATCTACTGAGGAGCGTAGATTCCACCCCCACATCTCATTGTTACCGTTTTCAGGGGGATGAAATGGATCGTAAATTTTGCGCCGCAGAAATTTTATATTTCCCGCTTTTGCGTCGCCGAAATCTGCGCCTTCCAGCAGTACGTCAAGTGTTTTTGGATAGTTATGCGGCATACAACTTTCAGGTGGCGGTGCATTCGCAGGTACCTTATCGCACTTCTTTTTAAATTCATCAATGGCGGATCGAATAGTGCGAAGATTTCTGCGAAGCTCCATCTCCTTCGTCCTTTGAGCGGTCATGCGAGTCAACGGTATGACTCCAGCCGCCAGAACACCCAGAATTGTTATGGTTACGACCAGCTCTATGAGTGACAGCCCCTTGCGAGCTCTTAACATACTGAACATATCATCTCGGCGTACTCTAATTTTGAGGTAAAGTCTGCTTTAATTCCCGCATAAAGACCCAGTCACTGTAATGCTTCTTTTCATCAAGTAATTTTGAATCATAGATATCCTTAAAACTTTTTCTAAATGGTTCTTCACCGCTATCGCTCGCTACACCTAAAAAGCGGGTAGTGTCACCGACAGGCTTGATTATGTGCCACTGCTCGTTTGTTGTCGGATCCAGGGACGCAGACACCCTGAGACGAAATTTTTTGGGTGGTTTATTCATGTAACTTTCTTCCTTGCCAATGACCAGATCGTCAAGAACAGTGCCGTTCGGTGAATTAACAGCCCACAGGTACTGGTTTTCAGTATTTTGAGTCGGATTAGAATTTTTATAAAGGTACCCCTGATTTATTACTTCAGCGACCTGGTCTCCGCGAAAGATCATTTCTTCTTCGAGTTCACGCTGCTTGATAGTTTTCCACGACTGCCCGACCATGCCGAGCATTATCCCCATGATCATCACAACTGTCAGAG
>Ga0123338_10003109_pt1 | contig 15161 bp, 16 predicted proteins | sample grotaG_FD_89793 | JGI IMG/M metagenome (GOLD analysis project Ga0123338, IMG submission 89793) | Glacier valley bacterial and archeal communities from Borup Fiord, Nunavut, Canada, to study Microbial Dark Matter (Phase II) -... | ecosystem: Environmental > Aquatic > Freshwater > Ice > Glacier ...
AATAAATTAATGCCTCAACATATCTACGCAGAGCACCCCTTATATTTCTTTATTCGTTATCACTTCTATAAGTAACCGCAAAAGTAAAAAAACTCAAAATTTTAATTATAAAACCAATGTTAGTATAATTCTGAAAAGAATTTCCCAATTTTTAATAAAGTATTTTATATCATAAAATTAGGATAAAATTAATTTTTGATAATAATGCTAACTTTCTTTTGTTTAAATCGTTTTATAATAGAGTGAATAAATAATTTTTAAAATCTCATTAAAAAAGATGTAAGTTTTGTAAAAATTCGCCAAATATTCACCCACTTTATGTTAATATTAGCATATATAATACACCAATATTTTTAATTTCGAAATTCTTTTTTCACATTTTCTCTTTTATTTCGATAGCTACTTAAAGAAATCCTTTCTAAAATATCCAAAGAGTTTGGCGCTTGTTGGGATATTAACTGACCGTAAATAACTTTATCAATATACTTTAGAGCTTCAGAAAGATTCTCATCGGGAATAAATTTTAAAATTTCTTTACTAGTATATGTACTAAAGGGCTTTTCTTCAATATCTTCCATATAATTTTTCCAAAGTACAAGAGCACCTTCAACTATTTGAACTGTATTCTCCTGTCTTAACCTTCTTTTCAATCTTTCAAAACTTACGGAAAAACTTCTATGTTGGATGCTTAATAAATATAATTTATATGTTCTCCTTATTCGTTTTCCAAAAAGTGCCCATATTAAACTTATAAATAGTAATCCTATTCCTCCTAGTACATAATATTTTGTAAAATCTTCCTGAACGCCAACTTGATAATAATCTACATTTTCTTTTAAACCAGCAATTTCTTCATTTCCATTTATTAAAGATTTAAAATAAACGGTATCCACTTTTGAAAATACTTTTGTACAATCTTTACCTTGGATGATAAAAATTGGTAAAAGTAAAGTTTGAAATGGCGTTGTTTCAAAAGAGACTAAGGTATAAATGGCACTATCGGTGCTGATATTGTTTTTAGTGCGAGTAGGGAAATATTTTTTTTCTAAATATTTAAATGATTTGTAATCATATAAGGTATCGGGAAATAGAATTTCGATATTACTAGTATGCTTGGCTACTAAACTATATTTAATTGGTAATCCTATTTCAACACTATCACTTAAAAATTTGCCAGAAATAAATAATGAATCTTTCGCAGTTTGTGAGAATGCCGGAAATATTTTTAAAATCAGCATTAAAAACCAAAAGAGTTTTTTAATCATGGTTTTTAATTGACAATATTTATTGGGTTTCCGTGAAGGAATGAAGAAATATTTTTCTCCAATTGAAGCATTATTCTTTCCCTTGCTTCTTTTGCCTGCCAGGCGTTATGCGGAGTGATGATGCAATTTTTTGCTTTTAATAACGGATTATTTTTTGCTGGAGGTTCTGTTAATAATACATCTAAAGCTGCTCCTGCAATTATATTTTCATTTAAAGCAAAAGCTAAATCATTTTCATTAATGAGTTGACCACGAGATGTATTAATAAGATAAGCATTATTTTTCATTAATTTTAGAAAACCCAAATTTACCATTCCTATGCTTTCTGGTTTGGCAGGGCAGTGCAGTGATATAAAATCACTAACATTTAATAGATTAACCAATGGTAAGTAATCATTTTCATTACCAATTATTGGTTTGGAATTATGATATTTTATTTTCATTCCAAACGCCTTTCCTATTTCTGCTGTTTTTTGACCTATTTTCCCATATCCAATTATGCCTAAAGTTTTTCCAGATAACTCTGAAATTGGTTTTTTAATATAACACCAATCAATAGCATTTATCCATTCATCATTATGAACACTTTCATTATGCAAACCCACTTGATTGGAAATTTCTAATATCAAAGCAAAAGTATGTTGGGCAACTGAATCAGTTCCGTAATCGGGGACGTTGCAAACTGCAATTCCCCTTTCACGAGCATATTTTGTATCAATGATATTATATCCTGTTGCAGCTACAGCAATTAATTTTAAATTAGGTAATTCACTTAAAATTTCTTTATTAAAAGTGTTTTTATTCGTAATAATTACTTCGGCAATCTCGCATCTTTCAATTAATAATTTATCTGAAGTTGTTCTATCATAAATTGTTAAACTTCCATGGTTTTTTATTCCGGACCAACTTAAATCTCCAGGGTTTAATGTAAAAGCATCTGTAACAACTATATTCATTTATTTTAACCCATTAAAGATTGTAATTTCATAGCTACACCCATGTCGCCTTTAATTTTTATTTTTCCAAACATAACTGCTGACATTGGATTTAAATCACCAGAAATAATTTTTTGCAAATCGCTAAGGCTTGTAGAGATTGTACAATCGGCTTCTTTATCTTCATTACTCACTTTTCCATTTTCATCAATACGTACTACTCCTTCCGGAAAAGAAAATTTTAAAATAGAACCGCCAAGAGCATTTGGTGATTTTTCAGCCATTTTGGTAAGTTGGGTTGTTAATTCTTCTAAAGTCATATATGTGTTGGTTAAAAATTTTTTATTAATTAAAGTATGTTGTTCTGTTGGTTTATATTTTTTTGTTTTTTTTTGTTTTATGCTTTTAATTATTCTTTAAGTAAAAAAAATGTTTGGGGCTTTGCCTATGATAGGGCCTTTACGTTTCTATCTTTTTGCTCAAGATATGCAAAAAGGTTTTTTATTATAATCCCAAAATAAAATAAACTTTTATTAAAAAAATAAATTTTAATTATAAAAATATCAGTTTATTGATATCTATATATTCATAATTTAATTTAAAATTTAAAATAAATATCTCATTTATCTGTCCAAAAATTTTATAACAATGTTAATTTAACGTTTGTTTCTCGAATTTCTTACTTTAAATAATCTAACCAGTTTGGGTACAAAATCTTCATCAGTATTAATCGATAAGTAATTGGCATTGTGCTGCCTGCAAAGCTTTTCGAGTTTTAAATTTTTATCATTATGATTTTTTTGAAGTATTTTTCTAAAAGTTTCGGATGATGAATTAATCCATACCGTTTTTCTACTCTCTTTTTGAAATAAAGGGACAATACCCATATTTGGTAATAAAATTTCTCTTTTATCAACTAAGTCTATAACTACTAAATCATGTTTTTTTGCTAAGGCAACTAGACTATGTTCATAATTTTCGTCAATAAAATCAGAAATTAAAATCACAACACTTTTTCTTTTTATCCTATCTAATGCAAAATGAATTGCAGCACTCAAATTTGTTTTTAAAGAAGTAGGAATAAGGTTAAAAAGATTTACTAAAAATTCATACCCATGCTTCATTCCTTTTCCGGGTTTTAAATATTTCTCTTTTTTATTGGAGAAACATATTAAACCTACCTGACCTGATTCTTTAATAGCGGAAAGCGCTAATACACCACAAATATCTTTAGCAATATCTATTTTTTGCTTGTTTTTTAAACCAATTTCTTGTGAAGCACTAACATCAAGAAGAAAGAAAATAGTTTGTTCTTTTTCTTCTTTAAATATTTTCACAAACATTCCATGTCCTTTTGCACTAACATTCCAATCGATTGTTCTTACATCATCACCATATTGATAGGATCGAACATCATCAAAAGTTAAGCCTGAGCCTTTAAATATGGAATGAAAGTCACCTCGCATTTGTGAATCAACGGCCTTTCTAATTTCTACTTCAAACTTTCTAAGTCTGGAAATTATTTCTTTCATGCACAAATATCTTTACAAAGGTTAGAAAGATAATATATTTGGAAAAAAAAACAATAAAGGGTCAAGAGAAGTAGATAATAAGGAAGAAATTTTTTATCCGAATGTCTATTTACTCATAATCTTAAAAATATGATTGTTATAATTATTGGAACAAATCGCCCAAATGCTGTTAGCAAACAGATAGCAGAATATTACAAATCGATTCTGGAAATTAATAATGAAAAAAGCATTATACTTGATTTAGAAAAATTACCAGATGATTTTATAAAAACGGCGCTTTATCATAACTCAGGGAAAAATGAATTATTCAACGAATTCAGAAAAATAATTGAAGAAAATGATAAATTTATTTTTATTATTCCTGAATATAATGGTTCATATCCTGGAGTTTTAAAAGCATTTGTAGATGGTTTAAAATATCCGGATGCGATGCAATATAAAAAAGCTGCATTGGTTGGTTTGTCATCTGGCGTGCAAGGAGGTGCAATGGCTTTAAGTCATTTTTCGGATGTTTTAAGTTTTATGCTTGTAAATCAAATAGGACTTCAAGTTAAATTAGGTAATATAAAAGAACATTTAATTGAAGGAAAGATTACTTTTGATATTTATAATCAACTAATAGAAAATCAGATAAAACAATTAATTAAATTTTAAATTTTTAATATACACTCACAATTATCCATTAACATGAAAAAGAATTACATTTTAATCGCAATTTTATTTTTAATTTCTTACTCTCCAATGTTTGCTCAACGCTTGGTTCACTATGGTGCGCATGCTGGCGTAAGTGTTTCAAATGCTGATGCACAAGCTGCCTATCAAGATTCAAAAACATGGGGTGGTTATACTTTTGGTGTTTATGCACGTATAGGGTATCGTTTTTTTGCGCAACCACAAATAGATTATCTTACCACATCCACAGATTTAACAAAAAAAGGTGCAAATGTAAATCAGGCTATAGTATATGGAAGTCTTGATTATTCGATGTTAAATATCCCTGTACTGGCAGGTTATAAAATTTTTCAAAGCCATGATGAAAAATCAAATTTCAGATTAATGGCTGGAGGGGCTTATTCACATATTTTAAATGTGCGAAACAGCTCAGCTAATCTTACAAAAGATGATTTTAATAAAAATATTTTTAGTGTGAGTGCTGGTTTAGGTGTGGATATTAAATATTTAAAAATTGATTTATTAGGTCAGTTGGGTATGAACGATTTTTATAATAACCCATCTGGTACCAGAAATAGAATGGTTTCTCTTACTGTAGGTTTTAAAATATAAATAAGATTTAGTTTAATCCAAAAGAGAAAATTAAATTTTACTTATTTTATTTAAAGAAAGTAAAATTATTCAATTAAGATAATTCAATTATGAATATATTGATATTGATAAATTGATATTTTAATTTATTTTTATTGATTTTGATATTGAAGTCTAAATTATTTTTTCTGAATAAAATTATTTTGCTTCAGTTTGCAAGTTTGAATTACTTATAATTTGCAAACTGATGGCATGAGTGGCAGAATTATTAGAGCTAAAAGGAAATGATTGTTGAATAAGATTTTTCGTTTTTAACGAATTAAAAAAAATCCTTTCAAATCCTTTTAAATTTTTTTTTGGAACTTCTAAAATATCCGCCACTTTTTCTCCTAATAAAAATCTCAAAAAGGAATGAATTAAAGGGTGAAAGATTTTATTGGGTGTGTTTTGGATGAAAGATTGAATTAAAGATTTTGTAAGTTCAATTCCCGCTTCTGATTTTTTAAAATTTCTTTGAGCTATAAGTTTATCCAATTGAAATGCTTCTTTTAAATTATCAGTAAGTAAATTTTCATCTACCCCCATGAAATAACCGATTACTTTCCACAAATGCATAAAAGCTTCTGCCTCTTCTTTAGAATAAAAAACACCTAATTTATCCAATCCTCTTAAAGTTATAAAAGAAAAAGCACCATTAGTTCCAGCCATGTCTTCCTGATTAATTGGTTTACCCCAATCATCGTTCCATTGATTGCTTTTTAAAATTTTATATCTAACTAATGCATGACGCAATCTAATATTTTGACAACATCTAAGCCCATTTCCATTTTCTTTAAAGGCATTTTCTTTCATTACTTCTAATAAAAAATTGGCTGTATCAATTAGTCGTTGAGTTGTATTTTTCCTAATTTTTTCTGAAAGAAATAAAACTTGGGCACCATCTGCTGCGGCATAACAATAAGGCAAAGAATAATATCCTAAAATGGACATTATATTTTGAGCATTTGAATTGAAAAAATCGCTACCCTGCTTTAATAATTTAAAATTTATCCATAAAGGGTTAGAACAAGTATTTGAATAAAAATTTTGAATCATTGCGGGATATTCTTTCTGGTTTTTTCCTTTATTTTCTAAAGCATTCATTAACTGAACAATGAGTGATTTATCAGTATTGGAAAAAATTTCTTCAATACATGTATCTGCCAAAAAATCGGTTTTTTTGCGGCTCTCCTCTAAAACATTAAAATTTATGTTCATAAATCATTAATATTTAAACCTAACACTACGAAAAGAATAATGTTTTTAGAAGCAATAAATTGTTTTATTAAAAGAATTTTTAATAATATTAATGAAATGTAATATTTAAATTTTTTATAATTCTATACAAATGAAAATATCGAAAATATTTTTGCTTTTAATTTTTTTTAATTTTTTATCTAAAGTTAACGGTCAAAACTTAAGGCTTCCTGCTTATCCTTTAATTACTCATGATCCTTATTTAAGTATTTGGTCATTTACTGATAAACTTTATGATGAACCAACCAAACATTGGACTGGCGTAAATAATCCATTGAAAGGAATTATTTATGTGGATGGAAAACCTTTTAGTTTTATTGGTAAAGAAACTATTCCACCACAAGTTATAGTACCAACAGCTTCACATACAATATTAAATGCAAAATATACCTTTGAAAAACCAAATGATAATTGGTTTCAACAAAGTTTTGATGAAAAAGATTGGAAGCAAGGGCGATTACCTTTTTCTACAGAAGTAAATAATGAATCGGTTGGAAAAACAATTTGGAACACAAAAGAAATATGGCTTCGACGCGAATTTGATTTAAATGACTTGAATTATGAAAATTTACAATTATTAATTCAATATGATGATGATGTTGAAGTTTATTTAAATGGCATTTTAGCTTATAGTTGCTCACCATGTTATGTGAGTGATTACGTGGTAAGAAAAATATCAACACAGGCTAAAAAAGCATTAAAGAAAGGTAAAAATATAATGGCAATTCGTTGTAAAAATCCTCAAGGTGGTGGATTTATTGATGCAGGAATAATTAATCAGCCTTTAGTAAAAAATTCGATTGCAACAGCAAATCAAAAAAATATCAAAGTAACTGCAACACAAACTGTTTATGATTTTACAGCTGGTAGTGTAGATTTAAACCTAACATTCACTTCGCCTTTACTTCTTGAAGATTTGGAAACGATGAGTAGGCCAGCCAGTTATATTACTTTTAAGGTAAAATCAAATGATGGTAAAACTCATGATGTAAAAATAAATTTTTCTGCATCAGGATTAATTGCTGTTAATTCTTCCGACCAAAATGTTATCTCATCAAAAGATGTATCAACAACATTGGATATTGTTAAAATTGGATCAAAAGATCAAAAAATATTAGGTAAAAAAGGAGATAATGTAAGAATAGATTGGGGTAACTTATTTTTAGCTTCAACAAAAGGTTCTGGAATAGAACTGACAAATAAACCAACTTCTTTAATTGCAAATATTTCTTTCAATAAAATTAATACCAGCCTAATTGAAAAACACCTCATTTTGGCTTATGATGATATTTATTCTGTTCAATATTTTAATGAAAATTTAAAAGCTTGGTGGAAAAGAGATGATAAAATGATAACCGAAAAGATGCTAACTGAAGTTGAAAAAAATTACTCTGATATTATTAAAAAATGCAATTTATTTGACGAAAAACTTTATGCTGATGCAAAAAATGCAGGAGGAGAGGAGTATGCAAAGATTTGTGAATCAGCATATCGTCAGGCAATAGCAGCTCACAAAATAGTAGCTAAAAAGGATGGAACTTTATTATTCTTTTCGAAAGAAAATTTTTCAAATGGATCGATTGGAACGGTTGATGTAACTTATCCATCAGCTCCTCTTTTTTTATATTATAATCCTGAATTGCTTAAAGGCATGATGGAATTTATTTTTGAATATTCAGAAAATGGAAAGTGGACAAAACCATTTGCTGCGCATGATTTAGGAACTTATCCATTAGCAAACGGACAAACATATCCTGAAGATATGCCAGTTGAAGAATGTGGAAATATGCTTATTTTAACAACCGCAATTGCAAAAGCAGAAGGTAATGCCAATTATGCAAAAAAACATTGGAAAGTATTAACAACTTGGGCAGAGTACTTAAAAAAAGAAGGCTTTGACCCTGCAAATCAATTATGCACTGATGATTTCGCTGGTCATTTAGCACATAATACCAATCTTTCGTTAAAAGCAATTGTTGGTTTGGCAGGTTATGGAAAATTAGCAGAAATGTTGGGAGATAAAAAAATAGCTGATGAATATTTAGAGTTAGCAAAAAAACTTGCTGTTAATTGGAAAGATATGTCGAATGCAGGCGATCATTATAGTTTAACTTTTGATAATAAAGAAACTTGGAGTCAAAAATATAATTTAGTTTGGGATAAACTTTTAGGATTAAATATTTTTCCAAATGAGGTGGCTGAAAAAGAAATAAAATTTTATTTAACAAAACAAAAAACATATGGATTACCATTAGACAGTCGTAAAACGTACACTAAATCGGATTGGATTATTTGGACTGCAACTTTGGCAAAAGATAAAAATGATTTTGAATCGTTTATAAAACCAATTTATAAATATATTAATGAAACGAGTTCAAGGGTGCCAATAAGCGATTGGCATGAAACGATAGATGGAAAGCAAGTTGGTTTTCAAGCTCGATCTGTAGTAGGTGGGTATTTTATTAAAATGCTTGAGAAAAAATATTCAAAATAATTATAATCTACAAAACCAAAACAGGTAGATATTTTATGTCTGTTTTGGTTTTAAAATTAAATTATTCTCCAGTCTTGCTTTAAAACGCTATACATAACCATATCCTGAAATGTTTTATTAATTTGATTATAATGCCTGAGAACTCCCTCTTGAGTAAAATTTAAACGTTGAGGAACTGCTCTGCTTTTAAAATTTTTTGTAGCACAAAGTATTTCAATTCTCTCCATTTGCATTACTTCAAATGCATAATTAATAATCATCCTGCAACTTTTAGTCATGATACCTTTTCCATGATATTTTTCTGAAAGCCAGAAGCCCATATTACTTCTTTTATGTTCGGTATTAATCAAATTAAGGCCAACACAACCTACAAAATTATCTTTCATCCAAATGCCCATTGTTAATTCCGTCATTTTTTTGAAATTCCGAAGGCATTCTTCAATAAAAACAATGCAATCGTTTTTTGTTTTTACATTTTCTACCCATCCAAGCCAAAGTTTTAATGTTTCTCTGTTATCTTGAATGGCTTCAAACATTTTTTGGGCATCTCTCACACTAAGTAATTTTAAGCTAAAATCACCAGTGTTTTTATTTTGAAAATTGGCTATTGATGCCATAGAAATTATTAAATATTAATATTTCAAAATTATTAAATAAAAGATTTAAAATAACAATTTATAAAAAATGCTTGTGTATAATTTTGAAATCTGAAATTTTAAAATGACTTTCGTTTTACCTTTCTAGGATATTTAATTAAAAATAGAAAAAAAGTAATTCACTCTTTGTTATGAACCCTAAAATTTCTGTTAAAATAATTATTGCAATCACGTTTGCTTTACCGCTTTTACTAAGCTTTAATTATGCAGATGATGATATTATTAAAGTTTTTAACAGAATAAATGATGAAGTTTTGCATCACTCAAAAGCTTATGAAACCTTAAAACAAGCTACATCAACCATAGGACATCGATTAACAGGAAGTAAAAATGGAAAAAAAGCCGAAGAATTTTCATATGCTCTTTTAAAAAAATATGGGTATGAAGATGTAAAATATATGCCATTTTCAGTGGAAGCATGGTCAAGAGACACAGTGAGTTTAGAAATTGTGCCTTTGAACAGTGATAATTTTGTTATTTTAAAAACCGTTTCATTAGCTCATTCTCCAATAAAAGCGAATGTTAAAGGTGAAATCATCGATTGTGGTAACGGCTTAGAATCTGATTTTGAAGAAATTGGTGAAAAAGTAAAAGGTAAAATTGCATTAATGAATATTGGTATTATTCCTGAAAACCCAAAAATAAAAAACCTTCATCGTTCTGAAAAAACTGCTTTAGCGATAAAAAATGGTGCGATTGGAGTTATAATCGCAAATCAAGTAAAAGGTGGTGTGTTATTAACAGGAACCGCTTCTGTAACAGGTTCGCTGATTGCAATTCCTGCCATTTGTATTTCTTTGGAGGATGGGGAAAAAATGAGAGAATATTTAAAAACGGAAAAAATTATTGCAAATATTTTTATGAAAAATAAAAGTGATGTAATAACAGCAAGAAATGTAGTGGCAACAATAAAAGGTTCTACCCTTCCAAAAGAAAAAATTTTAATAGGTGGCCATCTTGATTCTTGGGATTTATCTACCGGAACTGTTGATAATGGTTTGGGATCATTTACTATAATGGAAATAGCACGGGTTTTTAAATCATTAAATTTAAAACCAAAACGTACTATTGAATTTGTTATGTTTATGGGTGAAGAACAAGGTTTGCTTGGTTCGGAAGCAATGGTAAAAAAAATGATTAAAGATAAAACTATTAAGCAAGTTAGCTATATGATTAATTTAGATATGGCAACAAACTCTATTGGTTTTAATGCAGGTGGCAGAGATGAAATGGTTCCTTTTATTAAACAGATTGGAGAAAAAATAAAAAAAATTGATACGACCTATAGAAATAAAGTAGATAATGCAATGACTTTACATTCCGACCATCAAAGTTTTATGTTGGAAGGTATTCCTGTTGGTTCTCCAGTGAGCAATGCAAATCCATTAATGTTTCAATGCTACCATGCTGATTGTGATGATATTCGCTGGGCTGATAAAAAATACATGGATAATTGTGCTCGATTTACTGCAATGATGTTGTACGCAATCGCTAACGCAGATAATTTACCTGCAACACGACTAAGTAGTGATGAAACTAGAAAATTATTTATAAAACAAGGCCTAAAAAAAGAATTGCAAATTGGTGGGGATTGGAAATGGATGCAATAGAAATATATACATTTAAAAAAATAAAAAGGAATGAGGATTTAAAAATCTTCATTCCTTTTTTTATTATGTAAGATAAAATTTTCTTTTTTTTCAAAATGAATATCCAATTCCCAATTGAATGCCTTGGCTTTTCCATTTTTCATTAGAATGTAAGTCGTTTACATTACTTAAACCTACAATATATCTGCCACTTAAATTAAGATGTTTTCCGAATTGGAACCACAAGCTACCTAATACTGAAAAATCACCATTTTTAAATGCAGTTTTACCATTTTGAATTAAATTTTTATCCTGAGTCATCAAAATACTATATTGTGGACCCACTTGAAATTTAAAATATTTACCTCCAAAATTCGCCAAAAGCGGGATACTTAAATAATTTAAATGCGTGTTTGCTAAATTTGAATTAGGATCTGCTCCTGAATTTTGATAAATATCATGAAAATTCGAAACAGTTTTAGCCGTTGTTTGAGAAAAAATCAATTCTGGTTGAATACCAACTCTCTCAGTTAATTTAATTTGAACGTATCCACCAATATGATAGTTAAGATTAAAAGCTTGATCATAACCAGTTCCATTTATTTTATTAATATTCGGACCAACTTTTATACCAGCTCTTAAAAAGGCAGTTGAAGAATTTAAAAAACTTGATTGAGCGTTAACAAAAACAGATGTCATCAACATCGTAATTGTAAATAATATTTTTTTCATAATTAATAATTTTATGTTTTTTATTTTGATAAAAAAAACCTTGCCTCTATGATAATGAAGATAATTGAACTATTTTAAAAGAGGTACTTACCTTGAAATTTTTATTATTAAATTTTTTTTGAATCCTGCAATATTTTTAAATTTATTTCGTCTGCCTTAACAAATGAAGAATATACTCTCAATATCAACCACCTCCATTGGAAAGCAGAAGGAAGATATTATTGCAGAAACTTTTCGAAAAGAAAGGTCGAAGCTTTTAAATTTTATTAAAAAGCGTATTCCAAAAGCTGATGATGCTGAAGACATCCTGCAGGATGTATTTGAACAATTGACGGCCAATTTTGATGTTTTACACCCGATTGAGCAAATAACAGCTTGGATTTTTAGGGTGACCAGAAATAAAATCATTGATCGTTACCGCAAGAAAAAAACGGAATCTTTGGAAAAAATTTCACAATCGTATATTTCTGATGACGATCAACCACAATTTTTTGAAAGGCTTTTCGACCCATTTAATAATCCGGAAGATGATTTGATGCGTAATCTTATTTGGAATACGCTTATGGAAGCGTTAAATGAATTACCGCAAAATCAAAAGGATGTTTTTATAATGCACGAGTTGGAAGAAAAAAGCTTTAAAGAAATTTCAGAAATAACAGGAATGGGTGTAAATACACTTTTATCAAGAAAAAGATACGCCATTTTGTTTTTAAGGGAAAGACTTCAAGAATTATATCAAGAAATAAATAATTAATGATCATGAAAGGGAAAATAATTTGGAAAGTGTTTGCATTTATAATAATTGCAACACTTGCAGTCTTTTTAATAGGCTATATCGTAATGTCGCTTTGGAACAACATTCTATCACCGGTTTTAAATTTAAAGACAGTTGATTTAAAACAAGCAATTGGAATTTTCATTCTTGCAAAAATATTAACTGGTGGAGTTTTTAGAAGTTGGGGTGGGAGAGGAGGATATTGGAAGGAAAAAATAAATAGAAAACTTGAGTCAATGCCTGAAGAAGAAAGAAATTATTATCAAAAAATGTATTGGAAAAAATGTGGGTTTGATAAAAAATCTAAAAATGAAATATACAAAGAGGAGAGTGAGGTAGATGTTAAACAATTTAATTAATTTTTATATTAAATAACTTTACTGATGGAAATCTTAGTGTTCAAAACAAACTTAACCTCCTTAAAATCTGTAAACAAAATCAAACCTCATTTAAATGAAACAGAAGGCATTATTCAATGGAATGTAGATTTACAAGACAGGGACAAAATATTAAGGATAAAAACTGAAAATATTAGTTCTCAACACATTGTTAACTTAGTAAGTACAAGAGGTTTTAAATGTGAGGAATTGGTTTGATTATAAAAAAAGACAAGAGACAAGAGACAAACGAAAAACGAAAAACGAAAAAAATTCTTAAATTTTAATTAGTCTGTCGAAAAGAATTGCAGTAGCATGTGCATCTCCAAATGCACGATGTCGATTTTGAAGTTCTATTCCAATATTTTTACAAAGTTTCCCTAAACTATATGAAGGTTGACCAGGAATTAATTTTCTGCTCATCTTAACAGTACAAATTGTTTTTCTGTTAAAATTATATCCTAGTGAAGCAAATTCAGATTTGATAAATGAATAATCAAATCTGGCATTATGTGCCACAAAAATTCTCCCGTCAGTAAATTCAACTATTTGTTTCGCAATTTCAAAAAAACGGGGAGCTCCTTTAACCATTTCGTTGGTGATTCCCGTTAAGGAACTTATAAACTCCGGTATTTCTTTTTCAGGATTTATTAATGTTGAATATGAATCAAAAATAGAAAGCCCATCATGAAGTACAACTGCAATTTCAGTTATTCTGTCATAATGAGGTTTACTACCTGTTGTTTCTATATCAATAATGGCGTACAAAATCTTTTTTTAAATACTAAAAAATTCAAAAAACTGATTTGTTACATAATTTACACACACCTTGAACTAATAAATCTGCCTCTTTAATTTGATATCCTTCAGGTAATTTAAAAACAGGTATCTCTGAATTTTCGAGGCAATTTGTTAATCCGCATACATTACATTTAAAATGAATGTGTGATTGATGTTTATGAGTACTATTAAAATCATCTTTTTCAATGGCATATTTAATATTCCCCGAGTCGTCAAGCACTTTATGAATTATGCCTTTATCAGTAAATGTTTTTAACGTTCGATAAACGGTTACTCTATCGAAAGCCTTATCAATATTTAGTTCGATATCTGCATGCATAAGCGCATGCGATCGATTTAAAAATAGATTTAATATTTCTTCCCGACAATTGGTATGCCTTAAACTATGAAGTTTAAGAATATTTTTAGCCGAAATAATTTCAGTTTCCATATATTTTAATAATCCACAAATTTCTTAATTTTCTTTCAGTTATAAAATTTAATTTTTATTAAAATATTAAAATCAAAAAAAGAGATTCAAAAAGTATTTAAATTATGAATATAATGATATTGATAAACTGATAATTTTAAATATAAATTATAAAAAGATATTTTTTAAAAATTATGAATGAGATAAGTATGATATTTATTTAAATAAACTTTTTAACTTGGTTGAGAGATCTGACAAATTATTTAAATAAAGTAAAAATGAAATAAATTTTATTATTTCTATCTTTGCGGCTTATTTAAAATAGAATAAACTTTTTTATACATGAGTCTTCAATGTGGTATTGTTGGTTTACCCAATGTTGGAAAATCTACACTTTTTTCGGCCCTTACTAATATCCAAAACGTAGCAGCCAATTACGAATTTGCTACAATAGATCCGAATATCGGAATTGTAGATGTACCCGATGGAAGATTAAAAATTTTATCGGATATTGTTATTCCTAATAGAGTACTACCTGCTACAATTGAATTTGTTGATATTGCTGGTTTAGTAAAAGGTGCAAGCAAAGGTGGTGGAAAAGGAAATGGATTTTTAGCAAATATTCGTGATGTAGATGCCATTGTTCACGTAATTCGTTGCTTCGACGATCCTAATATTGTTCGTTCAGTTGGCCCTGTTGATCCGGTTTCTGATAAAGAAATAATAGAAATGGAATTGCAATTAAAAGATTTAGAATCTGTAGAGAAAAAAATTTCGAAAGTAGAAAGAGGCGCAAAAGCTGGTGATGCAAAAGCAAAAGAAGAGCTTGAAATATTATTGCGTTATAAAGATGGTTTAGGAAAGGGAAAAAATGCTCGTTTAATTGAGGCCACAGAAGAAGAAAAAAAAGCTGTTGCTGATTTATTTTTATTAACTCTTAAACCTGCACTTTACATTGCCAACGTTGATGAAAATTCTTTGCATGCTGATAATGAATATGTGAAAGTGTTGAGAGAAGCAGTAAAAAATGAAAATGC
>Ga0123338_10003112_pt1 | contig 15159 bp, 13 predicted proteins | sample grotaG_FD_89793 | JGI IMG/M metagenome (GOLD analysis project Ga0123338, IMG submission 89793) | Glacier valley bacterial and archeal communities from Borup Fiord, Nunavut, Canada, to study Microbial Dark Matter (Phase II) -... | ecosystem: Environmental > Aquatic > Freshwater > Ice > Glacier ...
CGGAAGTAGGGGTCGGTGACCGGCGCGAGCCGCGCATCGGCCGCCCACATCACCTGCAACCCATTGGCGGCGGGGTCGCGCTCGCGCGGGATCCGGTTCGCTCCGGCCTTGTCGTCGTAGCGCGACAGGTCGCCGAAGAAGCCGTAGTTGCGCACCGTCAGCCCCTTGGCCATCGCCGTCGCCCACAGCGTCCCCGCCCCCGCTGCGCCGTCGGGCGCGTCGGCGGCCGACAGGTCGGCGGTACCGGCGAGCAGGTCGGGGTCGTCGGGCACGTCGGGGTTGGCCGCGTGGCGTCCGGCGGCGTCGAGCGACACGTTGACGAACCGGTTGGTGCCCTCGCTCTCATACGCCAGCCCCTTGCCGGCATAGCCGACCGGCGTGATCCGCTCGAGCAGGTCGAGACTGCGCGCCTGCGTCGACCAGCTCCACCCCGTCCCCGACACCTCGCCTGCGTCGCGGAAATTGTCGAAGGTGACGAAGGCGCGCGCGAGGCTGTGGTGATTCGGCGTGATCGCCTCCGGGAACAGCGTCAGCCGCGGGTCACCGTTGCCCGGCTTCAGGTCGCCCAGAACCTGATCGTACGTCGGGTTCTCCTTGACGATGTAGATGACGTTCTTCACCCGCCCGCGCATCGCGGTCATGACCGCCTCGGCGGCGGCGGCCTGCGTACGCGTCGGCATGGCGAGGTTGGCGAGGGCGCGGCGCGTCGTCCGCACGAGCTCGGACTTCCCGGGCACCGGCAACGTCAGCAGCGAGCCGACCTGCTTCTGGAGGACATACTCGCCGCTTGCGCGGCACTTCGCGCCGCCTTCCGACGCCGTCTCGAGGCTGTCGCGGCATCCACCGGGGTTGGGTCCCGCCAGCCCCTTGAAGTTCGCCACCGCGAGTCGTCCACCCGCGACCGCGACCGCGTCGGGGTACCAGCCGGTCGGCACGAGGCCCGCGAGCGCCGCCGGCGCGCCGGTCGGACGGGCGAGCGTGTCGCCGAGGTCGATCGCCGCGACCGCGTCGATGCCGCCGAGCGTCACCCACAGCCGGTCGCCGGCGAGCGCCAGCGCGTTGGGGTTGAGACCCCTGGGCCGGTCGGTCGCGCTGTCGGAGCCGCGCAGGACGATCGGATACTCGGCCACCGACCGCCCGTCGGCGGCGAGCGCGATCAGCGTGTCGGCATTGTCGCCGGTCGCCAGCACCCGCCCATCGGGGAGTGCGAGGAGCGCGGTCGGTTCGGCCATCGTCTTCGCGCGCGCGGCTATACTCAGGTTGTCGTCGCGCACCGCCAGCGTGACCAGCTCGCGGTCGCGCGGGGAGCTGACGACGGCGCGGCCGGGCGCGACCATCGCGACGCGGAACGGGTAGGTTCCGCCCGGTCGCCCGCGCTGCGTCGCATCGAGCTTGCCGGGCCGCAGGTCGATCTCGGCGACGACCTTGCGCGTTCCGGCGTCGACCAGACTGACCGAATCGTTGAAGAAGTTGGCGACCAGCAGCCGCGTCGCCGACGCCCAGACGATGCCCGCCGCCGCCGGCTTGACGCGCAGGCCGAGGCCCTCCCTGTGACCGAGCATGATCGGCGCGCCGTCGGGGATCAGCGCCTTGCCGTCCCATGCGAAGGTCACGACCCCATCGCCGACCCCGAGCGTCGCCGCGATCCGCATGCCGTCGGGCGACCACGCCAGCCCCGCGAACGTCGCCGGGAGCGGCACTTCGGCAAGCCTGGCCGCGCCCTTCGCATCGGGGCGGAAGATCATCAGCCGCTCGGTCGAATGCGCGCGGTCGGGCGTGCCGTCGGGCAGCGCCATGCCGTTGAAGCCGCTCGTCAGCAGCGCGATCAGCGTTCCGTCGGGCGACGTGGCGAGCGCGGCCGGGTTGGTGATGCCGACCCCGCGCGGCGACTTGTCGAGCGTGCCGAGCGGCGTCAGCACCGCGCCCTTGGCCGCGAGCGGGGTGACGCGGACGTTCGACGGCGACACGTCGTCGGCGTCGCGCGCCACCGCCGGACCTGTCACGCCGAGCGCCAGCGCCACCGCGATCATCGTCCGCATCGTCCGTCTCCCCTGTCCGCCGCGTTTAGCCCGCCCCGGCACGCGACGCAAAAGGCCGGCCGCGCGTGCGACCGGCCTACGGCGGATCGATGACGGTTCCTTTACAGCGCCGCGGCGGTGACAGGCACCGCAACCTTGGCGCGGGCGGCGATGACGGCACCGCGGATGTACTGCGCCTCGTCGAGCGCGGCAGCGGGGCCGGTATTGCTGCTGGCGCAGACCGCCTGCGCGGCGGCGTCGATTCGGCGGGCGAGCGTCGCACGCCCCGCGGCGCGGGCGAGGTCGAGGTCGGCATAGCTCACCGCCATCGAACGTACCGTTGCGGCGGCGGCGGGGGCGGTCGCGCCGACGAGACACAACCCGGCGCAAATCGCCATGCCGATGGTGCCGACTACGGTGCGGGTGAAACTGGTGCGGACGATCATGGCGAAGCTCCCTGGCTCACGGACCGGCGGACCATCCGTCGCTCCATGCGAGGTGGCATGCAGAGGCCGTGCCAATTGGAGGGAGACAAAGAGAATCAAGGCGTTGGCTCGATCGCAACAGCTCATCGTCTGTCCCGCCGATCAACCGCCACCAACTTGTGGCATATTCTGCTAATACACTCAGCCGTCCGCGAACGGCTGCGGCCCGGTGTCAGGGCAGCAGCCGCCGCAGCAGCGCGCTCGTGTCCTGGCGTCCGCCGCCGGTCGCCTGGACTTCCCCGTAGAACTGGTCGACGAGCGCGGTCGCCGGCAGCGCAATGCCGAGCCGCCGCGCCTCGTCGAGCACCAGTCCGAGGTCCTTGCGCATCCAGTCGATCGCGAAGCCGAAGTCGTACTCGCCGCGCGCCATCGTTCCCGCGCGGTTGTCCATCTGCCAGCTCTGCGCCGCGCCCTTGCCGATGACGTCGAAGACGTCCGTCGCATCGAGTCCGGCGGCGAGCGCGAAGTGGACCGCCTCGGACAGCCCCGCGAGCACGCCGGCGATGGCGATCTGGTTGACCATCTTGGTCAGCTGGCCGCTGCCCGCCGGGCCCATTCGCCCGATCCGCTTGGCGTACGCCGCGAGGACCGGTTCGGCGGCGGCGAACGCTTCCACGCTCCCGCCGCACATGATCGTCAGGGCACCGTTGACGGCCCCGGCCTGCCCGCCCGACACCGGCGCGTCGAGCACCAGCACGTCGTCGCGCACCGCCGCCAGTTCGCGGGCGATCGCTGCCGAGACGGTGGTATGGTCGACGTACAGCGCCCCCGGCCGCAGCGCCGCGAGCGCGCCGTCGGGGCCAAGCGTCACGGCGCGCAGGTCGTCGTCGTTGCCGACGCACGTCAGCACGACGTCCTTGCCGGCGGCCGCGAGCGCCGGCGTCGCAGCACTCGCCCCGCCGTGCTCGGCGACCCAGGCCGCCGCCCGCGCCGCCGTGCGGTTGTAGACGGTGACGGCGTGGCCGGCGCGGACGAGGTGGCCGGCCATGGGATAGCCCATGACGCCGAGACCGATAAACGCGATGCTGCTCATGGCTCCGGTGTAGCGGCGGCGGCAGCGGCGTCCAGTGCGCGTCCTGTCCTACACGCGGCAGATCGGCCATGGTCGCGCACGATGATCTGCGCCCCCCTTCCTCGGCCCGCTCCCCTGCGATGCTCGCGGACGCGTCGGCCGCGAAAAGCCGGTCGAAGCGTGATCTTCGTGTCACCTTCCGGTCCGGCAGCACGCACATCGGCAGCAAAACACGGTCGAACCGTGCCCTTCGTGTCACCTTCCGCACGCTGGCCAAGCCGGTTCGCCGCCGCTAAGCCGCCGCGATGACCGCCCCCACCCCCCTGCCCGCAGCACTGCAGCCAAACGCCGCGCTGCCGATCAGCTACGCCGACGTGCTCGCCGCGCGCGACGCGATCGCCGGGGCGGTGATCCGCACGCCGTGCCTCCACAGCCGCACCCTGTCGGACATGACGGGCGCGGAGATCTGGCTCAAGTTCGAGAACCTCCAGTTCACCGCCGCCTACAAGGAGCGCGGCGCGCTCAACAAGCTGCTCAGCCTCGATGCGGCGCAGCGCGCGCGCGGCGTGATCGCGGCGTCGGCCGGCAACCATGCGCAGGGCCTCGCCTACCACGCGCGGCGGCTCGGCATCCCGGCGACGATCGTCATGCCGCGCTTCGCCGCGCAGGTGAAGGTCCGCCAGACCGAGGGCCACGGCGCCACCGTGATCCTCCAGGGCGAGAGCTTCGACGACGCCGTCGCGAATGCCCACATCGTCGAGGCCGAGCGCGGGCTGCTCTACATCCCGCCTTACGACGACGCACTGATCATGGCCGGCCAGGGCACGGTCGCGCTCGAGATGCTCGAGGACGTGCCCAGGCTCGACACGCTCGTCGTCCCGATCGGCGGCGGCGGGCTGGTGTCGGGCATGGCGACCGCGGCGAAGGCCGTCGACGCTTCGGTCCGGGTGATCGGCGTTCAGGCCGAGCTCTATCCGTCGATGTGGGCGAAGACCCGCGGCGAAGTCGCGCGCTGCGACGGCGACACGCTCGCCGAAGGCATCGCGGTCAAGACGCCGGGCGTGCTGACCTACCGCGTGGTAGAGGCGCTGGTCGACGACATCCTGCTCGTCGGCGAGCGCGACCTCGAGCGCGCGGTGTCGCTGCTGCTGACGATCGAGAAGACCGTCGTCGAGGGGGCCGGCGCGGCGGGGCTCGCCGCGGTGCTCGCCAACCCTGCGATGTTCCGCGGGCGCACGATCGGTCTGGTGCTGTGTGGCGGCAACATCGACACGCGGCTGCTGGCGAACGTCCTGCTCCGCGACCTCGCGCGGTCGGGGCGGCTGGCGCGGCTCCGTATCCGCCTGAAGGACCGGCCGGGCCAGCTGTTCGAGGTCATGCGGGTGTTCGACCGGCTGCAGGTCAACATCCTCGAGATCTACCACCAGCGCATCTTCACGACGCTGCCGGCCAAGGGCCTGATCACCGAGATCGAGTGCGAGACGCGCGACCGCGACCACCTCGACCGGCTTGTCGAGGCACTCCGCGCGAGTGGCTACCACGTGCGGCCGGTGGAGCTCGACTGAGCGAGCCCGCGTCGCCACGGCGCTGCAACATCATCCATTAAGTCTACCGTTTGCCGCCGCCATGCCGCATAACAGGGCGTGACCGACCAGAGCTTCCGCTTCCCCCGCTTCTTCGTCACCGCTCCCGCGCCGTGCCCGTACATTCCCGGGCGCAGCGAACGGAAGGTGTTCACCGAGGTCAAGGGGTCCAACGCCGGCGCGATGACCGAGGCGCTCAGCCGCATCGGCTTCCGCCGCAGCCAGAACGTCGTCTACCGGCCGAGCTGCGACGGCTGCGCGGCGTGCGTCTCGGTGCGCGTCGCGACCGCCGACTTCGTGCCGAGCGCGTCGCAGCGCCGCCTGCTCCGCCGCAACGGCGACCTCGACGTCAGCGCCTGCGAGCCGTGGTCGACCGAAGAGCAGTTCGACCTGATCCAGCGCTACCTCGGCGCGCGCCACGCCGATGGCGGCATGGCCGCGATGGACGGCTTCGACTTCGCCGACATGATCGAGCAGTCGCCGGTCGACACGATCGTCGTCGAATACCGCGAGCCGCCGGACGGCGACCGGCTCGGCCGGCTGATCGGCGCGTGCCTGACCGACCGCCAGTCGGATGGGCTGTCGCTCGTCTACAGCTTCTTCGACCCCGCCGGACCACGCTCGAGCCTCGGCACTTACATCATCCTCGACCACATCGTCCGCGCGCGGCGCGCCGGCCTGCCGTACGTCTACCTCGGTTACTGGATCGAGGGCTGCACGCAGATGGACTACAAGCTGCGCTTCGGCGCGGTCGAGCGGCTGACCGCGCGGGGGTGGGTGCGGGGCTGAGCGTCAGGCGTGAGCCACGGCATTGACCTCACCCGCCGCCATCGGGTGTTCGGGTGCGGAGATCGCGGCCGGCGCGGTTGTGGCGTGCGCCGGGTCGTGGGCTCGGATGAAGCCTTCGACCACCGGCGCGATCGTCTCGCGCCACTTGCGGCCGTTGAAGATGCCGTAGTGGCCGACGCCGAGCGCGAGGTAATACCGCTTCATCGCGTCGGGCAGGTTGCCCGCGAGTCTCAGCGCCACCTTCGTCTGGCCGATCCCCGAGATGTCGTCGCGCTCGCCCTCGATCGCCAACAGCGCGGTCCGCGTGATGTCGCCGGCGTCGACCCGCGCGCCGTCGTGGTCGAACAGCCCCTTGGCGATCAACTGCTTCTGGAAGACGACGTCGATCGTCTGGAGGTAGAACTCGGCGGTCATATCGGCGACCGAGCGATACTCGTCGTAGAACGCCTTGGTGGCATCGGCGGAGTCCTCGTCGCCGGCGACGAGGTGCTTGAACAGCTCCCAGTGCGACTTCATGTGGCTGGCGAGGTTCATGCTGAGGAAGCCGGCAAGCTGGAGAAAGCCCGGGTAGACGCGGCGGCCCGAGCCCGGATAGGTCGCCGGGACCGTGGCGATGACGTTCTCGAACCACGCGTACGGCCGCTCGGTGGCGAGGTCGTCGACGCTCGTCGGGGCCTCGCGCGTGTCGATCGGTCCGCCCATCATCGTCAGCGTCAGCGGCGCATTGGGGTCGTTCGCCTTGTTCATCAGCGCGACCGCGGCGAACGCGGGCACTGCCGGCTGACACACCGCGAGCATGTGCGCGCCCGGCCCGACCGCCGCCATGAACTCGATCAGATAGTCGATATAGTCGTCGAAGTCGAAGCTGCCGTCGGCGAGCGGCACCATCTTCGCGTCGCGCCAGTCGGTGACGTAGACATCGTGGCCCGGCAGCATCCGCTCGACCGTGCCGCGCAGCAGCGTCGCGAAGTGCCCCGACATCGGCGCGACGATCAGCAGCTTGGGATCGTGCCGCCCCGACACCGCACGGACGAAGCGCTTGAGCTGGCCGAACGGCTTGCGCAGCACGATTTCCTCGCTGACCGCGACCGTCACCCCGTCGATGATCGTCGCGTCGAGCCCGAACGCCGGCTTGCCGCGCGGCGCGGCCGCGTGGGCGAAGACCTCGAGCGCACGCGCCATGACCGGCGACACGCCGTTGTACGCGAACGGGTTCGCCGGGCTGAGCAGCCAGTCCGATGCGAGCTTCGACGCCGCGCCGACTCCGGCGAGCATCGACCGCTGCATTTCGTAGGCGTTGTAGAGCATCGGTAGTCCTTCGCCGCGGTTTCGGCACGGCTTGTGGCATATCGCACCCGCAGCATAAAGGGGCGCATGGGCGGCACACTCGCGGTCGTCGACGCGGCGCTCGCGGCCGGCGTCCGGGACCGCGGCCTTGCGCCGGCGTGTGAGTGCGCGGGGGCGATGGCGGCGCGCGAAGGCGACGCGTCGGTGGTCGCTGCGTTGACCGGCCGTGCAAATTCGCTTTGATCCATCCAACGCCGTTATGGTCATGCTCGAGTCGTGGATCGTCGCGTTCGGCGTCGCACCCGTTGCCGCCGACGCCGCACCCCGGTAGGAACCGGCGTGGCTTGGGCGGGACAGCGCGGATGTGGCGGACGGGACTGGCGGTGCTCGCAATGATCGCCGCCATGCCGGTCGCCGCCGCCGAGCTGACGCTCGAGCGCGTGTTCGCCAGCCCCGCGCTGTCGGGACCGCTACCGCGCGAGGTCAAGCTGTCGCCCGACGGCCGCTTCGCGACGCTGCTCCGCGCCCGGCCCGACGACCGCGACCGCTACGACCTGTGGGCGGTCGACGTCGCAACGGCAACGTCGCGCATGCTCGTCGATTCGACGAAGGTCGGCAGCGGTGCAGCACTGTCGGAGACCGAGCGGATGAACCGCGAGCGGGCGCGCATCGGCAACGTCAAGGGGATTGCCGGCTACGACTGGGCTCCGGACTCGAGTGCCGTGCTGGTTCCGATCGATGGCGGGCTGTGGCTGGCGAAGCTCGACGGCACCGTCCGGCAGCTGACGTCGACCGCGACGACCGACGCGCAGCTGTCGCCCAAGGGGCGGTTCGCATCGTTCGTCCGCGACCGCAACGCCTTCACTCTCGAGCTCGCCACCGGCCGCGAGACGGCACTGAGCCACGACGGCAGCGCCACGCTCGGCTGGGGCGCGGCCGAGTTCATCGCGCAGGAGGAGCTTCACCGCTTCACCGGCATGTGGTGGTCGCCCGACGACGCGCGGATTGTCGTCGCGCGCGTCGACGAGAGCAAGGTCAGGCTCGTCCAGCGCGCCGCGATCGGGGCCGACGGCACGCGCGTCTATGCACAGCGCTACCCCGCCGCCGGCACTCCGAACGCCGCAGTCGAGCTGTGGATCATGGATCCCGACGGCAGCGCCCACGTCATGGTCGACCTCGGCCCAGACCCCGACATCTATCTTGCCGGCGTCGACTGGGCGGCGGACGGACGCGCGCTCTACGTCCAGCGTCTGACGCGCGACCAGCGTCGCCTCGACCTGCTCAGGGTCGATCCGGCGACCGGGGCGGCGCGCGTCATCCTCACCGACACCGCGAAGACGTGGATCAACCTCGACGACAACTTCCGCGCACTCGACGACGGCTCGCTCATCGTCGGCTCGGAGCGGAGCGGGTTCGCGCACCTGTACCGGCTCGCCGACGGCGCGATGACGCCGCTGACGCACGGCGACTGGGTCGTCGACGGCGTTGCCGGGATCGATCAGACGACGCATACGCTGTTCTTCACCGGCTTCGCCGACACCGTGCTCGAGAAGCACCTCTACGCGGTCGACTATCTCCACCCCTCCACCCCGCGCCGCATCACCGCGCCCGGCGGTTGGCACGAGGTCGTGATGGACAAGCGCGGCACCGCGACGCTGATCTCGCGCTCGTCGCCGACCGAGCCCGAGCACACCTGGCTCGCCGATGCGACCGGCCGCCGCGTCGCGTGGATCGAGGAGAACCGGCTCGACGCGAGCCACCCGTTCGCGCCGTATCTCGCCGCCTACGTGCCGCCGACGTTCGGGACGATCCCCGGGGCCGACGGCACGCCGCTCCATTACCGACTGTTCGTGCCGCCGACGCCGGGGCCGCACCCGGTGTACTTCACCGTCTATGGCGGGCCGGGCGTGCAGTCGGTCCAGCACCGCTGGCCCGCGGCGATCAATACGTTCCTCGTCCAGCACGGATGGGCGGTGTTCCAGCTCGACAATCGCGGGAGCAGCAATCGCGGCAAGGCATTCGAGGACGTCCTGTCCGGCGCGATGGGCGCGACCGAAGTCGCCGACCAGCTCACCGCTCTCGAGTGGGTGAAGCACCAGCCGTGGGCGGCGGCGAACAAGGTCGTCGTCAACGGCTGGAGCTACGGCGGATATATGACCTTGAAGCTAATGGAGGCCGCGCCGCACGCCTTCGCCGCGGGCATCGCCGGCGCGCCGGTGACCAGGTGGGAACTGTACGACACCGCCTACACCGAACGCTACCTCGGCATGCCGGCGGGCGACGCCTACGCGCCGAGCAACGCGCTCGCGGATGCCGCGAGGATTGCCGACCCGCTGCTGCTGATCCACGGCATGGCCGACGACAACGTCGTGTTCGAGAACTCGACCGCACTGATGAGCGCGCTCCAGCACGCGAACAAGCCGTTCGACCTGATGGTCTATCCCGGAGCGACCCATGCCGCCGAGGCGACCCTTGGCGTCCACGTCTGGCAGACGCGGCTGCGCTTCATGGGGCGCATCGCGCCGACCGGAATCCCGCACGAAGTCGCGTCGACAGGACACTGAGAGCATGGCCATTCCGACCTCCAAGGACGCCGCCCCGGCGTCGCGCCAATTCTCGCGCCTCGGGCTGCTGTGGCGCTTCGTCGAGCGCTATCCCGGCCACCTGACCGGCGCGCTGGTGGCGCTGGTTATCGCCGCCGCATCGACCGTTGCCGTCGCACCGGGATTGCGCATGGTCGTCGACAAGGGCTTCCAGCACGGTGCCAGCGCCGCGTCGATCGCGCCTTACTTCTGGGGGCTGATGGCGATCGTCGCAGTCCAGGGCGTCTTTACCGGCGTCCGCTTCTACTACGTCAGCTGGATCGGCGAGCGCGTCGTTGCCGACCTGCGGATCACGGTCCAGCGCCATCTGCTGTCGCTCGACCCGGGCTTCTTCGAGGAGAACCGCCCGTCGGAAATCGCCTCGCGCCTGACATCGGACACCGCCGTCATCGAGCAGGTCGTGTCGACCTCGGCCTCGGTCGCGCTCCGAAACGCCTTCATGGGCATCGGCGGCATCGGCTACATGCTCTATATCAGCCCAAAATTGACCGGGCTGATGCTGCTCGTCATCCCGGCGGTGATCCTGCCGATCATCGTGCTGGGCCGCCGCGTGCGGACCCTGTCGCGGTCGAGCCAGGACCGGATCGCCTCGATCGGGACGATCGTCGCCGAGGTGCTGGGCGCGATCAAGGTCGTCCAGGCGTTCACGCAGGAACGCCGCGAGGCCGCCCGGTTCGCCGCTGCGGTCGAGGCGACCTTCACCGCCGCCCGTCGTCGCATCGCCGTCCGTGCGTTGATGACCGCGATCGTCATCTTCCTGATCTTCGGCGCGATAACGCTGGTCCTGTGGGAGGGCGCCGCCGACGTCGTCGCCGGACGGATGAGCGGCGGTGCGATCACCAGCTTCCTCGTCGCCGCAGCGATCGTCGCCGGCGGGTTCGGAGCGTTGACCGAGACCTACGGCGACTTCATGCGTGCCGCAGGCGCGTCGGGGCGCATCGAGGAACTGCTCGCCGCGCGGCCCGACATCCGCTCCCCCGCGAAGCCGGTCGACCTGCCGAAGCCCGCCCACGGGGCGCTCGTATTCGACGCCGTTTCATTCAACTACGCGACCAAGCCCGACGCGCCGGCGGTGATCGACTTCACCCTCGACGTCGCACCCGGCGAGACGGTTGCGCTGGTCGGTCCGTCGGGCGCGGGGAAGACGACCCTGTTCGCCCTCGTCCAGCGTTTCTACGACCCGCAGGCCGGGACGATCCGCCTCGACGGCGTCGCGCTGCCCGACGCCGATCCGCTCGACATCCGCAGCCGGATCGCCGTCGTCCCGCAGGAGACGGTGGTGTTCGCGACCAGTGCCTACGAAAACATCCTTTATGGCCGCCCCGACGCGACCGAGGCCGAAGTGTGGGCCGCCGCCGACGCGGCGCATGCCAGCGATTTCCTCCGCGCGCTGCCGGACGGCATCCATACCTATCTCGGGGAGGCGGGGTCGCGCCTGTCGGGTGGTCAGCGCCAGAGGATGGCAATCGCCCGCGCAGTCCTGCGCGACGCGCCGCTGCTGCTGCTCGATGAGGCGACGAGCGCGCTCGACGCGGAGTCGGAGCGGCTGGTTCAGGACGCGCTCGAGCGGCTGATGAAAGGCCGCACGACGCTGGTCATCGCCCATCGCCTCGCCACTGTCCGCTCGGCCGATCGCATCATCGTGATGGACGGCGGGCGGATCGTTGCGCAGGGTAAGCACGACGCGCTCATCGCGCAGGGCGGGCTCTACGCCAGACTGGCGCGGCTGCAGTTCGAGATGGCGGCGTAGCTGCCGTTGAAGCCTGCTCCGTCCAGCTCCCCCGCTACCAGAAGCGGCTCCCCGGGACGCCCTTGAACGGCCCGGCGAGGTCGGACGTGATCCACCCGCCGTAGAAACCGCCGGGCTGCGGCGTCACCGCCTCGCCGTCGACGCGGCAGGCGTCGAACGGGCCCGCATAGAAGGCGATGTGATCGCGCAGGGCAGCAAAGCCGGCGGTCGGCTCGGGATACGACCACGCCGCACGGGCGAGGCGCTCCCCCGCGACGACCACGTCGAAATACCGGGCGTGCCCCTTCCACTCGCAGAAGCTGGTCCCGTCGACTTCGACGAGCGCGCTCATCAGGATACCCGCCGGGGGCAGATAATAAGTCGGCGGATGGCTCGTCTCGAGGGTGCGCACGGCGGCATCTGTCGCCGCGAGCGTCACGCCGCGATGGACGATGGTGATCCGCCGCGCCGACGGCTCGGCGACCGGCGGCCGTGGATAGTCCCAGACGCTTTCCTGACCGGGGCTAAGCGGCTCACGAAGGATAGTCACAGCGCGCAGACGATTCCTGTCTCGACCAGTCTGCCGACGAGCACCGGGTCGGCGTTGCCCAGCCGCCGCGTAAGGACGCCGACCGTCAGCCGCTCGCCGTCGCCACGCTGGATGACACGGTTGAGTTCGGCCATCTGCCCAAGGCTGAGCCGCTCGGCGAGGCGATTGCCGATGCACCGCGCCTCCGCCCCTGGAACCCCTGCGGCCTGCAGTCGATCGGTGATTCGCTGCGCCGGGGTCGCGCAGCCGGCGACGAGAAGGACAAGGAGGACGGATCGCTTCAAGACACGCGCGTCGCCGGCAGCTTCCACCACGGCACCGACGGATGCAGGTGATGCTCGTGATGATAACCGCCGAAGTTGAAGCACGTGACCACCGACAACGTCCGCCCGAAGCCGTTGCTGCGCGCATTGTGCCGGTCGGGGAAGGCATCGCCATCATGACGGTGCGGCAGGAACGTGCCGAAGTAGAACAGCTGCATCAGCGCGAGCAGCGCTGGCACCGCCCAGAACACGAGGATGTTGAGCAGCGAGGCACCCAATAGCTGATAGCTGCCGAGCACGACGACGATCCGCACGATCTGCCAGTGCGTGTAATACTTGCCGAAGAACCGGACCAGCCACGGTGCGGCGCGCGTCGGGTTCGCCGCGTCGAAGTCGGGGTCGTCCGCCGTCCCGACATGGCGGTGGTGCGCGAAGTGGTTCGGCAGCATCCGGTCGTAGTCGAGGCCGGCGTACATCATCAGCGCCATGCGACCGACAGCGCGATTGACCCCGCTTCGTCGCGGCGCGAACGAACCGTGCATGCAATCGTGCGCGGTGATGAACAGCCCCGTCGACAGCCACGTCTGCACCAGCACCATCGGCACCGCGAGCGGCCACGCGCGCGCCAGCGGGAAAGCGAAGATGCCGCCGAAGTGGATCGCCAGCCACCCGACGGCGATCCCCGCGGCGACCAGCGCGCTGGTCGCGGTATCGGTCGGTGCGGCGGTGCGGGTCGCGGTCGTCACTGTCTCTCCCTGCGGCGAAACGGCGGGGATGCAAACCCCCCTGCGACGTTTTATAGGACAGTGATGAACCTCGACGTAACCACCGGGCAAGGCATCGCCATCGCGCTCGGCGCGGTCGCAGGGATGGAAGGGGTTGCGTACGTCGCCCACCGTTGGGTGATGCACGGCTTCCTGTGGAGCCTCCACCGCTCGCACCACGAGCCGCACGACGATGTGCTCGAGGTCAACGACTGGTTCGCCGTCATGGGGGCGCTCCCGGCGATCGCGCTGATCTCGGCCGGCACATGGCTCGGCTTCGGCAGCGCGCTGCTGTGGCTCGGCATCGGCATCACCGGCTACGGCCTGATTTATTTCGGCTTTCACGACATCATCGTCCACCGCCGGGTGCCGGTCGGCTGGGTGCCGCGCAGCCGCTACATGAAACGGATCGTCCAGGCGCACCGCCTCCACCATGCGGTCGAGACCAAGGCGGGGACGGTGTCGTTCGGCTTCATCTACGCGCCCCCGGTTCGCGAACTGCTGGCCAAGCTCGAGCGCAACGGCGGCGGGCGGCTCAGGCAGTCTCAGGGCAAGGCCGGGTCCACAGTCCAGCGCGCGATGGCCCCGGCGGCGGCCAGCGACTCGAACGGCTGATCGCCTGCGGCAAGGTTCGCGCGACCGCCGCAAGCTTCTCGCTCCGGCTCGTCGTCACCCGCCGGTCGAGCGCCCCGGCGCCGCCGCTGCGCACCCGCCGGCCGATGCCACCATAGATGTCGGCTGCCGCCAGCACCGCCCACGCCGAGCGCCACGGCAGCGCCGGCGTCCCGTAGCGCGACGACGCCTCGTAGCGTTCGGCTTCATCCACCAGCCGCGCGACCACGGTTGCGAGCGCGCCACGGTTGGGCGGCGCGCCGAAGGTATTCCGGTCGAGACCTGCCGCCGCCAGCCAGTCCTCCGGCAGATAGCACCGGCCGTTGGCCACATCTTCGACCACGTCGCGCGCGATATTGTTAAGCTGGAACGCGAGACCGAGGTCGCACGCGCGGTCGAGGGTGGCGCGGTCGTGGGGCGACACCCCCATGACGATCGCCATCATCACTCCGACGCAGCCGGCGACGTGGTAGCAATACGTCAGCGTATCGTCGAAGGTGGCGAAGCTCCTCTCCTCGACGTCCGATCGAAAGCCTTCGATGAGATCGAGCGGATAGCGCGCGGGCATGGCCGTCTCCGCCGCGACGCGGGCAAGCGCGGCGAAGGCGACCGGCGCATCGGCAACCCCGCTCTCCCCCGCCACGCCGTCATGCTGGCGCACGCCAGCATCCACCTCGGTGCCAGTCTGCAAGCCGGCCGTCTCGCCCGACGGTAGATGCTGGCCTGCGCCAGCATGACCCGGGACCGTAAGCGCCGCCCGCGTTCCCGCCTCCAGCGCTGCCAGTCGCTCCGCCGGCGTGCCCACCGCCTCGACCCGCCCGAAGCCGTCGACCTGGCCGTCGATGACGTCGTCGGCGTGGCGGCACCACGCGTACAGCAGCGTCGCACGGTCGCGGGTGGCAGGGTCGAACAGGCGGCTCGCCAGCGCGAAGCTCTTCGACCCGCGCGCGATCGCGTCCCGGCTCGCCGCAACGAGGGCGTCGGCCAAGGCTACTCCGCCGCCATCGCCGCGACGCTGTTATGCCCGATCCCGACCCCGCCGAGGTCGGCGATCATCAGCTTCGCGGTCGCCTTGGCCGAGCCGACGACGCCGGGGATGCCCGCGCCGGGATGCGTCCCTGCCCCGACGAAATACAGGTTCTTGAGCACGTCGTCGCGGTTGTGCGTGCGGAAGAACGCGCTCTGCCACAGCACCGGCTCGAGGCTGAAGGCACTGCCGAGGTGGGCGTTCAACTCGACGCTGAAATCCTTGGGCGTGAACGTCCGCATCGTCACGAGGTCGTCGCGCAGGCCCGGGATCATCGTCGCCTCGAGCGTGTCGAGGATGCGGTCGGCGTAGAGCTGCCCCTCCTTTTCCCAATCGCCCTTGTACTTGCCCATGTGCGGCACCGGCGACAGGACGTAGAACGCGCTACACCCCGGCGGGGCCATCGCCGGATCGGTCGCGGTCGGATGGTGGAGATA
>Ga0123338_10003114_pt1 | contig 15152 bp, 10 predicted proteins | sample grotaG_FD_89793 | JGI IMG/M metagenome (GOLD analysis project Ga0123338, IMG submission 89793) | Glacier valley bacterial and archeal communities from Borup Fiord, Nunavut, Canada, to study Microbial Dark Matter (Phase II) -... | ecosystem: Environmental > Aquatic > Freshwater > Ice > Glacier ...
ACGGCCCGCTTTGCCGCGCGCGGCAGCGAGGACATTCGCGCGGCCGGCGACGAGGGCGACCGCCAGGTGTTCAGCGCCGGGCAGTGGCAGCTCTTCACCGAGCACCAGAAGCTGGCCGCGGTCCACTCCTACCGCCTGGCCTACCAGCAGGACACCTACGTGAACTGGTGCCCCGGCCTGGGCACGGTGCTGAGCAACGACGAGGTGAAGGACGGCCTGAGCGAGCGCGGCGGCTACCCCGTCGAGCGCCGCCTCATGCCGCAGTGGAACCTGCGCATCACCGCCTACGCCGACCGCCTCCTGCAGGGCCTCGACACCCTCGACTGGCCCGATGCGGTGAAGGAAATGCAGCGCAACTGGATTGGCCGCAGCATCGGGGCCGAAGTGACGTTCCCGGTGCAGGACCACGCCAGCGCTGAAATCAAGGTCTATACCACCCGCGTCGATACAATTTACGGCGCCACGTTCCTGGTGCTGGCCCCCGAGCACGAGTTGGTGGACGCGCTGACCACAAGCGGCCAGCGGGCGGCCGTCGACGAGTACATCGCCGCCACCAAGCGCCGCTCGGAGCGCGACCGCATGGCCGACGTGAAGGCCGTGTCCGGCGTGTTCACCGGCGCCTACGGCCGAAACCCGGTGAACAACGAGCCGGTGCAAATCTGGCTGGCCGACTACGTGCTGGCCGGCTACGGCACCGGCGCCGTGATGGCCGTGCCCAGCGGCGACCAGCGCGACTACCTGTTTGCCCAGCATTTCGGCCTGCCCATCCCCGCCATTTCCGACGCCCAGCAAGGCCTCGACCAGCAAGCCGACCCCACCAAGGAAGGCCGCTACATCAACTCGGGCATCATCAACGGCCTCACCTACAAGGAAGCCACGCCGAAGCTCATCGCCTTCCTCGAAGAAAAAGGCCTGGGCAAGGGCAAGGTCAACTTCCGCCTGCGCGACTCCATTTTCGGCCGCCAGCGCTACTGGGGCGAGCCCATCCCGATTTACTACAAGGACGGCACCGCCTACGGCATCGCCGAAAGCGACCTGCCGCTGGTGCTGCCCGAAATCAGCGAGTACAAGCCCACCGAAACCGGCGAGCCGCCCCTGGGCCGCGCCCAAAACTGGCTCTACCGCGATAAATATCCCTACGAGCTGAGCACCATGCCCGGCTGGGCGGGCTCGTCGTGGTACTACCTGCGCTACATGGACCCCACCAACGAAGCCCGCTTCGTATCCGAAGAAGCCGAGCAGTACTGGGGCACCGTGGACCTCTACATGGGCGGTGCCGAGCACGCCACCGGGCACCTGCTGTATGCGCGGTTCTGGTATTTGTTTCTGAAGGATTTGGGCCTCGTTAGTGGCAATGAGCCCTTCCAGAAGCTGATTAACCAGGGAATGATATTGGGGCGGTCGAATTTTGTGTATCGGGTTAAAGTTGAGGACCACGCGGCTAACATTCTTTTTAAATCCTTAAGCAGACATTCCTACGAGAATACCTTTTTTCTTGAAGCCAACGTAGTTCCAGGTTATAGAGCAGACTTATTTTGCTCTAAAAGAAAGTTGATTATTGAGGTAGTTAACGGTGGTAATTCGAGCGTTATAGAAAAATATAAAACTTTATTACAGGACCGTTTAAAAGGCTTTAAAGTCTATCTAGTTAATGCCAACGATATTATTATTGACCTTGCTAGAGTGCGTGAGGAGGTCGTATATATGATGTACTCGCCGACTAGGTTTTATGCATCTAAGTCTTTTGCTTCTATCTCGGAAAGCAGTTTAAAAAAGAAGACTGTACCAAAACTCACCTTGTTTGTATCAGATGAGTTAAAGCACGAAGTACCTCATACTCCCGTCCATGTAGACGTTAATTTAGTTGAAAATGACATTCTTGACGTTGCTAAATTCAAAAATTGGCGGCCGGAGTTTCGTCAAGCACGATTTCTTGTTGGGAAGCAGAAACGCGGGTATTTTGAAGTTCGGTGTGGATGGGAAATTGAGAAGATGTCGAAGTCCAAGCACAACGTTGTCAACCCAACCGAATTAATTGGCAAATACGGCGCCGATGCCCTGCGTCTCTACGAAATGTTCCTTGGCCCGCTGGAGCAATACAAGCCCTGGAACACCAATGGCATCAGCGGCGTGGGCAGCTTCCTCAAGAAGTTCTGGCGCCTCTTCCACCCCGAGGACGGTGACCTTGCCGTGACCGACGAGGCCGCCACACCCGCCGAGCTGAAGGCCCTGCACCGCGCCATTCAGAAGGCGCAGGAAGACATCGAGAAGTTCAGCTTCAACACCTCCGTCAGCCTGTTCATGATTACCGTGAACGAGCTCACGGCCCTCAACTGCCACAAGCGCGCCATTCTGGAGCCGCTGGTGCTGCTGCTGTCGCCGTTTGCGCCGCACCTGGCCGAGGAGCTGTGGCAGGAGCTGGGCCACGCGGCCGGCAGCGTGAGCAGCGCGCGCTACCCGGAATTCCGCGAGGAATACTTGGTGGAGGACAACGTGGTGTACCCTTTGGCCATCAATGGCAAGGTGCGCGAACAGATGCAGTTTGCCGCCGCTGCTACCGCAGCGGAGATTGAAACTGCCGTGCTCGGCTCGGATTTTCTGGCACGTTTTGGCGAAGGGAAATCGGCCAAGAAGGTAATCGTGGTGCCCGGCCGCATGGTGAACGTGGTGGTGTAGTTACTGCTGATTAGTTGGTTTGAAAAAGACCCGCTGCACTCACAGCGGGTCTTTTTATTTTCCGACGCCTGCCGTGCGACTGGGCAAGGCTTCTGCATCTTTGTGGCAGCCGAAACTTTCGGCTCGCATCTTCCAATTCAATTGCATTTGCTAATGTTTCTACGCTCCTCCATGCCGCTACTTGGTCGCCTTGCCCGCTGCCGGGCGTTGGGTCTATTGGTGCTGCTCCTGCCCTTGTGCAGCCACGCCCAAACCGCAGCTGGCCCGCTGCTCACCCCGGCTCAGTTCCTGGGCTACAAGCTGGGCGCCCAGTTTACCCCGAATGCGGAGCTATTGCGCTACGTCGACCACGTGGTGTCCCACACGCCCGGCCGCATGAGAATGGTGCGCTACGGCAGCACCTACGAGCACCGCCCCCTGGAAGTGGTGCAAATTGCCAGCGCCGAAACCTTTGGCCGCTTGGAGGACGTGCGCCACAACAACCTGAAGCTGGCCGGGCTGGAAGCCGGCGCCGGCCAGCGCCAGGAGCCGGCCGTGTGCTGGCTGAGCTACAACGTGCACGGCAACGAAGCCGTGAGCTCCGAAGCCGTGATGCAGGTGCTCTACGACCTGGCCAACCCCCAGGACCAGCAGATGCAGGACTGGCTCAAGAACACCGTCGTCATCGTGGACCCCTGCATCAACCCCGACGGCCACGACCGGTACGTGAACTGGTACAACCGCGTGCGCAACCAGTCGCCAAACGCCGAGCCCGATTCCTGGGAGCACCGCGAGCCCTGGCCCGGCGGCCGCTACAACCACTACTACTTTGACTTGAACCGCGACTGGGCCTGGCAAACCCAGCAGGAAACCCGGCAGCGCATTGCCCTTTACAACCAGTGGCTGCCGGCCGTGCACGCCGATTTCCACGAAATGGGGCCGAACAATACCTACTACTTCTCCCCCGCCGCCAAGCCCTACCACGCCGACATCACGCCCTGGCAGCGCAAGTTTCAGGGCATTTTGGGCGATTACAACAAGGTGGCCTTCGACAAGAACAACTGGCTGTATTTCACCCGTGAAATCTACGACCTCTACGCCCCCACCTACGGCGACACCTGGCCCAGCTTCAACGGCGCCATCGGCATGACCTACGAGCAGGGCGGCGGCGGGGCCGGCGGCGTGGCCTACGCCCGGCTCGACGGCGATACCCTCACGCTGGCGCAGCGCATTGCACACCACCACGCCGCCAGCCGCGCCACCATCCAGGCCACCGCCGAGCGGCACGACGACCTACTGCGGGAGTTTCAAAGCTACTTCGCCACCGCCAAAGCCAAGCCCCAAGGCTACTATAAAACCTACGTGCTGTCGGCCGGCAACGACCCGGGCCAGCTCCGCTCCTTCACGCAGTACTTGGAGCGCAACCAGATTCAGTACGGCTTCGCCACCAAGCGCACCAAAACCAAAGGCTTTAACTACACGACTGGCAAGGCCGAAACCGTGCAGGTGGAGCCCCACGACGTGGTCATCAGCATGTACCAGCCCAAATCCACGCTGGTGAAGGTACTGTTCGAGCCCAAGTCCCAGCTGGAAGACTCGCTCACCTACGACATTACGTCCTGGGCTCTGCCCTATGCGTTTGGCGTGAAAGCTTACGCTTTGCCCGGCCGCCTCGAAACCGCCGGCAACGCTCCCGCGCAGGCCATGGTGCGCGGCAGCGCCGCCGCCGCTGACCGCCCCTACGCCTACCTGGCCCGCTGGAACAGCCTGCAAGACATCCGCTTCCTGAGCCGCCTGCTCCAGCAGAAAGTGAAGGTGCGCTACGCCGAAAAAGCCTTCGAGTCGGAAGGCCAGCAGTACGCGCCCGGCACGCTCATCATCACCCGCACCGGCAACGAGGCCATGGGCGCCAAGTTCGACCAGCTCGTGCGCGCCCAGGCCGACTCGGCCGGCACCGTGGTAACGGCCGTGAAATCGGGTTTCAGCACCACCGGCCGCGACTTGGGCTCCGGCACCGTGCACTTCGTGAAGCAGCCGAACGTGGCCGTGGTAGCAGGGCCGGGCGTCGACGCCACGGCTTTTGGCGAGGTGTGGCACTTTTTTGAGCAGCAGCTCGGCTACCCGCTCACGGTGCTGGGCACCGACTACCTCAGCCGCGTCTCGATGCAGAAATACGACGTGCTCATTCTGCCCAATGGCAACTACAGCGACGTGTATTCCGACAAAGCCCTCGAAAACCTGAAAGCCTGGGTGCGCGACGGCGGCAAGCTCATTGCCCTGGAAGGCGCCGCCAAGTTCCTGGCCAACAAGAAAGACTTCCTGCTAAAAACCAAAGCCGCCGATTCCGTGGCCATCAAAAAAGACGAGAAAGCCAACCCCTATAAAGCCCTGCGCCGCTACGGCGATGCCGACCGCGAAGAAGCCGAGGATGCCGTGCAAGGCAGTGTGTACCGCGTGCAGCTCGACAACTCGCACCCGCTGGCCTTCGGCTATCCCGACACTTATTTTGCGCTGGTCCGCAACCCGCTCAACTACCGCTTCCTCGGCAAAGGTGGCTGGAACGTGGGCGTCATCAAAAAGAACAGCTACTCGGCGGGCTTCGCCGGCACCAAGGCCCGCAAAGAGCTCACCGACACCTTCGTGGTGGGCACCCAGGAATTGGGGCGCGGCTCGGTCGTGTACCTCGGCGACAACCCGCTGTTCCGGGCCTTCTGGCAGGGCGGCAAGCTGCTCTTTGGCAATGCGGTTTTCTTGGTTGGGCAATAGGCTCCATTCATCACAAAAACGCCCCGCCAGAATTAGGCGGGGCGTTTTTCATGCTTTTAACAATGTAAAGAGGCAATATTTTGCGTCTGGTCGTTGAGGGGTTGTACCTGAACGAGGCCGTCTCAACGGCGCGCCCAACAAGACGCAAAATGTTGCGTCTCTACACCTCCAGTGCCGCGTTTACCGCCTTGGGCAACGACGCCCGCACCAAGTCGTAGGAATGGTCAATTAATTCGCGCAGCTGGCTTTTCGGAGCTCCCGTACCGATGAGCACCGTGTTCCAGTGCTTCTTGTTCATGTGGTAGCCGGGCAGCACGTAGTCGTGCGCGTCGCGCAACTCCAAGGCCCGCTCGGGGTCGCATTTGAGGTTGATGCTGCCGAAGGCATCGATATCGGTGAGGGCGAAAACCTTGCCACCCACTTTGAAAACCAGCGTTTCGGGGCCAAATGGCGTTTCCTCGGTCACGCCGGTTTTCAGTAGGCAGTAGTCTCGAAAATCCTCGATGTTCATTAGTGCGCGAATGCCGGAACGACGTATCGAACAAACATCACCACCAAGCAAATCAGGAACATCGCCAAGCTGAGCTTATTGATGAAATGCATGGTCTTCAGGTTGAAGTTGTTCTTGCGGTTCGGGTCGTTTTTGCGGAAGTAATATCCGAGGACAGGGCCGAAGTTGAAGAGGTTTTTACCGTTCATGGCAAGGCAAGGTTGGGTTTAGAAAGGTAACACCCGGCACGGCAGAATGATTTAGCAAAAGCGCTATTTATTCATTCTGACCGCGAAATATTTACATGGGCATTGGTGAAAAAGCAGATGCTGGCCGCCGCTCTCGCCACTGCAAATCGGCCGGCAGCTCGGCCGAGGCAAATTCCAGGTGAATGACGCGGCGCGGGCGGTTGCTGGTGCTTCGGTTTGACGCGTGCAGCAGCAACGGCCGCATGAGCATGGCGCCGCCAGCTGGCACCGCGCATACCGTGGCCGTGGGCGTTAGGCCCCCCCACTCCGCCGGCTGCAACACGCCGCGATGATGGGAGCCCGGCACCACCTTCAACGCGCCATTGGCCGCATCGCAGTCGTCGAGGTGGATGCGCAGGGTACACACGTTCGCCAACACCTCCACCGGCGGCTGCACCGAGACGCCTCCCACCTTCTGGGTCCAAGGACCGTAGCCGAGCAAATCCGTCCGCTGGTTCACGTTTATCATCAGGTCCTGATGCCAGGCCACCAGCCAATTCGACAACGGGGGCTTATCGAAATAAATCGCCTTAACAAGTTGATATGGCTTCGTAAAAAAGGGAGCCAACAAGCCGCGCAGCGTGGCCGTATTTAGCAACGGCCACAATCCGGGCACTTCGCCCAGCAGGTCCCGAATAGCAAACAATTCCCGACTGCGGCGGAAATTAGGCCCACAAACGGGCGCACTCTCCACGCATTCGAGCAAGGCCGTCACCTCGGCAGGACTGTACAGAGTGGGCAAAATGGCAAAACCATTGGCGAGGAAATCCCGGGCCAAAGAATCGGGAGGCGTGCTGGAATCCATACGCGAACAAAGCTACGGCTAGGTGTTACTTTGCTCCCCACGCAACCAAGCCTTCGGGCCGGCTCCTTTGGCCTAAACCCATCCCGCACAATGCATAGAATCCTTACGCCTTTCTCCGTTTGCCTACTTTTTGGCAGCGGTTTCAAAGCCCGGGCTCAAACAACTGCTTTGGAAACCGAAGCAGTTAAACAAAGCGTCACCGCCTTTTTCGACGGCATGCGCCGCGGCGACAGCACCATGGTGCGCCGTACGCTGGCCCCGGCCGCCGTCTTCCACGCCTTTGGCGGCAAGCCCGGCCAATCACCTACGTTGGAAATCGAAAGCATCAACGGCTTCCTCAAAGCCGTGGGCACGCCCCACCCCCAAGTCTGGGACGAGCGGGTGATATTCGAACGGGTATTAATCGATGCCAACCTGGCCAGCGTGTGGGCGCCGTATGAGTTTTATCTCGGCAGCAAATTCAGCCACTGCGGCTACGACTCTTTTCAATTGGTAAAGCTGGCCAACGGCTGGAAAATCGCGCACATCATCGACACGCGGCGCAAGGAGAAGTGTAAATAAAAGTACTACACTCCTACCGGCTCCTCTACTAATTCCTTCTCAATCCAGCGGCCGTCCTCGCGCATGAGCTCAATCAGTTCGTCCACGGCGGCTTCTTCGGGTACGGATTTCTTGATGACTTCCTGGCCGCGGTAGAGGGAAATTTTGCCCTTGCCCACGCCCACGTAGCCGTAGTCGGCGTCGGCCATTTCGCCGGGGCCGTTCACGATGCAGCCCATGATGCCTATTTTGATGCCTTTGAGGTGGTCGGTGCGCTTGCGAATCATGGCCGTGGTTTCCTGCAAGTCGAACAAGGTGCGGCCGCAGCTGGGGCAGCTGATGTATTCGGTTTTGCTCATGCGGGTGCGGGCCGCCTGCAGAATGCCGAACGAGAGCTGATTGAGGCCATCGATAGTGGCGAGCCAGCCGGCTTTGCCGCGCTCGGCCAGTAGTTCCGTACTCAGCACAATGCCATCGCCGAGGCCATCGAGCAACAGTCCGCCCCCGTCGGTAGCGGCGTAGAGCTGGGTTTCCTCGGGCGAAAGCTCCGGGTACTGCCGGTTGATAACCACCGGACAGGTCACGCCGGCATTTATCAGCTCGAAAAATGCGCGCCGGATTTCCGGCATAGCGTGCGCGTTTTCGGTGTATAAAATGACCACCGCGGTGCTGTCGGTGCGTAGCTGTTCCAACACTGGTGCAGTAAGCGAGGCCAAGTTCTGGAACACAAAATTCAGGGCCGGGTGGCGCTCCGTACTGGTGGCGTATTCGCCCTGCGTGAGCACCGGGAAGTGGTCGGGGCGCAGGCCGGCGTCGCACCAGGCGGCGTAGTCTACGATTTCCTTCAGGCCGTTGGGCAGCATGAAGGGCGCGGGGGTCTGGCCGGTGTAGATGTAGTCGGCGCCCAGGTCCGACATCTGGAACTTGTCGAGGAACGACGAATACAAATGCCCGGCGGCACGCAAATCGGCGTATTCCAGCCCGGCCACGCGCGACAAATCGGTGATGACGCGCGGCACATTTTGCCCGCCAAGGTTGGCAACTTCGTGCGTGACGCGTCGAAAGTATTGGAATGGGTTGATGGGCTCGTCGCCTGTCAGCGGCGCAATGGCCTGCGCCTGGCCGGCGCGGTGCGTGTAGCGGTCGATGAGCATTTTGGCTACCGGCGCCTCGGCCTCGGGGGCTTCGGTCAGGCTCACGCGCACGGTGTCGCCCAGGCCGTCTTCCAGCAGGGTGCCGATGCCCACGGCCGACTTGATGCGGCCGTCTTCGGCCTCGCCGGCTTCGGTCACGCCCAAGTGCAACGGGTAGGGCTGCAGGCCTTCTTCATCGAGCTTCTGCACCAGCAGGCGGTAGGCCTGTACCATCACCTGGGTGTTGCTGGCTTTCATGCTCAGCACCACGTCGTAGTAATTTTCTTCCTCGCAAAGGCGCAGGAACTCCAGCGCCGACTCCACCATGCCCAGCGGCGTGTCGCCGTAGCGGCTCAGAATCCGGTCACTCAGCGAGCCGTGGTTGGTACCGATGCGCATGGCCGTCCCGTACTGCTTGCAGATTTTCACCAGCGGCCGAAACCGCTCGCGGATGCGCTCCACCTCGGCCGCGTAGGAGGCGTCGGTGTATTCTATTTCCTCAAATTTCTTCTTGTCGGCGTAGTTGCCAGGGTTCACGCGCACTTTCTCCACGATGCGGGCGGCCAGCTCGGCGGCGTTGGGCGTGAAGTGAATGTCGGCAATGAGCGGCACGGGGCAGCCGCGCTTGCGCAGCTCCTTCTTGATTTCCAGCAGGTTCTGGGCCTCCTTCATGCTGGGCGCGGTGATGCGCACGTACTCGCAGCCGGCCGCCACCATGCGCAGCGTCTGCTCCACCGAGCCGAGGGTGTCCATGGTGTCCACGGTGGTCATGCTCTGCACCCGAATGGGGTAGGCGCCGCCCATGGGCAAGTCGCCGATGTTCACGACGCGGGACACGCGGCGCTGGTATTCAGTCAGGCTGGGGCAATACGATTTGTTCATAACCCAAAAACTAGGGGAAGAAGGCGAAAGTTGCACCTCAGGGCAAAGGTAAAGCCAGCACCCCCGCCGGGCGTTCCACCAAATTGCTTACCGGGGTGGCCATGCTTTTTGCTTCTAGGCTGGGCCAGACCATTTGCTGTGGGCAAGCAGTTTTTACTGTAGAAGGGTTTGCTCCAGCTCCTCAGTTTGCTGTTCAATAAAAAAGCCGGCATTCAGCCGGCTTTTTTGGAAGGTGTAGCCTGTTGCACTACTTCGGCTATTACCGCCCCAACTGCTGACGCAACTGCACCACCTGGTGTTCCAAGTCGAGGTTCCGGAAAATTATTTTGGCTTCTAAGTCGGCGTAGGAGTTGGCAAGCTGGTCCTGCAACTGGCGCATTTCCGACACGTCGGTGTTGGTGCCCAGCCAGCGCACCACCTGCCCGTGGGCGTCGCGGGTGGGCACGGCGCGGGTCAGGAACCAGTGGTACTCCCCATCCTGTCCCCGCAGCGGAAACGTGAGTTCAAACGGCTCACCGGCGGCCCAGGCCGTCGTCACAAAGGCCACCACGCGGTCCACGTGGTCGGGGTGGTGCACCTTGCTCCAGCCCCAGCCCTGCATTTCGGCCAGCGAGGTGCCGGTGTAGTCATACCAGCGCTTGTTGTACCAGAAAATATGGCCGTCGGGCTGCGCCATCCAAGCCAGCTGCGGCAGGTTGTCGGCCAACGTGGAAAATTCGGACTCCCGCCGTTCCAGGGCCTGGCGGGCCAGTTTTTGGTCCTGAATGTCGGTGCAGGTGCCAAACCACGCCGTAACTTTCCCGGCCGCGTCCCGCCGGGGCCGGGCCTGGCCCAGAAACCAGCGGTAGTCTCCCGCCCTGGACTTGAACCGGTACTCAATTTCGTAATCGGTGCCGGTGGCCAACGATTGGCCCCACACCTCCCGGGCGCGGGCTTGGTCGTCGGGGTGCAGCAGGTTGTTCCACATGTCGGGCCCCACGCTGTCCCGCAACGAGTAGCCGGTAAAGTCCGTCCAACGCTGGTTGAAATAGGTGTGCGAACCCTGCGCGTCGGTAATCCAGACCAGCTGGGGAATCAGGTCGGCCAGAAAATTGAATTCTTCCTGTTCGGCAAACGACGAACCGGAGGAGGAAATAGCGGAATCAGAAGACGACACAGGCAAAATAATTAAGCGTTATTTCAGGGCGTTGGCACCAACTGCGTCAGACGCGGTCCAGTTGCATTTCCATCCCCGAAGCGAAGTAGAGGTGCAGTTGGCTCCGCAAGCCATCGGCCGAGCGGCGCAAGCGCGTCACCAGCGCCCGAGTGCTTTCTTCCGGCAAATCGAAGCGGAGGTAAGGGCGGCTGAGCAGCGCATCGCGCTGCACGGCCCACTGGCCCGTGCTGGGCGCCTCCGGGCCGAGGTCCTGGGTTTCCAGGTGCCCGGGGCCGAGCAGCAGCCGAACGGCCCGCGCCAGGGGACTGGCGGGGTCGTTGCTATTGAGCACCCTGCTAGCCACTTCCCAGTAGCCCGCAAAATACTCATCGGGCAGTTGTTGTAGATTTATATCAAGTAGTAGGTCAGACATGAAGAATAGGCAGCAACGGCCTCAAAAGTAGGCTACCTGACCCCAAACGACAACGTACAAATACGTAGCTGGGGCTTACCAGCCGCCTTTGCACGCGGGTGGTCAATTAGAATCGGCCCCCTAACCCCGCCGCCCCCGCCTGCGTTCCTTTGCCTAATCAAAACCCTCTGCGACCTCCCGCATTACATGAAAAAGCCCCGTTTTATTCCTGCCCTGCTGGGCGCGGCCCGCTTCACCGGGCTGGCCGCGTGGCAAACGGGCCGCTTGTTCCGGCAACTGGCGGCCCGCGCCCTCGACGCCGTGCAGGACGTCCTGCGGGCCGAAGTTGAGAAAGGCAACCTCCGGCTGGTGGCCGATTTTCTGGCCGACAAAGCCCTTCCCGCCGCCCGGGTGCTGCTGCTCGAGCAAATGACCGTGCGCTTGCTCCTGCGCCTCGGGCTGCGCGGTGCGCTGGCTTCCAACGTGGTGGGCTGGGTGCTGCCCTTCGTAGTTGAGAAACTGATTGCCGTGGGCAACAAAACCGGCCTGTTCGACAAACTGAAAGCCAACGCCACGGTCAGCGAGTCGCTCGGAAAGCTGGACGAGCTGCGCCGCGCCACCTGGAAAATGCTGGTGCCCGACCCCGGCAGCGGCGCCGAAGTGCTGGCCGACGACGCCCGCGCCCCGCGCCTGCCCCTGCTGCTGCTGCTGGCTGCCCCGGCCGGCACCCCGCCCCGCCCCAACGCGGCTGCGCAACCGGCCCCAAAAAAAGCGGCCCGGTCCTAAATAAAACTACCGCAAACGTTTGCGGACCGGATGCAAAAAAAGGCACCCCATGGGGGAGCCTCTTTTGAAACCGGGGCGCGGCGAGAATTCCCACCCAACACCGGACCCGATTCCGTCCCCCAAGTGCTTACCGGCTGAACAACAGTTCGCGGTACTTCACCAGGGGCCAGTCCTCGTCGGCCACCATCTGCTCCAGTTTGTCTACGGCGCGGCGGATGGGGTCGAATTTTGGTTTTATTTCCTCGCAGTACGCCACGGCCAAGGCCCGGGCATCCGCTATTTTGTTGGCTTGCTTGCGGGCCTCCGTCATGGCGTCGGCGTTGGTTTTGATGGCCGAGACGTGGCGTGAAATGGCTTTTATCATTTCCAGCGTCACCTGGCTGTGCTCGTCGTCGAGGCCCAGCTCGCGCAGGCCGCGCACGTTGTTCACCAACTTGGTTTGGTACGAGAGGGCGGTGGGAATGACGTGGTTCACGGCCAAGTCGCCCATCACGCGGCTTTCAATCTGAATTTTCTTCTGATATTCCTCCAGCAATATTTCGTGACGGGCGTGCAATTCAACCTCCGAGAAAATGCCGTGCCGGGCGAACAGTGCGGCTGAATCTTCGCTAATCAGCGCATCCAGCGCCTGGGGCGTGGTGGCGATGTTGCTCAGGCCGCGGCGGGCAGCTTCTTCCTTCCACTCCTCAGAGTAGCCGTTGCCCTCAAACCGAATGGCTTTGGAACTGATAACATACTCCCGCAATACCTCCACAATGGCCACTTCCTTCTTTTTACCCTGCTCAATCAGCGCGTCCACCGACTCTTTCAAGTGGATGAGCTGCTCGGCGACGATGGTGTTGAGCACCGTCATGGCCGAAGAGCAGTTGGCCGACGACCCCACGGCCCGGAACTCAAACTTGTTGCCGGTGAAGGCAAACGGCGAAGTGCGGTTGCGGTCGGTGTTATCGAGCAGGATGGGCGGGATTTTATCAATGCCCAACTTGAGGTAGATGTTGTCGCCTTTGTCGAGCGGCAGTTTGGCGGTGCGCTCCAGCTCGTCGAGCACCGAGGTCAGCATCGAGCCCACGAACACCGACACAATGGCCGGCGGAGCTTCGTTGGCGCCCAGGCGGTGGTCGTTGCTGGCCGAGGCGATGCTGGCGCGCAGTAAGTCGGCGTGGCGGTGCACGGCCTGAATGGTGGTGATGAAAAACGCCAGGAATTGGAGGTTTTCCTTGGGCCGGCGGCCGGGCGCGAGCAGGTTCACGCCGGTATCGGTGCTCATCGCCCAGTTGTTGTGCTTGCCGCTGCCGTTCACGCCGGCAAAAGGCTTCTCGTGCAGCAACACCTTGAAGTTGTGGCGCTCGGCCACCCGGTCCATCACGTCCATCAGCAGCTGGTTGTGGTCCACGGCCAGGTTGGCGTCCTCGAAGGTGGGGGCGCACTCAAACTGGTTGGGAGCCACTTCGTTGTGCCGCGTACGCAGCGGGATGCCGAGCTGGTTGGCTTCTTCCTCAAACTCGAGCATGAAGCCGTGCACGCGGGCCGGAATCGAGCCAAAGTAATGGTCGTCGAGCTGCTGGCCCTTGGCCGGGGCGTGGCCAAACAGCGTGCGCCCAGTCATCACGAGGTCGGGACGGGCGTCGTACAACGCCTTGTCAACCAAGAAGTACTCCTGCTCAATGCCGAGCGTCGTATTCACCCGGCTTACGTCCTTGTCAAAATATTGGCATACGTCCAAGGCCGCCTTTTCCAGTACCGCTAGCGACTTTAGCAGCGGTGCTTTATAGTCGAGCGCCTCGCCGGTGTACGCCACAAAAATCGTGGGAATACACAGCGTTTTGGCACCCACGGTTTCGATGATGAAGGCGGGCGAGGTCGGGTCCCAAGCGGTGTAGCCACGGGCTTCAAACGTGTTCCGGATGCCGCCGTTGGGAAACGACGAAGCATCGGGCTCCTGTTGCACCAACGCCGAGCCCTTGAAGTTTTCAATGGGCCGGCCGTCGGGGTTCAGGTCGAAAAACGAGTCGTGCTTTTCGGCGGTGGCGCCAGTCAGGGGCTGGAACCAGTGGGTGTAATGGGTGGCCCCTTTGGCCATGGCCCAGGTTTTCATGGCCGAGGCCACGGCGTCGGCCACGTTGCGCTCCACCGCAGCGCCCTGCTTGGTGGCTGCTTGCAGCTTTTTGAAATATTCGCCGGGCATGGTGGCCCGCATGGCTTCCAGGTTGAACACACTCTGACCAAAACTGTCGGAGCGGCGTGCGGCAGCCGGCACCACCGTGATGGGGCGGCGCAGATTAACGAGTTCTAAAGCTTTAAAACGGAGAATGGCCATGGGGGTGGGAACCGAACTGAACGAGTTTTTAGGTTAACGGGTAAAATTTGTAAGGCAAATATAAGACATGAATCATTTTTTCGTTTGAGGCCCTGTGAATTTTAACAATGTTTACAAATAAAGTCGTCTTTTCGAATCTAACCCCCATCATACTAACACCGCCCATCATTTTAGGTAATGATTCATTAAACTACCCTTTTACAATCCGCGCCACTGCAGGGTGCATGGTTTCTGGCTGGGCCTAACTTTCTTTGTGAAGTGAAAAACCGCTTCGCGTTTCAGCCCCGATACTTTATTTTTTGGCTGATTTTCTTTGCCGTGAGCCGGGCACTGTTTCTAGGCTATCAGCACGGTGTCGCCAGCAAGTTGCCGTTTTCAACGGTGTTACAAACCTTCATCTACGGCCTGCGCCTCGATGCTTCTGCCACGGCGTACGTAAGTGTGCTGCCGTTTTTACTGTTCGTTGTGGGCGGGGTTTTGCCACAATTGCCTGTGCCGCGTCTCGTAGCGGGGTATTCAGCCGCAGTGGGCCTGGTTTTGAGCTTTTTGGTAATTGTCGACCTGGAACTGTACCACACTTGGGGCTTCCGCCTCGACGATACGCCGCTGCAGTACCTGAATTCGCCCACCGAAATGGCGGCATCGGCGGGCAGCGCCCCGGTGCTGTTGCTGATGGGGCTGCTGGCGGGGCTGCTGGCGGGAGCTTGGGGACTGTACCGGCGCGTGGTGGGGCCCTTGGTGCCCTTGCCGCAAGGGTTTGGGCGGGGCCGGGCGGCGCTTGCCGGGCTCTTGTACACACTGCTGCTGGTGGTGCCCCTGCGCGGCGGCACCCAGCAAATTCCGGTGAACCAGAGCGACGTATATTTCTCCCGTTTGGCCTTCGCCAACCACGCCGCCCTCAACGCGCCCTGGAACCTGATGAGCAGCCTGGTGCTACGGGCCGATGAGCGGCCATTTGTGCCGCTAATGCCCGATAGCACGGC
>Ga0123338_10003119_pt1 | contig 15139 bp, 17 predicted proteins | sample grotaG_FD_89793 | JGI IMG/M metagenome (GOLD analysis project Ga0123338, IMG submission 89793) | Glacier valley bacterial and archeal communities from Borup Fiord, Nunavut, Canada, to study Microbial Dark Matter (Phase II) -... | ecosystem: Environmental > Aquatic > Freshwater > Ice > Glacier ...
CGCTTGACCGCGAGTCCATTGCTATAAAGCGTATGGCGATCGGTCTGTTCCACCACCCACGCGCCACCACCGCTGGGCCGCACTTCCACGCCATGGCTAACCCGCGCAATGTTAACCGGCGGCACCACTTTGGACCTTCCCAGTTGGTTGGCCCCCAACAGCGCCAATGAAGCCAGCGCTACGCGCATCTGCTGGGCCCGCACACGCCGCTTGCTGCCCGCGGTACGCAAAAAGCGCAACTTGGCAACGCAATCCGGTTGTGCAAACGCTCGCTGTTCCAATGTGGCGAAAATGGGCAATTCGACAACTGGGGTGCCCCTTTGGAGCTATTCCTCTCAAAGGTCCAGGTATATTTCCGCCAATAATTGGTCAATACGGCTGCCAAAATATGCCGCAGGCTCCCCCGTCTCCTCAGGCCACTCAAGCCGCTCTAGCTTTCCCGCCGTTTCCGGCTTCCCTGCGTAAAGGAGATCGAACCGCGCCAGCGTCGTTTGCCGCAGGGAGTCCAAGTCCCGAAGCTTTGCCTGACCCAGTCTTGAAACACGATTGAAACCAAGCGCCTGATGGCTCAACATCACCGTATTCCGGAGAATCCGCCGGTTCCGTTGGATTGATCGAAATCGCAGAAAGGTCTCGTAGTCGGTTTCACGCGCCGATGTCTGCAGCCGCTCTGCCCTCAGCAATAGTTCGCGGCGGCTCTCTCTCCAATCGTCGTTTGCCGCGCCCTGCGATTCCAGAATTGAAAAACCCTGCTCCACCTGTTCTCGGCAGCTTCGCCAAAATCCGGCCAGCTCCTCTTCCATTCGCCTGGCAACGCGCGGAGCCGGCACAATTAGTGACGCCGCAATCGCAATCGCACCACCCAGCACCGTATCTTCGAGGCGCACCACCATCAGGCTAGCGGACCATTGCCCCAGCACGGTAAACAGGAATGCCACGTACACGGTCACGAAAAATGTCATCCATGGGTAAGAGCTTTTCCGGAAATACGCCGCCAGAAAAATTGCAAACAACAGCAGCGCCTGCTCCAACGCCAACCTTCCGTCCGAAACGAAATGCAGCGCCCATCCCGCCACGCATCCCGCGCCGGTCATTCCCACCCGGTGCCACGTCTTGCGCAGGCTGGAACCCCAGGTATCGTTGATCACCACCACTGCGATCAGAATGGTCCAGTACGGCCGCTGCGCCGTTACCCACGGTGAAATTATTATCGCCAGTAACGCCGCGACAGCCGCCCGAATCGCCGTGCGCGTGGTCTCGCTGAAGCGGTTTAAATAACCGTCGTTCACGCGTCCATCAACTCCCGTCGCTGACGCAGGTCTTTCGCAATCTCAGTCAGATAACCTCGCGACAACTTCTCCGCCGCCTCCTGTGCCGCGCTCTTTGCGCCGCCGTCCGCCGAATGCCGCTCCACATCGAACAGCACAATCAGCACTTGCAGCGCTTCATATTGATTCGCCAGGAATGCCCTGCAGTGGACGGGCACAAGGGCTCCCAACGCCTCCATCTCCTCCTCTTCGAAAGCCACAGCCTTCTGCATCGCCCGCAAATCGTTCTGTTCATTCCCAGGGTTGCGCCGCGCATGGCGCAGCCTAAAAAGAAACAAATCCGCGGCATGTCGAAAGGCCCGTAGCGATTCGTCCCGCAGCACATAAAAATAAATCAGATACGCCGAACCGAATCCCCCAAACACGGCCACCATCATCGGCAGAGCACTGCCTGCACCGCCCGGCTGCACTGTCGCCAACAGCGTCAGCACAAACGCAAACATCGGAAACATGGCCTTCCCAGGGATAAACTTGCGCACATAAAACGCTGCGAACGCCGCCGCCACCAGCAGTGCTTCCTTCGCCAGATGCCGCCCGGAAAGTTCGCTCCCCAAGCCCACCGCAATGGTTGAGGCCGCGCCCATGGCCGCCATGCTGATCTGCCGCGTGCGCCGCGCGGTGCCCGCTGTCGATTGCATCAGAAAGCCCGCGCTCATCCCCGCATACAGCGCTGCCTGCGAATGCAAAAATCGGAAGGCCTCCAGCGCAATCACAACAGCCACCACCGTTTTGGCGGCATGTTTCAATTGCTGCAAGCCCGGGTCGGGAGCTAGAACAAAATAACGAAAACGGTCAAGCCACCCAACCGTAAAGCTTTTATCGGTGCTCAAAAGTTTCGCTTGAGTTTACCAAAAGAAAACTTCGGGAATGTGGTCCGATGGGAAGGCGTATGCTCCTGAAAGGTAAGACCGCACTCATTACCGGCTCCGCCACCGGCATCGGCGAAGGCGTGGCCCGTCTGTTCGCTGAACAGGGCGCGAACCTGATCCTGGTCGATCGCGATGGACCCCGCAACACCGCCGTCGCGCAATCCCTGAACGCTCGCGCCCGCACATGCGATGTCAGCAGCGCCGCCGCCGTCCAGGCCCTCGCTCAAGATCTCGGCCCCGTCGATATCCTCATCAATAACGCCGGCATCTATCCACGCAAGCCCCTTCTCGAAACCACCGAAGAGGAATGGGACCATATGCAGGCCGTCAACTTGAAAAGCGTCTTCCTCCTCACCAAGGCCATTCTCCCGGCCATGATCCAGCGCGGCTCCGGCAAAATCGTGAACATGTCTTCGGTCACGTTCCATCTCGGCACGGCGAACCTTTCGCACTACGTCGCCTCGAAAGGCGGCGTCATCGGTCTTACGCGCTCCGCCGCGCGCGAAGCCGGTCCCCACAACGTGCATGTGAATTGCATCACGCCCGGCGCGATTCTTGTCGAAGCCGAAAAGGCCGTGCAGACCGAAGAAGCTCTCCGCGAAATCATGAATCAGCAAAGCCTCAAGCGTCGCTTGCTCCCGCTCGATATCGCGCGCACCTGCCTTTTCCTCGCCTCCGAATTGAGCGATGGCCTCACCGGCCAGACCATCAATGTCGATGGCGGCTGGGTGATGCACTAAAGTGCACAGTATTCGCGTGATAGCCACGGATTACGACGACACCATCGCGGAAATTGGCTTCGTTTCCGACACTAACCTGCGCGCCATGGAACGCTTCCGCACCTCAGGTCGCCTTCTGATTCTCAACACCGGCCGCGGCCTCGAAGACCTGTCTACCGTCTTCCCCGAACTCCACCGCTTCGATATGCTCGTGCTCGAAAACGGAGCCGTCCTCTATAATCCAGCCACACGCACCGAGCGCCTCCTCGCTCAGCCGCCCCCGCAATCCTTCATCGACGACCTCCGTCGTAGAGGCGTCTCCCCCCTCCCCGCGCGCCGCGTCATCCTCGATACCTGGGCCACCCATCACCTGGAAATCGAAGCCGCCATCCGCGCTTCCGGCCTCAAACTCCACCTCATCTTTAACCAGGATTCCGTCATGGTCTTACCCGCCGGTATGGATAAAGGTTCCGGCCTGCGTGCGTCTCTAGAACCGACAGGCATTGCTCTCGAACACGTCGCTGGCATTGGCGATGGCGAAAACGATCACGGCTTGCTCGATGCCTGTGGCCTGAAAATCGCTGTCCCCAACGCCGTCCCCGCCATCCTCGCCAAAGCCCACCGCATCATGACTTTCGAAGCGCTGGTCGACGCCATTCTTATACAATGAGGCCGAATGAAAACTATCGCCCTCGTTCTTTTCACCGCTGCTGCCGCCTTTCCCGATACCTCGCCCTTCAACGGCCGGTGGGATCTTACCATCACCGCGGCCGGCCTGACCTACCCCTCCTGGATGGAGGTGTCACCCAGCGGCGAAGTGCGTGTGGTAAGCCGAGTCGCTAGCGCACACCCCGTGCAGGATACCAAGCTGCAAGGCAACCACCTCACCTTCACCAGTAACGAACATTTCGGCAAGTCCATCAAAATGACCTGGGACATAACTGCAAAGGGAGCCAAGCTCACCGGCACTCAAACGCGCGAAGACGGCACCATCGGCAAGCTTACCGGCGATCGCGCTCCCAAGCTGGACCGCAAAGCCCCCGCCGCCTGGACCGCCCCCGTCGCCCTTTTCAACGGCAAAGATCTCACCGGCTGGGAGCCGCTGATCACCGAACAGGGCAAGCCTCCCGAAAATCACTACAAGGCCATCGACGGCCAATTGGTCAATGAAGCGCCCGGTGCTAACATCCGCACCACGCGCAAGTTTCAGGATTTCAAACTCCACCTGGAATACAACTGCCCCCAAGATGGCAATAGCGGCGTCTACCTACGCGGCCGTTATGAATTTCAGGTGGAATATGAGCCCGCCGGTCACAACCCACCCACTAATGGCATGGGCAGCATCTATGGTTTTCTAGCGCCCACCAAAGAAGTGAAAGCGCGTCCAGGCGAATGGGAAACGCTTGACGTCACGCTCATCGGCCGCCACGTTACCGTCGTCCGCGACGGCATCACCACCATGGACAATCTCGAAATCCCCGGCATCACCGGCGGCGCGCTCGATTCGCACGAAGGCGAACCCAACTCCCTCTACATCCAGGGCGATCACACCGGCGGCATGAAGTATCGCAACATCACCATCTCCGTCCCGAAGTAAGGGCGGCAGTTACTCGTAACGCAGTGCGTTCATCGGGTCGATCCGTGTCGCGCGCCGAGCGGGCAGATAACCTGCCATCACTGCCACACCCGCAATCCCCGCCGTCGCCACACCCACCGCTACCAGTACCAGCACCTCTCGCATAATCAGCCAGAGCACGTGCCCTGGCACCGCGCCCAGCGCCATGCGGATGCCGATCTCTCGCGTGCGCCGCGCCACCAGATACGCCATCACGCCGTACAGCCCAATGCCCGCCAGCACCGTCGCCGGCAGCCCGAACGCCGCTGAAAGGCTCGCCACAAGGCGATCCGTCACAAGGGAATTTTCCAGTTGCTTTTCCATCGTCTTCATGTGGCTTACAGGCAGGTTCGGATCGATATCGTGCACCGTCTTCCGCAGTGACTCGAACATCTGCTTGGGGTCTCCCGCCGTCCTCTCGTAGCACGTCACCCTCAACACGAAGTCCATCTGTTCATAGGGCTCGTACACAACATCCGGCAAGCGGTCGCGCATCCTTTCATACTTCTCATACTTCGTATTTCGCGCCACACCGATAATCGAAACATCCGTCTTAGTCCCCGCGTCGCCGCCCGGCCCAATTTTGTGCCCCATCGCATTTGTCGGCGACCCCAGATACTTCTTCGCGAACGCCTCATTCACAATTGCCACCTTCGGCGCTCCGTTCACGTCCCGCGCATCGAAGTCGCGCCCCAGCAGAAGCGGCGCATCCAAAGTCTTGAAATAGCGAGGCGCCAGAAAGTTCATATGCGGGTCGGGCTTCTGTCCCGACTTGGCATTGAATGTATCTACCGCGAAAGATTGGTCCCATTCATCGCCCTCCAGAATCGACATCACCGCCATCGAGGAAGACTGCACTCCCGGCAGCCGATCCATCGTCTGCTGAATAAGGCGGTATTCCTGGAGGCTCCGCTCCTTCGCATAGCCGTTCAACGGCGCATTGATGAAAAAGCTGATCAGACTCTGCACCCGAAACCCTGGGTCAAGATCGTGCAGATTCCGAAGACCCCTGATGAACAGGCCCGCCCCGATCAGCAGCAGCAATGACAACGACACCTGTGCCACTACCAGAGCTTTGCGAAACGTCACCGCGGTCCCCCCCACCACGGTGCCTGCCTGATCCTTCAGGGTGCGCGCCAGATCGGGCCGCGTCGATTGCAGCGCCGCGCCAGCCCGAACAAAACTCCCGTCACCACCGAAACTCCAATCGTAAACAACAGAACATGCCAGTCAGGCACTGCGGAAGCGTACCATCGTCCGGCAAAAAATTCAGCAGCGCGCGATCAATCCACGCTGCCAGCAGCAGGCCCACCACACCGCCCGCGACAGACAGCACCAAGCTTTCCGTCAGCAATTGCGAAATCAATGTCCCCCTGCCCGCGCCCAACGCCAGCCGGATGGCAATCTCGTTCTGCCGCGCCGTCGCGCGCGCCGCCAGCAGGTTCGCCACATTCGCGCACGCAATCAGCAGCACCAGCCCCACCACCGTCGTCAACACCAGCAGCGGCTTCTCGAACTGGTCCCTCATATTGCTCGTTCCCTGCTGGCCAGGAAGCACATCCATCCACATCCTTACGAATTGCTCTTTACTCTCCGGAGCCGCCTTCGCGAACTCCTTCTGCATCACCTCCATTTTCAAAATCTGGTGAAACTGAGGAGCCAGTGCAGCCATCGCCTGCGCCGGTGTCACGCCTGGCTTCAAACGCCCATACACATTCACCCACCTGCCACGCCGGTCGTTCAAGGTGTAAAACCCACCCCTATCCACTTGGGCCTTCATGCTACCGGAACTCGAACTTGCGGCGCGTGCAGCGGGTCCATGCCGTTGAACCCTTGTCGGCTCACACCAAGCACGGTGAATGGCTAGCCATTCAAGATCAGCTTCTTCCCAATCACATCGGGATTGCCCGCAAAGCGGCTTTTCCAAAATCCGTAGCTCAACACCGCATATGGGTTCGCGCCCTGCAACAGGTCATCCTGCGCTGTGAAAACGCGCCCCAACGCGGCCGTTACACCCAGCACGGGAAAATAATTTCCGCTCACCAGTTCCCCTGTAACGCGTTCCGTCTTGTCCTCGAAGCTTAGATTGAAATCCTTCCGATCCAGGCAGAACATGCCCTGAAATACTTCGCTATGGTCGCGGAAATCGGTATACATCGGGTATGACAATTTGTCCCGCCCGTTATTGCTCCCATAGTGCCGGCCCGACTCTTCAGCAGCACCAACTGCTCTCGATCGCGCACCGGCAAATATTGCAGCAGCACCTGATTCACTAACGTAAAAATAGCCGTGTTCGCCCCAATGCCCAACGCTAGGGAAAACACGGCCACCAGCACAAAGACCGGCGATCTCAAAAATGTTCGAAGTGCGTACCGAAGGTCCTGCGCCAGGGTTGACATGCGTGTCAGTACCTTCGACGCCCAAAAAGGTTACACGTTAATAGCTAATATCCAGCTTGTTTATCCACTACGCCCACCAGCGGCAGCCCCATCGAATACCGCCGTATGTTCTCCGCGAAGTGCGCCACCAGCCTCTTCTGCCGGTCTGGACTCCATCCCGATGTGTGCGGCGTCATCACCACGTTCGGCAAATCGAAAATCGGATGATTCGCCGGCACCGGCTCCACCGGAAACACATCCAGGCCCGCACCCGCAATCCAGCCTTCCTTCAGCGCCTTCACCAGCGCCATATCGTCGTACAAAGGTCCGCGCGACATCGCCAGAAAATACGAATGCTTCTTCATGCTCCGGAAAATCGCCTCGTTCATCATGCCCCGCGTCTCCTTCACCAGCGGAGCCGCCAGCACCAGCACATCCACGCGCTTCGCCATCTCCGGAAAATAAGAAGGGTCGTGCAACTCGTCCACATACTCAGGCTTCGGAATCGGCTTCGCATCCGTCGCAATCACGTGCATGTCGAACCCGTTATGCGCGCGCCTCGCGATGGCGCTCCCAATTCCGCCCATGCCCACAATGCCCATCGTCTTGCCCACCAATTCAATCTGGTCGTCCGATTTCGGCGTGCCCACCGGCTTCCACTGGTGCTTATAAAACTGCGGCATGTAATTGATGCTGATGCCTCGCGTCAGACACAGCAGCAGCCCCATCGCCGTCTCGGAAATACCGGGCGCGAAAATCCGCTGCATGTTCGTCGTCACCACCGGACTGTTCCGAAACGCATCGTCCATCCACTCCATGCCCGCGCCGCCCACCTGCACCCACTTCAACTTCGGCATCGCGTCCAGCATCGCGCCATTCGGTTCGCCGAACAGCACGTCCGCCTCACGCCGCTGCGCCTCGGTCACAAATTCCACATGCACGCCCGGAGCCGCCGCCGTCAAAATCTTCATCTCATCGGCGTCGAACTCATGCTGCGTAAATACGCGAATCGTTCGGGTCTGGCCCGTCAAACAAGAGGCCCCGAACACCATCAAAATCAGGAAGCGAACAAAAAAAATCGGCATGGGCTTAGATTCTAACAAGCCCCTGCCGATCTTGGATTCAACTACTGAACTTCACCTACCGATGGCGCCAGTACCCGCGATAAGAACGGCCACCGTAGAAGCGCGGACCCACCCAGATCGCACCCGCATACGGCGGACGTCCATAGTAACCCTCGTAACCGTAAGCGTCACCGTAATAGCTGTTCCCGTAATAGCTGTTCCCGTAATAGCTGTTCCCGTAAGACCCGTTATCCCCGTAGTAATTCGGTCCGTAGCTATAAACCGGAGGTGCCACATAGGTCACAATCGGAGGCCTTTCATAGTACCTTGGACCGCCGTAATAATACGGGCGGCCGCCGCCGATCCCGAAAAAGAAGTGTCCACCGGCCAGTACCGGACTCGCTGCTAAAAGAAAGAGGCCTAATAATTTCGATTTCATTGTCGTTGCCCTCGCCCACTAATAAAGCAACTGCTGTGCCAAACCTAAACCCTTTGTTTCTATTAATTTATGAACGTTCGTTAATGGCCGTTGTCCACCAGTCCAGGTGCTTTTGCACCACTCCCGCGCTACCCTGAAGTCAAGGTGCCCCGCAAACCAGAAGTGATGAGCCCCGCCGGGTACTGGCCACAACTGCGCGCCGCCATCGAAGCCGGTGCCGATTCCGTCTACTTCGGCTTCAAACGCTTCTCCGCCCGCGCAAAAGTCGGCTTCGAACTATCCGAATTGCCCGGAGTCATGAGCACCCTTCATTGCCGGGGCGTGCGCGGCTACCTCACCTTCAACACCCTCATCTTCGAACACGAACTCCGCGACGCCGCCGAAACCATCGCCGCCGTCGCCGAAGCCGGTGTCGACGCCCTCATCGTGCAGGACTTGGGCACCATCGCCATGGCCCGCGCCATCGCGCCCACCCTCGAAATCCACGCCAGCACCCAGATGAGCATTACCGATTCCGCCGGCGTCCGCTTCGCCCAAAGTTTCGGTGCCAACCGCGTCACCCTCGCCCGCGAGCTCTCGCTCAAAGACCTCCGCCGCATCAAGTCCGAAACCGATTGCGACCTCGAAGTCTTCGTCCACGGCGCGCTCTGCGTCGCCTATTCCGGCCAGTGCTTTTCCTCCGAAGCCTGGGGCGGCCGCAGCGCCAACCGTGGCCAGTGCGCCCAAGCCTGCCGTCTGCCCTACGACCTGCTCGTCGACGGCGCCCTCGCCCCTCTCGGCGACGCCCGCTACCTGCTTTCCCCCGAAGACCTCTTCGCTCTCGAACAAGTTCCCGAACTAGCCGAAATCGGCATCTCCGCCCTCAAAATCGAAGGCCGCTATAAGGACGCCGATTACGTCGCGCTTACCACCCGCGCCTATCGCCTCGCAGTCGATTCCGCACTTCCCCCCGCACCCACTGAAAAACTCCTTCTCGAACAGGTTTATTCGCGCGGCCTCGGCCCCCACTTCCTCACCGGCGTCAATCACCAGAAGGTAGTGAACGCAAGAGCCCCCAGACATCGCGGCGTGCTCATCGGCAAGGTGGTCACCCTCGAACCCGGCGCCATCCTTATCGAGCCCGAACCCGCTCACAGCCTAGCCCCACTCAAGCCTGGCGACGGCCTCGTCTTCGATGCAGCCGATTGGCGCAGTCCGCAGGAGCCCGAAGAAGGTGGCCGCATCTTCCAAATCTTCCCGCGCGAATCCGGTCGCCTCGAACTCCGCTTCGCCACCAACGCACTCGACCCCCAGCGCATCCACCCGGGCGATTGGGTCTGGCGCAGCAATGACATCGCCACCGAAAAGGCCGCGCGCCCCTATACCGATGCCGCCGCCCCCGTCCACCAACAGCCTGTCGAGATCCATGTCCAGGCGCAGGAAGGCACGCCACTCGAAACCGAACGGCGCGTCGGTCACCACGTCGTCCAGGCGCGTTCCGAACAGCCTCTCGGCACCGCGCAGACCAAAGCCCTCACCGCCGAATCGCTACACCAGCAGTTCGCGCGCTTAGGCGGCACGCCCTATCGCCTCGCGCTACTCACCGCCAACATCAGCGGCAGCCCCTTCGCTCCAATGTCGATGCTCAATCAAATCCGTCGCGACGCGGTCACGCAACTCGAAGCCGCGCAAAGCATCCCCACCGGGCACGCCACCACTCTCCCCGACTTCCACTCCCACCCCGCGCCCCCAACGCACGTCCCCCCGCAGCTTCACCTGCTGGTCCGCACCGAAGCCCAACTTGAAGCCGCGCTCCCGCTCAGCCCGGCCAGCATCACGCTCGATTTTCTCGATCTCTACGGCCTCCGCAAATCCCTTCAGCGCACGCGCTCAAGCGGCATCCCCGTCCGCGTCGCCACCCCGCGCCTCCTCAAGCCCGACGAAACTAAAATTCTCGATTTTCTCCTCAGCCTCGAGTGCCCCATCCTGCTCCGTTCCGCCGGCATGATCGCAAAGCTCCGCACCAGCCCCCACAAGCTGACGGGCGATTTCAGCCTCAACACCGCCAACTCCCAAACCGCCGCCGCCTATCTCGCCGAAGGCTGCTCCCGCCTGACGCCCACCCACGATCTAAACGCCCAGCAAATCACCGCCCTGGCGCACGACATCGGCCCCCGGCACCTGGAGCTAGCGCTCTTCCACCACCTGCCTGTCTTCCACACCGAGCATTGCGTCTTCTGCCGCTTCCTCTCGAAAGGCACCAGCTACCTCGATTGCGGCCGCCCCTGCGAGACCCACCAAATCGCCCTTCGCGACGAACGAGGCCGCGCCCATCCCGTACTAGCCGACGTCGGCTGCCGCAACACCGTCTTCGGCGCCGAAGCGCAGCAGCCAGGTCACCATTTAAGCCAATGGTTAGCCGCTGGCATCGGCCACTACCGCGTAGAATTCGCCCACGAAACCCCCGACCAAGTCCACCGCATCGCAACCATCTGCCGCCGAGCCATAGAAGGCGACCTTCCCCCAGGCCGACTGGCCCAGGAACTCCGCGCGGCCGTCCCTGCCGGCGTCACCGAAGGCAGCCTAATCGTCCCCGGCGCTGCTGTAGCACTGCGAATCCTTCAATAAGCGAAGGGGGTTGATCTACGCTCCTTCCCGTAAAACTTCGTGAACGCGGGCATCCGGCGAAACCAGGCCTCCTCGTGTATTCTTCAAATAAGTGACTGACCTGCTCCGGCAGCACGGCGCAAAATCCTAACGCCCAAACACGCGCGAAACAAACCCCCTACAGCCTCGCCGTCAAAGGCGGCAACCCAATATAGCCGCACTGCTCCGTAACCCTTAAGGGCTCGAATGTGTGATCCGGTTGAGTACTCTTCAAACTGCAAAACCGCAGTCGTATTAATATTTGGGCTAAAATTAAAGGCGGGACGCGCTCGCTAACGCTTTCAAGGAGTCCCAACTCTCCAGCCAAAAACTTCAATGGGTCTATTAGACCGCTCATTTGAGCGCCTCAACCATCTGTCGATAGCCTTCCGTCTCTTGCCGGGGTGGCTGGGCCGTCTTCGCGCTAGGTCCGAATGCTTCGGTGGTCGTACATTTTCTCCATCCTATTCCTCGTTCTCACGCCCGCGCGTGCTAAATAGCCAATCGTCTTTGCCCGGGGGTGTAGTGAATGCTGCCAGCTATACCACCGGCGGAGCGACAGGTAACGCAATCGACCCAGGTGTCGGCCCCGCCGCCATAGTAATTCGTTGAGTTGGCCCCAGCGCCGTTCGGAGCCGCACAAGGACCGTAATGCGCGGTCACGCGGTCTTTTCATTTGCTGCGCGAGAGCGGAATCCGGACGCGAAGAGGGTGAGGGCGAACAGGCTGGACCAAAGCATGCGCATGATTGCATTCCTCCGGAGTGGTGCGAAGCAACTCGCACGAAGCATCATCAGCATACCCGGCGGACCGCAATGTGAAGGCTACGATGTAAAAAAGGTTATTGTCCGTGAAAGGAGGCGACAAATGGCAACCAAGAAAGCGCCGGCTCCGAGCGACATAGAGATCACCTCGCACTTGTTCGTGACTTCCTTGAGGTTACTCCGGATACTCACGCTATCTGGTGTGATAGTAGCTGTTGCGACGGTCAAGCCGTTTGCACCCCGCGCTGCAGTACCAGCTGTTCTGCCCATCGACGCAGCGAAGGATTGAGCGAGTACCTTCCTTGTTCCTCAATACCTTCTTACACACTAACCTGGTGACGCTGCAACAAAGGTCAGTAATACCGCTAGCGGGCTATCTGACGGTCTACGGTTTGATGCTGCTGACAACTTGCTTACGGGCAGGACTTAACGCTCCGGCCAAAGAAGGCCTGCTCGGCTTCGCTCCGCTGCACTCGCCCAATTGCGAGTTGTTGGAGCTGCTGCGTCGCGCGGGGGTCACCCGAATCTATCTGCCCTGGACCCGAGCTTCCTAAGCATGGCGGATCACTGTTACGCAGCGTCGATTATGTGAACGTGATTATGGCGACAAGCATCCTTATCTGCAGCACGCCAATTGTATTCAACTTCCCTGGTTACGCCGCTCTAATTTACAAATTGGACTACCGCCGCGCCAACCACCCAACATGCACGTGCACGGCTATAGAAGAGAAGGGCAGCATCGACACTCCCCTCGGATTGACCATTTAGAGCCAGGCGGACCGGTTTAGTCTGGCGCAGCAAGGAGGCACGCTCACGCGCAGCGTTTCATTGCTCTAATAAAATGATAGGGGTGAAGTCATGACAATTGAATTTCAGAACAGGCTATCTTGAGTGTGCTGTATACTGGCGGTCACGGCAACCGGCCCGGAGCTGTTGACGCGTGTCCAACCCGGTGGTTGGGTGGAAGTGACTACGTGAAGGTGCTTGACCCCGAGGTGCTTGGCCGCAAAGTCATCAACGCCGATCTCCACATTCGCGAAGGCCGCTTCCAGCGCTGGCTGTCTCTGATCGCGAGTCTCTCCATCATCCTGGCTGGCCTCGAAAGCATGCTGAATCAATCCTGGGGCATGCCGAAATACAACTACTTTGGGACGGACGAATTCCTGAGCTTCTGCCGGCTGGTTGGAACGGAGCCGCTGCCCGCGCTGAAACTGGGCAATGGAAAGCCCCAGGAAGCGGCGGAATAAGTGCCTTACGTAAACGCGAAGTGGGGAAAGAGCAGCCTCCTTTGGGAGTTGGGCAACAAAAGAGGATTTCGTGAACTTGACGGGCATTCCTCGACAAAGCACTCTTTCTAATGGCTGACTCGCTCACATTTTCCATCGTCCCGGTTGCGCCATTCCGGCTGGATTTTACGGCGTGGGCTCTCCGGCGGCGGATTCAAAACAGAATAGACCGGTGGGATGGCGCAACCTATCGGCGAGTACTGCCGTTTGACGGCGTGCCGATCGAAGTAGCGGTCCGGCAAAGCGGGCCGTGTGACGCTCCCCGGCTGCAGGTGACTCTAACCGGCCCAGGACTACGCCCCGAGTTCAAAGACAAAGCGAAGCGGTTGGTGGAAAAGATGCTCGGGCTTCGTGTAGACCTGGAGCCGTTCTACCGGATGGCCAGCCATGATGCGCAACTGCTGGCATTGGTGGAAAAGTTTCGGGGCGTGAAACCGCCGCGTCTTCCGACGATTTTTGAGACGCTGGCCAATGCTTTCGCATGCCAGCAGTTGTCCCTTACGGTGGGTTTAGGAATGCTGAGCCGCATGGCTTATGCCTGCGGATTGAGTCTGACGCAAGACGGTGAAACCAACTACGCGTTCCCGCGCCCGGAGGATGTTCTCAAGCTTGCGCCCCATGCGATTCGAGAGTTAGGCTTCAGCGCCAACAAAGCGCGCGCCTTCCTCGAACTTTCAGCCAATATCGTTAGCGGTCAGATCGATTTCGATTCTCTGGAAAAAATGGACAACGAAGCAGTCATTGCGTCGCTACTGGAAATTAGAGGTGTTGGCAGGTGGACGGCCGAATACGTGGTGCTCCGCGGATTAGAGCCGCTGAATGTGTTTCCCGGCGATGACGTCGGCGCCCGGAACAGGCTCGCTAAATGGCTGGGGCGCAAAGAACCGCTGGATTACGAGGGAGTTGCGAGGGTAACTAAGCGCTGGGCTCCGTATGCCGGCGTGGTGTATTTCCACATGCTGCTGGAGGGCCTTAGCGAGGCCGGCGAACTGAAAGGAGGCGGCATGGGGGCGTGAACGAATGCGCCTCACCGACACCGGTGATTATCATGACCATTGGGCACTCCACCCGCACGGCAAAAGAGTTTATCCACCTTCTGAAAACAAACCAAGTACAGCGGCTAGTCGATGTACGCACCGTCCCGCGCTCGCGGCACAATCCGCAGTTCAGCCGAAGCCAGTTATCGCCTGCTCTGCATTCCGCTCGCCTTCATTACCGGTACATGCCCGGCCTGGGTGGCTTCCGGCATGCGCGCCCGGATTCCCTCAACACCGGTTGGCATAACGCCAGCTTCCGCGGCTTCGCAGATTACATGCAGACGCCTGAGTTCCGAAAGAACCTGGACGATTTGATAACACTTGCAAAGTCAGAACGGATTGCAATTATGTGCGCCGAAGCCGTTCCCTGGCGCTGCCATCGCTCTCTGATAGCAGACGCATTATTGGCACGAGGAATTGAAGTACGAGAAATTACAAGCGCCAATCAGACACGGCTTCACAGGCTTACGCCTTGGGGCAAGGTGAACGGAACGCAGGTCACTTATCCTGCTCAACCAAAATTAGAACAACAGGAGATCACACCAGTGGCACACGACTTCAAAGTAGGAGACCACGTTGAATGGAACTCGGAAGCAGGACGGATCCGGGGGACGATCCAGAAGGAGCATACCTCAGAAATCACGTTTAAGGGCTACACGGTTCATGCTTCGAGCGAAGAGCCGCAGTATCTGATCAAGAGCGACAAGACGGACCACTTGGCGATGCATAAAGGTTCGGCTCTCCATTTGGTTGCAAAGAGCAAAACTTGATCCGAGATCAGAGCCGCATGCCAATGCTGGCCCCATTGCTGATGGAGTTTCCCGTTATGCCCCTTCCATTTCCTGCGGCCGTGATCCTCAAACGCGATCATCTGCCGTTCGAAGTTCTGACGTGCTCTCGATAATTCCAACCAGCCATAATTAAGGTTTTCCGCGTCGGCGATAACAACGACAAAGGAGAACGAGCAATGAAGAAGAGCCGGTTTAACGAAGAGCAGATTATCGGGATTTTGAAG
>Ga0123338_10003122_pt1 | contig 15131 bp, 14 predicted proteins | sample grotaG_FD_89793 | JGI IMG/M metagenome (GOLD analysis project Ga0123338, IMG submission 89793) | Glacier valley bacterial and archeal communities from Borup Fiord, Nunavut, Canada, to study Microbial Dark Matter (Phase II) -... | ecosystem: Environmental > Aquatic > Freshwater > Ice > Glacier ...
GATCGCATCGGGATGCGTGCTGACGAACACGCCCGCATCGGCGACTTCGCGGAGCACGGCGTCGAGCGGAGCGCGAGAATGCCTCGCGTCGATCGGATTCACCCAGACCAGCGCCCCGTCGAGCCCCAGCAACTGGTCGCGCAGTTCGTTCGCCTTCGCCAGGTTGCAGACCGCCGGGTGCGCGTCCACGCCACGTGCCGCAAAAGCGGCGAAAACCGCGGCGAAGCGGTTGTTCTCGCGTGTCGCAAGGCGACGGACCTCGTTGTCGCCCGGATAGACGATGGCGATCTGCAATGGACGAGTAGTCCCTTACACCCTCTCACTTGATCGTGTAGGCACGGATCTGAGCTGCCGCGCGCGCCCGCGCCGGGACGGCGACGAACAAGGTCGATAGGCGAGGGACGAAGAGTCCTGTGCGCGCACCGGGCGCGGTCTCGAGCCGCTCGACGACCTCGTAGCGATCGCCCTCGCGTCGGCGCACGACCTCTACAACACCTTGGCCACAGATCGCGTAGAGCTGCCGTCGCTGGGTGTCGAAGAAGAGGTCGTCGGGATCTGCACAGATGGGCACCTCGGCGACGCGCTTGCCGGTCGTCGTGTCATAGGACTGAAGCAGCGCCGGCCTTCGCGTGGCGACGTACAGGCGATTCGACGAATCGTCGAGCGCCATCGGGAAATTCCCCGCCGCGCCGGTCACCGCCCAGGTCGACGCGATCGTGCTGCTCTGCCGGTCGATCACGACGATCTGCCCCGCGCTCGGCACGTTGACGAACACCCGGCGTCCGGAGGCCTCGAGCTCGAAGGCCTCGGGATGTCCGGGCAATTCGATCCGTCCCGTGACCGCCAGCGTTTGCGGATCGAGGACCGCCAGGGCACGGCCGTAGCCGACGAACAAGCGGTCCGAACGGGCATCGAAGCGGACGTTGTCGGCATCGTCGAGATTGCCGACGCTTGCCACGGCCGACGGCGCGCTCTCGTAGGCCTCGACGCGCCCGCTGCCACCGCTGGCGACGACGACGCGGCGTCGTGCCGGCAAGTACGCTAGGCCCTGCGGCTCTGAAAGGCCCGCGAATCGGGCGATGCGCTTGCCCGTGCGCAGCTCGATCACTTCGAGCGAGCCCGCAGCGAGCGCCGCGACGAACAAGCGGTTCCCCTCTAAATCGATGTCCAGGTGGTCGATGCGCCCGGTCACGACCGGGAGATCGATCGTTTGGGCGAGCACCAACGATTGCGCAGACGTCGAAGCCGCACCGAAAAGGGCGACCAACGCAACCGCTGCCGCTCTCTGCAGCGCTTGAATGCAAACGCTATTCATGTCTTGTACTCTACACCGATGTATGATGTTGTACATGAACGATGGATCCGTGGCGAGCTGGCTGCTTCTCGTCATCTCCCTCCCCACGTCGAGCGCGACCGGGCGCATGCGCATCTGGCGCGCCCTCAAAGCCCTCGGTTGCGTCGCTCTCCGTGATGGTGCCTACCTGCTGCCTTCCGGCCCGGGGCGCGCTGAGGCGCTGCGCGAGCTCGGCGACGAGTGCATGCGCGAGGGCGGGAGCGCCTGGCTCATGACGGTGACCCCGGACACGCCCGACGACGACATCGCCTACCGACAGCTGTTCGACCGCTCGGAGCAGTACGCCGAGCTGCGCAAGAGTTGGAAAAGCGAGAACCGTGGCCTTCGATCCCTGTCGATGATCGAGCTTACGCGCCTCAAGCGACGCTTGGAGAAGGAGTTCGACGCGCTGCGCGCAAGCGACTTTTTCCCTTCGGAGGCCAGCGTCGAGGCGAAAGCCGCTTGGATCGACTTCAGCAAGCGCATCGACGCCGTCCTGTCACCCGACGAGCCCCACAAGACAGCTGGGCAGGTAACGAGGCTCGATGCCGGCAAGTACCGCGGCCGGACCTGGGCGACGCGGCGTCGCCTCTGGGTCGACCGGGTGGCGAGCGCTTGGCTGATCCGCCGCTTCATCGACCCCGACGCCAAGTTTCGCTGGCTCGCCAAGCCCTCCGATTGTCCCAAGAGCGCGCTCGGTTTCGATTTCGACGGCGCGACGTTCACGCATGTGGGCGATCGAGTCACCTTCGAAACGCTGTTGGCGAGCTTCGGCCTCGAGGACGACTCCGCTCTCGCCCGCCTCGGAACGATCGTTCACGCGCTCGACGTCGGCGGCGAGCCGGTTCCCGAGGCGATCGGCTTCGAGGCGGTCATGGCTGGAGCCCGCGAACGAATCACCGACGACGACGCTCTCCTCGCCGAGATGAGCAACGTGCTCGAGTCCCTCTACGCCCACTTTGAACGCGAAGCGCACCGTAGTGCAGAGAAGGGCAACAGCCGATGAGCCCGGCGTCGTTCGAGCCGGATGCGGCGGCTCAGCCGCCTTCCTACTCGCTATGGCAGCTCGTGCGCTACATGCTGGCCCTGGGGACTTGGGGCTTCGGCGGCCCGGTGGCGCTGGTCGGCTATATGTACCGCGACCTGGTCGAGAAGCGCCACTGGATCACGGAGAGCGACTACAAGGAGGGCATGGCGCTGGCGCAGCTGATGCCGGGCCCGCTGGCAGCGCAGCTTGCGATCTATCTCGGCTACGTCCACTACCGCATCCGAGGCGCGACGCTGGTCGGCTTGGCATTCGTGCTGCCTTCGTTCCTGATGGTCGTCGCGATCGGCGCCGTCTATACGCGCTACGGCGGCATCGGCTGGATGCAGGCCGTTTTCTACGGCGTCGCTGCGGCGGTGATCGGGATCATCGTCGTGAGCGCGTACAAGCTGACGACGAAGAACATCGGCAAAGACAAGCTGCTGTGGGCGATCTTCCTGGTCAGCGCCGCGGTGACGGTGATCACGAAGTCCGAGATCGTCTGGATCTTCCTCGGCGCCGGCGTACTCGTCTGGCTGGTACGGGCGCCGCCCAAGGCGTGGTCGCGCGGAACAATGCCTTCGTTCGCCGCGCCCATCGTCGCGTGGCTCGCGCTCGACACGGTCGACTGGCACAAGCTCGGCCAGATCGGTGCCTACTTCGCCTACGCCGGCAGCTTCGTCTTCGGCAGCGGCCTGGCGATCGTGCCGTTTCTCTACGGCGGCGTGGTCCAGGAGTACCACTGGCTGACGGACCGCCAGTTCGTCGACGCGGTCGCGGTGGCGATGATCACGCCGGGCCCAGTCGTCATCACGACCGGCTTCATCGGCTACCTCGTCGCCGGCTTCTGGGGCGCCGTGGTGGCTGCCCTCGGCACCTTCGTGCCGTGCTACCTCTTCACCGTCCTGCCCGCGCCTTACTTCAAGAAGCACGGCAAGCGCCCCGCGATCGTCGCCTTCGTCGACGGCGTCACGGCGGCCGCCATCGGCGCGATCACTGGCGCGGTGATCGTCATCGGCGAGCGCTCGATCACCGATTGGGTCACCGCCGGCTTGGCCTTGGTCACCGCCGCCTTGCTCTGGCGCTTCAAGAAATTGCCGGAGCCGGTGCTCGTGGTCGCAGCCGCCTTGCTCGGCCTCCTCGTCCACCCCTTGATGACCCACGCCTGAGTCAGCCGCAGAAAGAATTCCATGGACTTGATCCCACGGCCCCTCGACTTCTCACCGGGCCAGCTCAATGGCCTGTCCGAGCGCTTGATCACCAGCCATCACGCGAACAACTACACCGGTGCGGTGAAGCGGCTGAACGCCATCCGCGCCCAGCTGTCGGCGCTGGATTTCGCCAGCGCGCCGGGCTTTCAGGTCAACGGTCTGAAACGAGAGGAGCTCGTCGCCACCAACTCGATGCTGCTCCACGAGCTGTACTTCGCGTCGCTCGGTGGCGATGGCCTGACGATGGTGCCGGCCATGACACTGGCGCTGGATGCCAACTTCGGCAGCGTCGATCGGTGGCGGGCAGAGTTCGTCGCCATGGGCAAGGCGCTCGGGGGAGGCTCGGGCTGGGTGTTGCTGACCTTCCTGCCTCGGGACGGGAGCCTCGTCAATCAATGGTCCGCCGATCACACCGACGCTGTGGCCGGCGGTATTCCGATCCTGGCGCTCGACATGTACGAGCACGCGTATCACCTGGACTATGGCGCGGCGGCGGGCATATACGTTGATGCCTTCATGGCCAACATCGACTGGGCGCAGGTCTATGAGCGCTATCAGGCGACTGTCCACGGCGCCAGCGAGCCATTCGCGGCGAGCCAGGACGACTTGGCCGGGGCCGACGTGCTCGACGTTCGGCGTGCCGGAATGTTCGACAAAGCCGAGACCCTCATCCCGGGCGCGAACTGGCGCGACCCGGCCGCCGTGGCTACGTGGGCCCGCGACGTGCCTATGGACAAGGAGATCGTGGTCTATTGCGTGTATGGCCACGAAGTGGGACGAGCGACGGCGCTGCGGCTGCGCGCGCAAGGCGTGAAGGCGCGCTTTTTGCGGGGTGGCATCGACGGCTGGCAAGCGGCCGGCCGGCCGGTAGATCCAAAGAGGACTGCGTCGTGAAGGCGCGAGGAGACCGTGATGCGACTTGCTCTGTGTGTTGCGCTCTGGTGCCTGTCGGCAAGTGCCATGGCTGAAACGATCAGCTTCGACGCCGATGCAGTCGGCCAGCCGCCGGCAAGCTGGACATGCGGCGCCACCGGCCGAGGCGCTCCCAAGTGGACCGTCGAGACCGACCCGAGCGCGCCAGGCGGCAAGGCGCTGCGCCAGTCCGGATCCGCAACCTTTCCGTGGTGCGTCAGAAACAACACGACGCTGACTGATGGATGGGTCGAGGCGAAGTTCAAGCCGCTCTCCGGCAAGGAAGACCAGGCCGGCGGCGTCGTCTGGCGCTGGAAGGACGGCGACAACTACTACGTCGCTCGCGCCAACGCACTCGAGAACAACGTCTCGCTCTACTACACCGCGCGCGGTAATCGCAAGACCCTCAAGTACGTCGATGCGCCCGTGCCAGTTGGCCAGTGGCACACGCTACGAGTCGAGTTCGCCGGCACGAAGATCACCGTCTCGCTCGACGGAAAGCGCTACATAGATTTCAGCGACGACCACATCACCGGCGCCGGCAGCGTCGGCGTGTGGACCAAGGCCGACAGCGTGACCGCCTTCAGCGAATTCGCCTATCAGGCGGCTCGTCCATGAGCATCTTCGCCGACGATTCGCTCCCGGATCGCGCGTAGAGAAGTGACGCGGGATCAGGAGACCGGTCTTCAAGGCGCTTCTTTTCAACCTTCCAAGGACTTTCCATGCTTCGCTCAACCTGTGCCGCATTGGCGTTGCTCGCCTCCGTCATCGTTCCTCCCGCTGGGGCTGCTGATCTTCCACTGGACACGGCGGCGATCGAGTCGATCACCGGCCTCACCGGGACGATGAACAAGGCAGAGAACGTTTTCAAGGTCAGCAAGCCCCGCACCGACATCAAGCCGAATGTCGACCGCTGGACCTTGCCACCGTTCATGGGAATCACTTCCTACGCGGCGTTCATGCCGACGGCGGGGGGAACGATGTTGATGGGCGACACCGTCTTGTTGGAGGATGAGGTAAACCCGGCGATGAGCACGGCCCTCGATGCGGGCCTCGAGGTGACCGCTCTGCACAACCACTTCTTCTACGACCAACCCAAGATCTACTTCATGCACATCGGTGGCATGGGCGACACGGCGCGGCTGGCTCGCGCCGTCAAGGCGGTCTACGACCGGGTGGCTCAGGTCCGTTCCGGCCAGGCCACGCCCGCCAGTGCGTTCCCCGGCGACATCCCGGCCACGAGCAGCATCTCCGCCGCGCCGATCGAAGAAATCTTCGGGATGAAATCGCAGAGCAGCAACGGCATGGTGAAGGTCGTGATCGGTCGCAAGGCGACGATGCACGGCGTCGAGGTCGGCAACGAGATGGGTGTCAATACCTGGGCTGCGTTCGCCGGGAGCGATCAGCAGGCGGTGGTCGATGGCGACTTCGCGATGCTCGAGGGCGAAATGCAGACTGTTCTCAAGACCATGCGTGCCGAGGGCATCAACGTCGTCGCGATCCATCAGCACATGACCGAGGAGACACCGCGCTACGTGTTCCTCCACTACTGGGGCAAGGGCAAGGCGGTCGATCTAGCCAAGGCAGTCAAAAAGGCGCTGAACACACAGAGGCTATGAACCCTCGCAACGAGCCTCGCACGGGAGAAATTCGGGAAGACTTTGCCGCCGCCGGCAGCGCCCGAGGTGAGAAGGTCAGGTCGAGTTGCGGCGCGGCTGCGCGGCCCCGAGCGGCCTTGCTCTGCGACGTGTTTGACCTAGCCTGCCGCTCGCCGTAGCTATATGACATGGAAGTTCTCGCGTCCCGGGGCTTCCGACTTCTTCGACTTAGGCTCATTCGCCGACGTGCCGATCGTCGACGGCACGATCAGGTGGGCGGTTACTTAAGGATGATTTTGGACGTCCTCCTCGTGATCACGCACTCCGGACGCCGATCTGGGTGGATCGCCCGAATTCGAGGCGAGCTGGGCCGCCGGCTTTCGGCGGGATCAAGACGGGCGTCCGCTTTCGGGCCGCGCATCTTGAGATCTGAGCGTCGCAGATGGATCGACTGCAGTCACTGCCCGTGACCCTGCCCGCCTACCCGCCCCCGAGCGTCGTCTGCCACGCCGCAGTGAGCCAGTGAGCCGACGGCCCGGCGTTCGGGTTCATCGCGCTCCGCGTGCAGCTACCGCGTGCAACGCCGTCGGCCCATCCACGTCGGCGCGCACGCTTAAAACCCGAAAAGATCGCCCCTTCCCTCCGACGCCGGCCACCGTTCCCGACCTTCCGCCCAGACCAGCGCCAGCGCTCCGAACGGCGACGCCATCCGCACCGTCGCGCCCGGCTCGATGACGACGAAGCAGTTGGCGTGTGCCTTCTGCCCCGAGACCGTGATTTCGCCGCCGCGGATCCAGAACTCGATCCAGTCGCTCGCCTGCCAGGCCGGTAGCTCCGTTTCCGGCCGCAGCTTCCACTGCAGCAGGCGGCGGTCGAGCCCGCTGCCGGCGTAGTCGTAGACCGGCTGGCGCGTGAGCCCCGGCAGGCCGGTGTCGACCGCGGCGACACGGTCGATCGCGACGTTGATCTCCGGAGCGACGCTGGGGTCGGGGTTGCGAAAGCTGCGGTAGTTCGAGCCGGCGTGGATGCCGCTCAGCAGCTTCTCCTCGGGCGGATAGGTGACGGCCCCCTCGAGCTTCGAGACGAGCACGGTGGGCACGTACGACATCGCGTCGTGCGTCGAGCCCAGGTAGTTGATGCCGACCTCGTTCTGGCCGACGTGGCCCATGTAGTCGGTGAGGCCGCCTTCGAGCACGAAGCTGGTCGCCACGCCTTGGTGCTGGTGCAGGCCGCTGCGAACGTAGGGATCGAAGGCGATCTGGCCGAGAAACTCGCCACGCTCGTCGTCGATGCGCACCGTCTTCAGGCGCAGGCCCGGCCGCGCCTGCGCTTCCCAGGGCATGCTGCTGGCATCGAAGACGTGGATGCGCTCTTCGGCAGCGCGGGTGTAGAGGCTGGGGCGCATCGAGCTGCTCCGGTTCGCAAGGGGTGTGCGCCGCATCGTACCTGCCGCCGGCCACTTCGTAACGATCGTTACGAATCGACGCGGCGCAGCGAACCAGTGCGAAGCGGCAGCATGCCGGTCGCCAGGGCGGTGCCGAGGAAGACGACGGCGCCGCCGGCGGCCAGCGGCCAGGTCAACGTCTCGCCGAGGAAGAGGCCGCCCCAGAGCACCGCGAAGATCGGCACGAGGTAGGTCACGGAGACGGCGTTGGCCGGCCCGGCGTTGGCAATGAGGCGGAAGTAGAGGATGTAGGCCAGGCCGGTGCAGAAGAACGCGAGCAGCGCGATGAGGCCCCAGCTCGCGGCGGTGGGCGCTGCGGCCGGCCAGGCCAGCAGCGCCGGCACGGCGAGCAGGGCGGTGGCGGAGAGCTGGCTGCCCGTGGCCACCGCCAGCGGCGGCACGCCCGAGAGATGGCGCTTGGTGAGGCTCGGCGAGATGCCGTAGCAGACCGTGGCGGCGAGGCAGGCGAGGATGGCCGGCACCGTGCCGCCGCCGTGCACACCGGCTTTGTAGACGGCGATGCCGACGACGCCGGCGAAGCCGATGACGAGGCCGAGCACGCGCGCCGGGCTGAGGCGATCGCCGAGCCAGAACCAGGCGATGACGGCAGCGCAGAGCGGCGTCGCCGAATTGAAGATCGCGGAGACGCCGGCGTCGATGGCTTGCGCGGCATAGGCGAAGCCCAGGAACGGCAGCGCCGAGTTGGTGATGCCGACGACGGCGATCGGCCGCCAGTGCGCCACCAGCGCCGGCACCTCGCCGCGCGCTGCGAGGAGCGGCACCAGCAGCAGCGACGCGCCGGCCACGCGCAGGGCAGCCACCGCCACCGGGCCGAACTCGGGCACGGCAACGCGCATGAAGAGGAAGGAGCCGCCCCAGAGCGCGGCGAGCGCGAACAGCTCGGCGACGTCGCGCGGCCTCAATGAAGCTCCAGCTGCGCGCTGCGGCAGTCGCGAGCGGCGCACTTCGATTCGAGGCGAAGCAGCGCCGTCTTGCGGTCGAGGCCGCCCGCGTAGCCCGTGAGCGAGCCGGTGCTGCCGACGACGCGGTGGCACGGCACGATGATCGAGACCGGATTGCGGCCGACGGCAGAGCCGACGGCGCGGCTCGCCGCCGGCATGCCGAGCCGGCCGGCGATGGCGCCGTAGCTGCAGGTGGCACCCGGCTCGACGCGCAGCAGCTCGGCCCAGACCGAGCGCTGGAACGGCGTGCCGTGCAGGTCGAGCGCGAGCTCGAAGGTCGAGCGCTCGCCGGCGAAGTAGGCGCGCAGCTGCGAAGCGGCGTCTGCGAGCAGCGGGTCGTCGTCGCGCTCGGGTGCGTCGATGGCGGCAGGGTGGTGCTTCTGCGCCGCGAACCAGGCGCCGGCGAGGCCGGCGTGGGTGCGTGCGAGCAAGAGCGGGCCGAGCGGCGTTTCGATGAGGCTTTGCGCGGTGCAGCGGCTCCGGATGGCGTCGGTGGCGTAGGTCATGGCGTCTTGTCTCCCAGTGAATTCCAGAGGCGGAGGAGGGCGTAGGCGCGCCACGGCCGCCAGCGTTCGGCGTGCGCATCGGCCTCGCGTTGCCGGAGCGGTGTCGACGCGCTTCCGAACAGCCGGCCCATCGCCTTCAGGGCGGCGACGTCGCCGGGCGGAAACGCATCGGGCCAGCCGAGCGCGCGCATGGCGATGTAATGCGCCGTCCACGGGCCGATGCCAGGGAGCATGCGCAGCCGCTCGACAAGCGCATCGGGCGAGCCGCCGGCGACGAGCAGGGCCGACAGCTCGCTCCACTGCGCGGCCAGCGCCTGGATGGCGCCGGCGCGGCTCCTGATGATGCCGAGCTCGGCGATGCGCTCGATCTTCTCGAAGGCGAGCGCGGCCGGCGCCGGGAAGCTGCGCGTGATGTCGGGCCACGGTGTCTCCAGGTCGGTGCCGAAGCGCTCGACGAGGCGGCGCGCCAGCGTGCGGGCACCGGCGACGGTGACCTGCTGGCCGAGCACGGCCCGCACGGCGAGCTCGAAGCCGTCGACGCTGCCCGGCAGGCGCAGGCCCGGCGCGCCCGGCAGGCCGACGAGCGCGGCGTCGATCGTCGCCGGCGAGGCGTCGAGATCGAGCCAGCGGCGCACGTGGGCGATGAGGGCGCCGCTGGCGTCGCCGAGAGCCGGCGCGAACGAGAGGCGAAGCCGGGCGCTCGCCGACTCGAAACGGGCCTCGAGCCAGCCCGCGGCAGGCCCGGCGACGCCGGCGCGCACGCTGCGTCGCACCGACAGCCCGTCGACGCTTTCGATGCCGGGAATCGCGCGCTGGGCGATGAAGGCGAGCAACGCGTTCGCATCGAAGGGGTCGCGGTAGGCGAGCGTCACCGTGATCGCGGTGTCGTCGGCGCGCGTCGCGAGTCGCTTGCCGCGTGCAGACCCGGCCGCGGGCATCGCTGCGCGCCGGAGCCGCGTCGGGTTCATGCGGTAGCCGTCCGCGAAGGCGGCGTTGAAGCGGCGCAGGCTGCGAAAGCCGCTCGTGAGCGCAATCTGCGCGACCGGCATCTGCGTGTCGGTGAGAAGCTGCTTGGCAAGCAGGAGCCGGCGTGTCTGCAGGTACTGCACGGGCGTGACGCCGTGCTCGGCGAAGAAGATGCGGCGCAGGTGCCGATCGCTGACGCCGAGGCGGCCGGCGATCGCCACCATCGCCGGCGTATCGCCATTCGCCGCGCTCTCGTCGAGGGCGGCCTGGGCCTGGCGTGCGAGCGTGCGCGACGCGTCCATCACCGTCCACGGCAGGCCGGGGCCGGGCGCGATCTCGGGCCTGCACTTCATGCACGGCCGGAAGGCGGCCGCCTCGGCCTGTGCGGGCGTCGCGAAGAAGCGGCAGTTGCGGCGCGCCGGCATGCGGACGCGGCAGATCGGCCGGCAATAGACGCCGGTCGAGGTCACGCCGACGAAGAGGCGGCCGTCGAAGCGGGCGTCGTGGGCAAGCAGGATTTGATAGGCAGCGTCGTCATCGATCGTCATGCCGTAATTATGGTCAGCGAGGGGATGCAGACTCGCCGTTTTCGGACACGTCGAACCCCGTCATCCTGAACGCAGTGAAGGATCTCGGCGGCGGCGTCGGGATCCTTGACTGCGTTCAGGATGACAAGAACGACTTCAGGACGACGGAGGCGGCTCGAAGCGACCGCTTCTGCCGCTGCCGCCGACGAAGCGGCGGGCGCCGCCTTCGGCTTCGCCGGACGCGAGCGTCGCCCGGCCGAGCGCGAACTCCTGCGCCAGCGCGTCGCTGCCCGACAGGCCATATTGAAGCCGGGCGCTGAGGCGGTCGTTGCGCAGGCACTGCTGCGGAAAGCCGGCGATCTGCGCGGCGAGCGCTAGCGCCGCCGCGAGCGCCTCGCCCTCGCCGACGACGCGATTGGCGAGGCCGAGCGAGAGCGCTTCGGCGGCACCCACGGCGCGGCCCGTGAGGATGAGATCCATGGCCCGGCTCTCGCCGATGAGGCGCGGCAGGCGCACGGTGCCGCCGTCGATCAGCGGCACGCCGAAGCGGCGGCAGAAGACGCCGAAGGTCGCCGTCGACGCGGCGACGCGCAGGTCGCACCAGAGGGCGAGCTCGAGGCCGCCGGCGACGGCGTAGCCCTCGACGGCGGCGATCGCCGGCTTCGAGAGCGCGAGGCGCGTCGGTCCCATCGGGCCGTCGTGCGCCATGTCGTCGTCGAGAGCGAGAGCGAGCTCGTTCGACGCGGCGCCCAGCTCGCTCGCGGACCGGCCGCTCGCCACCGTGCGCAGGTCGGCGCCGGCGCAGAAGTGGCCGCCGGCGCCGGTGAGGATCGCCACCTTCGCATCGGCATCGGCATCGAATTCGCGGAAGGCGGCAGCGAGGGCGCGCGCGGTCGGGCCGTCGACGGCGTTGCGGACTTCGGGGCGTTCGATGGTGATCGTCCACACGTCGGTGCTGCGAAGGATGCGTACGGTGGTCATGGTCGAGGCTCCGGGAGGCGGGTTAACACGCTCGCAGGAGGCCGGCATCTTCGCTACAAACCGACTGCCTGCGAGGCGGGGCAAGGATAGCGAACAGCGCCGAAGGAATCCCGTGCAGGCTTTGCAGATCCTCATCGGCGGAATCGCGCAAGGCTGCATCTACGGCCTCATCGCGCTCGGCCTCGTCCTCATCTACAAGACGACCGAGACGGTGAGCTTCGCCCACGGCGAGTTGATGATGCTCGGCGCCTTCGCGGGCTTCGCCTGCATGTCGCTGCTCGGCTGGCCGTTCTGGCTCTCGATGCTCGTCGCGGTCGTCGGCATGGGCCTGTTCGGCGTCGCCCTCGAGCGCGTCGTCATCCGGCCGATCCTCGGCCAGCCGGCGTTCACGCTCGTGATGCTCACGATCGGCATCGGCTACGTCGCCCGCGGCCTGGTGACGATGATCCCGGCCATCGGCACCGAAACGCACACGATGCCGGTGCCTTACAAGGACCAGACCTGGAACGTCGGCGGCCTGGTCCTCAACGTCGAGCAGATGGTGGTGATCGCGGCGACGGTGGTGCTGAGCGCGGCCCTGTTCGCGCTGTTTCGCTACAGCCGCGTCGGCATCGCGATGCAGGCGTCGTCGCAGAACCAGCTCGCGGCCTACTACATGGGCATTCCGGTCAAGCGCCTGAACGGCCTCGTCTGGGGTCTGGCGGCGGCGGTCGCGGCGATCGCCGGCGTGCTGCTGGCGCCGATCACGTTCGTCTACGCCAACATGGGATTCATCGGCCTGAAGGCGATCCCAGCGGCGGTGGTCGGCGGCTTCGGCAGCCTGCCCGGCGCCATCGTCGGCGGCCTCGTGATCGGCGTCGTCGAGGCGCTGTCGGGGTTCTATCTGCCGGAGGGCTTCAAGGACATCGCGCCGTATGTGGTCGTGCTGGTCATGCTGGTGGTGAAACCGAACGGCCTGTTCGGCGACAAGCTCAGGAAGAAGGTCTGATGATTGCGCCCCCACGCTCACTTCGTTCACTGCCCCCCGAGGGGGCGTCAGCGCCCTTGGGGCGGCCCGGCGGGCGCTGATGCGATTTCTCTTCAAGACCACCTACCTGCAGGACATCCGCCTCGTCAAGCACGGCGGCCAGGCGTTCTGGTACGGACTGCTGCTCATCGTGCTGCTGGCCGCGCCATGGACCGCATCGGAGTACTGGCTGGCGCAGCTGACCTTCGTGCTGATCTATTCGGTGGTCGGCCTCGGCCTGATGCTGCTCTCGGGCTTCACCGGCCTCTTCTCGCTAGGCCACGCCGCCTTCCTCGGCGTCGGCGCGTACACGGAGGCCTACCTCGCTAGCCGCGGCTGGCCGTTCCCGCTCAGCTTCGCGGCTGCGGCGCTGCTGGCGGCGGCGACCGGCGTCGTCGTCGGCTTGCCGGCACTGCGCGTGAAGGGCATCTACCTCGCGATCGCGACGCTGGCGTTCAGCTTCATCGTCGGCGAGGTCTTCTCGCGCTGGGAGAGCGTGACCGGCGGCAACGCCGGCGCCCACCTCACGGCACCCACCGCCTTCGGCTGGAAGATCGACGACGACACGTCGTTCTACTTCGTGTGCCTCGCCGTCACCGTGCTGGCCACGCTCTCGGTGCTGAACCTGCTGCGCAGCCCGACCGGCCGTGCCTTCGTGGCCATCCGCGACTCCGAGATCTCGGCGCAGAGCATGGGCATCCACCTGGCCCGCTACAAGACGCTCTCGTTCGCGATCTCGGCCGCGCTCGCCGGTCTCGGCGGCGCGCTCTACGCACACAAGCTGAAGTTCATCTCGCCCGACCAGTTCGACATCCTGCAGTCGATCGACCTGATCCTGATGATCGTCGTCGGCGGCATCGGCTCGGTGCACGGCGCTTTCCTCGGCGCCGTTTTCCTCATCACGATGCCGCAGGTGATCGCCCTCGCGAAGGATCTGCTGCCTGCCGTGATCGGCCAGGCGCCGGGCCTGCAGGGCACCGTGTACGGTCTGGTGCTGATCGCCTTCGTGCTGTTCGAGCCGCTCGGCCTCTACGGTCGCTGGCTGAAGGTGCGCACCTACCTGCAGATCTTTCCGTTCTACCGGAAGGGCATGTTCAAGCGGCAGAAGAGCTTCCTGAAGTCGGACCGGCTGAAATGACGGCCGAGGTGCTCTTGTCCGCGAAGAACCTGAGCGTGCGCTTCGGCGGCGTGCTCGCCGTCAACGGCGTCGGCTTCGACGTGCGGCGCGGCGAAGTGTTCACGCTGATCGGCCCGAACGGCGCCGGCAAGACGACGGTCTTCAACCTCATCAGCCGCATCTACACGCCGACCACCGGCACGATCGAGTTCGAGGGGCGCTCGCTCACCGATCGCGCGCCGCACGAGATCGCCGGCCTCGGCATCGCCCGCACTTTCCAGAACATCGAGCTGTTCGAGAACGCCAGCGTGCTGCAGAACCTGCTCATCGGCCGCCACACGCACCGCCGCACCGGCCTGGCGAGCGAGCTGCTGTTCCTGCCGCAGGCGCGGCGCGCCGAGGTCGCGGCGCGTGAAGCGGTCGAGCGGGTGATCGACCTGCTCGACCTCCAGCATCACCGCGAGTCGCACGTGGGCGGCCTGCCGTACGGCGTGCGCAAGGTCGTCGAGCTGGGCCGGGCCCTGTGCACCGAGCCGAAGCTGCTGCTGCTCGACGAACCGTCGTCGGGCCTCAACGTCGAGGAGACCGACGACATGGCGTTCTGGATCGACGACATCACCCGCGAGCTCGGCATCACGGTGCTGATGGTCGAGCACGACATGTCGCTCGTTTCGAAGGTGTCGGATCGGGTGCTGGCGATGAACCAGGGCGAGGTCCTGGCCGTCGGCACGCCGGCCGAGGTGCAGGCGAACGCCGGCGTGATCGAGGCGTATCTCGGCGTCGCCGACGACATGTCTTCACTGCGGCGCGAAACGGCGGCGGTGCCATGAACGACACCGTGCTTCGCCTCGCCAACGTCGAGACCGCGTACGGTCCGATCCGCGCCATCCGAGGCGTCAGCCTCGCAGTGGCGCGCGGCCAGATCGGCACCGTGCTCGGTGCCAACGGCGCCGGCAAGTCGACCATCCTGAAGACGATCTCGGGAATCATCGATCCCAGGAAGGGCACGGTCGAGTTCGACGGCCACGACATCACTGCCTCGGACCCGGCGCTGGTCGTGCAGCGCGGCCTCAGCCATGTGCCCGAGGGCCGCGAGGTGTTCCCGCTGCTCTCGGTGCGCGACAACCTGCTGATGGGCGCCTACACGAGGAAGGACCGCGACGCCGTCGGCCGCGACATCGAAGGCGTCTACGGCTATTTCCCGATCCTGAAGGAGCGCGCGAATCAGGAAGCGGGTCTGCTCTCGGGCGGCCAGCAGCAGATGCTCAGCATCTCGCGGGCGCTGATGGCGGCGCCGCAAATGATCCTGCTCGACGAGCCCAGCCTGGGCCTGTCGCCGCGCCTGGTGCGCGAGATCTTCGAGATCGTGGTGCGCATCAACCGCGAGCGCGGTACGACGCTGCTCGTTGTCGAGCAGAACGCGAACATGGCGCTCAACGTCGCCGACTACGGCTACGTGCTCGAGAACGGCCGCATCGTCATGGAAGACACCTGCGAGCGGCTGCGCGAGAAAGACGACATCAAGGAGTTCTATCTCGGCATGA
>Ga0123338_10003123_pt1 | contig 15126 bp, 16 predicted proteins | sample grotaG_FD_89793 | JGI IMG/M metagenome (GOLD analysis project Ga0123338, IMG submission 89793) | Glacier valley bacterial and archeal communities from Borup Fiord, Nunavut, Canada, to study Microbial Dark Matter (Phase II) -... | ecosystem: Environmental > Aquatic > Freshwater > Ice > Glacier ...
AGATTCTGTGATTTCTGCGACTTGCTGTTCTTTTTTGGCTTGGTCTATTTCGATTTTGAAGACTTGTTTTACTCGATCGCTAATTACTCTTCCGTATCCGGCTTTATTGAATCTGTCTGCTGATACAATGCTCCCGCCAGTTACGATTAATGCCAAGGCTGGCCCTATCACGGGCACCCACCCTCCCAACATAAAAATCCCAAAGCTACAGGCGCCACACCCGAACAGCATTGCTCCGAATGTCAGCGCCAACCGCGCTGGGTGAGTCATCCGCGATGCCAAGGTTCCTCCCACAATCGACCATCCCAAAATCCACAGGATTTCTGCCCATTCCGGCCAAAACCAAAACATCAGTCTGTTGTCTAAAACTGTACTCAAAATTTGGCTGACTACTTGTGCGTGTGCCACGATCCCCGGCATGAATTGGTTGCTTTGCTTTTGCCCACTGTAAGGAGTATAAAACAAATCTTTAACGGTATCTGTGGTGTAACCGATGAGCACTATTTTATCTTTAACTAAATTCGGGTCAATTTTCCCTTCTAAAATATCCGTCAGTCGGACTTGGTTTGCAACTTGTCCATAACGATAGTTAATTAGTATTTGATATCCCCTAACATCGGCATTTTTGTATCCTCCGTCATTGCTGTCTAGTTGTTTTAATTGGGTTTTTCCCAGCCATAAAGATTGATCGGGTGCTATTTGGGGAAATATATTTTTTCCTTGCAGGTAGCGAAGTGCTAGCTGGAGGTTGAACGAAGCTAAAATTTGAGAATCGTCATTGCACAGATGTTTTTCTGGCGATGAGTTGCCCTCTATTTTCGGCGGCTTCATAAATAATAAAGCCCTGCGGAGTATGCCGCCCGGATCGACTCCGAAATCTGCAAATCCCACCCGGTTTTCTGGCATTCCCGGGGGAGGCGGAGAACCGGGATTGTCCGGGCTTCCGTCGGTGACTAAACATACTCCAATAATTCGATCGCTTTTTTGTAAAACTTTAGTTAATTCCTCGCGCCCGTCTCCTAAAGGTACGTCTCGCAGTATATCTAAACCGATGACTGCCGGCTGCATTTGGTTCAGTTTTTGTAAGATTTCAGCTATTTTGCGATCGGATATCGGCCACTGTTTCAGTTTTTGAATGTCTGCTTCGGTAATCCCCACAACTAGCAAGCGCGAGTCTGGCTTTTCGTCGGGACGCCACCTCAGCATTTGGTCGTAAGCGCTTAATTCTACTGGTTCGACTATTCCTAGCTGTCTGGCCCCAATCAAGGATAATGTTACTGCCGCGCTGGCAATTAATACAGACCTCGCAAATGCTAGCGATGGTTTATACCTTTGACTCAATTGAGCCGCTGCCGATCGAATTTTGTTAGATATTTTCATCATCATTCCAGCATAAAAGTTTGAGTCGTTTCTGGAACAGCAGTTATTTCGCACGAGCCCCACCTGCCGGAGACTTCCTTTATCTTAGAACACCCCGAAACTCCGACCACTTTGTAACAAAATTTTACATTTCGCCGCCCGCGAATATGTGTTCCCTGATACTGGCTACCTAGACTCCTGGATTTTCCAGCCGGAGAATCCAGTTGCCGATTGAATTAATTAATGTTATTGATTATATGTCAAGGTTTAAATTGTGTGTCTGGGCCCTCGACTAGCCGCTCAAAAATATTTTTAGCCATCAGGGGATGTCTATGTTTGCAATATTATAGTCAAAGGTACAAAAAAATGAAACGTTTTCTACATGGGGCTACACTTGCGTTAGCCGTCTGTGCGATCGCCATTACCGTCCCCAGTTCACTTGCGGGAGTGCGGACACCATCCCAGCCGCTTCTGCTGAGTCAGAATGTTAATTTCAAGCCTCCCGATGTCACAGCCCCCAGCAACCGACAAGGAGGAACCCATCGCGGCAGCCAACTTTGTCCGGCGGGTTTATCTGTTACTCCTTTAGTGCCTCCAACTAATATCGGTTTAACCCTCACAGAATCTCCCACAGTTTTTGTCTATGTTCCTCAAACTTCTGCGGAAATAGAGTTTACTTTGCTAACCGAAAACGAGGAAAAAATAGTCTACGAAAAAACATTTAAAGTTGACGAATCTGGTATTGTGGGAATTAGCATTCCTGCGATGAATGACAATAACAAATCCCTTGAAGTTGGCAAGCGATACGTGTGGTCGTTTTCGATAATTTGCGAACCCGAAAATCGATCGGCCGATTCAGTTGTTAAAGGATTCGTGCAGCGCATAGCACCCCAGTCAACTCTCAAGAGCGATTTGGCAAGTCCTGATCCGATGACTAGGCTCAACATTTACGCCCAAAATGGGATTTGGTACGAAACTATCGCTACTTTAGCTCAAATGCGGCGTCAGACACCGGGAGATGCGAGGCTGACAGCCAAGTGGACAGAATTGTTGCAGTCCCAAGGACTGGAATCAGTTGCAGCTCAACCGCTGGTTGGGCCTCTTTAAAACTGGCTATTTCTAGACGTTTTGTCAATCTTCCTCTGGCAATCTGAAACTTGACAAATTTACCTGATCGCGCCCGGAGTTTCTACTCCGGGTTAACAGTACAGATGCGATCTGTAATATCTCTACAAGTTGGTGAAAAAAGTGAAACATTTTCTACATTTTACTGCAATAGCGATCGCTGCAAGTGCGATCGCACTTACTCTCCCCAGTTTGCTTCTACCAATGCTGGCCGTACCTGCACCAATTCTGCTGAGTCAGAATGTTAATTTCAAACCTCCAGATGTCACAGCCCCCGACAACCGGCAAGGGGGGACGCATCGAGGCTGTAAGTTGCGGGAGGGTTTATTCATTACTCCCTTAATACCTGAAAGCAATATTGGCTTAACGCTAACAGAGTCGCCAACATTTTTTGTATACGTTTCTCAACCTGGGGCTCAAGTAGAGTTTATTTTGCTAAACGAAGATGAATCCGAAGTAGTCTACGAAACTACTTTAAAAATTGACAAAGCCGGAATTGTGGGAGTTAGCCTTTCTGAAAAAGGCAAGACCAAAAATATTGAGGTTGGTAAGCGATATGTGTGGTCATTTGCCCTAGCTTGCGATCCTCTGGAGCGATCGGGAGATTATATTATTAAAGGATGGATGCAGCGAATTAAACCGCAGGCAACACTCGATAGCGATTTAGCAAATCCCGACCCGAGAGCGAAGCTAATCGCTTATGCTGAAAATGGGATTTGGTACGAGACTCTTGCTACTCTAGCCCAAATGCGCCGCCTCGCACCTGATGATGCGCGGCTGAAGGCGGAGTGGACGCAATTGTTGCAGTCCCAAAAACTAGAATCGATCGCCGATCAACCCCTAGTTCAGTCTTTTTAAGAATGACTCCTGACTAAGCAACTAATGACTAATAACTTGCCAACAATTCTAGCTCTTGATTTTGATGGTGTGATTTGTGACGGACTAATCGAATATTTCCAAACAGCTTGGCGTACCTACTGTCAAATCTGGAAACCAGTAGAAACAGTGCCAAATTCAGATTTAGCTTTGAGTTTTTACCGAGTGCGGCCGGCGATCGAAACTGGTTGGGAAATGCCGCTACTGATCCGCGCGCTGCTGACAGGAATTACGGAAGAAGAAATTTTGCTGGATTGGCCGAATCTTGTACCACGTTTAGTGACGGAAAATAATTTAAAAGCGCAGTCTATCGGCTCTATGCTAGACGGTCTGCGCGATAATTGGATTGCTGAAGATTTAGCCGGCTGGCTGTCTTTGCACCGTTTTTATCCAGGGATAGCCGATCGCCTGCACTGTTTGCAAGAGAGTTCGGTTAAAGTGGCGATCGTCACTACGAAGGAAGGTCGTTTTGTCCGAGAACTCTTACAGCTAGCTGGCGTACAAATACCGTCGGAGTTGATTTTTGGCAAGGAATACAACAAGCCGAAACACCAAATTTTGCGGGAATTTTTGGCAGCGTCTGGTCAAGATTCGACTATTTGGTTTGTGGAAGATCGGTTAAAAACTTTGCTGTCGGTGAAGCAGCAGCCGGATTTGTCTCAGGTGAGGTTGTTCTTGGCTGATTGGGGTTACAATACTTTGGCAGAACGGGAATCTGTGGCTCAAAATCGACCAGTTCAATTGCTTTCTTTGTCCCAGTTTGCCGGAGATTTTGCTGATTGGCTCCCCGACGAATCTTGATGTTAGATTTATTGACGAGTGGATTTTTTTCGATTGCCAAACTGTAAAAAAAAAACATTTTTTTTTTACAGTTTGGGGTTGACTACTTCAGTATTGACATGGTATTATTTAATAATGGGATAGTTGCAAAAATATTATTTTTGCAACTATCCCATTATATAAAATATAATAACAGGATTTCGCGGAAAAAGCAAGACTATATCAAAAAAAAATCGATTTTTTTTGATATAGTCTTGGAAGCTCTATTGAGCTAAAAAAACATTTTTTTTAAAGGTTTATACGGGATAAAATGTGTGGTTTCGTCCGTCAAGCCCAGTTGTTGGTAAAAAAAGCAAGCTTGAAAACCCAAAATTTAAAAATTGTTTTAATTTCTCAGCTTCAAAATTCTGTACTATCTCATGTCCGGTCAATTACCTGCAATTTTCGTAGTCAAGGACTTTAGACATCTTCCAAAAAGCCTGTGAAGAACAGGCAGGATGCCTGTTCCACAATAATTATGGGAGAGGTATATTATTCCTCAGATTTTTGGAGACTAAAGTCCTTACTACAAACCAATTTTTGAGACTTAAAACTAATGCTCGATTTAACTAAAGCAGCTAAGGCAATGCAGGGGATGAGCCAACATTTGAATGTGGAAGCTCATGCGGCTCGTCACCGTTTGCAAGTGGCTCAAAATTTGCTGATTAAGGCAGCAACGGGACAAGAAAAATTGGTGGAATTGCAAGAGAGTTGGAGCGATCGCACTTTATTCAATGCAGCCACGCCGATCGAGCCCTTGGGCGATCGCACCTACATCACAGCACCCCCCGTCGCCCACACAGTATTCGCCACAGACGGATCGCAAATTTCGCCCAGTCATCACGAAATAGCCTACTGCTACCTGCTAAACGTCGGCACTGTCATGCTGCACTACGGCCAAAGTCGCCACCCAGTTTTAGACAGCGTGCCCGAGGTTTTCTACAAACCAGAAGACTTGTATGCTTCGCGACAATGGGGAATTAGAACCGAAGAATGGATGGGATACCGCCGCGCTGTTTCCGAAGCAATTGCCTTGGCAGAAATGGGCTGCGATTGGGCAAAAATTAACGATCATAAATTGCCCGCGCCAGCCTTAGCAATGGTAGACGGTTCCCTAATTTATTGGTTTTTGGAACAGTTACCCAGCGAAGCGCGCGATCAAATTTTGCAGCCAATTTTAGAAGCTTGGGACAAGTTGCGTTTAGCCAAAATTCCTCTATTGGGATATTTGAGCGCTTCTCGCAGCAGCGAAAGCCTATCCTTTTTGCGGTTTGAAGCTTGTACCCACGAAGTACCAGACTGCATGACAAACTGTCCTAATGTCGGATTTACCGCCACAAGTGCTTTCGCAGAAAAAGCACCTTGTCAAGAATTTGAACCCTTGCGAGATACAATCTTGTGGGCAACAATCTTGTCCCCCGGGCAAAGGAGCCCTTTGTGGAAATCCCAAGCTCGAATTTTAGATTTATACGGTCTTAATTCTGTCTATTTCTGTTACGTTCACGTCGGCACAGAAGTTGCTAGAATAGAAGTGCCGGAATGGGTAGCACAAGATAAAGCAGAGCTAGATTTAGCATTAGGAATGATGCTAGCTCAAGTACACAAAGGCGGTGGCTATCCTGTGACGCTAGCAGAGGCTCACAACCAAGCCGTAGTCACTGGGGGCGATCGAACTCGCTTTTTCGCTTTGTTAGAGCAGCAAATGATTAAAGCCGGCTTAAAAAATGTGGGAATTTCTTTTAAGGAAACACGGAAGCGCGGCAGTATTGCTTAAAGTAATAACTAGAGTATTCCGGGACGCAAAAACCTGGTGTTTTACGGAAATACTGCATCCCCGCTTTTAACACAGATGAAAAACCCGGTGTATTTGGTATTAATGCGTAAGTTAAGCTGTTCTGCATTTAAACTGTCTGTCAAAAAACAATTCCCCATCTTGTGGGGTGGGCGTCCCGCCCGCCCTCAACATACAATTTAAATGCGATCCAGCTTATGTAGAGTTAAAGTAGAGTTAAAAATGTTATATGCCAATAGAATTAATTATCTTAATTGCTTCCTTACTTGTCTCTTGGCTGGTATTTAATTGGGCTTTTAAAGTTCTGAAAGCCAGCATCGGGACAGCAATCTCTTTAGCAGCAATTGTGCTGGCGATGCAATTATTGTTTGGCATCGGGCCAAATCAGCTTTTCCAACACATAACTCACCTACCCGAAACTCTATCAAAAATATTTTCAGGCAAGTGAATCGCATAAAAAGACTCGGCGGTTGAAACCGTTCCTCGTCAAACAAAGTCTGCCTCCGCAGACTAAGAATTAAGGAAGAATTTTCGGAGTTGCTGAATTTAGGTATGATTCACTCGCTATAGCAATCCCTGAAGTTTAGAGTAGGGGCAATTCATGAATTGCCCCTACTCTAAATTTCGGAGGCAAATCATACTCCAAATCAGCAACGCCGAAAATTTTTCTTTCTTCCTTCTTCCTTCTTCCTTCTTCCCTCTTCCTTCGGATATTAACTTCCCAGCATTTGCAACTTGTACAAACTGGCATATAAACCTTCTAGCTGCAATAATTCATCGTGGCTGCCAGACTCTACTAACTGCCCGCGTTTGAGCACCAAAATGCGATCAACATTTCGGATAGTCGAAAGCCTGTGGGCAATGATTATAGCCGTTCTGCCCACCATCAAACGCTCCAGAGCTTCTTGAATTAAAGCTTCCGTACCCACATCCAAACTAGCAGTTGCCTCGTCTAGAACTAAAATACTGGGATTGCGAATGGCGGCACGAGCAAACGCTAATAACTGCTTTTGTCCCCCCGAAAGATTGGTTCCCCGTTCCCGCAATTGCGTGTCATAACCTTGAGGCAACTGTTCGATCAAACGCGCAACATTTGTCTTTTCTGCTGCTGCTTGAATTTCCTCAATCGAGTAATTTTCTCCCAAACTAATATTGCTCTTCACATCGCCAGCAAATAGAAAGCCATCTTGAATAATCACACCTACGTGCTTGCGCAATTCTGCTTGAGGCAAATCGCGAATATCGACATGATTAACCAGAATCCGTCCTCGCGTGGGCTCGTAAAGGCGGCACAAAAGGCGGATGATCGAACTTTTGCCAGCACCGGTGGGGCCGACTAATGCTACTTTTTCGCCGGATTTGATCGTAAAGTTGAGATTTTCCAGGACGTATTCGTTCTCTTTGTAAGCAAACCACACATTGTCAAATTGGATTTCTCCCGATTCGGATTCACTGGAATAATCTTGGTTTCTTCCTGCTTCCCTTTTAATTCTTTCTGCTTTCTGCTGCCGTTTTCCTGCTTCCAGTTCTTCCCTAGTTGGATCTTTAATTTCGATCGGTTCATTGAGAATATCGCTAATCCGTTCTATAGCAGTAAATCCGGCTTGAATCGCGGTAAATTTCTCAGCAAATTGTCGCAGCGGATCGAAGAGACGTTGAGCAAATAGAATAAATGCCGACAGAGTACCAAAGTTAAGAGTACCTTGCAGCAGCTTTTGACCGCCCAGCCACAAAACGGCTGCAATCGCCACTAAAGCAATCCATTCTAATGTCGCAGATACGGCGGAGTCGTAAAAAATAGTTTTATCAACTGCTTTAATGTAGCGTTTATTAGTGACGCTAAATAATTCTGAGTTGAATCTTTCGCGGCGGAATAGTTGCACTACCCCAATACCAGTTAGGTTTTCTTGCAGTTGTGCGTTAAGATCGGAGATTTCTTCTCTGGTAGTGTAATTTGCAATGCGAAATTGATACTGAAAATAAACGATTAGTGCGGTAATCGGAATCATCATCAGCACCAACATTAAAGCTAGTTGCCACTGCATGGTAAACATGAAAATGGCAATTACTAAAATTGAAAATAAATCACTGACAATACCGATCGCCCCTGAAGAGAAAACCTCGCCCAAAGCCTCGACATCGCTGGTGAGGCGAGTCATCAATCTGCCTACAGGAGTGCGATCGAAAAATCTGACTGCTAGGGATGTGACGTGGGTGAACAAATCATTTCTAATATCTGTAGTAATTATTTGCCCTACTTTGGTGACTAAATAGCCTTGAACTGATTGCAGTGCCAATCTAAATGTTATAGTTAGCATCAGCAAAACTGCCAAAATATTTAATGCAGCAGATAGAGGCATTCCGCGCAAAAATTGGTATGTAGGTTCCGAGCGAATTACCGAAATTGCCTGTCCGATCAGAATCGGTTGAACTGCTCCTGAGACTGCTAGCGGTACTAATAGTGCGATCGAAATAATCAGCAAGCGTTTGCTGCGGGTTGCGTAAGATGCCAACCTCATGAATAACCGCCAGTCTGTTTCGCGGCGAGGTTGGTTTTTGGTGTCTGCTACTGGTGGGGAAATAGTCATTGATGGCAAAAGCTTTACAATATATCTAATTGTGATAATTGTAACAAAGAGAATCAATATTTTGCATGAATATCAGTAAACAGTAGGTTGGGTTGAGGAACGAAACGCAACCAAAATGTTTGTAGCCAGACAAAACTGGTATTACAATCTAGTGGTAGAAGTTATATTGTGCATCATGAAAGAGATAGAGACAGCTAGATTGTATCTGAGACAATTTATGCTAGACGACTTAGACGATTTGTCTCGCATCTACAGCGATCCGGAAACAATGAAATACCTCACAGGAGTTAGAACTAGAGAAGCAACAGAAACCGCCATTCATGCTATGCTCCAACGTTGGGAACAAAACAACTTCGGAATGTGGGCTTTAGTACATAAAATAGATTGTAAAATGATTGGCCGCTGCGGGCTGGCTTTTCTGGACAAAACACCGGAAGTTGAGCTTGGCTATGCGATCGACAAAGTTTACTGGAATCAAGGATTAGTTACAGAAGCGTCTTTTGCTAGTCTCAACTATGGATTTGAGATATTACAGCTTGAGAGAATAGTTGCGATCGCCCGCCCGGAAAATATCGCCTCCCAGCGGGTGATCCAGAAAGTTGGTATGAAATATGAAAAAAATGCTCATCATTACGAAACTGATGTAGTATATTATGCTATATCGCGAGAAACTTACCAATCAAATAAACCTTAATATTAATTCCGGTTGCTGATAATATAGAGGAGACGGCAGTGTCATGTCCCTACAATATAATTGCGGTAGTCCAAGATATAAAGGGCGGGCAGGATGCCCACCCCACAATCAAATTCACTCTTTGTGGAACAGGCATCTTGCCTGTTCTTGAGTTAGAATCTAGTGGTAGAAGTTTACGAAGTCCTTTGCAATTGCTTGTTAACCTTGATAATCTTCTTGTCAAAATACTCTTGCCGATGTCCTAATCTTTTAGCCACTTCTAACCCTTTTTGATAAGCTTCCAAAGCTTTGTTGTAGTCCGTCATTTCCTGATAAACTTGACCTAGATTGTCGTAAGCGTTCATCAATCCGTAGAAATTGTAAGCCCGTTCTTCTAACAGCAACTGCATTTGATAAATCCGCACAGTCGGTTCCCATTGCTTTTGCGATCTATAAAGCAATGCTAATTTATCCAAAGCTTCGCTGGCTTGGGCGTATTGTTGAATGGGAACGGCTAAATTGTAAGCTTCCTGATAGTATTGAGCTGCTAAGTTGATTTGACCTAGGGTTTGGTAATCGGTAGCGATCGCAATTTTGAGCGGTGGTATCGCACTCGGATTTTGGAGGTTAAGATATACCGATGCTAATTTTTCCCTAGCTGCGATCGCCTTTAGCGGTTGTTTCGACTGCTGGTAAACGTGAGCCAACTGTCTCAGGGTGTCTACTTCAGTTGGAGGAGTTACAGGCTGTGGTAGCGCGCCGTTTCCCGCCGATAAAACAGAATTTGGTACAGCAGAATTAGCAGCAAATAAAGCGCGGTTTTCCTGAATTAAAGTTGCCAATTCTTCATATACGGGGCCAGCTTTATCGTAACTCAACCAATTAATGTGGATTTGCCCGATCGCTTTTAAGAGCTGACCTTGAGCCAATATATCTTTATTTTGGCGCGCGTTGTCGAGAATTTCTTGATAAACTTCTACAGTCGGGCCTTTAGCGCGCACCTGCCCAAAAGCAGCAGCCAAGGTGGGAAGCAACTCAGTATTAGCTGGTACTTGCGATCGTACTTGTTTTTGAATTGCTTGCAGCCGTTTAGTAATAAGCTGTAGTTCCAGGTTTTTGCTGCTACTCCAAGCAACACTTCCCACGCGACTCAAAGCATCAATTTCCGCCGCCGGGCCAAGATACCTGCGTAGCCGCAATTCTCGGAACCAAATATCAAAAGCACCAGCCCCGTCTCCAGCTTGCAGTTTAGCTGCTGCTTCTAAGTTTAACCGATCCAAAGCCGCTGTCAATTCCTCCCGCTGAGTGCTGCTCAAAGATTCATTAGTGGGAGTTAGGGGATCGGGTGTGGTAACTTCTAGAGGATTAGGAGAAAATTGATCCAAGGCTGGTGGATTAGTTTGGGCGCTAGCAATAGAACCAGTACACAGCCAGAAAAGCAAGCACCCAATTGGCACAGAATTTCTCATTCTCAAATTTTGGTTGCCGCGATTCGGCATCCCTTCTCGAAACATCAAGTTTTGCATATTTACAAAACGGTATAAATTATGTCACAAAGATGGCACAAAAGCAAACAATTGAACAAGAGCAACAAAAGAAAACTTACCGCACTGAGCAATTGTTTTGAATTAAACGGCTTGGGCGATCGTCTTTTACGCTTATTCAGTTTAGCCCTAATTTTGTTAACTGTTTGCACAGCTTGCACTATACCTCCCGCAGTTGCTAGAGACCGATCCTTTCCTGAAATGTCTCTAGACTTTTTGGGCGAGTACCAATTGCCCAAAATCACTTTTGAAGGAACACCAGTCGGCGGCTTATCAGGAATCACCTACGATCCAAAAGGTATTAGCGGAGTCACTTCCCAAGCTTATCGCTTTTACGCTCTTTCCGACGACAAGAGCGAAAACGGAGAAGCTAGATTTTACAGTCTCAGGCTCGACCTTGCATCCAGCGATTTAGCCAATATTCGCCTCAAAAAAGTTACCGTTGAAGGCGTTACATCCCTCAAAAAGGCTGACGATGAAACCTTCCCTTGGGATTCGATCAATCCCCAAGGCATTGCCCTTTCTCCGCGCAATTCAGTATTTGTCGCTAGTGAAGGCATAACTCATGCTGGCATCCCTCCTTTTGTCGGAGAATTTGACCTAAAAACGGGTAAATTGCGAGGATATTTGCCAATTCCCAAACGCTACATTCCCGACGCTAGCGATGAGAAACAGCAGCAAGGAGTGCTGGACAATTTAGGTTTTGAATCTTTAAGTATCGATCCAGAAACCTTTAGTCCCGGCGGTCTCGATCCATTTCGTTTGTTTGTCGCTACGGAAGCGCCATTAATGCAAGATTTAGACCCAGAACAAGCAAGCAAACTGCGTCTTTTACATTATATCATCGTCGATAAAACACCACAATTGGTCTCAGAACAACTTTACACCCTCGATCAAGTTCCGATGACTGTTTTGAACGGCTTAACAGAATTAGTAACTGTCGGCGGTGGTCAGTTTTTGAGTTTAGAACGTTCTTTTGGGCTCTCGGGATATAGCGCTAGGATTTATCAAGTAGCGGCTGGGGCGGCTACAGATACTTCGAGAATCAATAGTTTCAAAGGGCCAATGGCAATGGTCGAACCTGTTAGAAAAAAATTGCTGCTAGACTTGAGCGAACTGGGAATTCCGCTGTACAATTTAGAGGGAATGACTCTCGGGCCGCGTTTGCCTGATGGTAGTCAAAGTATAGTTTTGGTCAGCGATGATAGTTTTGATGAAGCGCAGAAAACTCAGTTTATTTTGTTGAGTTTGAATCGCAAACATTAAGTCGGAAAGATATGTTCGTAATGAGGACTTCAGTCTTTTCTTTATCTCTTACTCAATCAGGACTAAAGTCCTTACTACGAACAATATACACAACAAGTTAAAACTATGAGTTTAGAAATTATTGCACATCGAGGGTTTTCGTCGATCGCCCCTGAGAACACTCTAGCAGCTTTTGAACAGGCGATCGCCCGTGGCGCTGGTTCGATCGAATTTGACATCCAGCTATCGGCTGACAGCGTACCAGTGATTTTTCACGACGCAACATTGGAAAGGATTACAGGTGTTTCGGATAAAGTCAGGGACAAAAATCTGTCTCAATTGCAGACACTGGATGCAGGTAAATGGTTTGGGGCTGAATTTTTAGGACAAAAAATTCCGACATTAAAGGAAGCGCTGAGTATCCTCAAAAACGTTGACAAATTTCTCTACTTTGATGTCAAGCCGCACTGCGAATGGTCTGATTCAGAAGTTGCGAGTTTTGTCAATACTTTGAACGACGCAGGAATCAAAGAGAAATGCGTGATTACTTCATTTAATGATGGATTTCTGGAACAAGTGCGCCAAATATGTGATGATTTGGCGATCGGACATATCGTTGCTAATCTAGAAGCGTACAAGTCTCAATTGGCTCAAGCTGTGGCGTATCGCGATAATTTGATTAGCAGCCAGTACCGCATTATACTGGAAAATCCCGCACTGATTGCAGAAAGCCGCAGTCAGGGAGTTGACATTGTGGCGTGGACGGTGGACGATCGATCGGATATGCAAAAGTTAGTTGATTTAGGGATAACCCGGATTGTCACTAATTGTTTGATATAATTTTTGCAACCGCAGATGTCGGCAGATAAACGCAGATGGACGCGGATAAGAGATGATTTTGCAACCGCAGATTTAGGCAGATAAACGCAGATAAAAAAATGATTTTGCAACCGCAGATTTAGGCAGATAAACGCAGATGAACGCAGATAAAAAAATAAATTATTTTCGCAAAAGTATCTATAAAATGTCTGGTTATGTGCCGGGAGAACAACCACCTCTAGGCACAAAGATTATTAAACTAAATTCTAATGAAAATGCTTATCCGCCTTCTCCAAAAGCTTTAAAAGTGCTTCAGGAAATAGACGGCGAAATGCTGCGGCGCTATCCAGATCCAACTGGCAAAAGTTTCCGCATCGCGGCTAGTCAAGTTTTAGGATTTCCTGATGATTGGATTATCGCAGGTAACGGCAGCGATGACTTATTAAACTTGATAGTTCGCGCTGTGGGCGAAGCTGAAAAACAGATTGTTTGTCCCGCGCCTACCTACGTGTTGTACCGCACGCTAGCCGAAATTCAAGATGCAGAATTTGTCGAAGTTCCCTATCCCGACGACTATCAATTACCAGTGGATTTGCTAATAGCAGCGCAGGGTGCTGTGACATTTGTCGCTTCGCCAAACAGTCCGTCGGGAACGGCGATATCTGTTGCCGATTTGGAGATATTGGCTAAGGAGTTATCGGGCATTCTGGTGATCGATGAAGCTTATGTAGATTTCGCTGAAAATAATGCTTTGGAGTTGACAAAAAAGTACAGTAATGTTATAGTTTTGAGGACGCTTTCAAAAGGTTATTCGCTCGCAGGATTGAGGTTGGGTTTTGCCGTAGCAAATCCGGCGCTGCTGGCTGAATTAAATAAGGTCAAAGACAGCTACAATGTCGATGCTTTAGCTTATCTAGTGGCGGCAAGTGCGATCGCAGACCAAGACTACAAAACAGCCAACGCCGAAAAGATTAAGGCTTCGCGAGCAAAACTAGCCGTTAGCTTCCAGGAATTAGGCTTTGACGTTTGGCCCTCAGAAACCAACTTTTTGTTAGTGCGATCGCCCAACGGGGATGCAGAAAGAATTTATCAAACACTGAAAGTACAAGGAATATTGATTCGATACTTCAATCAGCCGCGTCTTCAAGACAAATTGCGGATTACTGTAGGTACGGAGGAGCAAAATCAAATATTAGTTAAAACTTTAAAAGAAATTGTATAAATAACGATCGTACTAAGATTAGTTTGTAGTTAGGACTTCAGTCCTCATCAAACTCAGAGGACTTGTATTCTTCACCACAAACACCTTGATTACGCATAATTATTAGGATTGTCGATCGCCAACCCAGCCGACTGAGCAATATCCAGCAATCTCTTGTCCGCCGAAACAAAAACCAGTTGAGTATCTGGCACGAAAACGAGAGTAGATTGAACCCGCAAAGCTGACGCTAATTGCACAGAATCATAAGCCCGCAGCGGGTTTTGCATAACCAGTGCGCCCGCTGTTTCTATCAAAGTGCGATCAACTTCAATAACTTCATACTGGTTGTAAAAATCCGTGCGAAAATCTCCCATAAGTTGGTCAACCTCATCGCCAGATAGACTCCCCTCTCGTTGACGGCGTGAAAAAGCGCTGCATACCTCCACCCAAGTAATCTAAGAAATCGCGAGAAAGTTACCTGCTGCAGGAACAGTAATTGATTGAATCCAATTACTTCCCAATTCAGGCACATACCGTTTAACCAAAGCGCTGGTGTCTAAAAAATAGGCATTTACCACCGGCCCCGATCCTCAATAACGATTTCAGAAAGAGGTTTCCCCACTCTTCCCTTAAGTTTTTCAAACAGTTCGCGCCGCTTTTGTTCTGCCGCTGCATCTAGCTTAAACTGTTTTGTTGGCAAAGGCACCAATCGCCCTTCTGTCATCAACTTAATCATCGACTTTTGGCGCTGCGAAACTTCCGCTACAATTGTGATTTGCACAGTTTCCCCATCATTCAATGACAAAGGACTCAGGGGACGAAAAACCCCATTTTCATAGACAGTAGTAATATTTTCTGGCATAATTAGCCTCTCAATTAAACGCTTTGACTTATTGTACTTCCTTTAATTACTTAGTCGCCACCACAGCCAAATTCCAAGCCAACCGCTTCATCAAAGGCAACTTCTTTAAAAATCCATCTAACCCTTCCAATCGAGAGTATTCCGGCTTCAATCTCTCTTGTTCGATAATAATCTTCTTCCAATAACGCTCCTCATTCGGATGCACTTTTTCGATTAAATAAAA
>Ga0123338_10003125_pt1 | contig 15121 bp, 17 predicted proteins | sample grotaG_FD_89793 | JGI IMG/M metagenome (GOLD analysis project Ga0123338, IMG submission 89793) | Glacier valley bacterial and archeal communities from Borup Fiord, Nunavut, Canada, to study Microbial Dark Matter (Phase II) -... | ecosystem: Environmental > Aquatic > Freshwater > Ice > Glacier ...
TGCCGTGTCGCGTGATCGTCGGCGAGGAGATGCGCACGCACGCCGGCGAGATCATCGGCCTGTTCATGACCGAGCGCGTGCCGTTCGGACTCCCCGCAGTCCAGACGGCGCAGACCATTCGCGCCCAGGGGGCGATCGTCTATGTGCCGCATCCGTTCGATCCGATGCGCCGCAATGTCACCGAAGCTGCGCTCGTCGAACTCGCCGAAGCCGGCCTCGTCGACGCCGTCGAGGTGCTCAACGCCAAGACCTCGCTCGCCTCGTTGAATGCCAAGGCCGCGCAGTTCGCCGGAGAGCGGGGTCTCCGTGCGGGTGCAGGCTCAGACGCACATGTCCCGAATGCGCTCGGCGCGGCCTTCGTCGAGATGCCGGACTTCGACGGCCCGGCCGAATTCCTCAGGTCGTTGGAGCACGCGGTGATCGTCGGCCACCATTGGGACGAGGCACGGCCGTGGAGCTCGAGGATCGTCCCGAGCTTTTGAGGAAGTGACCCCCGGATAACCCTGAGGGAGCAACTCTGAGGAGTGCCGAGTCAGCCGGCGTCCGCGTCCTTTGCCCGTTCGCGCTCGGCTTCGATGCAGCGCTTAGCCCACCAGCCCGCTTCGAGTTGACGGTCGAGGTTGGCGATCGGCTTGCCGTGGCCCGGCAGATTGTCGAACTTGCCCTGCTCCATCGCCTCGCTGATCATTCGCTCGGCGATCACTTCGGCGATATCCATGAGACCAAGCGTACGCTGCGCTCAGCCCAACAGGTCGTGGACGACGTCCAGCCAGAACTGGGTCGTCAGGCGCAGCGATTCGACGTCGATGCGTTCGTCGTTGCCGTGGAACCGAGTGCTGTAATCGCCGGCTTCGAGGTCTGGGCTGAACAATCCGGCGCCGTACGCCACCGAACCCATGTGGCGGAAGATGCGGGCGTCGGTGAAACCGACGACCATCTGCGGCGTCAGGCGAGCGGCCGGGAACGGCTTGTTGACGGCGCGTTGCAACGAGTCCCACATCGGATTGTCCATCCGACTGATGCTCGCGGCGTCGTTCATCACGATTTCGACCTCGACGTCGTTGGCGAGGTCGCCGAGCGCAGCTTCGAGATGGGCCCGGACATCGTCAGGGCCTTCGCCGGGCAGTGTGCGGATGTCGACGCCGATGTCGATCACACTCGGAATCGTGTTCGTCTTCATCGTCCCCTCGATGACGTTGCAGGAGAACGTGGTATGCGTGCAGGCGTGTAGATGCCTGGCAAGACCGGCGTTGGGCATCGATGCCAGCAGATCGTCGATGCGGCTGGTGTCGAGCAGCGTCTGTCTGCTGTCGTCGTCCAGCCCCATCGACGAGACCTGATGCGTCCACAGTTCGTGAAAATGCGGTGCCGGCGAATAGGCGGTGAGTCGCTCGATCACCGCTGCGGCCCTGACGAGCGCATTGTCGCTGCGGAACGGAGCAGAGCCGTGGCCGGGAGTGCCGCGAACCCGCAACTTCCGCCAGGCGACACCCTTCTCGCCGATGTTCACGCCGACGAACGGCGCGTCGCCGAGGCCCGAGTGCAGGCCACCGCTCTCGGTCAACAGATAGTCGCAGCGGATGGCGTCCGGCGCGTTGTCGGCGACCCACTGCGCACCGTGCTTCGACCCGGACTCCTCGTCGGCGACAGCAAAATAGATGAGGTCGCCCGCTGGACGAAAGCCCGTGTCGATCAGATGACGGAAGGCGACGGCCATCGACGACGTCAGGTTGAGCATGTCGACGGCGCCGCGACCCCAGACCTCACCGTCGATCAACTCGCCACCGAACGGGTCTCGGCTCCAACCCTGAGGATCGACGGGCACGACATCGGTATGGCCCATGAGACAGACACTCGGCGCCGTGGGGTCGGTTCCGGCGATACGGGCGACCACCGAGGCACGCCCAGCGATCGGCTCGTAGCGCTCGATATCCACGCCGCTGCCTTCGAGATAGGTTTGGATGACGTCAGCCGATCGGCTCTCGTACCCGGATGATGCGCTGCCGTCATTGACGCACTGGTTGCGGATCAGCGTCTGCAACAGTTCGATGGTCTGCCCTGTCAGCGGGTTGCGGGTGTCGGTCATCGAGCAAGTATCGCCGACCGCACGCCAGCCCGAACTGCTGGTGAATCAGTGGGCAGGTTCGGACGTTTCGGCGACGATCCGAGCGACCATCGCTGATTTCTCGACGGGATCGAGCCAGGAGGCCTCGACACTGTCGAGGGCGATTGCCACGAGGTCGTCGAAGCCGAAGCCGAACGCCTCCGCGCACAGCAGGTATTCCTGTGTGAGGTCCAAGCCGACGAGCCCAGGATCATCGGTGTTCAGCGTCACCAGCAGGCCGGCGGCGCGCATCTGCGCAAAGGCGTGATCGGACAGATCGGAACAGACGTCGGGGTTGATCCGCACGTTGGCATTGGGGCAGACGGTGAACGGCAGGCGGATATCGGCGAGGCGGGCCATCAGTCGTTCGTCCTCCACCACGGAGATGCCATGGTCGATCCGCTGGCAGCGAAGCACGTCGACCGCCGTCGCCACAGCGGACGCCGGCGAGTTCTCTCCCTGGTGCGCAGTGAGCTGCAATCCGGCGGACGCCGCCAACCGGTACGAGCGCAGGAAGGTCGCCGGGTCGACACCGCGTTCCGTCGAGTCCATACCGATGCCGATGACTCGTTCTGCCCCGGTTGCACCCTCGCTGCGCAGATCGACGAGTTGGCCGACATGGAGCAGTCCGACCTGCGGCCCGAAATCGCGATCGATATCGAAGATCAGACGATTGACGACGCCCGTCTCGCGTTCCGCCAGGGCGAAACCCTCGTCCAGCCCGGCGACGATGTCGGCGAGCGAGTGGCCCGCCTGCAGATGCCGTGCCGGCGTGAAGAACGATTCACGGTAGACCAGTCCATGATGTGCTGCGTCGATGAAACTCTCGTAGGCCAACCGGGCCCAGGCATCGCGGTCGCCGAGCACGGACTGGATCAGCCAGAAGACGTTGAGGAAATCGGTGAGGTCGCCGTAGTGGTACAGATCAGACGGGTTCTCGACAGGGAACACGACACCGTGCAACGTCGCCAGCTCAGCGGCGGTGGATGCGCATCGTCCCCTCGACGTGGCAGTGCAGCTCGACCTTGGGGATCGCCGCCACCCTCGACGGACATAGTCGCTCGTCGACAGCATCCGTTGGAGCACGTGTTGGATTACCAGGGTCTCGGCGGTTCGCCATCACCGCGCTGGGTTCGTCGATAGTCGCCACGACTGCATGATGCCCCACGCGCAGCGTGACCCTATCGCTCTTCTCCGTCTTGTCGCCCGTTGTTCACCGGCGCGAAATGTGAGTCGAGACGAACGGGGATCGCTCGCGATGGCCGAGGGCGAACTCGTCGATCATCTTGGCTCGCAGTTCGTCGATGTCGCGACCGAGTCCGATCCAACTCGTCGCCGTCGCAGAGATCGGATACCGGGCGATGCTGATCGACGCCGAGGTGGACGAGGCCACCGAACGCGCCTCGAGCGCCTCGGGGCCGAATACGAGTGCAGTGATCACAGACCTGCCAAGACCGTGACGTCCTACGCCGGCGCAGAGTGGATCGAACGTCGTGCGGTGACAGACGAGCGGAACCCCGGCGACAGTGAAGCGCTGATCGACCACAAGATTCCCACTCTTCTCGCCGGACCGTCCGAGCACGACCTCGTCCACCCAACGAATCGTTGCAGGCTGATGCGGGCCGGCGTCTGTACCGGCGTCCGTCTCGACGTCCATCTGTGCATCGACATCCCGATCGACGTCGACGACTGTCCGTATCGTGTGGCTGCTCCCGGCGATCGACAGCAGCGGTTGCGGCCACCAATCGAGCGATGCACCTGCGGCGACATGCACCCGAACCGTCGACACTGATTCGCGTTCGCGTCCCGGTTGAGCCAATGAAGCGGCAACGGAGCGGACCGTGAGCCGAGCGCCGCTGCCGACGGCGAGGTCGAAGTCGAGATGATCCCCGCCGAGGGGGCCGGCGGCACCGCCGACGAGATGGATCGTCAACTGTTCGGCCGTCTGGTCCGTGACGCGTAGTAGCAGCGGAGCTTCAGCTCGCAGGACTGCCGGGCTCGGCCAGCCGCGCGAATCGAGCCCCACTCTCAGAGCAGAACGCGCCCTCACCTGCATCCCCTGACCGGTTCGTGCAGTTGCGCCATCGGGCTTGGCACGATTGCACAAACGCGTGGGCTCAGGTCACCGGCGGGAGGGATCGTTGCTCCAGGCGGTGAGGCGGCTGCGGACCCAGGCGGCGACATTCGCTGCGCCGTCGAGGCTGACGAGCGAAGTGAATTCGATCGGCAGTTCGCCTCGGCGGGCCCTGGCGTCGCGGTCCATGACGCCGAGGTCCGCGCCGACGAGGGGTGCCAGATCCGTCTTGTTGATCACCAGCAGGTCGGCAGTGGTCACGCCGGGGCCACCCTTGCGCGGTACCTTGTCGCCGCCGGCGACGTCGATCACGAAGATCTGGACGTCGACGAGCGCACGGCTGAAGATCGCTGTGAGGTTGTCGCCGCCGCTTTCCAGCAATGTCAACTCGACGGGAGCGTGCCGTGCCTCGAGTTCCTCGATGGCATCGAGGTTTGCGGAGATGTCGTCACGGATTGCCGTGTGCGGACAGCAGCCGGTTTCCACTGGCACGATGCGATCGTCGGCGAGCACTCCCATCCGCCGCAGCGCTTCTGCATCCTCGGTGGTGAAGATGTCGTTGGTGACGACGACGAGCGAGACCTCGTCGGCGAGCAGCCTGCAGAGACTGGCGACGAGCGCGGTCTTGCCGCTTCCCACTGGTCCGCCGATGCCGATGCGCAATGGACGGCCACGTGGATCCGGAGGAACTTCCGCCAGCGGATCGTGGTCGTGGTCGTGGTGAGAGTGGGCGTGATCAGGAGGCAAAGAGCCTCACCTCCCATGTTCCGTGGTGCTCGGCGAACACGTCGTTGAGTAGTCCGAGGTCGGCCGGCAGGTTCGCCGCCGGGTGCTCACAGGTGGATGCCGCCAGTGCTGCGAGCCGGGTCAATTCCGGTGCTGTGGATGCGCCGAGTGCAGCGACGATGAAGGGATCGAGTCCGAGCAGCCTGACGGCACCGGTGGTCAGCGTCCCGACGAGATGGTGCAGTTCGCACAGCGCCGCCTCGGCCGGCGAACATCCGGCAGCGTTGGCGACAACGCCCATGGCGATCGGCTGGACCACGCCGTCCGGCAGCGCCGCCCGCGCCTCGCCGTATCGGGATGACGGCCACGCTCGCTCGCCACTGCGGAGCAACTGCCTGCCGAGCGTCCTCGCCGCCAGACGCAGGCGAGGCGGACCGGTTCTCGCCAGGTACTCGGCATCGAGCTCGCGCCAATCGGCGTCCCCGGGCCGAGCGCTCCGCCAGCACGTCGCAGCGGCGAACGCAGCGTCGACGAGTCCACTGGTCGCCAGGCGGCCTTCGACGAACAGCCGCAGCGTGGCGATGTCGGTCACGTCACCAGCCTTCACGGCTGCCTCGGTGCCGGAGGAATGAGCGTGACCGCCGGCGGGAAATCGTCCGTCGGCGAGCAACAGCAGCGCCGGGTTCAACCCCGTCACGGCCTCCCGTCCTCGGCTGAAAATCCGGACGGCAGCATCAGAAGAGGAAGTAGCGCTGGGCGAGGGGGAGCACTGTGGCCGGGTTCTCCTCGATCAGCTCGCCATCGACATACACGGCGAACGAGTCGGGTTCGACGCGGATCGATGGGAGTGCGTCGTTCTCCGGCAGGTCGGCCTTGCCGCGCGTGCGGGTATCGGCGATGGCGACCAGACGCCGGCCGAGGCCGAGGCGGTCGACGAGGCCGTCGTCGAGCGCCGCCTGGGCGACGAACGTCAAGCTCGTCGACATCGCCGCCCGAGGTGCGGCACCGAACATCGGACGCGGCAGAACGGGTTGTGGTGTCGGGATCGAGGCATTGGCATCGCCCATCGCCGCCCAGGCGATCATGCCGCCCTTGATCGTCAGGTGCGGTCGCACGCCGAAGAATCGCGGATCCCAGAGCACCATGTCGGCGAGCTTGCCGACGGCGATCGAGCCGACCTCGTGGTCGATGCCGTGGGCTACGGCAGGGCAGATCGTGTATTTGGCGACGTAGCGGCGGGCGCGATGGTTGTCGGCCTCGCCATCGCCGGGCAGCGCGCCACGCCGAGCCTTCATCACATGGGCGGTCTGCCACGTGCGGATGATGACCTCGCCGACGCGACCCATCGCCTGCGCGTCGCTGCCGATCATCGAGATCGCCCCCATGTCGTGCAGCACGTCCTCGGCGGCGATCGTCGACGGGCGGATGCGGCTCTCGGCGAATGCCAGATCCTCGGCGATCGACGGGTTGAGGTGATGACAGACCATCAACATGTCGAGGTGCTCGGCCAGTGTGTTCACGGTATGCGGTCTGGTCGGGTTTGTCGACGACGGCAGCACGTTCGGATAGGAGGCGACGGTGATGATGTCAGGGGCGTGGCCGCCACCAGCACCCTCGGTGTGATACGTGTGGATCGAGCGCCCGGCAATGGCAGCCAGCGTCGATTCGACATACCCGGCCTCGTTCAACGTGTCCGTGTGGATGGCGACCTGCACACCGGTTTCGTCGGCGACGCGCAGGCAGGCGTCGATGGCTGCCGGCGTCGTCCCCCAGTCTTCGTGCAACTTGAAACCGCCCGCGCCGGCGAGCACCGATTCGTGCATCGCCGGCTGCGACACCGTGTTGCCCTTGCCGAGCAGCAGGAAGTTCATCGGCCACATGTCGAGCGCCTGATGCATCCGCGCGAGGTTCCACGAGCCAGCGGTGACCGTCGTCGCCTTGGTGCCCTCCGCCGGACCGTTGCCGCCGCCCATCAACGTCGTGATGCCGGCGCACAGCGCTTCCTCGATGATCTGGGGACAGATGAAATGGACGTGGCAGTCGATCGCCCCCGCAGTGATGATGCGCCCGTTACCGGAAATGATCTCCGTCGACGGTCCGATGATCAGAGTCGGGTCGACCCCATTCATGGTGTCGGGGTTTCCGGCCTTCCCGATGCCGACGATCCGTCCGTCGCGCACGCCGATGTCGGCCTTGATGACGCCCCAATGGTCGAGGATCAGCGCGCCGGTGATGACCAGATCGGGGGCCCCCTCAGCCCGGGTACGACCGGATTGACCCATCGACTCGCGGATGACCTTGCCGCCACCGAACACAACTTCTTCGCCACCGAAGCACAGATCCCGCTCGACCTCGATGATCAGGTCGGTGTCTGCCAGGCGGACTCGGTCGCCGGTGGTCGGGCCGTACAGGCGGCGGTACTGCGCTCTCGAGATCTCAACCATCTGAGCCCCCCGACGCGCCATGCCCGCTATCGAGCGGGGTGTCGAGGGGGGTGTCGAGCGGGCCTGCTACTTCGCCACGTAGGCCTGCGACGATGCGATCACCGGCGAGCGGGATCAGCGAGACGTGACGGCCGATACCGGGCTCGAAGCGGACCGACGTGCCGGCGGCGATGTCGAGGCGATAGCCGCGTGCGGCGACACGATCGAACTGCAACGATGGGTTGGCCTCTGCGAAGTGGTAGTGCGACCCGACCTGGATCGGGCGATCACCGCCGTTGAGTACGGCGATGCCGACAGCGACAGCGCCTGCGTTGAGCACGAGGATGCCATCAGGCCCGGTGATCTCTCCTGGGATCATTGCCGGCCCCTCATCGGATCGGCTGGTGCAGTGTCACGAGCTTCGTACCGTCGGGGAACGTCGCCTCGATCTGGACTTCGTCGATGAGTTCGGCAATGCCGTCCATGACGTCGGCACGCGACAGCACGCGACATCCGGAGTCCATCAGATCGACCACCGTACGGCCGTCACGGGCGGCCTCGTAGACCCAGGATGTGAGGATCGCCACCGACTCCGGGTAGTTCAGTTGCAGCCCCCTCGCCTGGCGGGCGAGGGCCACCTGGGCGGCGACGTGGACGAGCAAACGTTCCTGTTCATGCGGTGACAGCAGCATTGCCAGCATCGTAGGCGCTGCATTGTTTCGGCACTGTTGCGATGCTGGAAGGCGCTGGCACGGCGTTGCCGGAACACTCGGCATCAGGATGCCAATAGCACCAGCACGGCACGATCGAGGGCGGCGGCCTCGGCGACCTGAGCCGCCGCCGAGGCGGCGACGGCGATGACCACTGTCTTGTCGGAGACGGCGACGACGACCGCCCTGTCGGCGATCGAATGTGGTTCCTCGCCGGAGCTGCGATCGGTGCCGGCGTTCGACTGGGTCACGGCAATGACCGCGACGGCATCACCGATGCGCAACGGAAGTGCAGCGTCTCCGAGGCGGATGTTGACGCCGAGGAATCCCGGCGGGAGCCGGCTCGTGCCCGTCCCCAGCAGATGGTTCGGGAGCAGCACCTCGTTCGCTGCCAGGTCGTCGAGCGCCACCGCACCTGCTGGGAGTGCGTGCAACGCGGCCGATGCAACGCCAGCGACGGGAATCTCGACGAGCGAGACGTCGTCAGCAGTGATGGCTGAACCGGCGCTGATCGGATGCCTGACACTGACGACGACCATTCGCTGCTCCCACGACTGTCGGGCCCGATCGAGGGCGCGAACGTGGGCATTGACCCCGAATCCGACGCCGACCGCCAACGCGCACACCGGGATGCACGCGAGCACCCGATGCCGGGCCGAGAAGCGTCTGCATCGAGCGATCGAGGCAACGAGCTGACGTCGAACGACGCTGTCGCCCGAGGCGATGGTGTGACGTAGAACTGACCCGGCCACGGGCGGCCTCCTTCGATACGCACTGCCGGAGCAGAGCAGTCGGAGGGGAAGCCGATGTGGAACTGTCGATGACGTTACCTGCAGGATGTGAGGTTCGAGCGCTTCAGTTCGACGAAGGCGTCGACGTCGAAGATGTCGACGCTGAAGGCGTCGACGATGAGGCAGCCGATTCCTTCGTAGCCGGCTTGGCGGCAGGCGTCGCCGGCGTCGAGGAGCCGTTCGTCGACGAAGATTCCGAGGAGCTCGCCGAGTTCGACGATGAGCCATCGGAGGAGGTCGATGCGGAGCTGTCGGCGGTGGCCGGGACAGTCGCTGCGCTCTTGGGAGCACCACCTCGGCTGTCGGTTTTGTAGAAGCCGCTGCCCTTGAAGGTCACGCCGACGGGCTGGAAGACCTTCTTGACGGGTCGCACGACGCCGTCACTCGGGTGAGCGAGCTCGGTCAGCGTGTCCTCGTCGAAGGTCTGCACGACCTCGATGGTCTCGCCGGAATCGATGAACTTGTAGACATAGGTCGGCATCAGGAAACTCCGGGCGATGGAGGGCAGTTAGCACTCGCGTCGTGCGAGTGCCAACAATCTAGCGCCGCGGGTCGCCAGAGCGAACGCCGAGTCTCGAGAACGCCGAGCCAGATCTCCGAGCACCGTTGAAGTATCCGAGGTGCCGTGCTGATCCGTATTCTGGCAGTCGTGAAGACCTCGCGGTATATCGAAAGAAGACGTGTGAGTGAGCCAGAGTGCATGCGATGGAATGGCGTGATCCGATGAAGGCCGTCAGGACGGCCGTCATTCCCGCCGCAGGGTTGGGAACACGATTCCTACCGATGACCAAGGCGGTTCCGAAGGAACTCCTTCCGATCGTCGATCGCCCGGGCCTGCAACTGGTGATCGAGGAGGCGCTCGGCGCCGGCATCGAGCGGATCGTCGTCGTCAGCCACGAATCGAAGACGGCTGTCGATGCGTACTTTCGCCCGGACCCCGCGCTGGTCGCTTCGCTCGAGCAGTCCGGCAAGACGGAGTTGGCCGACCGTCTGCGCGCCGTCGACGCGCTCGACGTCCACATCGTTTATCAGGACAAGCCGCTCGGGCTCGGCCATGCGGTCGGAGTGGCCGCAGAGGCCGTCGGTGACGAACCGTTCGTCGTCCTACTTCCCGACGAGTTGATGGGCGGATCCGGCTTGCTCAAGGCGATGGTCGACGCGTACGAGGAAACCGGGGGATCAGTGATCGGCCTCAAGGAGATACCCCATTCCGAGGTCAGCGCCTACGGCGTCGTCACCCCGGCCGGCCCACGCGACAGCAGCGGCAGAATTCCGCTCAGCGGCATGGTCGAGAAGCCAGCGGCCGAGGACGCGCCGAGCAATCTCATCATCATCGGCCGGTATCTGTGCACGCCGGCGGTGATGCGCGAGATCGCCGAACTGACGCCCGGAGCCGGCGGAGAACTGCAATTGACCGATGCGCTCCGGGCGGTCTGCGCGTATGAACCGTTCCACGGCATCATCGGCGACGCCCTCCCCGCCGGGTCATTCGCCCGTCACGACACCGGCAATCCGGCGGGCTGGCTCGCAGCGAACGTCGAACTGGCATGGAGCCATCCACAGTACGGAGCAGCGATCCGCGAACTCGTCCGTCGCCTCGCCGTCGACTGATCGAGGACACCTGAGCCTCGGCACACCGGACCGGAGGGGACATCTGGTCGCTCAAAGTCGCGTCGGTACGCCAGTTTCTGGTTGGGCGTCGGGGTTCCGTCTGCGGAAATGCCCGTCGATGTCGAGGATCAGACCGTCTTCATCGACGTCCACGTCGACGGTCCTTCGTGGGTCGGTGATTCGCCACGAGCGATCTGCCCGCCGTTCGTAGACGTGATCTTCCCGGACGATGCCGAGCGTCTCGACGTCGATTGAGGCGACGGTCGCTTCATAGATCTCACCGACCTCGAAACCGTCGTCGAGGAGTCCGCGGATGACGATCGACGACGTCAGCGGTGTGTCCAGGACGATCGCTTCTGTGCCATCGAGGTCGTCGCGGTAGATGCCGTTGACCTCGCCCCACTTGCCCTGCCCATCGTGCCCGAGCCATAGGTCGGCGTCCTCCTGGTCGCGGAACAGCAGGAATTGGCGAACCTGATGATCGGGCTGCAGGCGCAGCACGGCATGGGTGCGATGGCGGCTGCTGATTGAATCAGCGGTCCACGCGCCGTTCTCGAAGCGGATCGCTGCGGTCTCGTGGTGCTGACGATCCCACGTCTCCCACTGCGCCGTGAACTCGGAACCCTCCTCATACATGGCGTCGCGGCTCCTCGGCCGCAACTCGTCCGGTCACAGCCCTGCGTTCGTGCACGGTTCCAACGCTAACGGGGTACGTTCTGGCGAGATGATCCCGTTGGATGAAGCCCGTTCGTTCGTCCGTCAGGCGTGCCGCCCGATCGCCAGTGTTTCGTTGCCGTTGCGCGCATCGATCGGACTGGTCACGACCACCGACCTTCACGCGCAGGAGAGCGTTCCTCCGTTCGCCAACAGTGCCGTCGACGGCTACGCCGTGATCGCTGCCGATATAGCGGCGGCCTCATCGACGGCGGTGGAACTCGAGGTGATCGCGACCGTTGCCGCCGGTGCGCGGTTCGACGGTGTCGTTGCCAGCGGTCAAGCCGTGCGGATCATGACCGGTGCTCCGTTCCCCGACGGTGCCGATGCTTCGGTGATGGTCGAAGAGACCGAATCGCGTGACGGGGGAGCGAGGGTCGTCGTCTCGACGTCGGTCAGCGCCGGTACGGCCATCCGAGCCGCAGGCAGTGACATCGTCGAGGGTGCGTTGCTTTTCCCGGCAGGAACCGTGCTGAACGCGATGGCGCTCGGCGTGTTGGCGAGCGTCAATATCCGCACGATCGAAGCCATTCCCAGACTCAGGGTCGCTGTGGTCTCGACCGGCGACGAACTGATCGACGACGGCGGTCCGCTCGGTCCTGGTCAGATCCGAGAGAGCAACAAGGCAATGCTCGTTGCCGCCCTGGGCCAGGCTGGTTGCGATGTGAGCGATCTCGGCGTCGTCCGCGATGACGAGCACGCACTCGAGGCCGTGCTGCGGGCGGCTGCCGATGACCACGATGCCATCGTCACCAGCGGAGGTGTGAGTATGGGCGACTTCGATCCGGTCAAGGCGGTGCTCTCGCGAATCGCCGCGATGCGATGGATGCAGATCGCCATCAAACCGGCCAAGCCGTTCGCCTTCGGGCTGCTGACGAATACCGCTGGCGCGGCGATTCCGATATTCGGCCTGCCGGGCAATCCGGTGTCGTCGTTCGTCAGTTTCGAGTTGCTCGCCAGACCAGCGTTACGTTCGATGATGGGCCACACCAGGGTCGACCGAACGGTCGTCGCGGCGATCAGCGACGACCCGATCAAGCGCCGTGCGGACGGCAAGACGCATTTCGACCGCGTCGACGGCGCTTTCGAGGCAGACGGACGCTGGCATTTTCGAAGGGGCGCTTCACAAGGCAGCCATCAGTTGTCGTGGTCGGCCTCCGCGAACGGTCTGGCGATGGTGCCCGACGGAGACGGCGTTGCCGGCGGCGACAGCGTCGACGTCATGCTGCTCGAGCTGTAACGGCACCGGCAAGCGGGCGGCAACCGTTGCGGCAATCGTTTTCGGGTGTGTGCTTCGCGTCCGGCGGTCCCTATCGGTGAACGCCACCGTAGGATGAAGTTATGGATCTCGTCGATCCCTTTGGACGCACCATCCGAGATCTGCGGATCTCCGTCACCGATCGCTGTAACTTCCGCTGCACGTACTGCATGCCGCAGGAGGGCATGAAGTGGCTGCCACGTTCGGAAGTACTGTCTTTCGAGGAGATCGAGCGACTGTCGCGCATCTTCGTCGAACGGTTCGAGGTCGACGGTCTGCGTTTGACGGGCGGCGAGCCGACGGTCCGATCACACCTGCCGGTCCTCGTTCACAAGCTCTCGGGCCTTCGCGTTCCGGTCTCGTCGAGATCGCCGATGGCCGGCAAGGCGCCTGATCTCTCGGTCACGACGAATGGCGCCACGTTCCGGCTCGTTGCCGAGGAACTGCGCATCAACGGTCTGCAACGCGTCAATATCAGCCTCGACACGCTCAAACGCGACCGCTTCCTGCAGATGACTCGCCGGGACGAACTGTTTCGCGTCCTCGACGGGATCGAAGCGGCGAAGGAGGCAGGGTTCTCGCCCGTCAAGATCAACGCCGTCATCGAACGTGGCGTCAACGACGACGAGATCCTCGACCTCGCCAGCTTCGGTCGTGATCGTGGAGTCGAAGTGCGCTTCATCGAATTCATGCCGCTCGACGCTTCGGGCGAGTGGGGCCGCCACAAGGTCGTCCCGCAGGACGAGATCGTCGCCAACATCGCCGCGGTCTTCCCGCTCGAACTCGTCCCGGCTCGTGGCGCAGCCCCGGCAGACCGTTGGCGCTATGTCGACGGTGCCGGCATCATCGGCGTGATCCCGACGGTGAGCCATCCCTTCTGCGGGGACTGCGACCGAGTGCGCATCACGGCCGACGGCCAGTTCCGCACATGCTTGTTCGCGACGACCGAGTTCGACCTCCGTGCGCTGCTGCGCGATGGGTCCGATGACGACGTCATCGCCGCTGAGATCCAACGGGCGGTCGGGCTGAAGTGGGCGGGTCATCAGATCAACCAGGTGAACTTCATCCGTCCCGCCAGAAGCATGAGCCAGATCGGCGGCTGAGCGCGAAACCAACTTCCGTGGACCGTTTTGCACCGCCGGCGGTGCACGAGTGGACTCAGTTCCCGGAGGAACGGGAATTGCGTGTCATTTCGATTACGGTGGTTTCGATGTCGGACTTGACCTTTAGCCATCTGGATCCTCTCGGGCGAGCACGGATGGTGGACGTAACCCAAAAGGATCCGACCGCGCGCAGGGCGGTCGCCAAATGCAAAGTTTTCATGTCCGCAGACACGACTGCAGCCGTCGCAAATCGTGAGGTCAAGAAGGGAGACGTGCTCGCCGTTGCGCGTGTGGCGGCGATTCAGGCGGCAAAGCGCACGTCAGACGTGATTCCACTGTGTCACCCGCTGTTGGTCGGGTCGGTCTACATCAACTTCGAGATCGGCGATGACTACATCGAGGTGGAGGCGCAGGTCGACACCGTCGATCGCACCGGGGTGGAAATGGAGGCACTGCATGCCTGTTCGGTGGCCGCCTTGACGATCTACGACATGTGCAAGTCCGCGGATCGGGCGATGGTGATCGGCGAACTGACGCTGTGGGAAAAGACCGGTGGGCGCTCCGGGACATATCGCCGACCGACTATCGTTGCGAACAGCGTCACGAATGTCGTAGAATCGTAATCAACGAGCTGAGCGCCTCCGGGCAGCACTGCAAAGGATCGAAAAACACACATGAGCATGAATGACCGGCAAACTTTGGGCAACCGGGGTATGAACGCATGAGATCAGTAATTTTGTTGGTTGTCGGTGCTGCCTGGGTGGCGGTCTTGCTGCCGCCGCTCCTGCGCTCCCGCTTGGAGAACCGGCCTGGCTCTTCGATCGATTCCTTCCAGACTCGGCTCTCCAGCCTGCAACGCTCGGTCCCATCGACCGGGATGCGCGGGATGGCCCGTCCGCTCGCCGGTGGCCAGCGAACGGAGATGCGCCATGGCGGCATTCGTCCGGTCGACGTGCGCTACGCGCCGCAGCGCGCCGGTGCTGGCCAGCAGCGCTCATCGCAGCAACGCCTTGCGGGTTATGCCCAGCCCGCTCACCGGGCGACCCCGGCGAACACCCCGCAGCGTTTCGACCTGCGTGGAGCCCGGCAGCTCGACAGCACCCGGCAGATCGATCGTCGGACAGTGCAGGCCGGCGTCGAAGGTGGCTCATTCACCGGGCTACAGCGTCGCGACGAGGCCCGCCAGCGATCCAGCCACCAATCCAGCCGTCGTGAAACGGTGGCGGCTCGTCCACGAGCGACCGTCAAGCAGCGTCGGCAGAACGTCTTGTTCCTCCTGATCCTCGTCACGGCGACGTCGGGCCTCTTTGTAGCCGCCGCAAACAACACTGCCTCGAAAGCAGTGTTGGCTGTCAGCGCCTGTGCGCTTGTCGGCTACATGTACCTGTTGGCGCAGATGCGCCGCACGGATCACGGCGTCGACGAGTACTACGGCTACGAGGCTGCCTGAGCTCACCTGAGTTGGCGATGTCGGCGCAATGTCGGCGCGAGGTGAACCTCGTCCGACGTCGCTATAGTAAGGCGTCCCTATGGGGGTGTAGCTCAGTTGGCAGAGCGCAACAATCGCACTGTTGAGGCCAGGGGTTCGATTCCCCTCACCTCCACCA
>Ga0123338_10003126_pt1 | contig 15118 bp, 19 predicted proteins | sample grotaG_FD_89793 | JGI IMG/M metagenome (GOLD analysis project Ga0123338, IMG submission 89793) | Glacier valley bacterial and archeal communities from Borup Fiord, Nunavut, Canada, to study Microbial Dark Matter (Phase II) -... | ecosystem: Environmental > Aquatic > Freshwater > Ice > Glacier ...
CGCTGGCGACGGGCCTTGGTGGCGCTGCCAAGCTCGCTCTGGTCGGTGGTGCGGTGTACCTCGGCATCAAACTCGTGTCCGCGTTTGGGTCACGCAATGAGCGCGCGCGATGAACCGCGACGGTTGGATCGCCGTGGGCGTCGGCGTCGGTGCCGGCGCACTGGTCCTCTGGCTCGCCCGTCGGCCCACCGCCGCAGTGCACGCGCCGATGCATGCGTCGCCACTGTCGAGCGACGCGCTTGGCTCGCCCATCGAGGGCGATGCCTTACCGCGCGTCACGCCTCACGGCTTCTTTGGTGCGCCCCGTGGTGGTCCTCCCGTCCACACGCATCAAGGCGTTGACCTACAAGCACGCCCAGGCTCCCACGTCCTTGCCATCGGCGACGGCAAGATCCTCGACGCCAAGCCCGGCCTGGGTTTGGTCGTCCGAAAGCTGGAGCTAGACAACCCTGCCGCGTGGACACCGGACGGCCGGCCGGTCCGGTGGGTGGTCTACGCCGACCTAGGCGAGGTCCTAACGCAACCAGGCGACAGCGTGCGACGTGGCGATCCCATCGCGCTTGTGCACCCACGCGGCTTTGTCCATTTCGCCGTCAAGGATGCCGTCGCGCTCCGAGAACAGTTCTTCGATCCCGCTGACGCGGGATTTCTCTACCGCAAACCCGAGGTGGCCTGATGACCCGCAACGTCAAGAGTGCTCTACCGCAAGCGCAAGACCGCAGCACCGACGAGACCGACACCCAAGCGCAAACCCCAAAGGGGATCGATTGGGCGAGTGTGGCGCTTGGCTCCGCGCTCGCTGTCGCCATGGTCGCCGGTGGCGTCTTTCTCTGGAACGACTTCAACGACGTTCGTAAGGGAGGCGTGCGCCTCCGTCGGCAGCGACGAGCCAATAGAGTGCAGGCGACACAGCTCGACGACGCGCTTACCGAAGAGGCCCAGGCGACGCGGCTCGATCCCGCGGTCGTCGAGGCTGCCGCGCTCCTTGGCGTGGCGCCTGATGCCAGCGCGCACGACGTGCGTGCGGCGTTCCGCGCTCGGATGGCCAGAGACGGTGTGCATCCCGACCATGGTGGCGACGAAGCGACCGCGCGCCGACTCATCGAGGCGCGCGCGCGGGTCCTCGCCCACCTCAACCAACTGGAGATGTCCAAATGAAACGCAAAAAGTGGCGCTCGCCCGTGGGACTCGACGGGCGCTTTGATCCTTGGATCTCGTCGACGACCGACGGTCAGAGCGGCGTGTACCTCATCCGCGATGCCCGCACCCATGAAGTGCTCTACATCGGCGAGAGCCACACGCAGCGCCTTTATCAGACGCTGACGCGACACTTTTACTTTTGGAATGGGCGAGGCGCTGGCCCCTCCTACCATCCTGGTCTCGTCGAGGTCGCGGTGATTGTCGCCTCGACACCGCTCGATAGCCCGGTGGAAGATCAGTACGCGCTGATCCAGAAGTTGAAGCCCCGCGACAACGTGATGGATGGCCGCTGGCTCTTTCAGTCCCTCGGCAAAGCGGTGGCGTCGTGAAGCCCCGCGCGACGAGCGGCGCCGATCTGGTCGCCATGGAAGATCGACGTTTGCAACAGCAGTTTGTGCACGAACGCGACATGAACCGTGTCTTTGAGCGGCATTGCCCAGGTGTCCGTGTGACGGAGCAATACCAGCGCGGTGCATGCCCACCGCGGACCTTCTACACCGAGGCTGACCGGCTCCACTACCTCATCAAGCGCGAGCACGCGAAGTTCAACCCAGCCGTGCGCCTGGCGCCACAGTGTGTGCGCTCAACGTGTGGTCGGCGCCCAACTCGCAACGGAGGCAAACGCTATGGCGCTCCTTGATTCCATCGTTGACGCACAACTCACTGTCGTCGACGAAGAACACCGGGTGGTGTTCTCGTGGTTTGGCGGCTCAGGCGTCAATGTCTACGACGAGGACGGTCGCGAGGTCGACTACTTCAGCATCGCGACAGGGCGGAGCGGCAAGCTCACGCCCAAAGCCGTGCGTGCAGCAATCGAACGCGTGCGACGCGCCGCTAACGACGACGACGAGTAGCAGCAAACATCCCAACCCTTTTGGAGAACTCAAATGACCAACGCCACCAGTTCGCCCCAGCTCACCAAGCGCCAGCTTGAAAACCGGAGCCTCGACTCGGGCACCTGCTGCGCAGACGGGAAACGGGTCCATTGCGTCTGTCGGGCCTCTGTCGCGTGCAAGGTCCACGGCTCGATCTGCATCGGCACTCATGACTAGCGCGGGGAGCAAGGAGGAGTCGGCTGGACTGCCAAGTCCGTCGCAACTGCGTAGCTTCCTGACAACCGTCGAGGCGGCTAAGTATCTGCGGTTCCGTTCAGCCTCGGCAATCCGCACTCTGGTCTCTCGCGGGGAGCTAGTCCCAGCGGGTGCCGGGGCACGGAACACGCTGATGTTTCGCGTCGAGGAACTAGATCGTTTCGTTGAACATCGGGGGCGCGGCCGCGTATCATTCGGTCGACGGCACGCGGCGCCCGAGCTGAAAGGTTCAGGCGATGCCGCAACAAGGAACAGCAACACGGTATCCGGGAGTGAAGATGCTCGAACCAGGACTGTTCAGTGTGAGGGCGAAGATCGTCGACCCTCGCACGGGCAAATCAAAGGAGGTGTGCAAGACCATCCAGGCGCTGAGCGCCAAGGAAGCGGGCAGCGTGCGCGCAGCGATGGCGCAAACGCTCGCCGAAGAAGCGACACCGCAGCGCACACGGGTCTCGGACTACGCGCAATCGTGGATCGAGTCCAAAGCACCCTGCGTCGATCGGGGGACGGCTGAACGCTATGCGGACGCAATTGAGCACCATGTGGCACCCACTCTCGGCGCGTACTACTACGACGCGCTGAGGCCTGCCGATGTCCAAGCGTGGATCAACAGCAAGCTCCGCGCGACGACCTCGACCGACAAGCCGTACTCCGTCGAAACGGTGCGCGGGTGGTTCCGCGTGTTCCGGACAATGACCCGCGATGCGGTCGTGCAATTGGATCTTTCACGCGATTGCACGTCGCGGATCAACTTCCCCGATGCTCTCGAAAAGGATGAGGCGAACGCGTTGTCACCCGAGGAGCTATCCAAGTTCCTCGACGCCATGCGGACGCAGTATCCTCGCAACTACGCACTGACGGTGACGTTGGCCTTTACGGGCCTGCGCTTCTGCCATGCGTCGGGGCTCAAGTGGGAAGATGTCGACGAGGAAAAGCGCGTGCTCCGAATCGTTCGCAAGAACGTGAGGGGCAAGGTGGGGCCGGTCTCGCGACGCAAAAGAGCGCCTCGGGAGTTTCCCATGGTGCCTGAGCTGGCTGTCGTCCTCCGAGAGCATCGGGAGGCGATGTTGCAGCCGCAGGTTCCGGGGTTTGGGTCTGGCTGGGTCTTTCCGAGCTTGGCGGGGACGCTGCGATGCCCTGGCTCGCTTTGGAAGTCCTGGCAGGGATGCCTGGCCGCGATCGGCATGGACAGGCGGTTCACGGTCCATGGGCTGCGCCGCACCTTCAACGATTTGGCGCGGCGCGCGGGCGCGGATGGCATCGTCATCCGGTCGCTCACGGGTCACGTCACGGAGAAGATGCGGGAGCACTACAGCACAGTGGCCCTGGACGAAAAGCGCCAGACCGCCGGCGATGTCGCGCAGCTCGTCAACATGAGCCCGGAGCCAAAGCCAACCGAGACCAGCGATGAAGGTAGCCGCTGGTCGAGGCTGGAAATCGACTAATGGCGACGGGAAAGTGGGAGTTGGAGTGGGAGCAGGGTTCCGGACACAAAAAAGCCGGTTGAGGTTGCCGCCTCTAACCGGCTGGTATTACTGGGTAATTCGTAGAGCGGGAGAAGGGATTTGAACCCTCGACGTCCACCTTGGCAAGGTGGCACTCTACCACTGAGTTACTCCCGCAAATTGTCAGAGAAGCCTTGGAACGAGGTGAGGTTCTAGCTGGGGGGGGTCGGGCTGTCAAGGGTGTTTTGGCGGCGCGTGGGACACCGTCGGTGGGACATGTCCTGTCGATTCGTGGCTGGGTGGGCGTCGGGGTCGGTACGATCTGGGGATGAAGCGCGTGTGGTGGTTGGCGGCGTTTTTGGTTGGGTGCGGGGCGGCGGCAGGCGGGGATCTTGGGCTGGTCGATCCGGCTGCGGATCTGGCGGTTGATCCTGCCGCAGACTTGGCGCTCGATCCTGCCGCGGATCTAGCCGTCGACCCGGCTGCGGACCTGGCGGTTGGTCCTGCCGCGGATCTGGCCGGCCACGACCTCGCCACCAGCCCCGCCGACCTGTCCGTAGTCCGCCCGCCCGACGGCGGGCTCAGCGACGGCGTTCACATCATCGACTTCGCCAGCACGACCCACCCGACCAGCCGCACCTACTACGCCATTTACCTGCCTGCCGGCTACGCCACGTCGACCAAGACCTACCCGTGGATGATGTTTTTCATGGGCTCGGGCGAGATCGGCGTCGACCCGGCCAAGCTGTCGGCGAACGGCCCATTCCGCACCATCAAGGATCACGGCGGCGTGGCACCGACGGGGTACGGCATGGACGACATGATCTTCGTCGCGCCCAACCAGCCCGTCGCCAACGGCACCAACACCGACATCCCCCTGGCCAACGAGGTCTTTGCCCAGGTGACGGCGAATTTCCGCGTCGACGCCACGCGTTTTTACACGAGCGGCCTGTCGATGGGCGGCAATGGCGCGCACAGCTTCAACATCGCCTATCCGGCGCGCGTCGCCGCGTCGCTGGTGCTGTCGGCGGCCAACATGCGCGTCACGACGACGCAAGCGTGTGCTCTCTACAGCAGTCAGATCCCGTTGTGGATGGTACACGGCAGCGTCGACACGCCCGGCTACGGCATCAGCCCGACCAACACCAAATGGCTCTACGACACGATCAACGCCTGCACGCCAGCACCGACGCATCCGCCGCGCTACAGCCTGGTGTCCGGCTACGGCCACAGCGGCGTCATGTGGAACGACGTCTACGCCAACCTCGGCGTCGGCAAATGGACCTTGCTCACGCCCGGGCTCGACACCCTCGACGGCACCGGCTTTCGCAGCGCCTACGAGTGGCTAAAACAGTTTCATCGCTGACCGCCGACGTAGCGCGGATCTTCGAGCGCCAGCGACGTGCAGTTGGTCGGGGCGGTGACGGGATTGCAGCGCGACGGCGTGCCCCCCGGGATGTCGAGCCAGTAGGGGAGGCCAGCGGTCAGCACCGGGAAGTCGGTGGAGACGACCTGGGCGCCCGACGACAACGCGGCCATCTGGTCGGTGTAGTCGTTGGCGCGGGCCTGGACTCCGTCGCTGTCGGCGCGGGTGCGGACCCAGAAGTGGGCGGCTTCCGCGGCGGCGATGTCGTCGCTTTGCGGGACGGGGTCGTTGTAGATGCTGACTGCGCCAAAGGGATCGGCGGGGTCGGAGTCGACGAAACACAGGCGGCCCGTCAGGCTGGTGAGCTCGTGGGTGTAGCGCTGGCGCGGCGTGGTGCGGTTGTCGAAGGCGAAAAAGACGCGACCGCGGAGGCCGCCCAGCGTCGGCCAGCCGCCGGCGAGCGCCGCAGGTAACGTGGCTGCGCCGCCGCGGATCTCGTCGGGGGTGATGATGGACGTGCGCGGGAACGCGCTCAGGATCACGCCTTCCAGATCGCTGAAGAACTGTTCGGCGGCGGCGTCGTCGAAGCCGTCTTTGAGCTCGAGCTGGATGTACAGCGGCAGATGTCCGGGATAACGGACGGACCAGCCGCGAATGGTGCGGAGGCAATCGACAAGCTGCCGACAGGTGGTGCCCTCGTCGACGGCAGCGACGTGAAAGACCTCGAAATGATGGCCAGCGCCGACGTCGTCGCCGATGTAGCTGAGGTCGAGCTCCACCGAGCGGACGCCCTCGGTGTCGAGCTGCACGTCGAGCGGCGCCATGGTGTATTCCCACGGTGCGATGTCGGTGGTCTCGATGTGGTAGCTGTTGTGCGTCGCCTTGGACTGGACGTGGTCGAGGCGGAGCACGCCGTCGAGCGGGTACTGGTAGGCCTTGCCGGCTGGGCTACACGCGGCCAGCACCGACAGCAGCGCTACTTGGACTCGAGCCAACGCTTCGCCTCCGCGTCGTCGACGAAGACCTCGGTCGGGCGGCCGTGGGAGCGCGAGATACGCTGGACTTGCAGGCGTCCGGCGGCGCTACCGACGAGCACACCGACATGCTCGAACAGTGAGCTCAACATCGCCCGCGAGCGCTCGACAGCGGCTTCGAACGCCGGATCATTTCGGCCAGGTGGGCCATGCCGGAAATCGAGGAGCATCTTGACGCCAGGGCCGGCCGCGGCGCGCAGCTCGGAGTTGACCTCGTCGCCGAGCGAGACGATTTCCTCGAGGCTGGCAAACGGGACAGGCGTTCGTTCGAGCCGCACCCAGTGCGGGCCGGTGGTCATCACGTAGTGCTTGGTGCGCAGCGGGGCCTTGACGGTCATCCACGGATCCTGTGTCAGCGACGGTAGTGTACCACGCCGCAAGCTCCGTAAGGCTAGGGGGACCTTTCTAGTGCAAGGCGGCGAGGGTCTGTGGGTCGAGGTAGCCGGCGATGACCTCGGCGAAGCGAGATGGGCTGCAGCGACGGACGAGGACCACCGGGATGCGTTCTTTGCGGGCCAGCTTGCGGGCCAGCTGGACTGCGCCGTGGCTGTTGACGTCGGTGACGACGATGACGAGGTCGGAGCGGTGGACCAGCTCGGCGAGGTTGTTGGCGCCGCGGCCGCCGACGTGGCCGCCATGGAACGACAAGGAGTGGCCGGCGCGCTCGGCGATGTCGCGGTAAGCGCTCTCGTTGCGCTCGACGCCACCGACGATACCGAAGCGGAGCTGACGACCAAGATGATTCTGGGTGCTCTGACTCTGCGACAACGACATGGGACCCTCCGACAAGCGAGCGGCCAGCGGGCAAGTGCCCCGTGTCCGTTCACTCAGCATAGTGTCCAATATAACGGATGCAAGATCAATGTCCAATATAACGGATGCTCAGCGCAGCAACAGCGCAGTCGCGAAGCGGCGTGCACGACGGGGGCGGTCGGCCGCGGGATAGCGCTCGACGGCACGGCGCAACGTAGCCATCGCCGGATCCCGCACGCGGGTCAAGACACTCGGTCGAGCACCCCGCAGCGTGCCCACGTGTACGTCGGATGCCAGCCGGCGTGTGCCGTCGTGGACGCCACCTGCTTGCCAACGACTTGCCAAAGGCCGGGCACCACCGCATCAAGAGTGAAAGGAGAATCATCATGGCATCTGGGGCACCTCCATCTGGCGGGCTCGACGGTGTCGTCGCTGCCGAGACCCGGCTCTCCGACGTGGACGGCGAGCTCGGCCGTCTCATCGTCGCTGGTCACGACATCGAGACCCTGGCCGGGTCGTGGTCGTTCGAAGCCGTGGCCGCCCTGCTGCTCGACACCGACGAGCCCGCCTTGCGCGCTGCACTCGGTCGCGGTCGGGTGGCTGCCTTTGCGCGGCTCGATCGGCTACTCGCGGGCGGCACGCTCGACTTTGTCGACGGCATGGACGCTCTGCGCGCAGCGACGGCACAATTGCCCGGCACGCAACATGATCAAGAGACTTCGGCGGCTCACGTGATCGCGGCAGTGGGGACGTTTGCCGTCGCCTGGGCGCGGGTGCGGGCCGGCGCGCCGCCCGTCGCACCAGATCCGGCGGCGTCCCATGCACACGATCTGTTGCGCGCGCTTCGGGGTGCGACACCGACGGCAGCAGAGGTCGCGGCGTTCGAGAGCTATCTGGTGACCGTCATCGATCACGGCATGAATGCGTCCACGTTCACCGCGCGCGTCGTGGCGTCGACCGCATCGGACCTGGTCTCGTGTGTGACCGCCGCGATCGGGGCCTTGAAGGGTCCGCTCCACGGTGGGGCGCCCGGCCCGGTCCTGGATATGCTCGACGCCGTCGGATCAGCCGAGCGCGCCGAGCCGTGGGTGCGGGCCGAGCTCGAGGCGGGGCGACGGGTGATGGGCATGGGCCATCGCATTTATCGGGTGCGCGATCCGCGCGCAGCCGTCCTCGAGAAGGCGCTGCTCCAGCTCGAAAAGACGTCCTCGGGCGCCGGCAAGCGACTGGCCCTCGCCCGCAGCGTCGAGAAAGCGGCCGAAAGAGTGCTGGCCGAACGGCATCCCGATCGACCGCTGAAGGCGAACGTCGAGTTCTATACGGCGGTGGTGCTGGAGGCGTGCGGCGTGCCGCGGACGTTGTTCTCGCCGGTGTTCGGCGCGTCTCGGGTCGTCGGCTGGTGTGCGCATGTGGCCGAGCAGCGGGCCACCGGGCGCCTCATCCGGCCGGCGTCGTGCTATATCGGGCCGCGGCCGGCGTAGCCTCTCCCGTCGCTAGCTCGGCGAGCGCGCGCAAGACCACGCGCGGCTCCGAGGCGGTGATGGCATGGGCCACCTCGGGCAACACCATGAGCACGCTGTGCCGGATCTTGGCGGCCATACGGCGACTGTTGTCGGCCGGAATCAGCCGGTCTTCGGCACCAGCGACAATCACCGTCGGGCACTGGATGCGGCCAAGGCGTCGGCCGGTCGAATGGAGCGACGCCGCAACGAACTGACCGAAAAAGGTGGCCGGCGTGGGCGGGTCGAGAGCCAGCGCCGGCGGCCAGTGCGCGAGAATCGTCGCCGCGCGGCTGACGTCTTTGGCCGGCAGCAACAAGCCCGCCATTCGCTCGTTAGCGCCGCGGCTGTTGAACGGCATGGTCAACAACGTCCCGAGCGCGCTCAGCGTCGGCAAACGACCGAGCGGCAGGCCCGGCGTGGTGGCCATCAGCACCAGGCCCGCGACGCGGTGCGGATGCCGGAGCGCGACTTCCTGGGCGATCATGCCGCCGAGCGAGATGCCGACGACGATCGCCTGGGGGATGCCTGCCTCGTCGAGGACCGCGGCCACGTCGTCTGCCATGTCGCCGATGCGGAACGGGCGGCGGACGCGATCGCTCTGGCCGGTGCCGCGGTTGTCGACGACCACCGTGGTGCGGCCGGTTTCGGCGCGCACCATCGCTGGCACATCGAACCAGAAGCGCGACGACAGACCGAGGCCCTGGATGAACAAGACGGGCACCTCGGCGGACGAACCATGCTGGACCAGATAGTGGATACGGGGCGAGCCTGGCGTGAGCGGCATGGCGCGTCATAGCACCGTCGCCGCCGGCATGCCACAGTGAGACGGTGTCCAAGGCATTCACCAAGGAAGACGACAGCGTCGAAGAGCTGGTCCTCGAAGACCTGGCCTTGCCGCCTGGCGTGAGAAACTATCTGACGCCCGAGGGTGCGGCCGAGCTTGGCCGGCAGCTGGAGGCGGTGCGGCAGGCACTTGCCGTCGCTGTGGTGGCAAAAAAACCGGCGCTCGAGCGCCGCCTCGGCTCGTTGACGCGTCGTTTCGAGACGGCCGAGGTGGTCGATCCGGCCAAGCAGCCGCATGGGATCGTGCGCTTCGGCGCGACGGTCGTCGTCGAGAACAGCGACGGCAAGACCCGCCAGTTTCGCATCGTGGGCATCGACGAAGCGCAGCCAGCGGACGGTCGCATCAGCTGGCGCTCACCCATGGCCAAGGCGCTCCTCGGCACCCGGGTCGGCGACGAGATCACCGTGCAAACACCCCACGGCCCCGACGCCCTCAGCCTCGTCGCCATCCGCTACGAATAGATCTTTCTCCGCGGCCAGCCGTCTACCGACCATGGCCAACTTCATTCTCGCCGCGTTCGTCGTCGTCGTCGCATCCTCGAGCGCCTCGGCGCAATACACCGACCGTGCCGGCCTCAGCGCGGCCCCTGCCGCCGAAACGGTCCACACCCAGCGCCGCGACCGCGACGGCAAGGTGCACGACGAGGTCCACCAGCGACCAACCCAGCGCGACAGCTACGGCAACGCCGCCACCTCCAACTACGACCTCGCCGTCGACGGCGCCTTCAGCGGCCAGACCATCCTGGTGGTCGACCTCTATCGCCAGCCGTTCCAGCACGCGACCGAGGCTCTCCGCCAGAAGGGCTTTTCGGTCGTCCGCTATCAGCAGGCCCCTTCGCCCGACAAGCTCGCCGAGCTGCTCGCCAAATCCAACCAGTTCTGGCTCCTCGCCAGCTGTGACAACACCCGCTATCTCGGGCCCGCGCATCACGCGGTCATCAAGACCTTCTTCGACGCGGGCCACGGTGTGTACGTCTGGGGCGACAACGATCCCTGCAACGCCGACGCCGACGCCCTGGCCAAGACACTCGTCGGTGCGCGCGTTCACGGCGACCTGCCCGGCGATCAAGTGGTCGGCATGTCCAAAGGCCGGGGTCTGGCGGGCCTGGTGCCCAACCTGCTCATCACCACCGGCCTCGAATATGTCTACGAGGGCATCACGGTCGCGACGGTGACGCCGTCGCAGGGCATGACGCCGGTGGTGTATGGATCGGCCGGCAATCTGGTCACGGCGGCCTACGAGCTCGATCACAAACGCCTTCTCGTCGACGGTGGCTACACTCGTCTCGACTACAAATGGGACACCGCTGGCACTGGCCGCTACGTCAAGAACGCCGCCGCCTGGCTGGCCAACTACGAGCGCTTCGGGCAAAAGGTCGTCGTCAGCGAGCGCCTTGGAAATCATGGTATTCCTATCGCCAGATAGTCGAAAAGGATGGATAATCTCCCCGGAGGGATTGTGGGAGCATCCAAGGGTCGGGTCTTGGTGGTCGACGACGAAGAGGGTGTGCGCCGCACGCTCGAGCGCAGTTTGTCTCGTCTCGGTTACGAATTCTTGGAAGCGGAAAACGGGGAGGTTGGCCTGCAGATGGCCGAGCAGCACAAACCCCAGGTCATCCTGCTCGATATCCGCATGCCGCGGATGGATGGCCACGCGTTGCTCGGCGAGCTGGCCAGTCGCGGTCTCGATGCGGCGGTGGTGGTGATGAGCGCCCACGGCACCATGCAGGATGTGATCAGCGTGCTGCGCAAAGGCGCTGTCGACTACCTCAAGAAACCGTGGGAAGCGAGCGAGCTGGTGTCGGCGGTGAGTCGCGCGGTAGAGATCCACGACCAGCGTGCCACACTGCGTGGCAAAGGCGCTCCCGCCGCCGACGCGGGCGCCGTGGCCGCCAAGCCGGGCGGGGCCAGCGCGATGGGCACCATCCTCGACCAGCTCCGGCGTGGCGAGATTCCCATTCCGCCGCTGTCGACGGTGCTGGCCGAGCTCCGCACGCTGATGGCCAACCCGGACACGCCGATCCAGCAGATCACCGCACTCGTCGAACGCGATCCGCGCCTGGTGGTGCAGACGCTGCGCATCGCCAACAGCGCTCTATATTCGCGGGGCAGCCGCATCAACGATCTGCGCACGGCCGTCGGGCGCATCGGCCTGCGCCAGCTCAGCAACCTCATCCACACGGTCACGGTCAGTCAATCCAATCAGGTCCAAGATCCGTCGCTGCGCCTGGTTCAGGCCCGCATCTGGCGCTATTCGATCGCCCGCGCGGTGTCGATGCGGGCGCTGGCCGAGCTGGCCAATTCGGGTGCGGCGCTCGATCCGGAGACGGCGTATCTAGCGGGTCTGCTCGCCGACACCGGCGCGGCGTTCTTGGCGTCGGTGATTGCCGAGCGAGCCGTGCTTGCCAAACAGCCGGTCGATCTCGAGGCCGGCCTCGCCGGCATCCGCGCCCAGCACGAAGAAGTGGGGCAGATGCTGCTATCCGAATGGGAGATCGATCAGCAAGTCGCCAGCGTTGCGCGTTTTCACCATTCCGAGTCGCCGCCGGCGCCGCCCAACCCCTACTGGAGCTTGGCCGTGCTCGGCACCAACATGGCCAACTCACTCGAGGCCGGCGAGGATTCCACCAGCACTGCGCCGCCCAACCCCGCTCTCGTCGATCGCTGCGCGGCCGAGCTGCGGGTCAGCTCCACCGTCGGTGACAAGATCTCCGAGTCGGTACGCAACGAGTTCGACGAGATCATGGAAGCGCTGGCATAGCGGCGGATCCGGATCAGCGCCCACAACAGCAAGAGCGCGGTGACGGCCAGGTACGGCCGATAGTCGAACGGCCTGCTGTTACGGGGCTTGATCGCATACGACTTGAGGATGGCGGAGTCGCGGTGTGGCGGCGCGTCGTAAAACGGGATGTGCACGACGGCCCCGATGTTGAGCGCCTGATTGCGGCCGTCGACGCGCTCGATGCGACCACCGGCGCTGTCGATTGCCTCGACGCTGACATCGTCACCGCGGACGCGTACGCGGAGAAAATGATGCTCGGAGCGGTAGGTGATCAGGGCCTCGCGATCCCATTCCTGGCAATCGGCCAGATCTCTGTCGAGCGGTGCGCCGCCACCGCCGCTGACGAAATAGCGCACGCCGCGTCGCTCGAGATGTTGGTACGAATGCGAGTGGCCAACGAACACCGCGCGCACCCGATGGTGCACGAATTCCGGCAGCCACAGGCCGTCTTCCACCGCGTGACCACACATGTCACCGACGGAGAATGGCGGATGATGGAAGAATACGAAGACGTGGCGCACGGCCGGATCGCTGTCAGCCGCATGCAGCGTACCGCTCAGCCAGGCAGCCTGAAGCGGATCGTTGCTGTGGTTGGAGTCGAGCGCGATGAAGAGCGCGTTGGCCTCGTGAAACGCGTAGTAGCGTAGCGTGCCCGACGCCCCCACGGCGACGCCGGTGTGCTCGCCGACCACGGTCGCTGGCGTCGGTGCCGGCAGAAAGCGCTGCAGGCTGGACAACGTCGGATCGCCGGCATATTCGTGGTTGCCAGCGACGGCGTGAAACGGCTTGGCCAGCAGGGGCGCGTCGGCGGCGAGGAAGGTCTTCCAGGCGGCATCGTCGCTGCCGGCAGAGACGATGTCGCCGGTGTGGAGCACCAGATCCGCGGGTTCTTGCGCCATGCGGTCGACGAGCTGCCGGTGCGAGGCGCCGAAATCGCGGGTGTCGCCGTAGACGAGAAAGTCGAGCCGGTTGCCCACGTCGGCCAACGCAGTGGCTGGCAGAACCGAAACACAGGCGAAGAGGAGCGCAATTCGCATCTCCCATGAATCGGCCGCCGCCGGTGAAAACTTGAATAGTCAGTTGTTACAGCAGCTTACGGGTCATTTGAGCAGCTTGGTGAGCGCGCTGTCGACCTGCGCCTGCGACACCGAATGGCCGGCCGAGGCAACGCCGCCGTACGAGGTGATCACCGTCGGGCAGCGACTGCCGGAGCCGCGCAGGACCTGCTTCTTCTTGAGCTTGCCTTTGCGGAGATCGTAGGCGGCGAGCTCGACGGCGCCGTAGTACGCCGGGACCGAAATACGGCCGCGCGACGGCGACAGATAGCTGCAGTTGCCGGCGGACTTGTCGGGCAGGTTGGTTTGCCATACGGCGACGGTGACGTCCTTGAGCGTCGACAGACGACCGCCGATGCGCGGCCGGAAGCCGGACACGCTGGGGTTGAGGAGGATGAAGCCGCCCGCTGGCGACGGGCCGAGATCGACCGGGGTGCCGCTGCGGGTCGGGTCGAAGATGTGCTGGGCGACGGGCCCAAACGAGGTCGACGCTTCGAGGCTGAGCTCTTCGGTGTGCTTTTGGCCATCAGGCGTGGTGACCTCGACCAGAAGGTCTAGCTTGGGGTGCATGAAGTTACTGGGAAAGACCGCGCCGATGGGGGCGGTGGCGACGAGCTGGTCGAGCGGCATGGCGTAGGCGGCTTTGCCGTTGGCGACCTCGACGGCAGTGCCGCCGATGGTGAGCTTGGTGCCAGCGTCGACGGAAAAGGCGATGACGATGGGGTCACCGCCGATGGAGGTGTTGCCGAATGGGCTCTTGACCTTGAGGTCACTGCCGGGCGAGCCGCCGAGCACGGCCACGCCGAACTTGCTGCCGGAGCCGGAGCTGCTGCTGCTGCGGGTGCCGTTGGCGCTCTGCTTATTGATCCACAGGATCTCCGTGCGGTGATCCCCGCCGCGGGTGGCGTCGACGTGGATGACATCGCGGCCGGCTTCTTGGACGATGTTGGAATAGGGGATCTCGAAGCTCGCAAACCCCATCGACTCGCGCGATTCGCCGTTCACGACGACGGTGGTGTTCGGCGGGGTCAGGACGGTGACCGACTCCTTGTCGGTGCCGGTGCTGTTGTGGGTCACCGTCAGATACATGCGGCCCTTGCAGGCGGTGAGGAGCGGAAGGAGGACGACCAGATAGCGGAGTGGTTGGCAGAAGGGGCGCACGGTCAGACGATACGAGAGTCTGCGGCCGGTCTTCGCGGAAAAAAGCAGCGGCTTGGGATATCTTGCGGCGATGAGCCGGTATCTGTTGGGCGTGATGGCGCTGGGGCTGTTGGTCGGGCGTGCCGACGCCAAGCTGCACACCGAGACCGTCGCCTACAAAGACGGCGATGCAGTGCTGGAAGGATATTTGGTTTGGGACGATGGGGGCGCGGCCAAGAAGCCGGCGGTGCTGGTCGTGCATGATTGGATGGGCATCAGCGACGACACGCGTAAGCGCGCGGACATGTTGGCGCGGCTCGGCTATGTGGCGTTTGCCGCGGATATTTATGGCAAAGGTGCGCAGCCGAAAGATGCGGCAGCGGCGGGCCCGTTGGCCGGCAAGTGGAAAAAAGATCGTGCGGCGCTGCGCAAACGGGCCAAGGCGGCGCTGGATCTCGTCGCTGCCAATCCACACGTCGACGCGCAGCGGCTCGGCGCCATCGGCTTTTGCTTCGGCGGCACGACCGTGCTCGAGCTGGCGCGGTCCGGGGCGCCGCTCGTCGCAACGGTGAGCTTCCATGGTGGCCTCGACACGCCCAATCCGGCCGACGCCAGGAACATCAAGGGTCACATCCTCGCGCTGCATGGCGCCGATGATCCGCATGTCCCCGCAGCGGAGGTGTCTGGCTTTGCCAAGGAGATGCGCGAGGCCAAGGTCGATTGGCAGATCATCGCGTACGGCGGCGCAGTGCATGCGTTTACCGTCGTCGCTGCCGGCAATGACGTCAGCAAGGGCGCGGCCTATGACGAGCGCGCCGACCACCGGTCGTGGCTGGCGATGCAGCAGTTTTTCACGGAGACGTTCGCGGCACGCAAATAGGTGTGGCATCGTTCGGGGATGGAGCTC
>Ga0123338_10003127_pt1 | contig 15117 bp, 11 predicted proteins | sample grotaG_FD_89793 | JGI IMG/M metagenome (GOLD analysis project Ga0123338, IMG submission 89793) | Glacier valley bacterial and archeal communities from Borup Fiord, Nunavut, Canada, to study Microbial Dark Matter (Phase II) -... | ecosystem: Environmental > Aquatic > Freshwater > Ice > Glacier ...
AACGAGAGCCGGGCCTCGGTTTCGCTGCTGAGCTGGCCCGAGGCCGCGATGGGCTGGGCCAGCACCCGCTGGCGCACGGGAGCCAGCGTCACGGGCACGTTGTCGGTGGCCGCCGCGACGGAGGATACCGACGTTTCGACCGCCGCAGGCTTGGCTTTTTGACAGCCGGTAAGCAGAGCGGCCGACAAGCTCAGGCCAGCGAGCCAGGGAAGGGAAAATAAGTGCTTGTTCATGGAGCGAAACCTGTTTTGAAATGACTATACAGGAGAATGCGGCACCTCATTCGGCCGCCAATGCCTGCCGCAATTCCGCCTCGCGGATGAAGACATCGTAGCCGGCGATGGCGCGGGCGAGCTGGGCGGTAGTCCGGCGGGCGGTGGCATCGAGCAGCTCCAGCCCGATGGCCTGGCCCTCGACGTAGCGGCGGCGCACGAGGACGTAGCTCTTCTCGGCATTAACCTGGGCGGCGGCGGCGGCCGTACCGGCTTCGCGGGCCGAGGCCAGGTTGTCAACGGCTTGCGTTACCTGCAGCTGCAGCTGGTTCACGAGGTCGGCGCGCTGGGCCTGCACATCGTCCAGCGCCAGGCGGGCCAACTGCTCTTCGCCCCGCTTGATGCCGCCCCGAAACAGGTCCCAGCTCAGGGCAAACTGCATGAGCTGAAACCGCTGCTGGGGCACGTCGAAGTGGTAGCCGAAGCCCTGGTAGCCCAGGTCCGTAACCCAGTTGAGCTGCGGGTACAGCCGCGCCGCCCGCCGCTGGCGCAACCCGAGGCCACTGGCTGCTTCAGCGCGGGTTAGCTGCTCCAGCTCGGGGCGCTGCCGCAACGCGGCGGCCCGCAGGGCCGCCAAACTCGCGCCGACGGGGGCGGGCAGCGTGGTGCCGGTGGGTTCTTCGGCGGCGATGCTGTCGTCGAGGGGGCGGTTGAGCAGGTAGTTGAAACTGGTGCGAGCGAGCTGGCGACGGTTGGCGGCGGTAGCCAGCTCGCGCTGGTTGCCGGCCAGTTGGGCTTTGGTGTTATACACCGCGTCGTTGGTGGTGAGGCCGGCGGCCAGCCGCGCCTGGTTTACGCGCAGCAGCTCGGCGAGCGTCTGAGCCGTGGTGAGGTACACGGCCACGGCCGCGCCGGCTTGCAGGTACTGGTAATAGGCCACCTCTATCTGGTGGCGCAGCACGTTGCGGTAAGTTGCCTGCCGCGCCTGCTGGGCCGAAAGCCGCTCCTTTTGGGCTTTGTAGTTGAAGTAACTATCGGTGTTGAACAAAGGCTGGATAATCCGCACCCGCGTTTCCTGGAACTGATTGGGCAGCAGCTGAATGGACTGGTTGGCGAGCTGGGGGAAGCCGCCGGTGCCGGTCAGCCCGTTCAGGGCGCGGTAGGCGGGATTGAGCAGGTCGCCGACTGGGAAGTCAATCGTGCGCCCGCCGTGGGCCAGGGTGTAGGTGGCCCCCAACTGCACCAGCGGCTGGTAGAGGCCGGCCGCCTGCCGCACCTGCCGGGCGGCGCTGGCCACCGCGATGCCTTCGCGGCGGAGCGCCACGTTCTGGGCCAGGCCCGTCTCGATATACGCTTGCAGCGTCCGGTTTTGGGGCTGGGCCGGGGCGGATTGGGGTATCAGCAGGCCCGCCGCAACGACCCAAATACAAATTTGATAACCAGCGGTGAAAAAGCGAACAGTGTTCATAACGCAGGCAAAAAAAGTTACAGGCCGGCTTGCAGCACCTGATTAAACAGCGTCATGGCTTCTCCCATGATGGTGTGGCGGCGGTCCTCCGAAAATATCATCAGGCGCTTGCTCAGAAAGAGCGCCGCCAGCCCGTGGACCTGACCCCAGACCATGAGGGCGGCAACTTCGGCATCGGGGCAGCGAAATACGCCGGCATCCATGCCCTGCTGCATGACCTGCACCACCCGGTCGAAAGCCGCCCGGCCACTGGCCCAGGGCGCGGCCTCGCCGCGGGCCTCGACCGCTTCCATCGGTTTGGTCATCAAGAACATCAAGTCGAACAGCTCGGGATGGTCGAAGGCAAATTTTAGGTACTGATGCCCGATGGCGCTGAGCCGCTCGGCCGGGTGCTCGATGCTGAACACCGACTCAAACGCCTGCCGGAGTTGCCCGAACGCCTGGTTTTGGAGCGCGAACAGCAGCTCGTTCTTATCCTTGAAATACAAATAGATGGTAGCCGGACTGTACTCGATGGCCTCCGCGATGTTGCGCATGCTCACCTTCTCAAACCCCTGCTCATTAAACAGGCGTTGCGCCGCCGCCAGGATGGCTTGGCGGCGTTCAGTCTTGTTGCGCTCTTTGCGTTCGGTGATGCCCACGGGATGAGAGGACGGCGGCTGTTTACGCCACAAATATACTGAACGCTGTTCAGAATTGATTGCTGCTTGGCTGAATAATCCGTGGAGTGACGGATGGCTCTTCCAGCAACACATTACTCATCAATAACTTGTTTCTGAAAATTATTCTTTCGTCATCGCTGCCAACCGGCCGTCCACGGGCGTTATGCGCAGCTCCAGCTTCTGGCGCTGCTGGTCGCGCAGCACGGTCAGGTACTGGAAGGCCCCGATTTTGTCGCCCGTCAGCAGCCGAAACAAGTCGTCGGTGCTGGCCACGGGCTGGTCGGCGAAGGCCACCACGAAATCACCCGCCCGCAGGCCCGCCGCTTCGGCCGGCGAGCCACTTTCGACGCTCACCACGAACAGCGCCTGCCGGGTCGTAAGCTGGTGAAAATTAATGACCCGCGGGTGTAGCTCCACCTGCTGGGTGCTCAGGCCGAGGTAGCCGCGGCGCACCCGGCCCTCGCTGAGCAGCGCCGGCAAAATAGCAGTAGCCGTGTTGATGCCGATGGCGAAGCACAAGCCCTGCGCCCCGCGAATGGTGGCCGTGTTTACGCCCAGCACCTGCCCGTCGGCATCGATGAGCGGGCCGCCCGAGTTGCCGGGGTTCAGGGCGGCATCGGTCTGAATGATGTTGTCGATAAGGCGGCCGGTTTCGGTGCGCAGGGTGCGGCCCAGCGCACTCACCACCCCGCTCGTCACGGTGTGCTGAAAGCCGTAGGGGTTACCAATGGCGATGACAAGCTGGCCGATTTGCAGGCGGGCCGAGTCGCCGAGCCGAGCCGCCGGCTGGCCCGTGGCCGGCGTGTGCAGCAGAGCCAAGTCAGAATCGGGGTCTTCGCCGACGAGCGTGGCCGGGTGCTCGGTGCCATCGGCGAAAGTGAGCCGCAGCTCGGCCGCGCCGTGCACGACGTGCGAGTTGGTGAACACGTAGCCATCGGTGGCGAACAAAAAGCCAGAGCCAGCGCCAGCGGGAGTCAATTTGCGCTGCTTGTTGAGCTTGCGCACGTCAATCTTGACGACCGATTCCTTAGCCGCCGCCACGGCCGACACCACGATTTGCGAGTACGCATCCATGCGATAAACTGAGATATAAGTAGCAGAGAAGGAGTTGGCTCACAAATACGTCGCCGTCCGAACCGGGCGCGTCATTCTGGCAGGTGAGACCGAAAGAAGTTAGTGAACCTGCCCCAACGCGCCCGCTCTGACGGCCGAAGAATTTTTCTGTCCCCGACCTTCGCGGCAGCCGTTTCCCACCCTCGCCATGAATGCCCACCTCGCCCGCCTCGCCGCCCTGGCCCAGCAACCCTCGCGCCGCGTCATCGGCCTCATGTCGGGCACCTCGCTCGACGGGCTGGACGTGGCCCTGTGCCGCTTCCAGGGGGCTGGGCCAGGAATGGGGTTTGAATTGGAGCACTTCGCCACGGTGCCCTACGACGAGGACACGAAGCGCCGCATCCGGCAGGTGTTTGCCCGCGAAACTGTCAGCCTCGAATACCTGACGCTGCTCAACCCCTGGCTGGCCGAGCTGCACGCGGGCATCGTGCGCGACTGTTTGAAAGCCTGGCAAGTAAGCCCGGCCGACGTGGACCTGCTCGCCAGCCACGGCCAAACGGTTTTTCACGCCCCGCGCCACCAGCACCAGCACCCGGACTTCGCCCTGAACGCGACCTTGCAGCTCGGCGACGGCGACCATTTGGCCGTGCGCACGGGCATCATCACGCTCAGCGACTTTCGGCAGAAGCACCTCGCCGCCGGGGGCGAGGGCGCGCCGCTGGCCGCCTACGGCGACTACCTGCTCCTGAGTAGCCCGAAGGAAGACCGGCTGCTGCTCAACCTGGGCGGCATCGCCAACTTCACGTATCTGCCCCGCGCCGGCCACGACGCGAGCGCGGCTTTCAGCACCGACACCGGCCCCGGCAACACGCTGCTCGACGGGTTGGTCCGGCAGCATCGGCCCGGTTTGGCCTACGACGAGGACGGCCGCCTGGCCGGGGCCGGGCGCGCCCACGACGGCTTGCTGGCGGCGCTGTTGGCGCACTCGTTTTTTCAGGCCCCGCTGCCCAAAACGACCGGGCCAGAGCTATTCGGGCCGGCGTATCTGGCCGCCGCCCAGGCCGCGAGCGGCACCGAAAGCCTGGGCCTGGAGGACTTGCTGGCGACGCTCGTCGAGTTGAGCGCGCGCGGCGTGGCCCAGGCCGTGGGGCTGGCATTTGGCGAGCGGCCCTGCCCGGCGGTGTATTTGAGCGGCGGCGGGGCGCACAACCCGGTGCTGGCCGCCGCCCTGCGCCGCCACCTGCCCACTGCCCCCAGCTTCGCCACCACCGCCGCGCTGGGCGTGGCCCCGGATGCGAAGGAGGCCATCTTGTTCGCCGTGCTCGCCAACGAAGCCGTGGCCGGGCACCCAGTCAGCATCGGGGCCGGGCGGCAGCGGGTGCCAGCCGTGGGCCTGGGCAAGATTTCGCTGCCGGGGTGAGTGTGCGGTAGGCGTTAGCCTGCTGTTGAACGTGCGGTAAGCTTTGGCTTGCCGTTCGTAATTCAAAGAGTTACCAAAACGGCAAGTTTAAGCTTCCCGCACGGCTCTTTCAATGGCAGGCTAAAGCCTACCGCACAAGCCGACAATGCCACTCGCACAAACGACTTGCGAAAAGAATTATCCCCAGCAGCGTGAAGAATTACCTGAACGGGTGGTATTATTGACGCGCCAAACTTTCATTTTTCTCCCACCTTTTTTCTTTTTTCTCATGCCCCACTCTTACAAGTCACGCTGGGCCTGGCTGCGCTGGACCGGCTTGCTGCTGTGCCTGGTGCTGGCGGGCGGCCGCGCGCAAGGCCAGACCGCCACTGGCCAGCAATTTATGATTATGGGCCGGGTGGTGGATGCCGCCGGGCAGGGCCTGCCGGGTGCGACCATCCTGGTGCGCGGCACCGGGCTGGGCACGGCCACCAACGCCGAGGGCCGCTACACGCTGAGCGCCACCAAGCCCGCCGGCGACTACGCGCTCGTCGCCTCGCTGGTCGGCTACAAAAGCGAAACCCAGACCGTGGCCCTGGGGCCGGGCACGACCGTCACGACCGACTTCAAACTGACCTAAAGCCGCCAGAACCTGGACGAAATCGTAGTTGTCGGCTCGACCGTCACCCAGAGCCGGCGGGAATTGGGTAATGCCATCAGCACGATTAGCGCCGCCGACATCGCCAAGAGCGGCTCGGGGCTGGCCCTGAACGCGTTGCAGGGCAAGGTGCCGGGCGCGCAGATTACCCAAAATTCGGGTGACCCGGCCGGGGCCGTGTCGGTGCGGCTACGGGGCATTCATTCGCTCACGGGCGGGGCCTCTTCGGACCCGCTCTACGTGATTGACGGCGTGATTATCAGCAACCTGAGCACCAACGTGTCGCAGTTGGCCGCCAGCAGCGACAACGGCATTGGCCGGGCCGAGGCAGGCCAGAACCGCCTGGCCGACCTTAATCCCAACGACATCGCCTCGTTCAACGTCATTAACGGGGCCGCCGCCGCCGCTCAGTACGGCTCGCGGGCCGCTAACGGCGTGGTGCTCATCACGACCAAGCGCGGCCAGACCGGCGCGCCGCGGGTAAGCGTTTCGACCAGCCTCAACATCAATGAGCTGCGTAGGTCCGTGCCCGTTAATCTGTACGGCAAGCAGTTTGGCTCAGTTGGCCTGCGGCTCTACAACATCGGGGCTTTGACGGACCGTCAGGTGGGCTTTCCGACCGGCACCCCGACGTACACGCCCCTACCCGGCGAAACCTTCACTCGCCTGGAGCGGGCGGGTGCCGGAGGTACGCTACGCACTAACCTCGTGGACGTAACCCGCTACAATTACTTCGACCAGATTTTCCAGACCGGCTACGGCACCGACAACTCGGTTATCGTGTCGGGCGGCTCAGAGCGGACGCAGTATCTGTTTTCGCTGGGCTACCTCAAAAATCAGGGCATCATCAAGGGCACCGACTTCACGCGCTACAACCTGCGGGCGCGCGTGGACCAGCGCCTTACCAGCTGGGCCAAGGTGTCGGCGGGGCTGGCTTACACCAACTCCTTCTCTAATGAAAAGGCCAACGGCAACGTGTTCTACTCGCCGATTAACTCGGTGAACATCACCAACAACATCTACGACATTACGCAACGCGACGCGGCTGGCAACCTGCTGGCCGTCGAGCCGACCCGCGTAAATCCGCTCTCGACCATCGAGGACATGAAATTCACGCAGGGCATCAACCGCACCATCTCCGACGTGCAGCTCAACCTGAACCCGCTCAAAGGGCTGACCGTGGACTACATCCTGGGCCTCGACACGTACGCGCAGGTGGGGCAGGGCTACATCCGGCCGTATCCGTACCAGGCCGCCGCCGGCTTGCCGCCCGCCCGCTTCCCCGGTGGCTTCGCCTCCAACGCTAATAACGTGGTGCAGCAGTTCAACTCCGATATTAATCTGGGCTACGAGTACAACGTGAATGAGAACCTGAAGCTGAATTTCCTGGCCGGCTACACGTACCAGTATTTTCAGTCGGACTACACGGCCACGCAGGGCCAGAACCTGACCCCGTTCATCAGCACCGTGAGCGGGGCCTCGAACACGACCGTCACCTCGGGCTTCGGCCTCGACCGCTTCGACCTGAGCGGCTACTATGGCCAGGCCACGGTGGGCTTCCGCAACCTGGCTTTCCTCACCGGCTCGCTGCGCCGCGACCGCTCGTCGAAGTTCTCCGAGTCTGAAACCAATCAGCTTTACCCCAAGCTCAGCGCCTCGTTCATCGTCTCAGACCTGGGCGCGTTCAAGGACGCGGGCTTTGCCAATACGTTCAACACGCTTAAGCTGCGCGCCAGCTACGGCGAGGCCGGCAACCTGGCCAGCCTGCCCACTTACGGCCGGCAGTACGCCATCAACCCGGTGGGTTTTCTGGGCCGGAGCACGTTTCAGCCCAGCCCGAACCTGGCTAATCCCGCCGTGCGCCCCGAGCGCAACACCGAGCTGGAAGGTGGTGCCGACCTGGGCTTCTTTCAGGACCGCGTGGGCCTGGGCGTAACGGTTTACTACCAGAAAATCACCGACCTGCTGCTCTCGCGCAACGTCGCGCCCACGACGGGCGGCAGCACCATCTTCAACAACACCGGCTCGATGGAGAACCGCGGGGTGGAGATTCAGCTCAGCCTCAGCCCCGTGCGCTCGGCCGACGTGAAGTGGGACGTGTCGCTGATTTACAACCGCAACCGCAACAAGATACTCGACTTGCCCGGCTCGAACGGTGCGGTGCAGGCCATCTCGATTGACAACGCCAGCGGCGCGCCCGTGTACTTGCTCAGCAGTCAGCCGGCGGGCGTGTTCTACGGCACGGCCTACGCCCGCAACCCCGATGGCACGCCCGTGCTCACGTCGCGCGGCTTTTTCCAGGATGAGCGCACCAGCGGCCAGGCCGTAGGCGCCACGACGTTTACGCCCGCGCGCGGGGCCGACGGCCAGCCCAGCTACGCTCCCGGCACGTCCGTAGCCAACGTGTTGCTCGGCAATCCTAACCCCGACTGGACCGGCTCGTTCAACTCGACGTTGAGCTACAAAAAACTCGGGCTGCACGTACTGCTCGATGCCGTACGCGGGGTGAGTGTATTCAACGCCGACCGCCGCACCCGGCAGGGCGTGGGCCTGGGCGCTGAGCTGGCCGAGCAGGAGCTGCGCGGCAACCTGCCCCGCGGCTACACCTACGCCCTCTACAACACGCAGGAATACCGCATCGAGAGCGGCTCGTTCGTGAAGCTGCGCGAAATAGCCCTGAGCTACGGGCTGCCCACTATCAGCAAGTTCGTCAAGGACCTGAACCTGGCGCTGGTGGGCCGCAACCTGTATTCCTGGGATACCTACCAGGGATTCGACCCCGAAACCAGCGCCGGCGGCTCGTCGGACCTGTTGCGGGCCATTGACTTCGGCAACGTGCCGGTGCCGCGCACTTACCAAGTCCGGCTGTCGGCTTCGTTTTAGGCTGATGCGCGCCTTTCCTCCCCCTGATTTTTTATTCTTGATATGAAAAAGCTTTTTGTATTGGCTGCCCTGCTCCTGTGCGGGCTGGGAGCCTGCACCACGAAAGAGTACCTGAACCCGAGCGTGGCCAGCGAGTCGCAGGTAGCGGGGTCTTCCGATGGCTTGGTCGCGCTCTGCAACGGCTTGCAGGCGCGCTATACCACCAACGCGCAGCTGAGCGTGCTCTACAACACGACGGCCATCAGCGGCCTGGGCACCCGCGAGTTTTTGATTCTGAACGTTGGCAACGACCAGGAGAACAACATCAGCCTCGGTGGGGCCAGCGTAAACAACGGCAACACGCTGGTGCGTAACGTCTGGACCCAGAATCAGCTCATTCGGGCCAACGCGGACCTGATACTGCGCAACCTCAACAACGCCCCCGACGCGGGTACCCGGGCCGGCATCCTGGCCTACGCCAGCATTTTCCGGGCGCTGGCCCTGGGTAACCTGGCCCAGTATTTCGAGCAGTCGCCCATCGTGACGGGCGATAACGCGCCCTTCGTGCCCCGCGCTCAATTGCTGAAAGAGGCCGTCGCGCAGCTCGAAACCGCCGCCACGCAGCTCGCCGCTACGCCCGTTTCGGCCGACTTCAACTCGAAGATTGTCCCCGGCCTCGACCTGTCCAACACCGTGCAAGCCCTCATCGCCCGCTACAGCCTCGAAGCCGGTGACAACGATAAAGCCATCGCCGCTGCCGGCCGGGTAGACCTGACCAAACGCTCGGTGTTCAATTTCGACGACAACACCCGCAATCCACTCTTCGAGGCCGTCTTCAGCAACCGCAACGTGTTTGAGCCGACCGACGTGAACCTGGGCCTGACTGGCATTCTGGCCCCCGACCCCAACGACCGCCGCATTCCGTTCCTGGTGCGGGCCGCGCCCACGGCCACTCAGAACCGGGGCACGGCGTTCTACACGGCCAACAACGCGCCGGTTCCGGTCTATGTGCCCGGCGAGATGCTGCTGATTCGGGCCGAGGCTTTCGCCCGCAAAGCCGACCTGACCAACGCCGTAGCTGAGTTGAACCGGGTCCGCACCAAGACTCCGGCGCAGGACATTTACGGCCTCGGCGCGGGCCTGCCTGCCTACGCCGGCCCAGTTACGCAGAGTGACATCTTGCTCGATATTCTCGAAAACCGTTTCATCGAGCTGGCTTTCCAGGGCTTTCGCCTCGGCGACAGCCGGCGCTTCGGGCGGCCCGGCCCCGGCCCGAACGTGCCCGCCGGCGCGGTGCTGGAGCGCAACCGCAACTTCTACCCCTACCCGCGGGTAGAGCGCGAAAACAACTCGCAAACCCCCGCCGACCCGCTGTTTTAACGCCCGTCGTGAGCACTGAACGAGGCCCCCGGTGGCCGGCTTCGCCGGCTGCCGGGGGCTTTTTCGGGCGCGCTGGTTCAGAAAAATAACTTTGCCTGTTCACTCGCACAAGTTTGTGTAGGGGGGTACCCATGTAGGGTCCTACCCCCCTACATAGGCACCCCCCTACAAGCAATATTCAAGGGGGATTTCCGAGGAGGTTTCTGGCGCGGGCGGGCGGCTTTTCGCCGCCCGCCCGCGCCCAACGATGCTCTCCCAAACGCCAAACGGGCGGCCCCCACCGATGGAGGCCGCCCGTTCGCGTTTCGATAAATACTGGCTTAGAAGAACTTCGTGCGGTTGTCCACCACCTGGGCGTGGGCTTTGATGGCTTCGTAGAGCTGGCCCTCGAAGCGTTGCTGGCGCTGCTGGGTGAGCTGCTGACGCAAAGCTCTGAGGTCGGCCACGGCGGGGGCGGGGGTGATGGGGCCGCCTTCGACCACCAGTACGCCCTGCTCGCCCTGGAGCGGGGCCGACTTCTGGCCCGGCTTCAGAGCGAAGGCGCGGCCGACGGCTTCCGGCTCGAAGCCCACGGCGGGCAGCGTACCCTGGGCCAGCGCGACCGACGGGGCGGCCTGCACCTGCGCGCCGTTGCCGGCGGCTTTGGCCAGGTCTTCGAGCGTACCCGTCTTGCCGTTGAGTTTGGCGATGAGCGCTTTCGCTTTCAGCTCGTTGCGCACGGCGGCGGTCAGCTCGGGGCGGACGCTTTCGACGCCGGCCGCGCCCTTGCCGCGCGTGTCGGTGAGAGCGGCCAGCACGTGCTGCTCGCCGATGTCGAACTTGCGCACGTCGCCCACTTTGGTGGCCGGGCCACCGTCGAGGCTCACGCCGTAGGCCCAGCGCACGATTTCGCGGGCGGCGGGCAGGCCGGGAATGCTCGGCGCGTCGCGGCCCACGAACTTGGCTTCCTGCTTGGTCAGGGTCTTGTCCTGCGTGGCCAGGGCGCGGAACGCGGCCAGCGTGGGGGCGCTGGCTTGCAGCTGCTCGGCTTTGGCGTAAGCGGCCTCGCGGGTGGCTTCGCTGGGCTGAATGTTTTTCAGAATCGAGGCCAGCTGGTAGGTCGGCTCGGTTTTCTTGCCCGTCACTTTCACGATGTGGTAGCCGAAGCTGGTTTCGACCAAGTTGGGCAGCAGCCCCAGGCCGCCGGCCCCGAAGGCCGCGTCGGCGAAGGGCTTCACCATGCTGGCCCGGTCGAAGTAGCCCAGGTCGCCGCCCTTGTCCTTGGTGCCGTCCGAGCCGTAGAGCTTGGCCAGCGCCGCGAAATCAGCGCCGCCCTTGATTTTAGCCAGCACTTCCTGCGCCCGCACCTTGACGGCCGCCTTGGCTTCGGGCGACATCTGCGCGTCGGCCTTGAACAGGATGTGGCTGGCCTGCACCGTGGGCTTGGGCCGCTCGCCGGTTACCTTGAACAGAGCCAGCGAGCCGCCCACCGTCAGCGGGCCATAGACCTGCCCCACCGTGAGGCCCTGCTTGGTGAGCACGGCCGGCAGCTGGGCCGCCGTCAGGTAAGCCCCGCTGTAGGGCTGCTCGGAGTTGGCGCGGGCGTAGAGTGAGTCGTTGGTGCTGGCCCGGAACGGCTCCACGAGGGCCGTCAGGCCCTGGCGCAACGCGGCCGAGTCGGCTTTGGTGGCCGCTTCGCTCACCACGTAATACTCCAGGCTGCGGCCATCTTCCACCTTGTACTTGGCGCGGTGGCGCTCCAGGTAGTCGCGCAGCTGCTCGTCGGTGGGCTTGTAGGCCGAGTCGGGCACGCTGCTGTAGGGCACGAACAAATAGCGGAAGCTGGCCTTGGCGTTCTGGGCCTGGTCGAAGGCGCGGGCCTCGGCTGTGGTCACATAGACCGAATTTTTAAGCAGGGCCAGGTACTTGGCCACCGGCCGCTCGTAGTCGCGCAAGCCGGCCTCGAAATCTTTGAAGCGCTTATCCACGTCGGGCGGCAGGTTCTTGTTGGCCAGAAACTGCTGGAGCTGGGCCTTGTCGAACTGCCCGGTCTGCGGGTTGGTGAAGGCCTGCTTGATGGCCGGGCTGGGGTTGTCGCCCTGCACGATGTCCACCAGCTCCTCAGGACCGACGCTCAAACCGAGCTTGGTCAGCTCGGGCTGGAACGCGCGCCGAAACAGCAGCTGGTTCCAGGTCTGGTCGCGCAGCGCGCTCAGGGTCTGCTCATCGGGCGGACGGCCCTGCTGCTGGCTGAAGTTCTGCTTGGCCAACTCCAACTGCGAGTTGAACTCGGGCAGCTCAATTTTCTGGCCGGCCACTTCGCCGATTACGGCCTCGCCGCCGCGGCCGAAGAGGCGGTTGCGCCCGCCAATCAAATCACCCCCCACGATGAAAAGCAACATTCCGACGGCGACGGCCCCCACGGCTACCCCCGATTTTTCCCGTATCGTGTTAATTAATGCCATTTTTTGATGTGCGGATGTGAGAATGTGAGAATGTGCGGATGAATAGTTGAGCGCTGTTCGTCCTGGCCAACTCCTGACCGTTGCATTCTCACTGGCTCACTTTCCTTTTTTTAACTTAGCCAAAGAATGCGCAAAATAACCACCGCGCGCCCGAACTTTTCGCCGCTGACTCAATAGATTCGCCCGAAACTGCTTGCTCAACGCCGTTTGGGCCGGTTCGGGGGGCGCTTATTCTTTTTGACGGGCTGCTGCAGGGCCGCCACCTGCTTGGCGACGGCGGCTTCTTTGGCCTCCCGCGCCTCGCGCTGTCGCCAGTAGTTGAGCGGCAGCCAGCAGGCCATCGACACCATGAATATCCAGTAGTTGTGCCCCAAATCGTTCTGCACCACGGTCTGATAGACACCAATCACGAACGAGACCACGCCCAGCGAAAAGAGCACGGTGCGCAGCAGGGATTTGTCGAATTTCATGGGTTGGTTCTGGTCTGTTGTTCCTCTTGGCAAGGACAATCAAATGGGTAAAATGAGTCAGGCTATACCTTCAGGACTTACGCACGGCAGCTCTCTCGCAGAGGTTCGCAGAGGAAAAAACGCGGAGGTTCGCAGACTTTTGGGCTGAGCCTCCGCGAACCTCCGCGTTTTTCCTCTGCGAACCTCTGCGAGAAATACTGCCTACGAGCCGAGTGCGTAAGTCCTAACCTTGTTTGCCGGCAGGTAGCCAAACGTCAGCTGTTTGCCGTCCAAATACCCAATACCTGACACCCGGTACCAACTCACTGCCCCAGCTTCTGCGCCTGCGGCAGCGAGAACACGCCGACCGGCTGCCAGATGCTGTAGCGCGAAAAGTCCTGGTTGGCCGTCAGGCCGTGGCCGGTGAGCACTTCGGTGGGCGTTTGCACCCGTACGAACATGGCCGAGTCGGTGTAGATTTTCTGTTGGCTGCGGTTGAAAAACAGCTCTTCGGTGGCGAGCTGCTGCTGCTGCGGCACGTTGGCCACGCGCACCGTGCCGCGCAAAATGTAGACCTGCTTGGCGTTGTCGAGCTTGGCCCACTTGGCGGTGATGGTATTAACAACGACCTTGCCCGGCCGGTCATAGACGAGCAAACTCACCCCGCGCCGGTACTCTACATCGCCGTTGTCGAAGCGCTGTTCGAGCGGGGCCGCCAGGCGAAAGTGCAGCCGGGCCGAATCAGAAAGCAGCTCGATAACGTTCTCCGACTCGAACAGCGGCCCGGTATAAATGACGGGCTTAGCTGTTTCCTCCTTGCCCGTGCAGCCGGCCAGCAGCAAGCCGGTTACTGCGGCGGCTTTCGCGGTGCTTCGGAGAAGGATTGGACCCAACATGTGACGTTTTTTTTAGCCCGCAGAGGGCGCGGAGCTGATTGCTCGTCTCATTGACCTAACGTAGCGCCTCACCCCCGGCCCCCTCTCCGAAAAGGAGAGGGGGCCGGGGGTGAGGCGCTACGTTAGGTCAGTTAATAATTGAAACCTATTGCAGCCGGCGCTTGATGAACCAGCGGTTGCTGAGCGTGGCCCCGACTTGCATCCGCACGTAGCTTTCCTGCACGTTGCTCGCGCCCGAGTTGTCGGGCAGGTAGCTCGTGTTGCCGCGCAGCCCGTAGATGAACGCCAGGCTGATAGTCGTGGACTCCAGCGCCGACGAGGTGGGCAGCGGGAAGGCGAAGCCCCAGTGCACGGCCCGGTCGTAGAGGCGCTGACCGGCGGGCGCGTAGGGCAACTGAGCCAGGCTCAGGCCCACGCGGTAGGTCACGCGCTGGCGGTAGTGCTCGATGGAAGTCGGGTCGGGGGTCAGCTCGCCGCCGGCCGCCACGCGCCAGGTGTCGCTCAGGTTGGCTTCGGTGAGCTGGCTGAAGGGCTGAAACTTCGACCACTGCTGCACGGCTCCGTCGAGGCTGGCCGTCCAGTTGCGGCCGTTGTCGAAGGTCAGGCCCAGCTGGGTGCGGGCGGGCAGCGCGGTGTAGCCCGCGTCTTCGCCCAGCAAGGTCGGGGTGCCAACCACGGCCCCGTTGCCGTCGAGCCGCTGCTGGTTGCGCTGCCGCGTGGTGCGCACGCTGGTGCCGAACGTGTGGACGGCGGCCAGGTTCACGTTCAGGTCTTTGCCGAGCTTGTGCCGGTACTGCCCCGCCACCCGAAACAGGAAGTCGGAGTAGCGCAGCGTTTCCTCATCCACGACGAGCTGCTGGGTGAAAGTGGGTGTGCTCACGGCCGTGCCCGAACTCTGCTCCACGGTGCCGAACAAGTACGAGGCGCTCACGCCCAGGTTCAGGTCGCGCAGCACGTGGACGCCGTGGGCGAAATACGCCTCCGACAAGCCGCCCGCGCCCTTGAGGCGCTTGAAGGCGATGCCGCCGTTGGGGTCGTTCGGCACGAGGTCGGTCGTGGCCGAGCCGTAGTCCACGGTGCTGAACGGCTTCAGCCCGACGGCCGCGCCCCAGCGGGTGCTCAGCGGCAGGGCCAGGGCCAGGTAGCCGAGCGTGCCGGTGCCGGTGCGGTGCGACGCGTCGGCGTTGCGCACGGTTTTCACCTGCGCGTCGAAGGCCGCCTCGTAAGTCGTGCGCGGCAAATACACCAGCAGGGCCGGGTTCAGCTCATTCACATTGCCGGTGTTGGGCGCGGCCAGGCCCACGCCGCCCATGCCCAGCTGCCGCACCCCGCCCACGTTGCCCGTGTAGTCGCCCAGCCCCACGCGCGAGTAGGGCGAGTTGCCCAGGCCCTGCCCGAAAGCCGGGGCCGCGAGCAGCGTCGCGGCCCCGCCGAGCAGAATAGTCCAGGCCAGCTGGGTCCGTTTTTTAGTCTTCGACATTGTAGCGTAAAATCTTATCCAGCCCCATCAGCACCAATTCAGGCACCGCAAAGATACAGCTTGCTGCCGGGGGCAGGGTCGCCTGAAGCGCTGTCAGCAGGTACCCGGCATCGCCGCCGCTCAGCAGCAGCCCCAGGCCGGGATAGCGCGCCCG
>Ga0123338_10003136_pt1 | contig 15083 bp, 14 predicted proteins | sample grotaG_FD_89793 | JGI IMG/M metagenome (GOLD analysis project Ga0123338, IMG submission 89793) | Glacier valley bacterial and archeal communities from Borup Fiord, Nunavut, Canada, to study Microbial Dark Matter (Phase II) -... | ecosystem: Environmental > Aquatic > Freshwater > Ice > Glacier ...
CGATGAGATTGTCGTAACGGCCGCCGCTGCAGACCGGTTCACCAAAACCGGTGACAAAGCCTTCAAAGGTAATTCCGGAGTGATAATCAAGCCCCCGCGTTTCACCGAGATCAATGGAGAGGAAATCAGCAACGCCGTGAATTTCAAGAATTTCCAGTACCTGCCGCAGATTCTCAAGAGCGTCGAGCGAGCGGCGGTTGGAGACGATTTCCTGCGCCGCTTCCAGCACGTCCCGTCCTCCGAACAGACGTGGCAGCGCGCTTAATTCACGAGCAGAGTCAGGAGAGACCTGGTGCTCTTTGAGCAGGGAGGCCACTGCCGAGCTGTCTTTTCGTGACACCGCTTCACGCAACTGCCGGAGCGGTTCGCCGCTCAAACCGGATGCCTGGAAGACTCCCTGACAGAATTCAACCTGCCCGAGATCGACCGTGAAGTTCTCCAAACCCAGTACCTGCATCGCCTCAATCGCCATGACAATCATCTCGGCGTCAGCCTCAGGCGAGTCCAGACCGATCAGCTCAACACCGGTCTGGAATATTTCACGACTGCGGCCGGCCTGGATTTCGGTCTGGCGCAACACCCGCTCGCTGTAACTGATACGGTGAGGCAGTGGCAGCGTGGACATGCGGGTGGCGGCAATACGAGCTATCTGCGGGGTTATATCGGGGGGGAGTGCAAGCAGTCTCCCCGACTGCCGATCGTCAAAACGGTAGGTTTTCCCTTTGAGCCCATCGCCCATGCCTGTCGCCAGTACATCTTCATACTCAAGCCTGGGGGTGATAACACGCCGAAAACCCCATAACTCGAATACACGTAGCAGAGTGTCTTCAATGGAGCCGATTTTTGCGGCCGCTTTCGGCAGGAAATCACTGACGCCCCGGGGGAGTGCTATGTCGCTTGGTGAAAGTATCATGCTTCCTTTCCGGTTAGGCGTTATTTAAGTTCAAAATCGGTATGAGTGCGTTAACGCTGAAGCAGCTTCGGTCAGGTAAATATCTGCTACTGAGCATCGAAATTGCAGCAACAATCGAGCATTGTCTCAAAATCCGGTTGTCATGTCAAAACAAAAGGCTAGCGGGTACTCTCTGTAGCCGGAACTATTTCGTCCGGAGACGCGGCAGGAATATCAGGCGTCTTAACAACGCTTGTCGGTGCCGGTAGCTCTCCCTGCGTTGTAACAGCCGGTGCCGGGGCTTGAGCCGGTCCGGTCGTGTGCGGTTCGCCCGGTTTCGGTGACACATCCGGAGTTGACAGCGGTTTTCTATCGACTGCTCCCCCCTTTATCTGCTTGTCACCGGTAAATTTGATCAACGAGCTCATCTCATCAAACAATCTGCCATAAACTTCAGGCTCTTGCGTCTCTCGGAGTAGCCAGTCGCTCTTTTTCTGTTCAAGAATCCGGCGGATTCCGTCAAGAGATTTGAAGCGCACCTCCGTTTTTCGGGACCGGTTTGCTTCGGATTCGCTGAAATCCGGATATTGAAGGTTGACCAGAGGGTGGTAGGTCAGCAGTCGTGCGCGGAAATTCGGGTATTCCCACAGGATGGTTCCGTCGGGAGCTAGTATCTGGGCCGTCATAATCAGATAGTTGTAGTCGGTTTCAAGTGATGTCAGCAGATTACTGGAATAGATTTTACTGGTTTGGGTCAGCCCGCTCACGACGATTACCATGACGGCATCAAGTCGGTTTTTCTTTATGTAAGCGCCGATTTCATCATTTTTCCAGAAGTACTTGTTGTACTGGATACCTGCGTCATCCCGCTTTTCCCGGCGCGCCGTCAGTGAACTGAAAAGCTGTCGCGGCTCATCAGCCAGCGGAGTGACCGCATAGAAGTTGCCGGTACTCTGGAGTTTGCGCACGAGCAGCGGTTCATACTTCCGGTTAAGATCTGCGATGAGCGGCATCAGAAGCTCTTTTTGTGGGTGGATGATGTCGGAACCGGCATCTATGAAAATCGGTGCGACCCCGAGTACCTTCACTTTGTCCGCAAAATTTTCGGCCGGGATATTAAAATGATTCTGGGCGCAGCCGAGCATTGTTCCGGCGACGAGAAATAAACCAACGACGAATCTTTTCATGAAAAAACTCCGGGTACGCGTAATTTGGAAGATAATGCATACCAGAAAACAGGGTTGTTTTCTACTCAATTTGATTGCCGGGGGGAGAGATGCTACAGCGCCCTGTGTACTCAATTTTATTGACAAAATAAGATGTTATTTCGTATCGTCTCAAAACAAACCTGCTTATCGAGAGTGGTGGAGGGAAAAGGCCCTGCGAAGCCACAGCAACCGGTCATTATGACGCCAGGTGCTAAATCCTGCCGAAAGGCAAAGATGAGAGGTGTGCTGTGTAGTATTACCAGCCCCTTCTCATCTGATGCGAAGGGTTTTTTATGCCAGAAGATTACATCACGGAACAATCTAAAACCTTTGAATCCGGCATCCGTCTGGACAGCGGGCGGATACTGGCTCCGATCACGCTGGCGTATGAAACCTACGGCACCCTTAACGAGTCGAAAAGCAACGCCATTTTGGTCGAGCATGCCTGGACCGGCGATGCGCATCTTGCCGGAAAACGGAACGACTCTGAAACAAAACCGGGGTGGTGGGATGCTATCGTCGGCCCCGGACGCCTGCTCGATACCGAGCGCTATTTTGTCATCTGCTCGAATGTCATCGGCTCCTGTTTCGGCTCTACCGGTCCCACCTCAATCAATCCCAAAACGGGCAAACGTTATAACCTCTCTTTCCCGGTGATCACGATTCGCGACATGGTCCGCGCCCAAAAACTGCTGATCGATGCGCTTGGTATCGAGCGGTTGCTGACGGTGATGGGGGGGAGCATGGGTGGTATGCAGGCCCTTGAGTGGGCGACGCAGTATCCAGGCAATATCGCTTCGGCTATTGTCCTGGCCACGACACCTCGCCCTTCACCACAGGCCATATCGCTCAACGCCGTCGCCCGCTGGGCAATCTTTAATGATCCCACCTGGCGCAAGGGTGAATACAAGCACAATCCCAAGGACGGCCTGGCTCTGGCCCGCGGTATCGGCCATATTACCTTTCTTTCCGACGAATCGATGAACGCAAAATTCGGGCGCCGCTTCTCGGCCCGGGACGGCAACTTCGACTTCTTTGGTCAGTTCGAGGTCGAGCGCTACCTGAATTACAACGGATACAATTTTGTCGATCGCTTCGATGCCAACTCTTTTCTCTATCTTGCCAAGTCACTTGATCTCTACGATGTCGCCTGGGGGTATGAATCGATGGCGGAGGCTTTCAGCCAGGTTCAGGCGCCGCTTCAATTTTACGCGTTCAGCTCAGACTGGCTCTATCCCCCCTATCAGACCGAGGAGATGGTCACCTGCCTCAAAGAGATCGGGAAAAGCGTCGAATATCATCTGATTACGTCAGCATACGGCCACGACGCTTTTCTGCTGGAACATGAAACATTCGCCCCGCTGGTGAGGAATTTTCTTGAGCGGGTCTGAAAGAGTGAACAGAGGTGATAAGAAAAAGCCGTCAGCAGAATTCAAGGACAACCAGCTGTTCAGGAAGTTGCGCCATGGAGTTGGCAAGGCCATAGCCGACTTCGGCCTGATCGTGGAGGGTGATCGTATCGCGGTGGCGGTTTCCGGCGGTAAGGATTCCTACGCTATGCTTCTGATCCTGGAGGAGTTGCGCCGGAGAGCCCCGGTAAAGTTTGAGTTGATCGCGGTCAATATCGATTCCGGCTATCCCGGCTTCCGCGCCGATGTCATCGAAGATTTCTTCCGGAAGAACGGTTTTTCCTACCGGATGGTACCGTGCGAGCACTATGATATTATTAAAGAAAAACGCCGCCCCGGTTCTTCCTACTGTTCTCTCTGCTCGCGCCTGAAGCGGGGAGAACTCTATGGGGTCGCCAAAACCTTGGGGTGCAATAAACTGGCGCTCGGCCATCATCGGGATGATTTCATTGAGACCCTGCTGCTGAACCAGTTCTTTGTCGGTTCACTGAAGTCGATGTCCGCATCTATGCTGGCCGATAACGGCATTACTACCGTAATCAGGCCGCTGGTCTATCTCGCCGAAGAAGATATAATCACGTTTTCCAGTCAGGCTGGGTTGCCGGTTGTCTCCTGCTGTTGCCCGGTCTCCGGCAGTGCTGACATGCAGCGCAAGAGGATGAAAAAGCTGCTGGCAGAGCTGCAGGCCGATATTCCGCATGTCAAGAGCAGCCTGCTGAAAGCACTTTCAAATGTTCACCCCCGCCATCTGCTTGACCCTTCGTTGCGCAGGGATGCGGCGGGATCTGTAAAAACAGCCGCTCTCAGCGTCAACCCCGCTTCGCTTCCCGACCCGGATTCCGATGTCTGCCAGCAGATCAAGGGCTGAATACCAGCCGCTGACCGCCACAACTGCCACACCCACTATCATAACCGCTTCCATACACTCTCCCGCTTTCATTATGGTATGAGCAGAGTATAGCAGGGACATGTGACAGAATATGTCATTTGAAACCAGAGAGGATTATGCCGGAATAGTTTGTTACTGACCTCCCCCTCTGTATGGAGCTGCCGTGAAGAATGAACATCCTGAAAAGGTGATGAAATGGCTGCGGTCAAGGCCGTCACTGGACGACCTCGGCGCGGAATTCCCTGAGTTGCGGGAAACTGTCCGGCATGAACTTGCTGAAATTGTTGCCTGTGGTGCCGCCGGGCTCCCGGTATACCTCAAGCGAATGTCCCAGGCAGAGCGGCTTCTGGAGAAAAAATATCACGGGAGTCGGGGAGATAGTAAGATCGCATCATCTTTGGTACTGCAGCGTGTGCGTACCCGCATGGCTCATCTGGCAATCAATCAGCATCTGGTCTCGGAAGCTACCGGCATTGAAACGGGGAAAGTCCGCTTTAATCTGCTGAACGGCCATCTGGCTCAAAAACTGCTTTTTGCTGACGATCTTGAGCGCAAACCGGTTTCCCTGTTCTGGTTTCGCCTGGTCTGGCCGCTGCTGTGGCAGAGACGGCTGCTCATGCCGCTCGTTCAGCCGGAGGGAATTTATTGTTTTTATTCGCGTCGGCTGGTTGATACGCTTGCTGCGCTGATCGCCTCTCGAACCTGCCTGGAGATTGCCGCAGGAGACGGAACCTTGACGCGATTTCTGGCTGGCAGGGGCGTCAAGATCACGGCAACCGATGATCAGAGCTGGAATCATGAGGTGAACTACCCCGACTTCGTGGTCAAGCGGGATGCTCATGCGGCGCTACGCGAGTATGCACCCGAAGTGGCGCTCTGTTCCTGGCCGCCAGCCGGCAACACATTTGAACAGCAGGTGTTCAGAACGAGGAGTGTACAGCTGTACATTGTTATCAGCAGCCGCCACCGGTTTGCCGCCGGGAACTGGGACGCCTACCGCCAGCAGTCAGCGTTTGACTTTGAAGAGAATAAAGAGCTGAGTCGACTCGTGCTTCCTCCGGAGCTGGATGCGGCCGTGTACATTTTTAGAAGAAAGCCGGTAGCGCTTACGGAGACGAGTGGACAGTAAGGACAATGCCCATTTAAAATCAGGAATGAACAAGGGGGCTGCGTCTTTGATAAGGAATCAGAACAAGTGGTGCGGTGGGGTGTGTATGCGGAGGTGCCGACTCAGGGCTCGCCGCGTTCGGCTTCTCCTGACAGCATGACGAGATCGACCCGCCGGTTCTTGGCGCGCCCCTCGGGTGTGGCGTTGTCGGCGATCGGCCGGAACTCGGCATAACCGGTTGCCGATATCTTATTGGGATCGATATCAAAGTTCTTCAACAGATATTTCAGGCCATTTGTAGCGCGTGCCGTTGACAATTCCCAATTGGACGGAAATTGAGCCGTTCTGATCGGGACGTTATCGGTATGACCTTCGAGCCGCATCGGGTTATTGTACTGGGTCATCACTTCAGCGATGGTGTTGATCAGTTCATATGCCTCTGGCTTGATGTTTGCCTGGCCGGAGTTGAAAAATCCGGCTTCCTTGAGACTGACGATCAGCCCGCGCCGTGTTATTTCCAGGGTTACCTTGCTTTGTGCCCCCTGTTTAACCAGATACGCCTCTACCGCTGATTTGATCTGGCGAAAATCCTTCTCTTCCGCCCGTGTCTTTGCCTGTCCGCTCCTCGTCCGTCCCATCGGCGATATTTTTATCTCCGGCTTGAGCGATGGAATTACCGTGATTGCCTGCGAGGGGATGACGTTGACTTTCGGGGCTGATGCACCGGCGGTCGCCATGCCGAAGGATTGCTGAATGGCCTGCATGACCTCTTCAACTTTCTTCTTGTCGCTCTGCCCCATCGCATATAGAACTACGAAGACAGCAAACAGCAGCGTTATAAAGTCTGCGTAGGAAACGAGCCAGCGCTCGTGGTTGACATGCTTTTCCGGTTCTTTTTTGAGTGCCATGGCTCGTTAGTGGCCGCCTACGAAGGCCATCAGTTTCTGCTCGATGAAATGCGGGTTCTCGCCGTTCTGAATGGCAATCAGTCCCTCCAGAATCATTACTCGCCTAAGCACTTCTTCTTTCATCCGTATTTTGAGCTTGGTCCCGATCGGCAGGCAGATAATGTTAGCGACCATCAGGCCATAGATTGTTGCAACGAACGCAACAGCGATCCCCCCACCGAGCTTGGAAGTATCGGAAAGGTTGGCCATAACGTGGATAAGGCCGAGAACGGCCCCGATAATACCGATCGTGGGAGAGTATCCACCGGCCGCTTCATAAAATTCTACCGAATGCTTGGAATGGTCTTCGTAGGCCATAATATCGGCCTCAAGCGTTTCGCGCAGTTTCTGTGGGTCAATGCCGTCAACCACCAGCGATATCCCTTTTTTGATGAAGGGGTCCCGTACCGACTGAGCTTCCTGTTCAAGCGAAATCAAGCCGTTACGCCGGGCTTTGGTGGCATAGTTGATAATGTCTTTTACAACCTGCTCGTGATCAACTTTTGCCGGGAGAAAAGCAATCTTGATGCTTTTTAGTGCGTTAATGATTGCCGGAAGCGGGAAGGAGACAAATGTGGCGCCAAAGGTGCCCCCCAAAACAATCATCGCCGCTGTAGGCTGTATCAGCGCCGATATATGGACGCCTTCGATCGCAGCGCCGCCAAAAATGGCGCCAAAGCCCATCACCAAACCTATAATTGTAGCTAAATCCATACGCTAGTAATCCCGACTGTGGAATAGAGTGTGGTTCCGTTCGCCCGGAGAAGCGGCAGGGGCCTTTTCCGGCAGATCCTTTGACCGATCAAGCCGGTGATCCTGGGAACGTCCGAGATAGCGTCTGGCAGCTGGAACTGAGGCCCGGCGCGAAATCCTGGCACGAAAGGCGACAATCCGGCTTATGATACTGCTGGCCCGGTCGACGACAATATAGCGATTACCGTTAAAAAGAGTAATAACGGTGTCCGGAGTTTCCTCGATACAGATAATGTGATCCGGATTCAGATACATCCGCTGTTTATCCAGACGTGTCACTACAATCATGAAAACCCCGATAGATTGATGAGCATTTTTCTATAAATATCAAAAGCGGTATAAGGTCAAGAACTTTTTACTCTTTTGGTGCCGCTGATGCGGGAATCGGTCAGATCATGGCATCGATCGCATCAAAGTCAATATGGCGCTCCGCAATTGAATTTATCAGCTCAATCTTTTCATTATCCTCGGGGCCAATTTTTGAAACATGTTCACGCAGCTGATAAAAAATCTCTGATGACGTCTCTTCTATCCTGATATAGGGGATGTTGCTGTCATCGATAATGCGCTGGGTAATATCGGAAACCGGCACATGTCCGCCGATAACCAGGCCGGCTAACTTTTTCTTGTATTCCGGGATATGGTGCAGTGACGAGGCGGTAACCAGTAACTCGTCACGCGAACTGGTTACAATCAGCAGCGTCGAGTCATCGAGATTGTCGATAACGCGCTGCGATGATGCGGCTCCAAGTTGAATCGTGTGGCAGAGGCGCCTTCGATCGGCAGGATCGCCTTTGAGGGGGAGTCTGAGCAGGTCGGCAATATGGAGAAGCGTCGGATCCGCCAGTGTCGGCAGATAGTCGAAGGCACTTGTGACCATAATGCCACTTCCTGCGAAAGCTTTCACAAGATAGCCGAAGGTATTAACCCTCTTCTCTGGGACAAGCTTGTTGGCCATGATGATGCGGACATCCGCATTCTCCCGCTGATAAAGCGCCCGATTGAGCTCAACGGCGTCAATGACATTCCCGATCCCCCCCCCGGTCACCAGCAGAACCGGTGCGTTCAGTTCAGCAGCTATCTGGGCATTATTCATGCCGACCACAGAACCGACGCCGCCATGACCGGCGCCCTCGATAATCAGGAAATCATACTTGCTTTCCAGTTCATCGCAGGCAGAGCGGATCGCCCTGCGCGGCGCCGCCGAGTCTATCCCGCCGTCAAGAAACCGGCGTGTTGTTCCCGGGGTCAGCGTCACCGGAGACATGAGCGCAACATCCTCCTCAACGCCGAAAACGGTGGAGAACATGGCGGCATCCTTGTCAACGATCGTGCCGTTAAAGTCAATCCATTTGGGACCGATCGGCTTCATGAATCCGACCCGCCCATACTTTTTTTTTGCCAGATGCATCAGCGAGAGGCTGATGGTCGTCTTTCCGCAATGCTGCCCCGTAGCCCCTATAAATATCTTTCTACACATGGCGTGGTATCTCCTGAAACTCAATCCTGTTAAACAGGATACCTGCATCAAAGTGGCGTTGCTATCTTCTCGAAAAAGTCGTCAAAGGCATTTTCGCCGGAATGAAAACGTAAAAAACGAACACCCATGCCACTTTTTTTAACCAGATGGAAGAGGTTTTGCGGCACTTTTTTTGCCCACATGACGCGCGCTTCCAGCTCGACTCTGCTTCCTTCAGGGAGCACAAACTCTATTATAATCCTGGAGTTGGGGGGGATGACATTGGGCGTCTTGATAAACATGCCGATCATGGAAATGTCTTCCGTAAAGGCGACCCTGACAGCCTCGTTGAATCCAAAACGTATCGAAATGCGTTTCTTGATGCGCCTGACGTCCCGCTTTTCCGCCACTCTTTCCGCCCTTGATGCCTGATTTGGAATAACAAGCTGCGCGCACGCCGGACAGCATGCCAGAAATATTCCACAATTTCAATAAATAGCGGGTAATGCGTGGTAGAAATGTCATGATATCTGGTGGCTGCACGCGTCTAAAATTCAATTGACAGAGCAGCGGCAATCATCTACTTTGACACAAAGCTGGGGGAGTTTCGACTGAGAGCGGTTATATACCGCAACCCTTTGTACCTGATCCGGGTAATGCCGGCGTAGGGAAGCGCGACCGATTGATGTATTAACAAGCCGCTGCTGCGGTTTTTTTTGTTTGTGGAGGTTGATATGCAGATTGTGCTGAACGGCGATTCTGTAGAGACGGCCGATGGTAGCACGGTCGAGACGCTGCTGCTACAGCTCCGAATCAGCCGGGAGCGGGTGGCGGTTGAGCTGAATGCCGAAATCGTCCCGAAGGGCGAATATGAAAAGCAACTCCTTTCGGATGGAGATAAAATTGAGATAGTCCATTTTGTTGGTGGAGGATAACCGGTATGACACAGAGTGCGGACAAGTTGATCATTGGTGCGCGGGAGTTCACCTCACGTCTGATGGTGGGCACCGGTAAGTATGCCAGCTTCGAACAGACCGCCCTGGCGTTGGAGGCATCGGGGGCCGAGATTATTACGGTTGCAGTGCGGCGGGTAAATCTCGACCGCAGTAAAGAGTCGCTGCTCGATTACATCGACCTGAAGAAATATACCCTCCTTCCGAACACCGCCGGCTGCTACACGGCAGATGATGCGGTGCGGACCTGCCGCCTGGCCCGCGAGGCGGGCATGTCGGATTTTGTCAAACTCGAGGTCCTGGGAGATGAAAAAACCCTATTTCCGGATAACGAAGAGCTGCTTAAAGCCGCTAAGATTCTGGTGGCTGAAGGCTTTACCGTACTCCCCTACTGCAGTGACGATGTGATCGTCTGCAAAAAGCTGGAAGACCTTGGCTGCGCCGCAGTCATGCCGCTGGGAGCTCCGATCGGCAGTGGACTCGGCATCCGCAACCCCTACAATATCCGTATCATTCTTGAGAATGTGAGCGTTCCGGTCATCGTGGATGCCGGAGTCGGCTGCGCCTCTGATGCCGCCATTGCAATGGAGTTGGGGTGTGCCGGGGTTCTCATGAACACCGCCATCGCCGGCGCGCAAGATCCGATCGCCATGGCGGAAGCAATGAAGCTGGCGGTGATCGCCGGCAGATTGTCATTCAAAGCCGGCCGGATTCCCCGCAAGCTCTACGCCAACGCCTCCAGTCCGCTGGACGGCCTGATAGGCTAAGTACCGCACCCTGATGCAGATAACAGCATTCAGCCTGTATCTGATCACCGATCGGCACCACTGCGGCGTCAGAACAGTGACAGAAGTCGTACGCGAGGCGCTTGAGGGGGGAGTCAGAGCCGTTCAGCTGCGCGAGAAAGATCTCTCAACAGCTGAATTGTACCGCTTAGCCCGCGAACTGAGGCGACTCACCTACGATTTTGACGCCCTTCTTCTCATCAACGATCGTACCGATATCGCGCTGGCGGTCGAGGCCGATGGCGTTCACCTCGGGGTCAACAGCCTGCCTCTGACCGCTGCCCGCCGACTGCTGGGGGGGGGTAAAATCATCGGCTACTCTGCTCATGCCATTGATGAGGCTCTGTGTGCCCAGGGCGATGGTGCTGATTTCGTCACGTTCAGCCCGGTGTATCCCACCCCCTCCAAGGCGTCCTACGGCGAACCGTGTGGTGTCAAATTACTAGCAGAGGCCGTCTCCGCTCTGGAAATACCGGTTATTGCCCTGGGGGGAATCTCTCAGGCGAATATTACCGAAGCGCTGTCCGCCAACATTGATGGCATCGCTGTTATATCGGCCATACTGGCCGCAGTCGACCCGCGCGCCGCCGCCGTATCCCTGCTGAAAAAGATCGAAGAGTATGCCCAACGCCCCTGACGAACGACTCCACCCACAACTTCACATAAACTCCTACGGTCATTATCTGCGTCGCCGCTTCGGCTTGCGGGTCAGCAAGGTAAACGTGGATGCCGGCTTCACCTGCCCCAATCGTGACGGCAGCAAGGGGACCGGCGGCTGCATTTATTGCAATAACGTATCATTTTCACCCAAGGGGACCCAACCCGCAGTGCCGCTGGAGGAGCAGATGGCTGCGGGCATGGCCTATCACCGCACCCGCCTCGGCTCCCAAAAATTCATCATCTATTTTCAGAAATACACCAACACCTACGGTTCGGCCGAACTGCTGTCAGAGCTGTATAGCCGGGCACTCCACCATCCGGATGTGATCGGCATCTCGGTCGGAACACGCCCCGACTCGCTGAGCGATGAAGCTCTCGAGCTGTTGACGGACATCGCGCGGACTAAATATGTCTGCCTGGAGCTCGGATTGCAGTCGATGGATGACGCTATTTTGAATCGCATCAACCGTGGGCATACCCTGGATGATTTTATACGGGCGGTCAACCGTTCCGCGGGCCGGAACTTTGACATCTGTGCCCATCTTATTCATGGCTTTCCGGGGGAGAGCGGAGCAGCGTTTTTGAAAACCGCCGACCTGATGGCCGCTCTGCCGATCGACTCCCTCAAGCTGCATCAACTGCATGCGGTGGAAGGGACCGAGCTGGCGGAGTTGTACCGGCGTGGCGAGTTTACGCCACTGACTCTTGAAGCGTACATCACAACGGCGGCCGACTTTCTGGAACTGCTGCCGCCGCGGATAGCCATCCAGCGTCTGTACGGTTCCGCTCCTCTGGCGATATGCGTCGCCCCGCAGTGGGGGTTGAAGAACAATCAGATGTGGTACGCGATTGTCAATGAATTGACTAGGCGCGGCAGTTGGCAGGGGTGCCGATCGGTGGGGAATTGAAAAATACTCTCATTTATTATTTTAAACTGTATGAATGGCCGTAATAAAAGCCGCTTGGATTTACTCGCTGATGAAGCGGCACCAGAGTCGTTGTAACGTGCCAATATGAAAGCTAAAAGTGGCTTTGTTGGTCAGAAAACACTTTTTCGGAGTAACCGGGAATGTTATAGTGGTCCCCGCACATTTTCTCAGGTAGTACCTATTCAAAGGAGTACGTCAATGTCCGAACTTCGCGTCCGTTTTGCCCCCAGCCCAACGGGGTATCTTCACGTTGGTGGTGCCCGCACCGCGCTTTTCAACTGGCTGCTGGCCAAGAACAAGGGCGGCACGTTTATCCTGCGCATCGAGGACACCGATGTGGAGCGTTCCACCAGGGAGTCTCTGGAGGCGATTCTGGAAGGAATGAAGTGGCTCGGGATGGAGTGGGACGAGGGGCCGTTCTATCAATCTGATTCGTTTCCGCTCTACAAGGAGTACGTCCAGAAACTGCTCGATGCCGGCAAGGCCTACAAATGTTACTGCACGTCAGAAGAGTTGGACGCCAAACGTAATCTGGCGATGCAGGAAGGGCGCAAGCCCAAATATGATGGCACCTGCCGCGAGCTTAGCGATCAGCCGGAAGGGCGGCCGTATGTCGTCCGCTTCCGGGCACCGCAGGGGGGGGGGACCTCTTTTGATGATCTGATCAAGGGGACCATAACATTCCCGAATGAAGAGCTGGATGATCTGATCATCCAGCGCACCGACGGAACGCCGACCTACAATTTCTGCGTGGTGATTGACGATGCCAGCATGCGTATCACGACCGTCATCCGGGGGGATGACCATGTCAACAACACACCGCGCCAGATCCAGCTCTACGAAGCGCTCGGTTTTCCGGTGCCGCAATTCGCCCATGTCCCGATGATCCTCGGAGCCGACAAAGCGCGTCTCTCCAAACGGCATGGCGCCACCAGCGTGATCGCCTACCGTGACATGGGCTTTCTGCCGGAGGCGCTGCTCAATTATCTGGTGCGGTTGGGGTGGAGCCATGGTGACGATGAGATTTTCAGCCGTGACGAAATGATTCAGAAATTCGACATACATAATGTGGGGCGTTCCGCCTCGGTATTCAACACCGAAAAACTGCTCTGGCTGAATGCCCATTACATCAAGAACGGTGACCCGGAACGGCTGGCTGACCTGCTGCTGCCGCATCTCTCTTCACGTGGGGTGACGACGCTCGGTGGGCCGGATCTTCTGGCGGTCGTACGTACGCTGCAGGAGCGGGCCCAGACCCTGGAAGAGATGGCCGAGCGTGCCGTATTCTACTACAACGCACCGACCAGCTACGACGAAGTGGCGCTGGCCAAGTTTGACAAGGAACAACTGGTGACGGTTTTTACCGCGGTCACGGAGAAGCTTTCATCGTCGCCAGCGGCTGATGCCGCCGGAATTGACGGGCTCTTCAAAGAGCTCTGCAGCGAGAATGGGTGGAAGATGGGGCAGGTCGGACAGCCGGTCCGGATCGCTCTCTCGGGTGGTACGCAGGCACCCGGTATCGGTGAAATAGTGGCGACGCTGGGGGTGGAGGAAACGGTCAGGCGGATTCAGAGGGTGCGGGAGTTTGTGGCTGGAAAATAGTTTGCTGACGGCTTGCCTCCGTTTACATATAAATATTTATGACGACATTCAATCTGACAACCTCATACACCCCGCGCGGCGATCAGCCGCAGGCCATCAAAGAGCTGACCGAGGGGGTCGAGCGGGGTGACCGCCACCAGACGCTGCTGGGGGTTACCGGCTCCGGCAAAACATTCACGGTTGCCAACGTCATCGCCCGCACCGGCCGACCGGCGTTGGTGCTGGCCCCCAACAAAACGCTGGCGGCCCAGCTCTACGGCGAGTTCAAGGAGCTTTTCCCTGATAATGCCGTCGAGTATTTTGTCTCCTACTACGATTACTACCAGCCGGAAGCGTACATCCCGACCAGTGACACCTTCATCGAAAAAGATTCCGCCATCAACGACGAGATCGACAAGATGCGCCATTCGGCGACGCGCAGCCTCCTGACGAGGCGCGATGTCATTATCGTCGCATCGGTCTCCTGCATTTACGGCATCGGGTCACCGGCGGCGTATCAGGCGATGCATATCTTCTTTCATCAGGGGGAGGATTATGGCCGTGACGTACTGCTCAAGAAACTGATCGAGATTCAGTACGAACGTAATGACATGGATTTCCATCGTGGCACGTTCCGGGTGCGGGGGGATGTGATCGAGATTTTTCCCGCCTACGACAGTGAACGGGCGCTCCGGGTCGAATTCTTCGGCGACGAGGTGGAGGCGATCAGCGAAATCGATCCGCTGCGCGGCGTCGTGCTGCAAAAGCTCTCCAAGTGCTCCGTCTATCCCGCATCGCATTATGTCTCCACCCGTGAAACGCTGGAGCGGGCGGTGGAGCAGATCCGGATCGATCTGGCGGAGCGGATCAGCTATTTCCGCAGTCAGAACATGCTGCTGGAGGAACAGCGCCTCGAGCAGCGCACTCTCTATGATCTCGAAATGATGGAGGAGATGGGGTTCTGTCACGGTATCGAAAATTATTCGCGCTACTTCGACGGCCGCCAGCCTGGTGAGGCCCCTTATACGCTGATCGATTACTTCCCGGACGATTTCGTGCTGTTTGTGGACGAGTCACATATAACCATCCCCCAGACCGGCGCCATGTACCGGGGGGACCGTTCGCGCAAGGATACGCTGGTCAACTACGGTTTTCGTCTGCCGGCGGCGCTCGATAACCGGCCGCTCAATTTTCAGGAGTTTCAGGCCCGCATCCGGCAGGCGGTCTATGTCTCGGCGACTCCGGCCGATTATGAGCTTGAGGCGAGTGGCGGCGTATTTGTCGAGCAGGTCATACGCCCGACCGGGCTGGTTGATCCGGTCATCGAGGTGCGGCCGGTGACGGCAAGGGGGGAGGGGTTCGGCCAGGTCGACGATCTTCTTCATGAAGTGCGCGAGGTTGTGGCCCGTGGCGAGCGGGTGTTGGTGACGACGCTGACCAAGCGCATGTCCGAAGAGCTGACCAACTATTACCGTGAGCTGGGGGTGCGGATAAAATATCTCCATTCGGA
>Ga0123338_10003138_pt1 | contig 15071 bp, 14 predicted proteins | sample grotaG_FD_89793 | JGI IMG/M metagenome (GOLD analysis project Ga0123338, IMG submission 89793) | Glacier valley bacterial and archeal communities from Borup Fiord, Nunavut, Canada, to study Microbial Dark Matter (Phase II) -... | ecosystem: Environmental > Aquatic > Freshwater > Ice > Glacier ...
CGGCCCTGTTGCTGCGGCCCTGAACCCTGCTCCGGGTAGGCAGACGTGAAAAGGGCCGGGTTGCCCCGGCCCCCTCCTGGTCCGTCCAGGCCGGCCGTTAGGCGGCCTGGGCCGTGTCCACTGCTTGGGCATCGTTGGCGATGGCCGGCGCGGGCTGACCAGCGCCGATCGTAACGCGGCGGGGCTTCAGCGCCTCCGGCACGACGCGATGCAGGCCGACATGCAGCAAGCCGTTCTGCAACTCGGCACCGACGACCTGAATGTGGTCGGCAAGTACGAAACGGCGCTCGAACGCGCGGCCGGCGATACCACGGTACAGGACCTCGCCCTTGTTCTGCTCGGCCTTCACGCGGCCGGCAATCACGAGGGTATTCTCCTTGACGACCATCTCGATGTCGTCCTGGCCGAAGCCGGCCACGGCCATGACTAGGCTGTAGCTGTCGTCGCCAGTGCGTTCAATGTTGTAGGGAGGATATGCAGGAGCCGCCGCAGTTTCCTGCGCGGTGTCCATCAAGCGGGCCATGCGGTCAAAGCCGATGGCGGTACGGAATAGCGGTGCAAAGTCGTAGGTCACAGTAAACCTCCAATAAAGCAAGGTCAGTTGGACAGGCCGCCCAAACGGGCCGGCCCGGTTCAGTCCCCGAAGCCTCGCATGAGCGCCTCGGACAGACCTGAAATGGAAAGCGCCGCCCCCTGGTTCAAGACGGGGCGGCGCTGGATGCTTGAAGATTTTGTGAACGGGCGGGCGGCTTACTTCTTCATCCCCAGCCCGGCGAACTTCTTGTTGAACTTCGCCACCTGGCCGCCGGTGTCCATCATGCGCTGAACGCCGGTCCAGGCCGGGTGGGACTTGGGGTCAATGTCCAGGCGCATGGTGTCCCCGGCCTTGCCGGCGCAGGTTTTGGTCTTGAAGGTGGTGCCGTCGGTCATGATGACGGTGATCTCGTGATACTCGGGATGGATGCCGGGCTTCATGGGGGTGTCCTTGCAGGTGCCGCCGATGCCGACCGGCCGCGGAAAGCGGGTCCTATACAAGCGCAGGTGCCTGTGCGGCAAGGCCAGCACTGCCGCGCTACATCGTCAGCCCAGCGCCGGCAACGGTGATCTAGAACGGGACATACGGGACGGAACCAAATGGCGCGGCGGCAGCAGCGCCGCCGCCTATCAAGCTGCCGCCCGCCAAGCTGCCGCCCACCAAGTTGCGGAGTGCCAAGTTGCGGACTGGCAAGCAATGTTCTGGATAGGTGGCGTCACGCCCGGCTGCGGCGATATTGCGGCGGCAGGTCCAGCGTCACGCCCAGCGCCTCCGCCGCGCGCAAGGTCCAGCCGGGATCGGCCAGCACGGCGCGGCCGATGAACACCAGGTCCGCCCGCTCGTTGGCCACGATCTCCGCCGCCAGTTCCGCCGTGCGGATCATACCGACTGCGCCGGTGGCGATGCCGGCCTCGCGCCGCATCCGCTCGGCATAGGGCACTTGGTAGCCGGGATGGACGGACGGGATGCGCGCCGCGGGCGACACGCCGCCGGCCGAGCAGTCCATCAGGTCCACGTCGCCGCGCGCCTTCAGCCAGCGGCCGACCTGCACGGCGTCGTCCGGGGTCAGGCCGCCGGGCATCCAATCGGTGCAGGACAGGCGCACGAACAAAGGCAGGTCGTCCGGCCACTCCGCCCGCACGGCGTCCACGACTTCCATCAGCATACGTGCCCGGCCCGAAAGGGTGCCGCCGTAGCCGTCGTTCCGGGTGTTGGACACCGGCGACAGCACGGAATGCAGCAGGTAGCCGTGCGCGGCGTGCAGCTCGACGACCTTGAACCCGGCGTCCCGCGCCATGCGGGCGGACGCCGCGAACTCCGCGACCACGCCCTGCATCTCGGCGGCGGACATCGCATGGGGCGGGGGCGAGTTGTCGTGGAACGGGATGGCGCTGGCCGCCTGGGCGTCCCAGCCGCCGTCCGCGGGCAGCAGCGCCTTGCCACCCTCCCAGGGCCGCTGGCTGCTGCCCTTGCGCCCGGCATGGCTGATCTGGATGCCCGGCACGGCGCCGCCATACTCGATCAGGTCCACCAGCCGGCGCAGGAAGGGCAGGTGTTCCGGCCGGTAAGCGCCCAGGCAGCCCGGCGAGATGCGCCCGGCGGCGGAGGTGTGGGTCGCTTCCGTGAAGACGATGCCGGGGCCGGCCATCGCCTTGGCGCCCAGGTTCTGCACGTGCCAGTCCCAGCCCAACCCGTCCTCCGCGCTGTACTGGCACATCGGCGAGACCGCGATGCGGTTGCGCGCCGTGACGGAGCGGAAGGTGATCGGCTGGAACAGCAGCGGTGCGGCCATGGTGCGCCTTTCGGGACGGGACACGCCCGCGATAGGCGGCCTGCTGGCGCCGGGCAACCCGTTGCCCCCGCTTGTCGCCCGGGGCCTGTTGCCCGGCAGTGGGGCCGCCGCTAGCGTCCGCGCCGCGGAGCGGCAGGGGCCGGCGCGCGCCGGAGCCTGCCGTTGAACATCCTGTCCATCCAGTCCTGGGTTGCCTACGGCCACGTCGGCAACGCGTCCGCCATGTTTCCCTTGCAGCGGCTGGGGGCCGAGGTCTGGGCGGTCAACACCGTGCAGTTCAGCAACCACACGGGATACGGCTCCTGGACCGGCCAGGTGTTCAGCGGCCAGGCCGTGCGCGACGTGGTGGACGGCATTGCGGCCCGGGGCGTGCTGCCGGGCTGCGACGCCGTACTGTCGGGCTATCTGGGCGATGCCGGCGTGGGTGAGGCCGTGCTGGACGCCGCCGCCCGGGTGCGCGCCGCCAACCCGGCCATGCTGTATTGCTGCGACCCGGTGATCGGCGACACCGGCCGCGGCGTGTTCGTCCGGCCGGGCATCCCGGAACTGATCCGCGACCACGCCGTGCCCGCGGCCGACATCCTGACGCCCAACGGGTTCGAGTTGGAGCACCTGACCGGCCGGGCCGTCCGGACCCGGGCCGATGCCGCCGCCGCCGTGGCCGGCTTGCAGGCAAAGATGCGGCCGGGTGGGCCGGCGACCGTGCTGGTGACCAGCTTCCGCACGGACGATACGCCGGATGACGCGACGGACATGCTGGCCGCCGACCGAACCGGCGCCTGGCTGCTGCGCACGCCGCTGCTGGAGCTGGACGTGAACGGCGCTGGGGACGCCATCGCCGCGCTGTTCCTATTCCACCGGTTGCGGACTGGCGCTGCCGCCGCGGCGCTGGAGGCCGCGGGCAGCGCGATCCACGGCGTGCTGCGGCGGACGCTGGACGCCGGGTCGCGGGAGATCCTGACCGTCGCCGCACAGGACGAATTCGTGACGCCCAGCAGGTGGTTCATCGCAGAAAGTTTCTGAACCGTCGCCGCCGCAAGCCGTTTCCTGCCCTGTTGTTGCCGTCTTATACGCCCATGCTCTGCGGGAAGCGGCGACATAGGCCGCATCTGGTTGGCTTGTTGCCCCCTCCACGCGAATGCTGCGGATGGTTCCATGCGCTTCTTCAAGGTCTATCGCCGCGCGGTGTCGGTCCTGGGTGGGGACCGCGGGCTTGTCGTCATGCTCGGCTGCGCGAACGTGCTCGTTGCCGCGTTGCAGTTCCTGGACCCGCTGCTGTTCGGGCGCGTCATCGGCTTGCTGACGCGGTCCGACGGGATGGCGCCCGGCGCGCTGTGGACGGAAGCGGCGCAATTGCTGGGTTTGTGGTTTGCGGTCGGTGCCGGGGCGATCCTGGCCAACATCGCGACCTCGCTGCATTCCGAGCGGATGGCGCACCGCAACCGCCTGTCCATCATGAACCGGTACTTCGGGCACGTGCTGTCCCTGCCGCTGTCCTTCCATGGCGATGTGCATTCGGGCCGCTTGATGAAGGTGATGCTGGGCGGGTCGGACAGCCTGTTCGGCCTTTGGCTGACCTTCTTTAAGGACCAATTGTCCACCATCGTGGCCGTGGTGGTCCTGCTGCCGCTGACGTTCCTGCTGAATTGGCGGCTGGCCATGACCCTGGTGGTCCTGGTGGTAGTGCTGGTGACGTTGACGGTGCTGGTGGTCCGCAAGACGGAGGCCGGGCAGCGCCGGGTGGAGCACTTTCATTCGCACCTTGCAGGCACGGCGCAGGATGCGCTGGCCAACGTGATGGTGGTGCAGAGCTTCACGCGGCTGCAGGCGGAAAGCCGGCTGTTCGGGCAGATCGTGGACGACGTGATCCGCTACCAGTTCCCGGTGCTGACGTGGTGGGCGGTGGTCAACGTGCTGACGCGCGCCAGCAGCACGCTGGCGGTCATCAGCATCGTCGTCATCGGCACCCTGCTGCACATCCAGGGCAAGGCGACGGTGGGGGAGATCGTATCCTTCATGGGTTTTGCCACGTTGCTGATCGGACGCATGGAGTCCGCGGTGCAGTTTGCCTCCCGCCTGTTCTTCCAATTGCCGGTGCTGGAGGACTTCTTCGGCGTGCTGGACGCCAAGTCGTCCGTGCCGGAGCGGGCTGATGCGGTGGAGCTGAAGGCGACGCAGGGCGAGGTGGTGTTCGAGGGCGTGTGCTTCGCCTACCCCGGCGGCCCGCGCATTCTGGACAAGGTGGCGTTCACCGCACGGCCGGGCACGTCCGTGGCGCTGGTCGGGCAGACCGGCGCAGGCAAGAGCACGGCGATGAACCTGCTGCAACGGCTGTGGGACCCGGTGGAGGGCACTGTCCGCATTGATGGCCAGGACCTGCGCGGCGTGTCGTTGGAAAGCTTGCGCCGGTCCATTGGCGTCGTGTTCCAGGAGAGCCTTCTGTTCAACCGCTCGATCCGGGAGAACCTGCGGATCGGGCGGTTCGACGCGACCGATGAGGAACTGGAGCGGGCGTGCCGGCTGGCGGACGCGCACGAGTTCATCGTGCGGCAGCCGCAGGGCTACGACACCGTGGTGGGCGAACGTGGCGCCACGCTGTCCGGTGGGCAGCGGCAGCGCCTGGCCATCGCACGTGCCTTGTTGAAGGACCCGCCGATCCTGATCCTGGACGAGGCGACCAGTGCCCTGGATGCCGCGACGGAGGCCCGGGTGTCCCGTGCGATGCAGACGCTGATGAAGGGCCGCACGACGTTCATCATTGCCCACCGCCTGAGCACCGTGCGCGACGCCGATGAGATCCTGGTGTTTGAGAACGGCAAGGTGGTGGAGCGCGGCGACTTCAATGCGCTGATTGCCCAGCGCGGTCGGTTTGCCGACTTGGTGGCGACGCAGCTTGCCCCGGCGGCACAGCCGGCGCACGCGGCGGAGTAGGGCGCGGCGCATAGGATTGCTGCACCTGCTCACCAGGTGTTTGCAATCCAGGCCTGGCCTGGCGCAAGGTTAGGGCTTCCTTGGTCGCCGGGGGTTAACATGCACCTTTCCGCCATCCTGAAGCAGAAGGGCGCCGACGTCGCCCACGTCGCGCCGACCACCACGGTGGCCGAGGTCGTCCAGGTGCTGGCGTCGCGGCGCATCGGCGCGGTACTTGTGATGGACAGCGCCCGGCAGGTCCTTGGCATCGTTAGTGAACGTGATGTGGTGCGGACCCTGGCCGAGCAGGGCGGGCGCACGCTGGCGATGACGGCGGGCCAGTTGATGACCACGGGCTTGCATACGGCGGGCCCGCAAACGTCGGTGATGGAGGCGACCGGGATGATGACGGTTGGGCGCTTCCGCCATCTGCCGGTGCTGGAGGACGGGCAGTTGCTGGGGATCGTCAGCATCGGCGATGTGGTGAAGGCGCGGATCAGCGAGCAGGATCAGGAAGTGGATAGCTTGAAGGCTTATGTAGCTGGGGGGTAGGCAAGGGCTGCCCCCTCTCTCTCTGGGAGAGGGTTGGGGTGAGGGGGTCTTTGCGGCGGCGCGGGGCGCTCGTTCGCTACTGGTCCGTCGGCTGCAATAGATATGTGTCGCGCTTACCCTCCCCCTCACCCCGACCGTGAACCGTTTCACGGTCTGATCCCGGAGGGAGGGGAGGGAAAGGAGACTTCATGTTGCCAGCTTGGCGCGTATGGCGTCTAGGGCGGCGGTGGCTTGGGTGGCGTCGGGGCCGCCGGCTTGCGCCAGTTCCGGACGGCCGCCGCCGCCTGCACCGCCAGTTGCGGTGCTGGCGGCGCGCACCAGGTCCACCGCGTTCACCCGGCCCACTTGGTCGCCGAACACGCCGACGACGATGCTTAGCTTGCCGTCCAGCGTGCTGACCACGGCGGCCACGCCGTTGCCGATCTGCTGGCCGATGGCCTCCGCCATGCCTTTCAGGTCGCGGGGCGGCACGTCGCCCAGGTTGCGGGCGGCGAGAGTGACGCCGGCGACCGTCTCGACCTCGGCAGTCGCGGCGCCGGTGGCCAGCTTGCGTTGCAAGTCGGACACTTGGCGTTCCAGGCGGCGGCGGTCCTCGACCAGTTGGCCTACGCGCTCCGCGACCTCGGCCGGGCTGGCTTTCAGGATGCCGGCGACCTCCTGCAGGCGGCGGTCGCCCTCCAGGACCGCGGCCAGGGCGGCGGCGCCGGTCACGGCCTCGACCCGGCGGACGCCGGCGCTGACGGCACCTTCGCCGACCACGCGGAACAGGCCGATATCGCCGGTGCGGCGGACGTGAGTGCCGCCGCACAGCTCGACCGAGTAGCGGCCGTCGCCCATCGAGACCACGCGGACCTCGTCGCCGTATTTTTCGCCGAACAGGGCCATCGCGCCCTCGGCCACGGCGGCGTCGGGGGTCATCAGGCGGGTTTGGACCTCGCCGTTCTCACGGATGCGGGCGTTGACTTCGGCTTCCACGGCTTGCAGGTCGTCACGGGTGATGGGGGTCGGTTGGCTCACGTCGAAGCGCAGGCGGTCCGGGGCGTTCAGGCTGCCTTTCTGGGTGACGTGGGCACCCATGCGGCGGCGCAGGGCGGCGTGCAGCAAGTGGGTGGCGCTGTGGTGGGCGCGGATGGCACTGCGCCGGGCATGGTCCACCTCGGCGGCCACGGGCGTGCCGGGGCGCAAAGTGCCGGCCTCGACGGTGCCGATGTGAATGAACACGTCGCCGAGGCGCTTCTGGGTGTCGTCCACGCGGACCAGCAGCCCGTCTGGCCCGGTGAGGCGTCCGGCGTCGCCGACCTGGCCGCCGGACTCCGCGTAGAAGGGCGTCTGGTTCAGGATCACGGATACCGCATCGCCCGGCCCGGCCTGGTCCACGGCTGCGCCGCTGGACACCACGGCCAGCACCTGGCCCTCCGCGGTTTCGGTCTGGTAGCCTAGGAACTCGGTGGCACCCAGGCGCTCGCGCAGGTCGAACCAGACGCGCTCCGTCGCGGCGTCGCCGGTGCCGGACCAGGCGGCGCGGGCGCGGGTGCGCTGCTCCTGCATAGCGGCGTCGAAGCCGGCGACGTCCACGCCCCTGCCCTGCTCCCGCAGCGCGTCCTGCGTCAGGTCGAGCGGGAAGCCGAAGGTGTCGTACAACTTGAAGGCGACGGCGCCGGGCAGCGCGCCGCCCTCGCCCAGCCGTGCAGTCTCCTCGGACAACAGGCCCAGGCCGCGTTCCAGCATGGCCTTGAAGCGGTCTTCTTCCAGCCGCATGGTCTCGGCGATCAGCAGCTCGGCCCGGGGTAGTTCCGGGTAGGCCGCGCCCATCTGGCGGACCAGGGCTGGGACGAGCTTGTGGAACACGGCTTCCTTGGTGCCCATCATGTGCAGATGGCGCATGGCCCGGCGCATGATCCGGCGCAACACGTAGCCGCGCCCGTCCTTGGACGGCAGCACGCCGTCGGCGATCATGAAGGACACGCTGCGGAGGTGGTCGGCCACGACGCGGTGGCTGGTCTGGAACGGGCCGTCCACCGCCTGCCCCGTTGCGTCGGCGCTGGCCAGCACCAGGGCGCGCATCATGTCTATGTCGTAGTTGTTGTGCTTGCCCTGCATGACGGCCGCAAACCGCTCGAACCCCATGCCGGTGTCTATGCTGGGGCGGGGGAGCGGGGCGCGGGTGCCGGGCGGGTCCTCCTCATACTGCATGAAGACGAGGTTCCAGATCTCGATGAACCGGTCGCCGTCCTCGTCCGGGCTGCCCGGTGGTCCGCCGGGGATGGTGTCGCCGTGGTCGTAGAAGATTTCCGAGCACGGGCCGCACGGGCCGGTGTCGCCCATGCGCCAGAAGTTGTCGGACGTGCCGATGCGGATGATGCGGCTGTCGGGCAGGCCGGCGATCCCGCGCCAGAGGGCGGCGGCCTCCTCGTCCTCGGAATAGACCGTCACCAGCAGCTTGTTGGCGGGGATGCCGAAGTCGCGGGTCAGGAGGGTCCAGGCGTGCTCGATGGCTATGGGCTTGAAGTAGTCGCCGAAGCTGAAGTTGCCCAGCATCTCGAAGAAGGTGTGGTGCCGGGCGGTGTAGCCGACGTTGTCGAGGTCGTTGTGCTTGCCGCCGGCGCGGACGCATTTTTGCGCGGTGGTGGCGCGGCTGTAGGGCCGGCGCTCCTGCCCGGTGAAGACGTTCTTGAACTGCACCATGCCGCTGTTGGTGAACAGGAGCGTCGGGTCGTTGCGCGGCACCAGCGGGCTGCTGGGCACGACCTCGTGACCCTGGCGGGCGAAGTAGTCCAGGAAGGTGGCGCGTATGTCGTTGCTGCTGGGCATGGCGCGGGGATGGTGTCCTGCTGGGGTCCGCGTGCGTAGCGCAGGCGGCGTGCGCTGTCATGTGGGGCGGCGTGGTCGTGGACGCTGCTGGACCGCCACGCCACAGGGGCGGCTCGCGATAGCGGCTGGGTTAGGCTGAACTTGCGTTGCTATAAGGTGGCACCAGCGAAGGAAGCAGCGCCATGCGGACCGAAGCCTTACGCTGCCCCATCAACGGCGGCCTTCTGCGCTGGAACATTTTGGCCCGGGTCGGCGCGGTCGCGGCGGCGCTGGCGGGCGCGTCGTGCTCGGCGCCGCCCCCGCCCGCCTTGGACGCGGGCAAGGTCGCATCGGTCGTGATCGGGCGGTCGTCCCGGGCGGATGTGTTCGCAGCGCTCGGGCGGCCGACCCGGACCGAGCAGGGGACACAGGGCGAAACCTGGGTCTATGAACGTGGCGGAGACGCTGGTGGCCGTTCCGGATTTGGCAGCACTGCCGCGGCGGCGAGTGGTGTGGTCGGGGCCTTCGTGCCCTATGTCGGGCTGATCGGGTCGGGTCTCGGGCTGGCCAATGCGGTGCGGGGAAACGGTGCCGCGCCGGACGCGGTTAGCCTTGCCGTGCGGTTCGGCAATGGCATCGTGCGGGATTGCACAGTGTCCAGCACGGCCCTGCCGCGTGGGGTGCCTGGGGCAGCGGCGGACGCTGGACCGGTGCTGGCCTGCCTGCGTCCGTTGGCCATGCCCGTGGTGAGGTAGGCACACGGCGCGGTTACGCCCGCCCGCGCATCACCGGCACGCCGGGTGGACCCCCTGCCCCGCTGGGCGTCAGGTTACGCCCACTCGCCCGCGCGCATCACCGGCACGGCGGCGCCGTTTGCGTCCAGGCCGTCCACGTCCACCTGGCCGGAGCCGATCATCCAATCAATGTGGATCAGGCTGGTGTTGGCGCCGCGCCGGGCCAACTCGTCCTCGCTGGCCGTCGTGCCGCCGTCCAGGCAGGTGCGGTAGGCTTGGCCGAGCGCGATGTGGCTGGCGGCGTTCTCGTCGAACAGCGTGTTCAGGAACAGCAGCCCGCTGGCCGAGATCGGCGAGGAGTGGGGCACCAGCGCGACCTCTCCCAACCGGCGCGCGCCGTCGTCGGTGCCCAGCACCTTTTGCAGCACCTCCTCGCCGGTGCGGGCGTGGGCTTCAGTGATGCGCCCGGCATCGAACCGCACGGCGATGTCCTGGATCAGGGTGCCGCTGTAGCTGAGCGGCTTGGTGCTGCGGACGGTGCCGTCCACGCGCAGCATGTGGGGGGTGGTGAACACCTCCTCGGTCGGAATGTTGGGATTGCAGGTGATGCCGTTGCGCGCCGGCTCGGCCCCGCCCAGCCAAAGGTGGCCGTCCGCCAGGCCCACGCGCAAGTCGGTGCCGGGGCCACGGAAGTGCAGCGCGTGGAATCGTTGGCCGTTGAGCGCCGTCGTGCGGGCGTGCAGCCCGGCGTTGTGCGTGGCCCACGCCGCGACCGGGTCCGGCGCGTCCACGCGGGAGGCGGCGAAGATGGCGTCCCACAGCCGGGCCACGGCGTCGGCCTCCGGCAAGTCCGGGGACATGCGGCGCGCCCAGGCCGGGGCAGCGTAGCTGACGATGGTCCAGTTGATGGCGAAGTTGGTGATCAGCTCCATCGCCGGCTTGTAGGCGACGGAGCGGGCGCGGTTGGCGCGGGACACGCGGGCAGGGTCCTGGCCGGACAGCAGCGCCGGATCGTCGCCGGCGATGGCCAGCCGGGCGGCACCGCCGCGGTAGGCGGCGGCCATGCCCTCGTACAGCCAGGCCGGGGCGCGGTCGAAGGCGTCGTCCGGGGCGTGCTGGTAGCGGGCGAGGGTCGTGACGTCATCGGTCAGCAGGGTCGTGACCTGGGGGCAACCGGCGCGGTAGGCGTGCTCGGTGATGCGGCGGACCAGCGGCACGGCGTCGAGCGGCGCGGTCATCACCAGCTCCTGCCCGTGTTGCAGGCCGAGGCCGACATGGACTGCGACTTGGGCCAGCCGGTCCAGCCGGGCGTCGAGCGTCTGGGAGGTGATGGCGTTCATGGGACGGGCCTCGTGCTACGGGTCGGGAGATGCACATACTGGCGCGCCGTGTCCGCGCAAAGGGTCCTACAATGAACGATCCGACCGTTACGCTGTATCACGCGCCCCACACCCGGTCCTCGGGCGTGCTGTTCCTGCTGGAGGAGCTGGGGGCGCCCTACCGGCTGCACGTGCTGGACCAGAAGGCTGGGGCGCACCGGGCGGCGGACTACCTGGCCGTCAACCCAATGGGCAAGGTGCCGGCGCTGCGGGATGCAACCGGCGCGGTGGTGACGGAGCAGGTAGCAATCATGCTGCACCTGGCCGACCTGTTTCCGGCTGCCGGGCTGGCACCGCCGGTGGGCGATGCCCTGCGCGGGCCGTACCTGCGCTGGATGGTGTTCTATGCCGCGGCGTTTGAGCCGGCGGTGGTGGACCGTGCCTCCGGCCATGAGCCGGTGCGTCGCGCCATGTCTCCCTATGGCGAGTATGACACCGTGATGGATGCGGTGAGTGCCGCACTGACGCCCGGACCTTATCTGCTGGGCGAGCGGTTCAGCGCGGCGGATGTGCTGTGGGGTACGGCATTGGGTTGGACAACATCGTTCAAAGTGGTGCCGGAGCGGCCGGAGTTCATGGATTACATCCGCCGGGTTGGCGGGCGTCCCGCGGCCCAAAAAGCGCGGGCGCGGGACGCGGAACTGGCGGGGGCAGGGTAACTGCCCCATTGCCCCTGATCCCATTGAGGGAGGGCTGGGATCACGCGAGTCTTGGCCGGGGCGCAAAGCACCGCTACGGGTCGCACGGGCCTGAGTTGGCTTGATGGACGGACACGCTTGCCCGCCCCCTCATCCCAGCCGTAAACCGCTTCACGGTTTGACCCCGGAGGGGAAGGGAAAAGCGGGCGGATCGGGGCGGATGCGGCCACCTTGAGCCTTCGGGCCCGCTTCCTCCAGGCTGGCGGCGGTACGGGTTTTACGGCATGCCGAAACCCCCTGCCGAGCCGTAGACCTGGCCCGTCGCGTAGCTGGCGTCTGCCGCGGCGAGCTGCACGTAGATGGACGCAAGCTCCACCGGCTGCCCTGGCCGGCCCATCGGGGTCTGGCCGCCGAACTTCTCCAGCTTGTCCTGCGACGCGCCGCCACTGACTTGCAGCGGGGTCCAGATCGGGCCGGGCGCCACGCCGTTCACGCGGATGCCCTTGGGCGCCAACTGCTTCGCGAGCGAGCGCACCCAGTTGGTCGTCGCCGCTTTCGTCTGGGCGTAGTCGTACAGGTCCGGTGTCGGGTCCGTCGCCTGCTCGGACGTGGAGCCGATGATGGCCGATCCAGGCTTCAGGTGCGGCAGCGCCGCCTTGATGATCCAGAACGGCGCGTAGATGTTGGTCTTCATTGTCCAGTCGAACTGCTCGGTCGAGATGTCCAGGATGGACGGGTGCGCCTGCTGCCGCCCGGCGTTGCTGACCAGGATGTCCAGCCCGCCCAGGCCGCGCACCGCCTGGTCCACCAGACCAGTGCAAAATGCCTCATTCCGAAGGTCGCCGGGGATCGCGAGTGCAATTCGGCCCTCCTTCTCGATAAGGGCGATGACCTCCTGCGCGTCCTCCTCCTCGGTCGGGAAGTAGTTGATCGCGACGTCGGCGCCTTCCCGCGCATAGGCGATGGCGGCGGCGCGGCCCATGCCGGAATCGCCGCCGGTGATGAGGGCCTTGCGGCCAGCGAGACGGCCGGAGCCGCGGTAGCTGGTCTCGCCGTGGTCGGGACGGGGGTCCATCTTGCTGGCCAGGCCGGGCCAGGGCTGCTCCTGCCGCTTGAAGGGCGGGCGGGGGTACTTGGTCGTGGGGTCCTGCAACGGGACCGCCGGGGCCGGGGTGCCGCCGGACGCGGCGATGGGCTGGGCGGGTTGGGCGGCGGCGGGTGCGGCAGCCAGGACCGCGCCCAGCCCGGCACCGGCTGCGCCGACCATCTGGCGGCGGGACAGCGGGGTTTCGTCTTTGGTGCTCATATCATGCTCCGGTTAGGTAAGTTCGTCTCGGCCGTTAGTCTGCGGCAGTCCGCGCGGGCTGGGCGTGCGGCATGACGGTCCAGGACGGATACGGTGGCCCTTGCGGCCGCCGGGGTCGCCGTGCTGCGCGGCGTCTTGCGATGACGGATGGGGTGCAAGGGCGGTGCAGCGCGGGCGTTGCGGCGCGGGCACGGATGCAAACGGGCGTCCTCGCCGTCCATTCCCAGCTAACGGCCCGTCACCTTCCACAACGCGTAGGGCTGCGACCGGGTGCTGCCCTTGTCGTGCCACTGCGCCATGTCCTGGATTTGGCTGGACGTGACGTAGATCGCGCCGTCCGGCCCCTCCGCCAGGCTGTCGGGCCAGCGCAGGCGCTTATCCTGCACGACGGTCCGCATCCGTCCGTCCGGGGTGCGGAGCTTGAGGGCGTCGTCCTCCGGGCTGGTCACCCACAACGTGCCGTCCTTGCTCATCCACAGGCCGTCCGCGACGCCGGTGGCACCCACCTTCTCGACTGCGGCAGCCAAGCGGGCCGAGGGTAGGGCGGCGTCGGTCAGGGCGGCGGTGGGCAGGCGATAGAGGGTGCGCCCGGTCAGCGCCTGCCAATACAGGTAGCGGCCGGCCGGGTCCAAGGCGATGCCGTCGGCGGAGAACTTGACCTCCCGATGGTCCGGGCGGCGCAGCTCCTGCCCGTCAGCGTGGACGATCACGCCGGGTTCGACTTGGGTGCTGGGATGGCCGTCCAGCACGCGGCGGGCCTTGCCGGTGCGCAGGTCCACAACCAGCAACGCGCCGCGGACGCCGCTGTCGGTGATGTAGGCCCAGCGGCCGTCGGGGCTGACGCGCACGTCATTCAGGTAACCCCCCTGGGGCATCGTGTCGCGCCCGAAGCGGACGACTTGCACGACCTTATCGGTTTTCAGGTCCACGCGCACCAGTTTCGGGCCGCCGTCCAGGTTGAACTGGTTGCCCGGCGCCGCAGGGTCCACAATCCACAGGAAGCCTTGCTGGTCCACTGTCACACTTTGCACGCAGACGAAGTGGTCGCCGTTGGACAGCGGCTTGGCATTGCGCCAGGCGTTCCATCCGGCGTCGGGGTAGGGCTTAAGGCTGCCGTCCGGCATGACCTCGGCCACCGAGACCTCCACGTCCTGCTCCCAGCGCGGGAAGTTGACGAAGATGCGGCCGCGCGGGGACACGGCGACGCCGGTGACTTGCTGCTCGAAGGTGGCGACCTGGGTCATTGTGCCGGTGAGCGGCAGGGCGGCAGGGGCCGTGCCAGCCAATGGCGCGCCGGCAGGTAGGGCGCCTTGCGCGCGGGCGCGGCCGGCCAGGGCGGCGGCGGCCAGCGCGGCGACCACGGTGCGGCGGGTGGGCTGGGTCATCTGCGGTCCTCGGTTGCGATGCGGCCAGGACGCTGCTGGGCGGGCCGGGTTGCCCACCGGGAACCCGGCAACACCAATCCGTGTTCACGCCGGGCCAACCAGGGAGGCAGGCGATGGCGGACAAGTTCAAGGCCGGCGACAAGGTGACGTGGGGCTCCTCGGGCAGCGAGATCGAGGGCACGGTGGAGAAAAAGGTCACGAGCGAGACTCATATCAAAGGGCACACTGCCAAGCCGACGAAGGAGGAACCGCAGTTCGTCGTGAAGTCGGCCAAGACCGGCAAGGAAGCCGTGCACAAGCCGGAGGACATGAAGAAGGTTTAGTGCTTCTCCCTCTCCCTCCGGGGTCAAGCCGTGAAACGGTTTACGGCCGGGGTGAAGGAGACGGCCGCAGGCGCACGCTTGGGTACGGCGGCTGGCTCTGTGCCCTCAACGGTGACGGCGGCGTTGCTCGGCTTCCCCGACCCCAGCCTCCTCTCACAGTGAGAGGGGCGGAGCCTGCTTTACATAAGGATATCTTTATGTAATATCCTCCGTATGGAGCCATTCCTTGCCGCCCTGCGCGCCTGCGCCGAACCGACGCGGCTGCGCCTGCTGGCGTTGGCCGCCCGCGGCACGTTCTGCGTGATAGAGTTCACGGACATCCTCGGGCAAAGCCAGCCCCGGCTGTCCCGGCATTTGAAGCTGCTGTGCGATGCCGGGTTGCTGGACCGGGTGCGGGAGGGCACGAACGTCTGGTTTGCGCTACCGCCGGATGCCGCGCCGGGCGTCGCGCCCGTGCTGGAATTGCTGGCGCGCCTGCCGGAGGACGACCCCATCCTGGCCGCCGACCGCCGCGGTGCGGCGCGGGTGCTGGCCGAGCGTGCGCGTATCGCGTCGGACACCTTCCGCCGCCAGGGTGCCGATTGGGACGAGATGAGGGCGCTTGGCCTGCCCGCGGCGGATGTGGAGGCGGCGCTGCTGTCCTTGTTGCCGCCGGGCAAGCTGGGCCGGCTGCTGGACATCGGCACCGGCACCGGCCGGATGCTAGAGCTGCTGGCACCGCGCGTAC
>Ga0123338_10003139_pt1 | contig 15070 bp, 12 predicted proteins | sample grotaG_FD_89793 | JGI IMG/M metagenome (GOLD analysis project Ga0123338, IMG submission 89793) | Glacier valley bacterial and archeal communities from Borup Fiord, Nunavut, Canada, to study Microbial Dark Matter (Phase II) -... | ecosystem: Environmental > Aquatic > Freshwater > Ice > Glacier ...
CTCGGAGCATTATGCGGGCTGACCAAAGCAGAAACAGACGCCGTACGGCTCTTTCGCGAAACAGATGCGATACTGATTGCCCGCGTGTTCGCTGACGCTGATTTCCGACGGTTCGATGCCCTTCGCGGCCAGTTCATCGCGCAACGTATCTACGTCGCTCACATTGAAGTAGATGCTCGCCTGTTCGGGGTCGGCGCCGTTCACTTCCAGCCCGATGGTCACTTCGTCGCGAACCAGCGTCGCTCGTTTTGCATCACGCTCCTTCACTGTGAAGCCGAGCACCTGCGTGTAGTAGCCGATGGCGGGAGGAATCTCCTTTACCGGCAGAGCGTTCACGTCCGTATCTCCGATCGGGAACGCGCTCAAAAACTTCAGTTCCGTTGTCATAGTCGCTTCGATCTCCTCTCCAGGAATGCATTGCAGTGAATGTCGCTTCCGTACTCAACTACGACGCAATTTCGGAAAGCGGAAAGTCGACGCAATGTTTTTCGACTGGCATCATTCCGTTCAGGCGATCACGATAGAGAATTGCTGTCCGGGCTTGACGGTGACAGAGTTTTTCAGTTTGATCTCGATGCGCCCCGCACGGTTCGTAAACGCGGAGGCAACCGCCGCGCCATCGTATTCGACATCCGCTTTCGTCGGCTGCCAGTCGGCCGGAACCGTGAATGCGAGTGTTCGCAGGGAGAGTCTGCCCGATTTGAGTTCGATCTGATGCGTCTGCTGATTTTGTGGATTGTTCTTCCGCTGCTGACTGTAGCTGCCCCACCCTTCCGCTGCCGTGAACGCACTCTTGAAATCTTCCGGCGACAGGCGTGGAGCGAAACCGAGATGCCCTTTCGGACCGTGATGCTCATAGCCTGCGGCGGCAAGAAACACGCCATAGCTGGCCATCGCGCGCGCATAGTGATCGCTGCACTCGACCTCGTTCCAGGGATTGCGCCGCGACGGATGATATCGGTCGTGGATCGTGCGGATCACTGCGAGACCCTCCGTCAGCATGCCCTCCCAGAGCATATGTCCGGCGACCTGATGCTCGAAACCGCTCATGCACTCGTTGAAATACATCGCGCTCCACGCGCTCGGATGATCTTTGAACTCTTTGTCGTCGCCCTTCGGATGCGTGACCATCAGCATTCCGCCCTCGCCGGGCATCGCATACCAGCGTCCGGTCGTGTGGATTTTGCGGTACGGCCCGACGTCCGGCGTGAAATTGTATTTCCAGAGCGCATTCAGTGCGCTCCGTGTCTCCTTCGCAGGCAGAATGCGCCCCAGCCCAACCTGAAATGCCCAGCTCTGCCCGAACACCTGGTCGATCAGGCAGCCGTCCCATGAGCCGACCGCGTCCAAATGCGCCCGATCGGGTTTCTGAATGAAGAACTCCCCGTTGTAGAGCTCCATGATTTTGTGTGTGCCTCGATCGAAAATTGTACGCGCTCTTGCCGCAAAAACCGTATCGCCGACCTCGTGCGCCATCTCCTCGCCAGCGCGAAGCGCGGCAAGATACAGCGAGCTCAGCCATGAGATCTGCCCGAACCATTCCGCGTCGAGCGTGTTGTGCTGCGCGCCCTCGAGGATGCCGTCCCCGTTGCCATCGCGCTCGATCAAACATTCGAGAGAGCGTTTGATTTTGAGCCAGGTGCGTTTTAAGAACGCGCTGTCGCCCGACATCTGGTGTTCGCGGTAGGCGCGCAGGATCGTTCCCGCCTGACCGTCGATCGCGATACCGACATGAAACTCACCCCGGTGATCGATCACGCCCGTGTTGGGATCAAAGGCGAGTTCGTAGTCGACGCGCTCGCGGGTGTCACGCTCCAGAGCGGGGAAAATACGCCCGACCGCCTGCGCATACTGCCAGACATGGGTACAGGTTCCGGCGCAGCATCCGACTCCCTCCCAGGCATAAAACCGCCCCGAGGCGAGCCGATAGCAGGTAGATGTCGCCAGTGTGGACGTGTTGGCGAAGGTGCGGTCGAGAAACCAGTGTGGAAGCGTCGAATCGTACCAGGTGTCGTGCCAGAGCTTCGTCTGGCTGGTCAGCAACGTATGATTGGCGGCGAGGTAGTCGGAAACGGCAGCAGCATTGTCGAACCGTGTGGCGTAGTGCCGACCGCCGAGATCGACCACACCATCGATTTTCAGGTTCGGGAAATGCCACGTGATCGCAAACGTGACGGTGGCTTCCTGCCCGGGCTGCAGCGTCATTTTCCGGGAAAGCGCCCCCATCAGTTTCTGTCCGAAGCGAGCCTCGGCTGTGACTGAAGCTCGTTTGTTTTCTGTCGCCCTCTCAGCTGGATTCGGATCGGAATGCACGAAAACCGCTTCAAGATTTCCGCCTGCCGGGAGCGCGGCAGACCCAAAATCGTCTTTGTGTGCATCAAGCAGCGTGAGTGTCATCGTGCCGAAGTCGAACGCCTCTTCGAGTGTGCCGCTGTCGAGCATCGGCTCGTCGGCAAACTCGATCTGATCGATACAAATGTGTCCCCACCCGCCGCTGTGCACATCGACGATCTCAAGATGCGCAGATTTGCCGATCAGCGGCTCGACCTGCCACGCCGCCCACTTCAGCGCGTCGGTGTTCTGCCCGGTCTCGGTGCGCACCGTTGTGCCATCGATCACGAGATTGATACAGGTCTCATTCGGGTGATTGCCGCCGCCGATCAGGAACCGGAGATAAGGACGCGAGATAGTGAACTGCGGTGAGATCAGTTTGCCCTGCGGTCCGTCCTTACCGAGATAGCTGTTGACGAATCCCTTGCCGCTGAACCCGCTGATATGCTGGTCGTCCGCCAGATTGCCATGTGCAGGAGCCGCTCCGAACGCCTCGCCTTCCGCCTTCCAGTCGCCATAATTTGCGCCCTCGAAGTCGGCGAAAACCTGTGGCGGATGTATATCGCGCTCCGCTTTCACCGAAACCGCACTGCATTCGAGACGCAGGGCGTTTACGGTGCGGGAGATATTATTGTGCCGGGCGCCCCGCGCCGTCTGCGCCGAGTGCAGGCAGACGGCGTTCTCCAGCCAACCGCCGAGTTCGGCCTCGACTGTCTCCTTACTGGCATTGCGAACGGTGTAGCGCAGGATCGTCGCGGGCAGTCCGGAGTTCTCTTCGTCGAGCGGTATGAACGGCGAGAAAGCTTCGAGCGAGACTTCGACAGGCAGTTTTGGATCGCGATATTCGACGAAGCCGATCGGATATTCGCCGCAGAATGTCACGTCCGAGAACCCGGTACGGTCGAGAGAATGAACTGTCGACTTGCCGGCAACTGTGACATGCAGCGCGAATCCCTGGTCGAGCGGCGAGACCGCGCGCATCGGGTGGGCATAGTTCGGACCGTTGGAGCCGCCGTCGTAGATACGATTGAAGATGTCCCAGTGCCAGAGTCTGCCGTCGCCGCCGAGATAGACCGTTCCGGTACAAATTCCGCCGACGGGCATACCGATCTTATCGAGGTCGCTGCCGGTATAGGTCGTGCGTTTGCCTCGTGCCGTAAGCGCAGCCACCCACTCCAGTCGAAGTTTTTTATCGGCGGGTATCAACTGCGCGAAGTCCGATTTTTGGAAAGGTCCTGCCATTGCCTGCCACTCCGTTCCTGCCACAGCGACAGCGCTGAAGCCGATGATCTGTAAGAACTGCCGCCGGTCGATACCTGTCATTCGATTACTCTTTTCGCTCATTATCGGTTTGGATTTCCGTGCATTGTGCCTCACTATCGGCTGTCATCCAGTCAGACGATGCCGAGCACATCGCGCATGTACACACGGCTGATTGTGGCGGACTCTTCGGGCGCAAGCTTTGTGTTGTCCTGTTCGGAGACGACCCATTTCGCCCCGACTTCGGTTACCGCAGCATACGCAGACTTCAAATCGACTTCGCCGCGTCCAAGTTCTGTAAACTCCGGCTGCGTTTTGCCCCCGGTGTCCGTGACCCTGCGCCCGTCTTTGAAGTGAAAGTAGCCGGTGCGATCGGAGTGCTGCCTGATGAACTCTGCCGGATCGCCGCCCGCGTAGTGGATCCAGAAAACGTCGATGTTGAACTTGACGAAAGCGGGATCGGTCTCCTGCGTCAGAATGTCCATACCGTTGACGCCGCCGAGGTCCTTGAACTCCCAGTCGTGATTATGATAGTTGAAGGACAGCCCTGCATCCGCGAGCCGTCTGCCTGCCGCATTGAAAACTTCCGCGGACTCTTTATAGCCAGCCATACTGCCGCCGTCGGCGACGCCCGAGCACATGAAATGTGTCAAACCGACCGCTCTGGCATACTCGATGTGGTCGTTGAGTTTGTTCGGATCGGCATAGTCGCCGTAGCCGAAGTGCGCTCCGGAGACGCGCAGTCCCGTCGTGGCAAGCAGTTCACGGGTCTTTTCCTCTCCATACGCCTCGAAAAGATTGCCTGCCTCGAACGCAGCATAGCCTGCTTTTGCCACATCGCGCAGGACGCCCGCGATGTCTTTTGGGAGGCGCTTGCCGAACACGATCAGCTGAATGGATGCCTTCGGAGATGTGTGTACCATTTATAAATCATTCTCCTTCGTCTGATTTGAAGTGCAGGGGTTGATTTGTTGGCAGGCGTATTGTCCCGGGGTCGAAGCCTGCGTCGGGACTGAGAGTGCCCGTGGCTACAGATACACCGTATTCCGGTCAAATACCTGCCCTCACTTTTTAGAACTCGAGCACGAAGATTCAGAAAGCGACGAAACCAGCGCAGCGGGAGGTTCGCTTGACAAAATCAGCCTGCACATCTTATAATAACAGACTGCCGCAACCGAATGTTTAGCAGCTATTCAGCAGATGTCTACTCCAATCGAGGGACGTCGCCACTGACAACTGCTGCAACGATGGTACTGTCGACTGCACCCGGAAATGCCGATAGTCTGCTCCGGCGCTGAAGTTTGTGTGCATCACATGCCGATGTTAAGAGAGGCACAATCCCTTTTTGATCGGAGGCTCCGACACACCGTCGCCAGGAGGCACGGCGCTCGACGTTCGCTGACAGTTTGTCGCATCTGATGCGACGTCCACGATGAAACCTTTTACAAACTCCTCAAGGTTCCCATATCGACGCGGTAACGCCGATCCGCTGCGCGGAAAAGGCAGCTTCACGCCGCGTCGTATCGACCGTGCCAAAGCATGCCTGATGCTCGTGACGATCGCTCTACTCTCGGCGATGATGTCGGTGCATTTGCGTCAGGATCGTGTTTCACTGCACCTCGGAAGCATCAGCGATCGCGAAGTGCGTGCAGGGCGCAGTGTCTTCTTCGGGAACACCGAGAAGACCGCTCGTATGCGGCAGATCGCACAACAGTCCGTTCGCCCCGGCTATGACGTACAGGAAAATGCACCTGCCAACGCCTCACGTACTCTCGATGAACTCTTCGAGCGGCTTCAGTCCGAACGCGCGTCTCTGCTGCAGCATTCGCCTTCGCGAGCCAGGGCGGTGACTGAAGCCGCGCGCGCGCTGCAGCCACAGTTCGGCTCGCTGCTCTCCGAGACACAGCTTCGCCGCCTGCTCACGGTTACCCCCGCTGTCTTCCAGAAGCTGCACGACACCACTTCACGCCTCGTCAGCGAAGAGATGGACCGCGAAATTCGTGATACCTCCGCCGACCTGAGACGCGCTCAGCGCGACATCGTTCATGCCGCACAGGATGCGCTCCCTGCCCCTGCCGATGTCGCCGTCGTGAGTGCGATCGCGCAGCAGGCAATACGTCCCAATCGTCTCTACAGCCAGCGTAAAACCGAATCCGCACGCGTCGCCGCCGCACGCGCTGTCGCGCCGATCTATGAGCGCATCACGCTTGGCGATCGCATCATCGGTGCCCGGGAAACCGTTACCCAGGAGACCGTCGACAAGCTGACCGCACTCGGACTGCTCGACCCGCGTCAGGCGCTTACGACCGGGCTCGCCGTCAGTATTCTTGCTGCCGTAATGGTGCTGCTCGCGGTCGTCTACATCGCCCGTACTCTTCCTGCCCTCTATAATGATACGCGCCGCCTCTGTCTGCTCGCTCTAATCGTCTGCTGCAGCGTCTTCGGGCTCAAAGTCGGCGCGACACTGCTCGGTCTGCCGATCTCGACCTGGCAGTCCGGCTATCTCGGAATGATGAGCGTCGCGGCGGCGGGAATGCTCGTCAGCGTACTGCTCGATATGCACCTCGGAATGCTGATCGTCGCGCTGCTGTCCGTGCAATCGGGCTTGATTATGAACCATGAAATCCGGTTCACGGTCATGACCCTGCTCGGCGGGCTCGTCGGAATCGGCAGCGTTTCGAGCGCCCGCAACCGTAACAATCTGCCTGCAACCTGTGCCGCGATCGTCGTCACAAACTTATGCCTCGTCTGGCTGCTCGGTATGATCTTCAACGACACGCTCACCGAACTGCTCACCGGCTCGGCATGGGCGGTCGGCGCAGCGCTCTTCGCGACTTTCGTCTTCTGGTTCGGCGTACAGGCGCTCGAAAAGCCATTCGGTATCCTGACGCACACCACTCTACTGGAAATGTCTGCCTTCGACCGGCCGCTGCTGCAGCGACTGTGCGCGATCGCGCCAGGAACCTATGCCCACAGCATGATGGTTGGAACGCTCGCCGAAGCGGGCGCGCAGGCTGTCGGCGCAGATGCTCTGCTCTGCCGTGTCGGAGGCTATTACCACGACATCGGCAAAATGAACCGCCCCGATTTCTTCGTCGAAAATCAGCGGCAGGAAAACGTTCACGGTCGCCTCAGCCCATCGCTCTCCGCGCTGATCATACTCGCCCACGTGCGTGATGGCGTCGATATGGCAAAAGAGCACAAGCTGCCCGCCGAGATACGCGACATCATCGCGCAGCACCACGGCACGACGCTGATCAGCTATTTCTATCATCAGGCGCTCGCCGACAACGAAGGCGGCGACTGCATTCCGCCCGGTCTGGAAGACAAATTCCGCTATCAGGGGCCGAAGCCACAAACCCGCGAGTCGGCGATCGTGATGCTCGCCGACTCGGTGGAAGCCGCCGCGCGCTGTCTCGATAAACCCGACACCGAGAAGCTGGAAGCTTTGATCTCCAACATCGTGCGCGGCAAAATCGAGGATGGACAGTTCGACGACTGCGCCCTTACCTTCCGGGATGTGCACAGCGTCACCGATTCTTTCCTGCATGTACTCGGCGCGATGCATCACGGGCGCATCGCCTATACAGTCGAGCCGAAGACGGCGACCGGTCAGCCGATGGAAGTAGTGCGCGCCGACCTGCGCCCGACTGCCGTCACACCCGTGTCGCCGCTCATGAACGCCCGCATCGCGACCATCTCGAAACTGTCGGACTTCGAGAGCGGTGAGGCTTATCTTTTGACGGGCATCGAACCCGAGGTACTCTATGGGCGTAGCGATACAGAACACGCAGAGCTGCCGGGTGCGAACTGCCCCGTTGAGACAGGCGCTGCGCCGGCTATTGGAACTCGAAGGTATCCGCCGCTCCGACATCAGCGTTCTGCTGACCGATGATGCGACGATCCAGGAGATGAACCGCTCGTATCGCGGCTATGATAAACCGACCGATGTGCTTTCGTTTGCGCTCACGGACGCGGTCGATGGAGCCCCCACCGCGCCGTTAGTGCCGGGTATGGCGCAGATGCTCGGCGATGTGGTGATTTCGGTAGAGACGGCAGGCAGGCAGGCAGAGCGGCATCGGATCGAACTGTCTCTGGAACTCGCCCTTCTCGCCGTACATGGGACTCTGCACCTCCTGGGCTATGAGGACGAAACGGAAGCGGGAGCGGAGAAAATGCGGGTCCGGGAGCGCGAAATACTCGGCGTCGAACTGTTTTGACGCCGGCATAGTTCAACTGTGGTTTCATTCCCTGCAGGTGAGCTTCGCAACTCCAGACCGAGACATTAGCCCCGTGCCGATTACTTTTCAAAGTTCTCAACTCCCGGTTCTCAACTCCCGGATGCCCGGCAACTCAGGCTATACCCAAAGTAGATCGAGAAGTAGATCGAGGAGATTCAGTGGCTTCAAGCCGTAAAAATGCACTGTCCGGATTCAAACACGCGCAGGAAGGCGTTCTGCACTGCTTCCGTACGCAGGCGCATATGCGTTACCATTTCTATACCCTCGTCGCGGTGCTGTTGTCGGGGCTGCTGCTCAATCTCGATAACCGGGATATGCTCGTGCTGGTGTTTGCGATCACGCTCGTGATCGTTGCCGAGATGTTCAACACGGCGATCGAAGCGGTCGTCGACATGATCACCGAAAACTATGATCCGCGAGCAAAGCTCGCCAAAGACATCGCAGCGGGAGCGGTCTTGATCACTTCTCTCTGCGCCGTGATTGCAGGCGTACTGATCTTCTTCGGGCAGGATCAGCTCACGCATATTCATAAACAGCTCGGGTCGAGCTCCGACACGAATATCACGCGCGTCGTGGTGATGAGTATCGTCACTCTCACTCTGATCGTGATCATATCGAAGCTGATCAGCGGCACCGGTTCACCCTGGCATGGCGGCATCATCAGCGGGCACAGCGCGATCGGCTTTCTGCTCGCGATGACCATTTTTTTTACGGCACACAACACGATCGTCGCCTTTCTGGCGATACTGCTCGCAATACTCGTGGCACAGAGCCGGGTCGAGGCGGGCGTCCACTCTCTGCGGGAAGTCGCACTGGGAGCGGTGCTCGCAATTCTGCTGACATCACTCGTGTACTGGGTGATGCCCAAAGTCCGTGCGCGCATGAACGTGCCCGCCAAAAAGACAGCAGCGCGTGTCCTTTTCCTGAAACCCGCACTCTGCCTGGCAGACCTGCGGGCGGATCGGGCAATGAGACACTTCGATCGGCAAAGCTTCGAGGGAGAACCGATTTTTGTTACCTCACAGACGTAATCGCGATCAACAGTCATCCGCCCCGCCCGCAGCGCCTGAGGCACGTTCTGACAGGGACGCTGGTCCCGAACGCCCGCGCCCTGCTCGCACCGGCGCGACATCAAGGCGAGTAAATTCGCTGCACTCTGCGGCGTCCTCTTCAACGAAATTGATTCCACCCACGTCAAAGAAATCGGTCGCACCGGTTTCGTTTTTCCCTGCAAAATTGAACTCGAACGCCAGACCGAAACTGTCGGAATCGCACACCCGCAATACGTCCGTCGAACAGAGCATTACGCCTTCCTCCCGACAGCGCAGGACACGTTATCTGGCGCTGTTCCTGGTCGTGCTGCTGGTCATTGTCGCGGCGGGACTGGTACTCGCGGCTCCGGGTGAATCCGGCGCCACCACAAACGGAACTGAGACTTCACACGGCGCACCGTTCGATGCGGGCAAAATGATCTGGGAGGTGGTGTTCGTCGGCGTCCTGATTATCATAAATGCTTTCTTCGTTATCGCAGAATACTCACTGATCCAGATTCGCAAAACTCGTGTCCAGCAGTTGGTCGAAGAGGGCAACCGCAGCGCAATTCTCGTCGACCGACTGCTGAAGAACCCAACGAGCTCGACGCGTATGATGGCAACGATTCAGACCGGAGTGACGTTGATCGCGACGCTCTCTTCCGCACTCGCCGCCACGAGCACTGTCGAGCCGCTCGCCAACTGGCTGCGCCACCATGCAAGTTTCCTCGCAGCAAGAGCGGACTCGATCGCGCTCGTGCTTGTGACGCTGCCCGTCGCTGTCCTCACTCTCGTTTGCGGAGAAATAGCCCCTAAAAGCCTCGCTGCACGCAACACAGAGCGATTTGCTCTCATAGCCGCACGTCCGATCACACTCATGCAGACACTGCTCGCTCCGGTCGTGATCGTCCTCACCGTGCTGTCCAATATCGTGGTCAAGGCGCTGGGCGGAGATAGCGCTAAATTCACGACATCGGGTTACAACGAAGAAGAGCTCAAAATCATCGTCGAAGCCAGCGAGGAGCAGGGCGTTCTCGTCGCTGAAGAGACCGAAATGATACACTCGATCCTCGATTTTCGCGAGACGGTGACCCGTCGCGTGATGACCCCGCGCATCGACATGACCGCTTTCGATATCGCCGATGGAATGCCCGGACTGATCCGCCTGATCAAAGAATCCGGTCACTCGCGCATTCCTGTTTATGAAGACGATCTCGACAATATCCTCGGCATCGTCCATGCCAAAGACATCCTCGATCTGCCCGGAAATGCCTCGCGCGACATCGTTCCGATCCAGGAAGTGATGCGCCCTGCCTACTTCATTCCCGAGACGAAGCGCGTCGGCGAACTGCTCACGGAGTTCCGGCACAAGCATCAGCAGCTCGCAATCGTACGCAACGAATACGGCACTGTCGCCGGACTTGTGACGCTCGAGGACCTGATCGAAGAGATCGTCGGCGAGATTCAGGACGAGTATGACGACGAGTCGCCGCTCGTTCATGTGCTGTCCAGCACGACCTCGATTCTCGACGGGAAGATGAACCTCAACGATGTCAACGATCGCATGGCGCTCAATCTGCCGGAAGACGAAGCGGACACGATCGGCGGCTTCGTTTTCAGCTTGATCGGGCATCAGGCGGAGCAGGGCGAGCGGGCGCGGTGGAACGACATCGATTTCGTGGTGGAAGCCTCGGACGGTCGGCGTATCACGAAAGTCCGCATCATCCGCAATGCCGCTTCGCACGATGGAAAAGCAGAGGGTAAAGATCTAAAAGAGGACAGTAAACCAGACGGGAAGCAGGACGGTAGTAAAAGCGCGAGTAATGACGGCGACCACAATGGCGCTGGCGAGACAATTCCTGTAAAACTGCCGCTGACCGGCTAAAATATCTTAATCTGCTTACCTGGCTGCCTGGAAGATCGCCAGTCTGTGCGCAGGTGGCGATCAATCCACGCACCTTTTCGACCAGATTGAAATAGTGAATGTTGAAACAGCGAATGCGGTGAGGCTGCACGATGTCAAATGATGACTCCGTTGAACGACTCCGACAGGAGTGGCGAACGCTGGGTTTTTATTACGAGTTCCAGGACACCAAGCAACAGTGGCGGATTGTCGGTTCGCAAGCCGGTTTGATGCGCTTCTGTACAATTCTCCGTGCGTACGCAGCAGACGCTTCCCATGCGCCGCTTTCCGAACATGAACATTACGGTCCCTACGCTTACCTGAAGATTATGACCTGGCACGAAGCCACTATCTCACCCGATGCCATTTCTGGAACGCTTCTCGACTTCCTGCGGTTAGCAGACACCGTAGCCGATCACATTTATATCAGTCCTCCAGGGAAGATTTTTACGGTAGATGCCGAATACGCCGGGGGAAATACCGCTTCTCTCTGCTTCGCGGTTCGAGAGCCGGATTTCGATCCGGCGAGTTCAGACTCGTTGTTGGTGTAACTCAATTCGCCTCCACTTACCAGCTATCGTTCCGTTGCTTTCCGCCTCATCTCTTCCTGGCGCATCGGCATCGCGTCGATTAGCCCGAAAAGGTTAGCTGCCGAGATCGGACGCGCTGTCGAATAAGCGATATGCCCGTCCTTGCCGATCAAGACTGCCCGGAATGCGCCTGCCTTCGGTCCATATTTTGCGCGCAGCCGTGAGGCGGCATCCACAGAAATCGCCTCCTTCCCCACCCGACTTTGTCCCGTCTCGAAAACTTCGATGCGGACAAGATCGTGCTCTGTAAACCCTGTCCCGCTGCTCGCAAACATCTTCTGCTGTCTGACAAAACGGCTGTCATCAGCCGACAGCGCAAACAGGATCAGGACACGCTTCCGATTGCGATAGGCGTGCACATCGAAATTATTTTTTGCTCCACTTAGTTTCTCTGATTCTGGTTTCGGCTTTCCGTTTGCTTCCATTTTCCGTCCTGTACCGCTTCTGCTGTTTGCCGTGCCTTTTTGCGCCGCTGCCTTCGACGCCGTCTGCGGAATAGTCTTCGTTTGCAGTGGGGCTGCACCAACTCCTGTACACACGACGCCGAGCGCGAAAACAATTCCGATTACTCGTTTGCAGTTCATACTCTATAACTTTCATAAATCCAGTATTTCAGCGTTTTATGAATCGACGAGCGACGCGGAGGTTTTGTTGCGGCAGGAAAATAACAGGGCAGTGTCGAACCCGTACCCACTCGCTAATTACAGAGATGAAAAGGAGTTCACACAATGCCACGAGTCGACGGACGCGGCAGCAGCCAGATGCGCCACGCCAAAATCACACGCGGGTTCATGCCCAACGCCGAGGGATCCTGCCTGATCGAAATGGGCAACACAAGAGTCATTTGCACCGCATCGGTCGAGGAAAAGCTGCCGCCCTTCCGCAAGTTCGAGGGACACCTCGGCTGGGTGACCGCCGAATACGGGATGCTGCCCCGCGCAACCAATACGCGCTCACAGCGTGAGACAAAAAGCGGTCCGGGCGGGCGCACGATGGAAATACAGCGGCTGATCGGGCGCAGCCTGCGCACCGTCGTCGAGATGCCCGTGCTCGGCGAGCGCACGATCTGGCTGGACTGTGACGTGCTGCAGGCGGACGGCGGCACACGCTGCGCCGCGATCACGGGCGCGTATGTCGCGCTGGCGGAAGCCTGCCGGAAACTGGTCGATAACAAGCAGATACCGCGTATGCCTCTAACAGGTATGGTCGCCGCGATCAGCGTCGGCGTGGTCGGCAGCGACGAATATCTCGACCTCTGCTACGCCGAAGACAACGGTGCGGGCGTCGATTTCAACGTTGTCGCCACCGATAAAGGACGCTATATCGAGGTGCAGGGCACCGCAGAGAACACGCCCTTCGACCGCCCGCGCCTCAATCGCCTTCTCGACCTCGCTCAGATCGGTATGGACGAACTGTTCCGCCTGCAAAAGTCTGCGCTGGAGGGTGTGCTGTGAGTCAGGAGTCTGCTTTGAGCATCGAGAAAAGTTTTGAGCGCCGTTTACTCGTCGCGACAACCAACCTCAAGAAGGGCGGCGAGATGCTCCAGATACTGAGTGAAGCCCGGCTCGGAATCGAGATAATCACGCTGGCAGACCTGCCGCCGATGCCCCCGGTCGATGAAACCGGCGAGACTTTCATGGCAAACGCGCATCTCAAAGCAGATGCTGCCATCTCACAATCCGGTCTCGTTACGATCGCCGACGACGGCGGGCTGGTAATCGACGCACTCGACGGTCACCCGGGCGTCAAATCGCATCGGTTCCTCGGAGAAGAAACTTCCTTCCCCGAAAAAATGGCGGCAATACTCGAAATGATGCGTGATGTGCCCGACGAAAAACGCACCTGTCGTTTCGTCTGCGCGGTCGTGATCGCCACACCGGACGGCGGCTCGTTCGAGTGTACCGGCGTATGCGAAGGGCACATCGCTCACGAAATGCGTGGGTCGAATGGTTTCGGCTACGACCCGATCGTCTATCTGCCGCAGCGAAACAGAAGTATGGCGGAACTGCTGCCAGTAGAGAAGCACACGATCAGCCATCGGGGCAAGGCGCTCGCGCTGGCGATCCCGGAACTGCGCGCGTTTTTCGCGTAGCTGGAGCCGGAGCTTTTGAATCGGCGGCACAAATCCACGTTCTGCTCGTCAGTTCTGTGCGTCATTATGGAAAGTGCATAGTAAGGCGGCTAACCACCCCCCGGTCCCCTCCTCCGTAAGGAGGGGGAGAAAATATACGCACCGTCAACTGCTCTCATATCCGGGTACTGAAAGTACTCGACTGCAAAAAGCAAACGTCTTGCAGACGAAAATGCACATTCACGAAGCGTACCGGTATCGCGTCCGTAAGATGACTGGCGGAACGCCACCGAGACGGTGGTTTTGATTGATTTTCAACCACCGGAAACTAACACGCGGCATGCCCTCCAATGGCATCACGTCCGAAGGACACTGGGCGGAACGGCAGGCAGACCGGGGTTTTAATCCTGGGAATAAAAGCGAAGCGGAATGTGCCGCCTCTGCCAGCCCAGGCGACGCCTCAGCACGACACATGCCGGACTATGAGTGCGAGATGGCGGACAGAACAGGATTTACCTCGGAAACCAGAGCAGGAGGCAGCAGCTTGGATTCGGAAGTGGGCGTAGAGAGAGCAAACGTCGGGCAGCGGTTTGCGGCGCTCTTCGAATGTGCCGAAGCGCCCGGAGTTCAGCGCACTCGATTTCAGCGCATGATTTGCTACATCAAACGGCTCTCGGACGCCTATGGTACGCACCAGTGCAGCCTGATGGCATGCGCATGCGCGTACTGCGCGATCCTTTCGGTGGTTCCTTTGCTGGTAGTCGGCGTTGCCGCGCTCGGCTATTTTCTCGGTGGCTCCGATAATGCGCTGCAGCAGGTACTGACTGCTTCGCGCCGCTATGCCCCGGTCGATCCCGCATTTATCAAAGAGACTCTGCTGCACGTGCTGCAGGATCGTAAGCTGATCGGGGTGTTCGGGATCGTCGGTCTGATTTATGGCGCACACCAAACGTTTCTGGCGATGCAGCCCGCAATGAACATCATCTGGGTCGCGCCCGAGACCCGTCACTGGCTGCGGCAGCGCTTCGTTGCCGTCATCGCCACTTTCATCACACTGATACTGCTCGGCGCCGACTTGACCGCCACTACCTGCATCGCGCTGATTTCGCAGTACAACTCCACGTTTCTGCCCGGTCTTACAGAGGCGAGGCTGCTGCGCCTCGCTCTCAACATCTCGCCGATGCTGCTGACCACAATTCTGTTCGCGACCCTCTATCAGATACTTCCGGCGCGCGCCGTGCCGATCCGCGCCGCACTCGTCGGCGCAGCCGTCGCCGCCCTCTTCTGGCAGCTCCTGAAAGTCGGTTTCGCTTATTCGCTCGTCTATGTCCACACATACGACCGGCTGTACGGATCGCTCAGTGGCGTAGTGATCCTTGTCGTCTGGATATACTATTCGATGGCGATTCTGCTTCTTGGCGCGGAGATCGCCGCCGATTACGAATTTACGCGGCATGGACGTAAGGAGGCACAGGATCGCTCACATTCCGGCGCGGACCTGAGCGCGGCGAAAGGCATTCCGCACCTGTTTCCGATCGCAGAAAATAAGAACAATATTCAAAACTATGCGCCGGGAGAAGCGTCTGAACAGTCACAGGCACCAGTAAATGGCGAGCAGGAAGAAAAGCGGTCGGGAAAATTGC
>Ga0123338_10003140_pt1 | contig 15066 bp, 13 predicted proteins | sample grotaG_FD_89793 | JGI IMG/M metagenome (GOLD analysis project Ga0123338, IMG submission 89793) | Glacier valley bacterial and archeal communities from Borup Fiord, Nunavut, Canada, to study Microbial Dark Matter (Phase II) -... | ecosystem: Environmental > Aquatic > Freshwater > Ice > Glacier ...
CAATCCAGCCCAAGATCCGAGTACTCAGGCGACCATGCCCGATCACCAAGCCGTCCAGCCGGAGTTCGAGTTCCCGCCGGCATTCACAGTGGGGACAATAACGTTTGAGGATCTGATACTTAATGACCTGCACTGGGGTGAGCAGCGGCACATCGCGTACCTCGCGGCAGCGGGCAATACTCTGACCGCGTAAGGTATAGGCACAGGTGGGGCAGGTGTCATAGGCGTGGGTGCGGATCGCGGTGGGAGTCGCCCGTGGGCGACTGTGGTTGTGGGCAGCGGCGCGTTGTTTACGGGCGGCTTGAGCGCGGGAGCAGCCGGGCGGGGGTGCTGGAGTTGGACCGATGGCGGGGGACCAGGGGCAGCTGCGAGAGCGGCTAGGCGCGCTTCAAGCGTAGTCACCAACGCCAGCAGGCGGGTGGTTTCCGCGAGCAGGAGCGTGTTCGTCGCCTGCAACGTCTGGTTCGCGGTGAGCAGCTCCTTGGCTTCGGCCTTGGTCAACATGACCACATTGTAGCACATCTCCCGGTCACTTGCCCGCATTCTGAACACTTACCGTGCGCCGCAAAGCCTACGTGCCTGTCTACAAACCCGACCCGCCGCCCAAGCCCCGCTACAAAGCCCGGCAAGCACCCCTGCGGGTGTTCGTGACCTTCCTGGTCGCGGACGGGGAGCGCACCCAGGTGCAGCGTGGGGTGGTGCCCATCGCAGACTACCTCGCCGCTCGGCGCTGGGCGCGCCAAGCCATTGCCTACGGCTCGGAACTGCGCGGGGCCGGCTGGGTGCCCCAGCGCGATCCGCAGCGTCGAACACTTGGACACCGACCGGCCCTACCGCGCGCAGATCGCGCCGGAAGCCGGCGCATTGCAGCCCGCGGATGTCAGCCCGGCGCTACTCGGAGTGGACCTGGATGCCGTCTGGGCGGATCGGGACGCGCCGGGGGTGGCGGTGCTGCGGGACAGCGCATTCGACGCAGAGCTCCGCGCCGCCCACACCACTGCGCCGGCGGCGGATGGCTCCTGGCACCCCAAAGCGCCACTGCTAAAACGGTGACGCTTTGGGGTGGGATAGGTCGGCAGATTAGTTGACAAATATTGCAATTCCGCAGGATCGTTCACCCGTAACTAGATGACCCTGCCGGCAATTAAAAGCGTAGGCGGCGGTAAACCTGAGCTTGCGGGTCAGGATCAGAGGCAAGGTTGTTGCGGGCATTCGCTCGCGTGCCGCCGCCCCCAGTTCAGCAAGAGCGAACGGGCGACCAGAACCCTACGTAACAAGAAAGGGGTATACGATGGCTGACAAGGATCCTAAACCTAACGGCGAGTTGAAGGTGCAGGTGATGCCTTTTGGCCCCAGTGCGGAGACCCTGCGGGAAGTAGGCGACCGGATCTTGGCACACGCGACGGTGCGAGAGCGCCTGGGCGCAGCGCAGAGCCGCCTGCTCGCGCTGGATTTGGTGGATGCCGACACCAAGGGCCAGCGGGTAGCCGCCGCGCCGCGCCACTACCGGGCAACGATCTATGACTACACCAACAACCGGACCCTGCTGGTCGCGGGCCGCTTGGACAACCTTGACCAACTGGCTGTAACTGAGTCGGCGACCCAGCCGCTGCCGAACCGTGCAGAGTTCGACGCGGCGGTGGCCGTGCTGGCCCAAGACGAGCGGGTCGGTGCGGAGCTGCGGGCGCAGCGCCTCGTGCCCTACCAGCCCATGCCTCCGCTTATTGCCGTGGAGAACCCAGATGGGCGCAGCACGCGGTTGCTGGCCGTCGGACTGCACGCGCGCGACAATCGAGGCGGCCACCGGATCGTGGCAGTCAACCTGGGGACGGGTGCCGTCCTCCACGATCCGCCGGGGGTGGCTCGCCCAGCGGACCTGACTTGTGGCCCATCCGCGCAAGACACCTGCCCGGCCGAGGGAGGTGCCCCGATGGCGAAGGTGCGGATTACGCAGGGCACTACAACGCTCTGGACATTCACCGTAGTCCGGCCGGCGGCTTCCTCGGGCACCCGTGGCTCCGGCATCGAGTTGCGGAACGTGAGCTACCGCAACAAGTCGGTCCTCTATCGCGCCCACGTTCCCATCTTGAACGTGCAGTATGACGCGGACGGGGTCGCAGCAGGGTGCGGGCCCACCTATCGGGACTGGCAGAACACGGAGAACTGCTTCCAGGCCGTAGGCAGCGATCCGGTAGCCGGGTTTCGGCTCTGCCCCGCCCCGGCCACGACGATCCTCGACACCGACTCGGACGCGGGCAATTTTCGCGGGGTCGCGATCTATGTGCAGGGCCAGGAAGTGGTGCTGGTCAGTGAGCTGGCCGCCGGCTGGTATCGGTACATTAGTATGTGGCGGTTCCATGCAGACGGGACGATTCGCCCGCGCTTTGGGTTTGCCGCCACCGACAACCCGTGCACCTGTCACCCGCACCACCATCACTGCTATTGGCGGCTAGACTTCGACATCGGTGCAGCCTCGCCCAATTTGGTGGAAGAGTTCAACGACCCACCCCTCAGCGCGGGCAACCACTGGCACAAGAAGGTTCACGAGATCCAACGCCTACGGGACAGCGGACACAAACGCAAGTGGCGGGTCTCGCATCCGCCAAGCGGCGCGGGCTACGAGATCCTGCCCGGCCCCCATGACGGTACGGCTGATACCTATGGCGTGGGCGACCTATGGGTGCTGCGCTACCATGGGTCTGGCCCGCCTCCGGCAGGGGAGTCCGATGATGGAGTGAATATTACCACGGGTGCTGCGCCGGCCACCATGACCCACCTGGACAACTTCAAGAACGGGGAGCTGGTGGAGAACCAGGACGTGGTGATCTGGTATGGCGCACACTTCTTCCACGATGCACACCACGCGGGTGGAGGTCACATCGTGGGACCGGATCTGCGGCCGTTCCACTGGTAGTGCCTCAGGGGAAGGGAGGCACTGAGCATAGCGACGAACGTTTACTCGGAGTGCCCTACGCACCCAACACAGTGGCGGGCGGTTGCGGTGGAGCCCGGCCGATACTCGCGCGTGCTCATCATGCGATCCTTTCCTGTAGCGTCCCCAGCGGATACGCCCGTATCCGCCGGGGTCGGGGTCAGGCGACCGGATCCGCCGGCCACAGGGCCATCGGGGCTGTGGTCGCCGCCACGCCGTCCTGCAAAATCACCGCCCGCGCCTGATCGGTCAGCAGCGCAAGCTGGGCCTCCGGCCAAGTGGGCCAGTTGAAAGGTCGCTTGGGCGGCTTCCCAGGGCAGATCGGCCCCTCGGCGGGTCTCGAGGCGGACCGCGACCGTGGCGTAGGTGTCATCCGCCTGGGGTACAGCGGAGCTGAAGCTCCGGGTCGGGTAGCCAAAGTGGTAAGGATTGGCGAACCAGTCCATGACCGCGGCGATCCGCGGATCGGACATGACCGTTGGAGCCGGCGCGCCCCGACTCACCGTTGCTGCACTCGTGGGTGCGCCCAGCGGGCCACGCACGGGGACGGCGCGACCGGGGTGCCGCTATCGCAGCCGGCCAGTAGCACGCAGAACAAGCCTAGCCACAGGGTACGCCGCTTGCGGTGATCCATGTCCCGACCTCCACACACAACTACTGCCGTCACAAAGTGCGGTTATTTTGACTTTGCCAAAGGCGGCACCCTGCTATAGCTAGTTTAGCCAACTTAATACAGTTATGTCAAGTACAATCTAGCGCCGCCTTGCGTGTATACCTACCGCCAGTTTGGGCGCTATTGCACTGCTACCTGTACACTAACCGATCCAGCGGTCAGGGCGGTCAGAACCGCCCCAATCGGCCCTGTCAGCCGTTCCACCACCTGCCGCCGCATCCACTCCGACGGCACGGCGATCCGGCTCTGCCCGGTCGTCGGCTGAAGTTCGACCAATTGAGCATAACGCAGCACCCGTGCGTAATCGTCCGGTAGTTCAAGCTGTAACCGCACCAGCGCTTGCCGCCACAATCCCGCCGGAGGCGCGCCGGCCCGTTCGTCCACTCCGGGCGGATCGGCGAGCGCAGAGCTAGCGGTGCCCAGCACGGCTTCCGGTGGATCCGCGAGAGCCGTCCTAGTGTCCCGTAGCCCCGCTACCACCGGCGTAGGGACGGCCGGAACGCTCACCTGGGGTTCCTGGTCAACTGAGGCGATGACGGAGGGTAACGCCCCCACCAGTTGCATCAGCACCTGGAAGAAGTACGAGATGGGGCAGCGGACCGGCCGTCCCCCGGCCTGCCCCATCCGCCCCAGGGTACGTTGGCCGGCCACATCGAGCAGCCGGCCAAAGTCGGCAACCGATTGGGCGCTCTGCTGCCAGAGACGCAGCGCCCGCGTGCGGGTCGCTTTGGCGGCAACCGGGGCCACGCCGGGTTGCAAGCACTGACCCCAGCGGGCAATCTGCGCGGTCAGTTCTGCCGGCACGGTGGTCGACGGCGTTGCGGTAGGACTCGATTCCGTCTCTCGTTCTAAAGTTAATAGATCCGTTGATTCGATTCGATTCACTGCGGGCGACTCAGCGCAAAATGAAATGGGTTCCGCCGGCGAACCCGACGTTTCCTGCCTAGCCGGGAGCAAGTCCTCACTGGGGGCGACATCTTGGGTAGCCGACACCGGTGCCGAAAGCGGACCGGTGTCCTGCCCAACAACCAGGTGCCCCCGTCCGATTTTGGAACGAGTTGGAGCAGCTTGCCGGGCCGGCACCGGTGCCGAAAGCAGACCGGTGGCCGTTGCGTGTGCTGCCCTAGCCAATTCCACCTTCCCCTCCCCTTCTCCTCTGGTGGTGGGCGGCATGGCCCACCGATAACGGGTGACCACGCCGGGCCGGCCCTGCGCGCAGATCACCCCCCGCCGGATCAAGTCGGCGAGCGCCCGAATCACCGTGGAGCGGGCCAGCCCGGTGTCGCCCTGGATCGTACCCAGCGGCAGGTCGGCGCCCTCCGGCGCGGCGAGGTGCCCGCCGAGCCACAGCCACACCTTCAACGTACTACCGCTGATCTGAGACAGCTGCTGCCACAGCCCGGTCAGGGCCGGGTTCTCCAGGGTCACCGCAGCGAGATCGCCCGGTTGCTGTGCTATTTGAGGCATAACAACTCCTTATCCCCTTGACAAAGAGCTTCTGTCATGCTATCATAGGCGTGTTAGCCGTCTATGATAGGCGCAGCCCTTGCCAGAGAGTTCTGCTCCGTATTTATCTTGACCCGACCTGTTGGCGCAGGCCGGGTCTTCGACTTTCTACGGTCGGTCTATAGCGCGCCGGCTGGAGGTCACCGGTCCATCCAGCGCGATGCTTGCACGGCCTTCTCCTGAAGGCGGGTTTAGGTCATAAGTCTCCTCGATGCCGGGAGTGCCACACACGCTCGGCGTGGCACTCCCGGCCCCCACCCACGCGAGTGATCCCGTTGCGATAGGAACCCCCGTGCTGCCTTTTGATCCGGCTGGGCGGATCAAGGCTGTGCTAGCAGCGTGGATAGCTATGTTTAGCATTATGTCAAGTCTAATGAGCAACCTACCAACGGCGGGGGAACCCCTAGCAGGTCTGTAGGGGTCTTCCCCCGCCGTTGGCTCCGGTAGCGGGCACACAAAAACCCTCTTATCCCGCTTGACAAGAGGGTTGCCGCTGTGCTAAGATAAGCGTGCATGTGCGCTTACCCGCTGGGCGGACACCCTTGCCAGGGATTAACTAGCGGAACCTTGCGGACCCGGCCTGTTAGCAGCAGGCCGGTTTCGTTTTTAGTCCCGCAGTATCTACGGCGCGCTCCTGGGCGGCGCCCTTAGCCCTGTCCTCTGTAGTACCCCTCTCCCTCTGCCCGTCGCGGCTCCCTGGCCCGGCCGGCCTACCTAATCGATCGGCGTGGGGCCGTGCTGCTGATAGAGTTCATCGCTAAGATGGGTAATCTCGGCGAGTAGGGTCGCCTCCTTTAACGAGATCGGCGGCCGTTGCTGGGCTTGGGCCCGGTAACGGGTCAGATTCCGCAGCACCGCCGCCAAAATCCCCTCCCCAATGCGTACCCCTTCTTCCCTGGCCGCGCTATGGACTGGCCCGCTACCCGCCCCGTCGGGGTCGGCGGGCGGGCGGGGGCCGGGGGCTTCCGTCGGTGGGACTCCGGTCCGCTCCGGCGCGGCGCCGTCGGTCGCGCCGGGGTCGGCGCCCGCTCTGGCCGCACTGTTGGACCAGCCGAGCCGCGCGGGCTCGGCTGCGTCGGTAGGATCCGCTGCGGCCGGGGCCGTCTGGCGCAGCGCGTCCAGGTAGCCGGGAATCTCATCGGTGGTTAAGCGGCCCGCCACCAGTTGCTGGATCACTTGCGCGCGCAGGGTCGGCTCGGCAATGGTCACCAAGCTGGCGACCGCCCGCAAAGAATCCGGTTTGCGGGTCATGAAGGCTTGCACATCGGCCGGCGCCCGGGCGAGCCGCACCCGATTTTGCACATAGCCTTTGCCTTTGCCCACGGCGCCGGCGACCTGCTCATAGGTATATTCCAGCTTCGTCAACATCAGGTCGAAGGCCCGGCCCTCTTCCAGGGGCGTGAGATCCTCGCGCTGAATATTTTCCGTCAGGGCGACCTCCAGCATATCTTCCTCGGAGAGGGGTCGGACCATGACGGGGATCGTGGCCAGCCCGGCCGCCTGGGCTGCATCCCGGCGGCGATGGCCCCAGGCCAATTGGTAGCGGCCCCGGATCGTCGGATGGGGCCGGGCCACCAGAACCCCTTGAAAGCCCTGGGTCTGGATGACGGTCGCGAGTTCTTGAATCCCGGCGGGATCGACCTGTAGGCGGGGCTGATACGGATTATCCTCCAGATCCGCCGGCACCAGCGCCGTGATGGGCTGGGGGACCGCCGTGGCCGTGGCAAACAGATCGCGGTCCCGCCCCGGACTGGGAGACCGGGTGAGGAAGCCGACATCGGGCGCGGCACGTTTGGGGGCAGCCATGCATTCCTCCTAAACGGTAACTAGATCGGCCAGTTCGCCGGCGGTCGCGGGTAGGCGCTCGGCCCGCGACCGATCCCCCACCGCGACCAGCAATTCCCGCAGCAGGGAGCGGTATTGTTTAGTGTGGGGGCTTTGGGGGCGCTTATGGGCCATAATACTGCGGGCGTTGGCCACGTTTTTAAACTCGGTACTACGGCTGATACTGCTCTGAAACAGCCGAATTTGCTGGCCCGCGAAGGCCTCCGCGACCACTGCCCGCATATCGAGATCGGCCTGGACGGCCTGGACCATCATCGGCACCACTCCGGCGACCTGGAGGTGTTTGTTGATCTTACGCGCCTCTTCGATCCGATCCCAGAGCAGGCTGATCCCCCGTGCACTGAGCATCTCGAGCTGGGTGGGGATGACGACAAAGTCGGTGGCGATCAGCGCATTGGCCAGTAGGGATCCGAGATGGGGGGCAGTATCAATCAGGACATAATCATACTGAGGGGTGATCCGTTCCAGCACTTTTTGCAGACAGGTGCCCCAGGTCGGCAGCTGCATCAGATCCCGGTCCGCCCCACTGGCGATGATATTGATCGGGGCCAGATCGGGACCAAAGGCGGTGGGCTGAATCAACTGGGCCAGATCGACCCGATCTTCATCAAAAAAGGCGTTGTAAATTGTGTAGTCACACTGATCGGGATTGATCCCCAGACTGAAGGTGGCATGGCCCTGGGGATCCAGATCCACCACCAAGACCCGCGCGCCGAGGCCATGTAGCAAAACGGCCAAGTTGACGGTGAGGGTGGTCTTGCCGACCCCGCCTTTCTGGTTGGTGAACACAATGACCCGCGCACGGGTATCGGGGGTGGGCCCTTCTTGCAGCAAGCGCTGCAAGGCCAGCGCATCCGCCAGTTTAATCCGGTTGTGCCCACCCTCGGTGGGCACCGTCGCCAACAGCCCTTTCTCAATATAGGTGTTGACGGTTTGCCGGGTCAGCCCGACTAATTGCGCGACCTGGGTGGTACTTAACAGCACATCGTCGGCGTGCATCATAGATCTCTCCTGGGGGTCCTGATCGGTGTCACCTGGCGGACCTGCCGCTATTATAGCGCGGTTGGTGTTAAATTGTCAATAGATCCCAGGAAAACTGCTGAAACTTGATCAAGCTAGTAATGTATTTAACAAAATCGTCAACACCCGAATCTAACTAGGCAGACCTGCCCTCGGACTCCTCTCCCGCCGAAATTCAGAATCTGCCGGGTGCCGGCAAAGATCGCGCGGACCCCCACTCCCAGATCGGCGGGCTTGTGCCGGCGGCTACCGGAGCCTGGATCCCTAGCTTTACCGGACTCTACCTGGGCCGCCCGTATTGCGCGCAATACGGGCAGTCAACAGTATTGGCTAAGTCCATTGTTTGGCGTAATGCCCTATAACTGATGGTAGTGGCAATTGGCACGCGGCTGCTGCAGGCTTATCCAGGGTAGTGCTAGCGCGTTCTGTAGCTTTCACGGTGGGCACAAACGTATTTCGCGAAATACGTTATCTCCATCCTGAGTACCCGCAAAAGAGGGTCTATGATGGGCACAAACGTATTTCGCGAAATACGTTATCTTCATCTTGAATACCCGCAAAAGAGGGTCTATGATGGGCACAAACGTATTTCGCGAAATACGTTATCTTCATCTTGAATACCCGCAAAAGGGGGTCTATGATGGGCACAAACGTATTTCGCGAAATACGTTATCTTCATCTTGAGTACCCGCAAAAGAAGGTCTATGATAGGCACAAGCGTATTTCGCGAAATACGCTTGTGCCTATCATATGGAAATGGGCAGCCACGTACTTGACATAACTTCGATAGGGGCGCAAAAAACGAATGTGTACCCTGGACCCGCTAGGACGATTCGTGCCATGGGCAACCTAACGCCCGGCCTACGGGGGCGACCACTTAGGCCATCCGACTCATTGCACTCCAGCCGTCACGACATCGGTGTGCTGCTCCACCGCGTTTTCCCCAAACAGGGCGGCGTTCGTACACCCGTCCTGCGTACACGGCTCCGCCTCCTTGCGCTCGGAAATTAATCGCGCTGGGGTAGTCGCTAGGACCGGGTCTCACAAACCTGCCGCCTACTGCCCACGGTCGCCCCGGCGCGCTATCCGCTGGACTACTGCGAACTCTGTATCCTGGCCCATGACGCGGAATGCGTGTTGAACGCGGCAGATCGTATGCTCGGCAGGCCCAGGTGATGCTGGGGGCGCTCCAGACCCGCGCCGGGCGGGTGGCCGACCCGCATTTCGCCCACTATCGGGTCAACATTCCCCTGGCCGTCGCGGTCGCCGGCCAGGGGGGAGGGCTGCCCCATCGGGCGCTCGCCGCCTATGGAGCGGCCGAAGCGGTGGTCGCCGGCGACGGCGCAGCGACCTTCTGGCTGCCCCATCTCTACCGAGGCCACATCAGTACCCCGGCCCAGGGACCCCGCTTCACCCTCAGCGAAGTGGCCGGCTACGCCGCACAAGCCCGTGCCGCCTGTGAGCCGCAGGCGGGGCCGGATGCGGCGTTGTTGCTGCTGCTGCCGGCGGAAACGGAAGGGCGGGCCTATCTGCGCTACGGCGACCTCCAACGGGCCGCCGCCGTACTGGGCGCGCTGCCGGCCCTGGTGGAGCGGCCGGCGCAAAGTAGGCCGCTCCACCAGGTGATTATCCGCAAGACGGTGGCCGCTCTCGCCTGGGCGCGGGGCGACCGCTCGGTCTGGGCCGACTGGATTGGGTAGGCGTTGGCCCTCGGCCGGGCGGCCCAGCTCACCCACCAGGTCGCGGGCATCCGGCGGACCTATGGGGTAGCAGTGGAGCCGATCATGGTGGCACTGGACGCGAGCGGCTCGGCTAGGGTGGGGTGAGATTTGTCGGCTAATCCGCCGCCATGCCCCTTGCAGCCCCCGTCCCCGCGTGGTACTATAGCGGCAACACCCACGTCGCCTATTTTTCACTTCAGCCCCCTAGGAGGGCTCTCATGCGTCGCCTATTCACCACCTTGGCCTTGCTCCTCGCCCTTGCTGCGCGGCGGCCGTGGCTGCCCAGGCCGCGCCGCTCCCTGGGCCGCTCGTCGCGCCCGCAGCTTTCACCAGCTACACCACCACGGCGACGGTGTCGAACTCCACGCCGCGTCAGAACACGTCGGTGACCGTCTCCGGCACGCGCAAAAGCGGCGGCAAGCCGGTCGCCGGTATCCCTATGACCGCGACGTGGCGCTACAAAACGACGACGAGTTACTGCACCGACGTGACGAACGCGGCGGGTGTGGCGAGTTGTAGCCGCCGTATTAGCCGGGCCACCAAAGGCTACCCGGTGCGGGTGACGCTGGTGTTTGCCCCCGTTGAGCGGGCGGCGTTGGGCACGTCGGTGACGAGTTTCACGCCGCGCAAGCTTGCGCGGATGCGCCGTACCGGATCGCCCCCGCTCCGCTCGGGCTTGGGGCTCCGACCTTGCGGCGCTTCATCCACTGCCCATAAATGGGCGTAGCTTTCACGCACGCCAGGCTTTGTAAATTCCCTGAGAAATTGACGGCAGCAGATGTAGAATTGCCGGCAACAATTCCCCCCGGAAATAAATCCAAAATATCTTGTGAGTGTGGCTACTTGTGCCGCCGACATTCGCAGTGACTGTCGGCGGCACTGCACGGGAACAAGACAGCACATTCGCAGTGAATGTCCCCGGTTGATCCTTATGAAAATCCGGTCTGTATCCTCCGATCTCAGCAGCGGCTTTCATGGTGCTGCCAGGGTGCCCCTACGCCGCAGGATCGGTAGACTTGTTACGCTCACGGTGTGATGCGGACGGTACCGTAGTTGGGGCTGGGGCTTGCTCGAAGAAAGCCACAAAAACGGGATGGCCGCGTAGCTTGCGGCGCACCGTCGCGCCCACGCTGTCGAAACGGGGTAAGGGTGTATCAAAGATCAGCCCCAGTTCGCGCCGTTTCACCCCTAACGCCACGCACAGTGCCCACAACCGCTCTTCATCCGCGTCCAAGCAGTGGTGCAGCAGCCGAAACACCGCTTGATCGCCGGCGGGGTCCCCGCTACGGGCGCGGGGATCGGCGGGGTCCACGCGGGGATCGGCTGCGAGCAGTGCCTCGCTGCTGGCCGTAGGCGGGCGGTGGTGCCACGCCGTATACGCCTGCCGCCGCAGGATCGTGGCCGCCCCGGCCAAGAATCCGGCTGGTTGCCGGCAGGCGGGCCGGGTCTCCCACACGGTCAGCAGCGCGTCCTGCACCCCATCCTCCACCGCTCCGTCTGCGGGGAGCGGCAACTGCCGGGCCAGGACCGTCAGGTAGCGACGCAGATCCTCATACGCCACCACCTGTCGCTGCCGGTCTGCCGCTGTCGCCTCCGGCGCGCTGCCGGCACCACAGGCCGCATAGACCGCTCGGCTGGCGGCGCTGTAGCACGCGGCGGTCGGCGCACCGACCTCAGCCCCCGCTAACTGCGCCAATTCCGTCGCCCCTAGCAATTGCCAGCTATATTGCCCCATCAGGCGCCGGTGCGCCGTGGGCGATTTGGGCGCAGCTCTGTGCCCTCATTCGCACCGGCAGCATTACGTGGTAGTCACTGCGCGGCTTGGCCCTTGTAGCCAGCAGAAAGCGGAGGCTGTATTTTATATTCACGGTGAATATCCCTGGTTGATCCCTGTGTTCAGTGAGCCAGTTGTGCCCTTATATTCACGGTGCCGGCTTCCGCTTTTGTTGCGGTAGGCACCATATAGCTAGAGAAGTCAGGTACGAGGCTTCACCACTGTGGCCCTATCGGCGGAGCAGATGGATAAAGGTATGGCGCTGGAACCCAGTAACCGCCTTGACCATTCGAGTTCGAGAGGCCAAAGTGCAACACCGCCGCTTAGGACTGGCCCTAAGCGGCGGTGTTGTTATAGAGCACCGGGCGTAGTAACCCCTATCGCCCGGTGGGAAGGGCCGGGGCACCGGCTTGGCGCGTCGCTGGCGGCGGCATTGCGCGAGGGCGCGGCGGTGACCGCTTCCATCACGTTCTGGGTCCAGCCGGTTCTCTGCTCCCTGTTGCCGGTGCCCCAGTGCTTACGCAGCAGCACGGCAGAGCGCATCCGGGAATTGGCCCCACTCCGCGCCGTCGAGTTGCTTGCCCCCGGCCGCAGCGGTGCGGCCCCCGACCTGCTTGAAGAAAAAGGCCACCTTGGTATCCCGGCAGCTATCCCGTAATGCTCGGGCCCAGGTCAGATCCATAGGTCGGTGACGCGGCCCCGACTCCCCGCCGGCGATCACCCAATCCACGAAGCCGTGGCCTAGCGCGTCAATCGTTTGCCCATCGCCATACTGCTCGGCATAGCGCACGGCCAGGGTGCTCCAACGCGCGGCCAAGTGCGCCGCGTCCGCCGCCGCATGGGTGCCGCGCAGCATCTGGGCGACCCGTGGTTCCGGCAGCCGATCTAGGTGCCCAAAGTCAAGCGGCCCCAGCAAGGGCTCGGCCGAATAGCCCAGGATCGGCGCCCCGGTCCGCTCGCGGACCTCCATTAGCCACACGGTCCGCACGCTGGCCTGGCGCTGATTCTCGGTACTGGTGAGGAGCCAGACATGGGGCGGCCACGCGGTGAGCCAAGCCGGTGGCACCATCGTCAGGGCGTGTTCCGGGCGCTTAGTGACCAGCAGATGATCGAGCGCGCGGGTGCGTTCAATGGCCGCCCAGAGCCGGGGGCGCTGGGCGGCGACCAGGGGATGATCCTCGAAGACATCGGCCATGCTGCACTCAAAGACCCGCCGGCGGACCCCCGCCTGGAGCGCGTCCGCATTCCAGCGGTCGAGTTGGTCCCAATACCGATCCGACATGATGCGGCGGGGGGTGGTCGCGTCGCCCCAGACCGGGTAGCGCCAGCGCTTTGCCAGCATCTCGGCATAACAGTGGGCACAGCCCTCGCTCACCCGCCGGCACCCCCAGACAATGTTGAACGTGTGATGGCACCAGCCAATCATCGTATTACGGCCCATAGGAGGAGTCCTCGTATTAGAGGGTGTGCTAGGCGCTGCGGGGGCGGCTAGCCGGTAGGGGATCCGGCGCAGCAGATCCCTGACAGATGTGGGGCCACTCGTTCTGAGGACGCACCCCGAGATCCCCGCGGGGATGCCGTCTTAATGCGCGGCTTCCCCGCGGGCGGATCCCACCCGCCTACAGTAAGGATCCCTGCACCGGATCCTCGGCGTTGGGCGCGTCCCCTGGTGGCTTGATCCGTTTGCGTTGGCGGCGTTGGGCATCCAACAAGGGTTTGATGGACGGCTCCGCCGGGAGGTCTTCCGGTAGTCGCCCGCCGATGTCTCTAATGGCCTGCCGCACCCGTTCGCCCACGGCACGATGGGTGGCAATCGCCGCCGCCTCCCCCTGGACCTGCTCTTGGCGCAATTTCTCTTCGGTTTGGGTGATGCGGAAATCATTGGCCGATAACTCCGCGCGCCCCATGTGATCCAATAACTCGGCGCTGGGCGGGATGCCCTTACGCTCTTTCAGATCGGCGACTCCCAAGCCGTGATACATCGCCTTGTAACCGGCCTGTTGGAATTGGCCGAAACTCTGGGACCGGACCCCAGCTTGCGCGGCCGCCTCCGCCAGTTTCTGATTGTTCTCGGCCACGCGCAGGCGGAGTTGCAGCCGCTTGGCCTGCTCCAAATATAGGTCAGCGAGTTCCTTTTCGCGGGCTGCGATCACGAAATAAGTCTGCGCGGCGGCGATGGCGGGTTTGCGGGGATCGCCATTCAAGGCCACGAGATAACAGGCGTAGCGGCTAAGGAAATAATCGCGCACGGTGTGCGATGCGCCTTTGCCGGCCGTGATCACTTTACTGGCGCCAGTAAAGTGATCGGTCAGGATCTGGCCGGACTGTTCGCAGGCGATCATGGCGCGTTGCAGCACCGTGGTGAAGTTCTGCCATTTGGTGTAGGCCAACAGAGGAGCCAACGCGCGGGCGCTCCAGTACTCCATCCCATAGGGGTTGATCTGCTTAATCGATTCAAAGTCGGGGGTCTCGTGACTCATGTCTGCGGCCTTTCGTGGGGATCGTGCGGAAGCGGGATCGGGTAGGGTGAGCTAGGCGCAGCGGGAGCAGCTAGCCGGTGGGCGGGATCAGGCGCAGCAGATCGGTGACGGCCGGGGTGCCGGCGGCTCCGGTCAGGCGCTGGGTAATGCCGGCCCGGATCCAGTCTTCCAGCGCAGCTTCCAGGCTGGGGTAACCCCAGTCGGTATACGCATGAGTGCGTTGGATCAAGGTCAGTAGCAGATCAATGTCGGTCGAAAGCCGGATCGTGCGCGCCAGCCGGCGCGGGGAAGGCGCGCCGGAGCGGGGACGGGCGGGCCGCCCGACCTGGGTGCCACGGAGGGCACGGGTCGCATTGGCCCGCCGCGCCGCCAAGCTATAGTTCGTGATCTCGGCCGGCCGGACGGTTAAGCGGGTGCCGTCCGCCAGCTCTACCCCCAGGTGCTCGGCGCTGACTGTCTGGACAATGGCTCGGTGGCCGGTCTGGGCACCCGCCTTGATCTGGATTTGGTCGCCCGGCTGGGGCTGACTGTCGGCAAGCGGATCACTCATAGGGCTATTATAGCACCCAGCGTCTATTTATGCAAGTATTGATATGATAGAAATAGTGATAAACGGCGGAAGATCATGGTATAATTACGCGGGTGAATACAAGGCTTATGGTAGCAGCCTGCGTCCCTGATATTCACCGTGAATATCGGGAGCAACTTGCACGCTATGTTCCGTGGTGAAGATCCCTGCGGGCACGATATCGCCGATGCCGCCGCCGATTGGGCGATGGCGGGCACAAAAATCAACGATCCCCGCTGACTGAGGCGGATCGCACGGTAGTAGGACAGGGAACCGACCGGTCGGACTTTCACGGTGAATATCCCCGGTTGATCCCTGTGTTCCGCAGGCAGGTTGTGCCTTTATATTCACGGTGAAAGTCGTTGGCGGGGAAGTAAGGGAGGGCGCGGATGGCGCGACGCGGCAAATGGGCGGAGTGGCCCTGGCAATTTGTAGCGATGGGGCGGGGATCGTCGCGGCGGGTGGCCGATCTCTGCGCCCAGGCCGACTTGTGGTTTCTGCGCTTGGCGGGCGAACAACGGCCGGACGGGCGCTTGGGCCCCCCGCA
>Ga0123338_10003142_pt1 | contig 15055 bp, 10 predicted proteins | sample grotaG_FD_89793 | JGI IMG/M metagenome (GOLD analysis project Ga0123338, IMG submission 89793) | Glacier valley bacterial and archeal communities from Borup Fiord, Nunavut, Canada, to study Microbial Dark Matter (Phase II) -... | ecosystem: Environmental > Aquatic > Freshwater > Ice > Glacier ...
AAAAGGCGGATGTGCTGCTCGGCTGGCGCACGCAGCGCGCCGACAACCCCATGCGTAAGTTGATGTCTCGTGGGTTCTTTTATATCTACCAGCTTTTCTACCATGTCCCGATTCACGACCCAAGTTGCCCCTATATGCTCGCGCGCAAGGAAGTCGTGCAGCAGATCGCCCCGTTCCAAAAAGAAATGAAACAGGGCTTCTGGTGGGAATATGTCGCACGTTGCCACCTAGCCGGGTTCAGCATAAAGGAATTCCCGATCCACCACCGCGACCGTGCGGCAGGCGAAACGCAGGTTTACAAGCTGCGCAAGCTGCCGGAGATCGGTTACAAGCACTTTATGGCGCTCTTCAAAATCCGCCAGCAGAAACGGCTCGTTCCCTAACGTGACACGGTGAAAATGCGCAATCGACGTTCCTCCAACTCGACGCTTCTGGTTGTAGCATTCTTCGCTTTTCTACTGGGCAACCTGTTACTCGTCGTACTGTTCAACTTGCCGATGTTTGTGGCAACATGGCAGGGCTTCGGGAGATGGTTGCAAGCACCGCATTTGATGTTCGGGTTCATCGACCTGAGCGGCTGGCCTGCGGCACTGTTCACCTATGGCGCAATCTGGGTGATCGGTACGCTGGCCGCGCATCGCGTTACGCCGCGCGAGATGCCGGACGGGTTGAAGCGGATTAGTGCCCTCGCTCTCGGTTTCGGCGCAGTCGGACTGGGGGCTATGGTGCTGGCGATCTTCAACCAGCTTGCGCCGCTCCCGTTAAATCTGGTGTTAGTAGCGCTGCTCACCGTCGCCTTCCCACTACGGGAAGGAGTCGCCGGGGTGCGTGTGGCGTTCCAGATGTGGCGACCGCGTAAGCTGGAGCAGGGGGATCGACTGCTCATCCTGTTCTGCGTGCCGCTGCTGATTGTAATTATTTATCAAGGTCTTGCGCTTCCAGAAATTGAGTGGGATGCGCTCATTTATCATGCCGTACTTCCTCGATTGATTTTCGAGGGACACGGTTTCCCGGCACTCGCGGGACCTTCAACGGGGATACAGATCAGCGCGAACTACCCGCCACTCTTTCCGGTCCTCGGTGCATTATTCTATACACAAATTGGCGTGTTCAACGAAACATGGTTGCGCGTGCTGTCTCTAGCCCTCGGCATTCTGCCAATCCTCGCTACTTTTGAGCTTGGTGTCCAGCTTGGCAGCCGCCGAGTGGCGCAGGTTTCGGTTGCACTGCTAGCGATTACGCCTATGTTTCTTTATCGAATGATGATTGCTTCGTACTATTCAATTCTGGTTTTCTTTGCGATGACGGTGTGCACGCTCATTGTTTATGCCTATCGAACGTGCGCAGTTCGCACATGGATCGCTATTGGGGCAATACTTGGTTTTGCGCTGCTTTGCGCGTTTCAAGCGGTCGTCTATGCGGCTTGTGTCGCTCTAATCTGCATTGCGATTCTCATATTCGACAAGTCTGCGCGCCAAACTCAATCTCGCTACATGCTAAGTGGATTAATCATTGCAGGGTTGATCATCGGCGTTTGGTGGTCTCGCAACATTGTTGTCGTTGGCAATCCTATCTATCCTGTTGCGTCGGGGCTTTTTGGCGGTCTGAATTTGGACCCAGAGCTAACCGCAAACACACTCACATCCCTACATGATGCAAGTATTGGCCTGTTCTTTGGATTGGAACGTCCAACTCCCGCATCTTGGGCTTTGGCAATGTTTTTCAATCGGCTCATATTCCCGACTTTTTCAATCTTCCCCTTCGTTGGATTGCTGTGCATTCCAAAGGCAAAACGTGGCGTTTGGCTGCTTGTTATATTGTTTCATAGTGGCATCGTCTTCGGAATCCTAAGTGCCGCTCTTAATATTTTTCCACGTTACTTTTATCTGTTCCTTCCACTGGGTGCGCTCCTTATGGGGCTACTCTTCGACAGAATTTTGCAAATTAAGATTGTCCCTGGTCGGACCATGCGGCAGATTGCTCCACTGCGCCGATTGCGTTTCTCTGCCATAGCGCTGATTGTGCCGACCACATTGGTCCTTGCAGGAGGACGTGCAACAGTTGAAAATCCAGTCATTATATTTTCACGTTTCACACTGCCGCTCGAATATGAGCAGGCCAATTATGAAAGCGTCGTAGCTGACTCTTACCGGGATTTACCTGCATGGCGTTGGCTGGTCCAAAACATTCATCCGAATGAGCGGATTGGACTCTACGAATATAGAATTTACTCGCTGCTGAATGCGAAAAACCGTGATTTTTTCTACTTTGATGGAGCTGAATCAAAACCAATCAGAAAAGCATGGACAGTGACCGATGCCCTGCGCGCCCTAAACAACGCGCAGGTTACTTATTTGCTGGATAATCGCTCATTACGTGTTTATTATTGGGAAGGCAAGACGTTTATCATGCCGTTCAATGCCTCACTAGGTATGTCGGATTTGTTCCCGGTTATTTATCAGGTGGGTGTAGACGCAGGATATAGCCGTATCATCCACGTCGGTCCCGACCCGTCGCTCAATCCACCGGATGGCGAGCCGCTCCTCAACTATGGCGCGTCGAGTTGGCAGCCAACGCAAACGCTTGAAGGCAAACCAGCGCGCCAGTCCATTCCGGGCGGTGAACCTGCGAGTGTATTCATCCGGCGGTCGGGCGCGAACCTCGTGGTCGAGATCGAATATTTGGATCGAGGAATCGGAAGCGTAGAGGTGCGTTTGCAGGAACCAGACACATTCACCGGACTCCAGATACGGCAAATCACGCTAACAAATACGGGCGAATGGCGCATAGTGCGTTTCGCGCTCCCGAATACCACCAACGTCCTAAGTCATGAACTCCCACAGATGCTTTCATTTGCTAGCGAGACGACGGCAATCATCATCAGCCGCATTCATATTACGCCAACACTCGATATTTTTTGAGGCGGCAGCGTACTTACTCGAAATAGCGCAGCAACACCGCCGCCAGATCAGCAGGCGTAATCGGCTTCAGGATAATCTCCGCGACCATCGGGCGCAAATCGTCGCGCAGCCGCGAAGCGACAGCGGTAATCACAAGGATCACCATTCGGGAGAGGCGCGGCTCGCCCCGTACATATTCCAATACCTCGTTGCCGCTGACGTGCGGCATTGCCAGATCGAGCATCAGCAGGTCCGGCGTATTTTCCTTAAGCACCTGGATACCCGCTGCGCCGCCCGCCGCGCTCAACAACTGCACATTGGGGACGGTCTGCCGCACGACAGTCGAGAACAACCGCAGGAGTTCCGGCTCATCTTCAATCACAAGCGCAAGTTGCAAGCGGACCATTTCAACCGTAACCTTTGGGTTATCTCATCTCTTTCATTATATGAGCAACGGATGTAAATGTCTGTTCCACGTGCGTACCAGCATGATTGACGCAGGATTGTCATAGCTCAATTATTAAGTTCTGACGCAACACTTCTCGCAGAGCGCATTGCCGCATCGTTTGGACGCCGTTACGCGGTTTTGTTCGGGCGCGGAGCAACGGCGCAATTCGTGGCGCTACGAGTAGCGCATGAATTCGGGCAAGATCGCGTGATCGTCCCGGATGTCATTTGTCCGGTAGTCATCGAGTCCGCGTTGATCGCAGGCTATGCGGTGCGCGCTGCCGATGTCGAGCCGCAACGCTTTACAATGGCGCTTGAAACAGCACCGCCCGAAGGCAAAAGCGTTGTCCTCAGCGCGCATACTTTCGGTCATGTTTCACAAAGCCTTAATAAGCTCTCAACGCAAAATTATCACGAGCGTATAACGATTGAAGATGCCGTGCAAGGTCTGGGTGGGACGCTGCCGCACAACGCAGCAATGACATTCACCAGTTTCGACCCTTCCAAAATGGTCGGCGGGCGGGGCGCAGTGTTGCTCACCGATGCTCGCGCCCTGTGGGACGCAATCCAGCGCGTGAGGCTCACGCCCGTGCCGCCACATGCCGCGCTGCCGCCGCACTTACGCGACTATGCGCTGCACCTGCACACGCGGTCTGCGGACCTGTTACGCCCCTTCGATGCCGCGCCGGAGAACATCGACCAGATCAACGCAGGGTTGCGCACACTCGCGGCACGTGTCGCAGCGCGCAATGCGAAAGCGGTATGGCTGCGCGATCACCTTGATGGGTTGCCGCTGGTCCTGCCTGTGGTCGAGCCGGGCGACGCCATCTGGCGCTACACGCTTGCCGCGCCAACGCCGCTCCTTGCCCGACGGCTGCTGCGCGCCCTCGCGGAAGCTGGCCTGCGCGCTTCCGATAATTACCTCTCCGTGAGCAAAATCTATAATTTGGAAGCGCCCCCGCCAAACAGCACAGCACTCGCAGGACGGCTGCTCAACCTGTGGGTCGATGAGACCGTTACGCAGGCCGATCTGGTGCGTACCGTCGCGGTGATTCAGCGTACACTCACCTATTTTCACATCTAACTTTATTGTCACACACAGTCAACATCCCTACAATCTAAATAAAGGCGGAGGAAGCCGTGAGCGACACGCGAGAACTACCACTCTTTCCATTGAACACTGTTCTTTTTCCGGGGATGACACTGCCGCTGCACATCTTCGAGGAACGCTACAAACAGATGATTGCACATTGCGTCAAGGAGTCGAAGCCGTTTGGCGTGGTGTTAATCCGCGATGGTGAGGAAGTCGGCACGGGCGCGGATATTTACGACATCGGCACGACGGCGCATATCACGCAGGTCGAGCAGCTACCGGGTGGGCGGCTCAATATCGCCACACTCGGCTATCGGCGCTTCAAAATCCTCGATGTGCAGTACGATCAGCCGTACCTCGTCGGTCAGGTCGAAGATTTTCCGCTTGAGGATCAGGAGCATCCGGGCATCCGGCAAACTGCCGCGCGTATGGCTCCACTTCTACAAACCTATCTGGAAATCTTCGCGGACCTCGGCAAGGTTGAGCTGGAAGTGAAGGAGATGCCGGAAGACCCGGTGACGCTTGCCTTCCTGACAGCGATCATCTTGCGTACGCCGATGAAGGACAAACAGGACCTGCTCGGCTATGGCGATTTGCTGGGATTGCTGCGAGCCGAGTATCGTATCCTGCATCGCGAGAGCCAGATTTTGCGGCTGCTGGTCGATCAGGGAGCGCGCTTTCGCGACGACTCTGCGCCCTTTTCCATAAACTAAGCCGCCATGCGTATTGTGCTGGATGCAATGGGCAGCGATAGCGCGCCCGCGCCGGATGTAGAGGGCGCGGTGTGGGCTGCACGCGACTTCGGGGAGACGATCATCCTCGTTGGGGATGCGGAGCGGGTGCGCGCCGAACTCGCGAAGCATAAGGCCGATGGGCTGCCTATCGAGGTCGTTCATGCGGCGAGTGTCGTAACCACGCACGACAAGCCCAGCCAGGTCGGGAAGACGAAGCGCGACTCCTCGATGGCGGTGGGGCTGGATTTGGTACGCGACGGCAAAGCGGATGCCTTCGTCACGGCGGGAAACACGGGCGCGGTGCTTGCGCTTGCTACGCTCAGTACGCTGCGGCGTATCTCCGGCGTGAAGCGTCCGTGTATCGCGTCGCTGATCCGGCTCGGCGACAAGACGATCATCCTGACCGATCTCGGCGCGAATGCCGATGCGCGTCCGGAGTGGCTGGTGCAATTCGGCGCGATGGCGAGCCTCTATTCGCAGCATGTCCTCGGTCGCGAGAGGCCAACTGTCGCGCTGCTCTCGAATGGCGAGGAAGAGAGCAAGGGCAATACGCTCGTCAAGGAAGCAACGGCATTGTTCCCGGTGAGCGGCTTGAACTTCATTGGCAACATTGAGCCGAAGGATATGCTGCGCGGCGCGGCGGATGTGATTGTTACGGATGGCTTTGTCGGCAACATCGCGCTCAAATCGATGGAAGCGCTCGGTGATACGCTGTTCGGGCTGATTCGTGCGAACATCGCGGGCGGCGGGTTGCGCGTCAAACTCGGCGCGCTGCTGGTTGCGCCTGCGCTGCGCGTGGTGTACCGTCAGGTGGACGTGTTCGAGATTGGCGGCGCGCCGCTGCTCGGGGTAAATGGCGTAGTGATCATCGGGCATGGCCGCACCAACGCGAAGGGTATCCGTAACGCGATTGGGCAGGCGCGCGCCGCTGTGCAGGGTGACATCATCCGTGTGCTGCGTGAGGGTATGGCGAAGTTCGAGCCGGAAAGCACATAGCACCCAATCACATTTTCAATTAAGTACCTTGCGCGCGTAGCGGGTCGGGTATACGATGCAGTTGTTGCCAACATGCGAGGTGCGGGAACTTGAACCGTCATCATCTGGTGCGCTATGCGTGGCTATCCATCGCGACGGCGGGGATCGTGATCGGCTTGAAGGGCGTGGCGTGGCTGCTCACCGGGTCGGTCAGCCTGCTCTCCGATGCGCTGGAATCGTGCGTGAACATGGTTGCGGCGGTCGTCGCGCTGTTTGCATTGCGCTATGCCGCGCAGCCGCCCGATCAGGATCACACCTGGGGTCACGACAAGGTAGAATATTTTTCGAGCGGGATCGAGGGGCTGCTCGTCATTGGGGCGGCGGTCGGTATCTTGCTGGTCAGCCTCGAACGGTTGATTAACCCGCAGCCTGTCGAACAAATCGGGTTGGGAATGGGCATTGCGCTGATCGGATCACTGCTCAACTTCAGCACATCGCGCGTGCTGCTGAACGCAAGTCGGCGTTTCCGCTCAATAGCGCTGGAAGCCGACGCGCGCCACCTGATGGCCGATGTATATACCTCGGCGGGTATTCTGGTCGGCGTGCTGCTCTTCGGGCTGACGGGCTGGGCGTGGCTGGATCCGCTGATCGGCTGCCTCGTCGCGGTGCAAATCACGCTCACAGGTATCCAGATCACGCGCCGCTCCACTTCCGGGCTGCTCGATGCGGCGCTGCCCGTCGAAGATCAGGCGACTATCGACCGCATTTTGCAGCCGTACCGAATGGGTGGTATCCAGACGCACGCGCTGCGCACCCGGCAGAGCGGCGCGCGACGCTTCATCTCGATGCACGTCCTCGTCCCGCCCTGGTGGACAGTCAGCCGGGGTCACGCGGTTGCGGAGCAGATCGAGGGTGAAATCCGCGCCGCGCTGCCCAATTCCAACGTCCTGACGCATCTTGAACCGCTCAACGAGGCGGCTTCGTTCGCGGACATCGAACTGGATCGCGACGAGGTGCAGCAGGAACGACCCGTTTAAGATGGCGCTATCTGGAGTTTATATGCCTCCAGACCACCTGTATGTGAGTAGCGCTATTTCGTCGATTGCTGCGGGATGCGCTCTAACCCAAGTTTGTTAAGCTGTTCAGCATTGTTCGGGTCGATTTGCGAGGCATCGACTTCGCTGTAACGAACAATGCTGACCACATAGACGTAATCCGCACCTTGCGGCGGCTTGCGAATTTTTTCCGGGTATGCTTTCTCAAGTTCGGCTTTCGTTGTTGGGTTCTTCTCGTTCTCAATCGCAATGCCCTTGTAGTAATCAAATCCTTCGGGCTTTGGCGCGCGGCGGGTCTGGCCGACTGCCGTTCCGCCGCCTGCAACCATCGTCGTATTGCCGGAAACAGTCGTCATGTTATCTCCATTAGCACTGACGACTGTCACGACATGGCCGCTTAAAGGCGTACTCGCGCCGACATAGGAGACCTGATCGCCAGCCTGGAACGGCGCAGCTTGCGCTGCCGAACCAGAGATGGTTCTTTTACTTGCGTTGTTCCACTTATCGTCTGGCACACCGCCGCCCTTGATGCGCAACCCGCGTTCACGCAACGAGATGATGAGCGCCGAACTGGTTGCGGGAGCGCACCAATTGGAACCCGTCGCGCCCAGATCGCGTGCTGTTGGAGCGGACGTACCGTCCTCTCCCTTGACCTTCTGATTGGCGGCGACGCTCGTGCGGCTGCGCCCGATGTATCTGAAAAAGACTTCGAGGTTGGCGGGCAGCTTGCCACCATTATCACGAGCCGCGCGCCAGGTTGCGTAATCGTGCAGAACGGACTGCGCCGACTCCTCCGCGCCGGTCCAGGTTGTGCTGAAATTCAACCGCGCCTGGAGTTTGTTGAACCAATCAGGGTAGCCTGCCATTGGTCCGGCGTCGGCGTGGCCGCTATCCGCGCCCGGCTTGATTGGCGGCGCGACGCCCTCCCCGATCTGCTCAAGGACGGTCTTGCCGCGCGTCTCGTAATCCGCTTCCTGGCTATCCTCTTTGTTCGCTCTGGTCAACTGCTCATTGACGCGCTTGAGCTGCGCTGCATCGCTGATGAAGACCTGAATGGCGAGCGTCAGATTGATACGCTTTGCGTAGGGAATTTGTTTGATTTTCGCGAATACATCCGCGTCGTCACAGCGCGTCAGGATCATTGCCTCAACCGCGCCGTCGGATACACCAATCGCGGAAGTATAGGTATTGCTGCGCGCGGCTTTGGCGGCCTCTACGAAGCCTTTGTCGATGGCGTCCAACAGGTTGGTCAGGATCGGTTGATGAAAGGCTGCTTCGTTGTAGACGCTGACCAATTCTTTGGAAGCCATGCCTTGCAGCCGCGTTTGTAGGTCCTGCCCATTCAGAGCGGCGAGCGTTTCCGCATTAGCAGGACCTGCGGCGTTCGGTGCTGTAGCCGTTTGCGGTGAATCGGGTGCGGCGGCAGGTGGTGCGGTATCGGGTATCTCGCGCTGCACCGCAGGCGCAAGCATCCGGCACACGGCGGCGTTGCCCTGTCGGCGCTGCATCTGGATTACCGCCGTTTGGCGTGAGTTCAAGCGTCCAGCCGCGAAGCCATCCATCGATTGGCTATACTGTTCGGTTTGCGGGTCGGTAACATGATCATCGCTAACGCTATGTTGACCTGCTTTGGCTGTAGATACCTGATGGCTCATTGTCCCAACTACCTTCTGCGATAACTGGATAACTGCACGTGTGATTTAGTATACGCACATTCGATTGGCACGCAAGCAGACCTCACGCGAGAAGCTAGTACCCAGTCAACGTAGATATAATGGATACAAACTCGCGTTTTAAGCGTGAATTGTACAAATTATATCCATCAAAACTATACTGGCTGGGTACTAGTAATTCACAGAGGGGTCATCGAGGATGGGGTTCCTGCGTAAATGCAACCGCGCACAAATGCGTTCAACTCTATGAATTCGATGTTGCTTAACTAGCTAGACTTTACCCATGAGGCAGCATAAGCAAGTACATGCTGGTCCCCCAAAACGCTTGCGCAAACGGGTCTATCACAGTCATAATCAATGTTGGTAGATTGAGCATTTTACCTTTCCGGCAAGTCGGGTTTGATGCTTATTCTGCCACAGTTTTTTTTCGACCCATGCGTAAATTCTAGATTTGAATGTATCTGCAAACCGTTGTGCGAGGATGAATCCACCGCGCTATCACGGTCCGGTGTTCGTCAGATAGGCCGGGCAATTGAAATAGGAAGCGCTTGCTTTGACTTTGCAGACACACACTACTCGGTCGCGAATGCCAAAATAAGGATTGTCGATGTACGATGAAATTGCGGAACAATCGAACGCGCTGACCCGCTGTGCGCAGAGCATCCCGCACGATTTGTACGCGCTCATTAGTATCATCGAACGCTTCCGAAGCGGCGAATTCACGCGCGTCGTCCTCGCCGGGATGGGTGGCTCGTTCGCGGCAATGCAGCCTGCCGCGCTGCGCCTGATCGAACATGGGATCGACGCGCATACCATCGAGGCCAGCGAACTGCTTTATTATCAGCGGACGCTGCTCACCGAGAAGACGCTGCTGGTGCTGATCTCGCAATCCGGCAAAACGGTCGAGATCGTGCGGCTGCTGGATGAACTGGAAGGCAAACTACCCATCCTTGGGGTGACAAATAGCGAAGGAAGTCCGCTCGCGGCGCGCAGCAGCGCTTCGCTCTATATTCAGGCCGGACCGGAGGCGACCGTCGCGACGAAAACGTATACCTGCACGCTTGCTACGCTGCACCTGCTCACGGAAGCGCTGATCGGTGGGGATGTCGAAGCAGCAGCGGCGACTATCAAGCATAATGCAGAAGCACTGCGCGGCTGGCTCCCGCAATTTCGCGAACGAGTCACGGAAGCCGCCGACCTGATCGGCATCCCGCCCTATATCACGTTCCTGGGACGCGGCTATTCGCGCGGGTCCGCGATGGCGGGGGCGCTCTGCGTCAAGGAGACTGCGAAGCTGCCGACCGATAGTATGGTCGCGGGGCAGTATCGGCATGGTCCGGTCGAGGTGGTGCAGCCGGGGAGCATCGTCGTCATGTTCAGCGCGCCAGGTCCGGCAAGTGCGTTGCATGGTCCATTGAGCGAATACCTGAGCGGACTCGGCGTGAAGGTGATCGCGATTGGCGCGACGTTGCCCGGTGCGTTTACGATTGAAATTCCGCTCGCGGAGCCGCATAACGCGCTGATTGAAATGGTTCCGGTGCAACTGCTCGCGGCGGAGCTGGCCGCGCGGCAGGGTTTCGAGGTCGGGAAGTTCAGGTATATCGAGAAGGTGACAACGGTGGAATGATAGAGGATCGGGGCGGGTCAAGCCCCACTCCTACAAAACTGCGCGGGTTTTCTTTAAGGAGGATGATTATGCAACCAACCGATACGCCGTTTTTGCTTGGTGTCAATTACTGGCCGCGTACCAAAGCCATCGCGTTCTGGCGCGAATTCGATGGCGCGGAAGTGCGAGACGATTTTGCGCTGTGTGTCTCGCTTGGCCTGAATGTCGTGCGGATTTTCCTGTTCTGGGATGACTGGCAACCGACGCCGGATAGCGTCAGCATGGAATGTATGCGCGCCTTCGAGCAGGTTTGCGACAGCGCCGTGGCGAATAACCTCAAGCTGGATGTGACTTTCTTCACCGGACATATGAGCGGTCCGAACTGGCCGCCGCGCTGGTTGCTGGACTCCGCCGCGCCGCGTGGAGAGCGCGAAAATGTGGTCGGTATGGAGTATATTCAGAGTGGCTATTGCAACCCGTACACGGACCCGATTGCGCTTGAGGCTGAAAAGCTGCTGTTGCGCACTGTCGTCACGGCGTTTCGCGATCATCCCGCGATTTGGATGTGGAACCTCGGCAACGAGCCGGACCTCTTCGCGCAACCCGCCACGCACCAGATTGGCGCGGCATGGGTTCAACAAATGACGGCGCTCATTCGCGAAATCGATCCGGCGCACCCGGTTACGTGCGGGCTGCACGTCGCGAGCCTGTTGAGAGACAACGGGCTGCACGTCGATGAAGTCTTCAAGGCCGTCGATGTCGCGGTGATGCACGGCTACCCGATGTATGTGGGCTGGGCGCGCGATCCGCTCGACCCGGATTTCGTGCCGTTCACCTGCGCGCTGACAACCGCGCTGTGCGGCAAGCCAACACTCGCGGAAGAGTGGGGGGGCTGTACGGTCCCGCCGGGTGAGCCTTCAACGGTCTGGAAGTGGCAGCTACGCGGGCAGCCGCGTGAGCAGTTCATGGCGGGCGAAACCGAATTCGCGGCATATGTCGGCGCGGTGCTGCCACGGTTACAGCGCGTGGGCGCAACCGGAGCGCTGCTGTGGTGCTTCGCAGATTATCATCCGGGTTTGTGGGACCGTCCATTCAATGACGAGTGGCGACACGAACGGCATTTCGGCCTCGTGCGCCCGGATGGGTCGCTCAAACCGCACGCGGAGACGCTGCGCGCGTTCGCCGCGACGAACCCGCGCGTTCAGCTCGCTTCGGCAACCGTCACGCTGGATGTCTCGGTGGATGAATATTACAGCGCGCCGGAAGCGCACGCGCAGCGGTTGTATCAGAATTTCACGGTCAAGATGTAGGGAGAACGGATCGGTCAAGCACGTTCAGCGTTCCGTATATCGCAAATTTGCGGGCGGTACGTAGACTTCCGGCTCCTGAATGATGGGCGTCGCAAGCGCTTCACGCAGATCGCGCCGTGAACCCAGCACCAGCCGATCCAGATAGAACAGGATGAACAACACGAGCGGGATCAGGTACAGCAGGAAGAAGCGGATCGTGTATTGTGTCAGGAGCGCACCGAGTGGACCGACCTCCGTGCTAAATTGACCGAGCGAGGAGCGCAGCACATTCGTCCAGGTGAACGTATTGCGTTCGGTGGTGACGATCAGCGGCCAATACGCATCCTGCAAGCCGATCCCGACTCCCACGCACGCGAGCAGCAGCACAAGCGACAGTGATGGCACAATCACCCATCGTATAAATCCACCGAAACCGGAGCCGGACGGTTGGCGCAACGTTTGCCCTTTGAAAAACAGTGTCAGGATGAATAGCATCCCGACATTGAGCAGACCGCTGGATAGCGCAAGCGCTTGTGGCGAATTCAGAATGCCAAGTTCGCGCGTTTTGATGTACCAACTCGCGGAGAGCGGGAAGATCGTCACGAAGAGGAACGGGCTGAACAGCAGCAGGAGCGCTTCGCTGGCACATCCGAGCGGGCGAAGCGCCCCGATGCCGAGCGCGGCGAGGTAGATAATCGGCAGTTGCAGCAGCACGCCTGCCAACACCGGACCCGCGATCCCGATTAATGACGCATCCAGCGGGCGGTCCCCCAGAAGCCCCTGCGGGCGGCTATTTCCATTGATCGATGCGAATTGCAGCGGAGCGAAGATCGCGAAAAGGACAGCAATCATCACGAAGAGAGCGAGCAGCAGCACAATGAAGGGCAGCGCGCGCCCGGTACGCGGCGGCTTCTGCGGTTTGAGGTCGAGCAGCGCGGCGTTCGTGAACAGCACCGCGCCGCCGACCAACAGGCCGAGAATGCCCAGTATAATCAACGACACTATGCTGTAGACCGCCGCCGGACCAAATCGCAGGTTTTGGAAGAGCGTTCGGTAGTATTGTAGCGGCAGGGTTGCGGTCGAATTTCCCGGACCGCCTGCCGTCAGGGTGAACGAGGGGTCGAGACTTTGTAGCGTCGTCCCAATCGCGAGTGCCGCGCCAATCAGCCACAGCACGACGAAGCCCTTCCAGCCACCATGCCGCGCTTCGCCCTCGCGTACCGGGCGGAAGGCAGTCACATAGGCGATGACGCCAAGCGCGAGCGCGATTCCAAAGGTCATCAGCATATCGATCAGCAGCAGCGCGATGGGCGCATTTGTGGGTGAAACGAGCGGTGACGGCTGTGTGATCTGGCGCATCAGCATTAGTGACGGGTTAAAAATCAGACTCCATGCAATGTATGTGATCAGCGGTGCGAAAAGTGCGAGCGGCAGGCAGAAGAGCAGCCGAATCGCAATGTGCGTCCCGCGCCCGAAACGCGCCAGCGCCCATCCAATCAGCGGTGGAACGAGGCTGACTGCGAGCAATTTGCCCGCGATGAGCAGCAGTGTGAAACGCGCGGCGTTGCCGAAGGACGGATCGGCAAACACGCTGTTGAAATTGGCGAGGCCGACATCTTGCGCGGGTCCACTGGCACGCAGTGGATTGTAGTTTTGTACGCTCAACTGCATCGTTTGGATAGTGGGCTGGACGAGCGAGAAAATGCCCCACGCAAACGCGGGAATGGTAAACAGCAGGCCAAGCAGAATGATGAGCGCACGCGGTGCGGGAGCGCGGGCGGGGGGTGTTTCCTCGGTGAAGGAGTAGGTCACGGGTCATGGTCCTTTATGGTATGTGCCTACTAGCATAGGGAAAGTGCGCGATGTGCGCAAGCGGATCGGCTCGTCTGACCCGATCCGCTTGTAGTGCGAAGGCTATGCCAAACTGCGCGGTCTCCTAATTGCGCATTGGACCCGATTGGCCGCAGGAGCGTCTGCTGCGTGACCTCCCAGCGCCTTCAATGACTTCTTTTACTTGCAGGCGTAGCCCGCGCGTAGGGAAGGTAGGGTATGCGGCGCGTTAGCGACACAACAGCGCGGAGTTTGACAATGGTTTGAGTCCGAGAGCATATGTAGAACACGTGTTAAACTGAGTATCACTTCCCGACCAAAGGCTCCAGACCGTGACACTCTTCAATCTGCTAACTGATCCTACTGGTGCGCTCCTCTTCTTCCTTGCGATGTTCCTGCTCAGTCAGGCAGCGCTGTTCATCGCGCTCGGCCAGCGGCGGCGCGGTCCGCACGAATGGACGGCGGGGCGCTATGTCCTCGGCGCGGGCGCAGTCCTCGCGGCGTGGACGGTGTTGTTCGTTGGCGCGCTAGTCGGATTGGCCTTGCGGCTGCCGCAGGGCGCGCTCCTGCCGCCGCTGGAATATGCGGTCGGGTTGTGGGTAATTATCGCCGCGGGGTGGGCATTCAGCACCGCCGACTCGCCTGTCGGCATTCAAACGGTCAATATGCTGTGCAGCGTCCTTGCGGCGCTGACGGGAGCCGTGCTGATCATGACGCTCCTCGCGTGGGGACCTGCGCCACAGGCGAGCGGCTTCCTGGGCGCGGCGGTCGGGACTGCGTGGGGACTGGCGTCAGTGGTCGGGTGCGTGGTGGGGCTGCTACTGCTCTTCGGGCGGGCGCGGCGCGTGGTCGATCTGCCGCTCAAGGCGGTGTTTTTCCTGATACTGGGCGTCAGCCATAGCGCCACTTTGCTACTCGCGCGCGGCGGCCTGCTTGTGGGTGATGTTTCTGGCGCGGTGCGGCTCGCGTTTCTGGTCGCGATGGCGCTTTGGACGGTCATCATTTATCGCTTCGTCATCGCACGGTTGGCGCTGCTTGCGGAAGAAGGCGCGGTGCGGGGGCGCGTGCTGCCGTCCAGCCAATTGTCGAATGGCAACGGCGGTGACAGCCGGGAAGCGGTCGCCGTCCTGAAAGCGTTCGGCGAGATGACCACCAGTGACAACCCGGCGGACCTGCCCGCGCAGATTGTGCGCGCGGCGGCGGATGCGCTCAAGGCGGATGTCGTCGCGCTGTTGGATATTAATGATGCTGAATTCGCAGATGTGGCCGCCGCTTGGGACGCTATAAATGCACGCCCGATTGCCGCGCTCGCGTTGAGATTTGCCGATCAGCCGGCACTCGTTGCAGCACTTGAAGCGCGCGATCAACGCGCACTCAAAGCGGAGCGCGGGCTGCCCGATCTGGTGGACTTGTATACGCGACTCGATATTCAAAAACTGGGTCCGGCTTATTA
>Ga0123338_10003144_pt1 | contig 15045 bp, 15 predicted proteins | sample grotaG_FD_89793 | JGI IMG/M metagenome (GOLD analysis project Ga0123338, IMG submission 89793) | Glacier valley bacterial and archeal communities from Borup Fiord, Nunavut, Canada, to study Microbial Dark Matter (Phase II) -... | ecosystem: Environmental > Aquatic > Freshwater > Ice > Glacier ...
ACGCGAAAGAGCTCGGCCAGATCCTCGAGCACGCCTTCGGCCTTGGCCGGATCGAGGCGCACGAGCGTGAGCGCGGTGTTGAGGGTGTTGAACAGGAAGTGCGGGCGGATGCGCGACTGCAGCTCCGCGAGCCGCGCCGTCGTCTCGGCCGGCAAGGTCGCCTGCGCGAGCAGCCGAAGCCACTGGAAGATCGACGCCGCGATCGCCGCGCCGGCGAGCACCGGGCCCCAGCCGACGAGCGCGCCGAGGCCGACCGCGGTCGCGTCGGGCAGCAGCGCCGCGATCAGACGCGAGGCGCAGAACGCGGCGACGGCGCCGAGCACGATCACGGCCGTCCACTGAAGCGGAATCGGCGAACGCGAGAGCGGCTCCTTGAGCGCGCAGACGACGAGCAGCCACAGCAGAACCGCAGGCAACGCGACGCTCGCGCCGGCCGCCGTGAGCGCGAGCCAGACCGAGAAGCTCGACGCGCCGAACACCAGGCCGATGGCCATCGTGCCGTGCACGAACAGGATTGCGCGCAGCACGACGCCGACATGGCACACGTCGAACGCCGACTGGAGGCCGCGGCGGCGCGCCGTCGTGGGCGCGACGACGTCGAAGACGGTCGAGCCGAAGTCGGTCGATCGCGACGCCGAGCTGCTCGCCGCGGCGGCCACGACGTTCGAGCTCACGCTTCGGCTCCGGAGCAGGTGGGCACCGATAGAATCGAACAAGGCCAAGCGTCGAACATGACGGGGATTGTCGCCAACCGACGCCCCGCCGTGGGGCCCGTTGCGCCGGCGCCGACGCCAATCCGTGCGATGCGCACGCTTGGCACACCGCGAGCCCACCCGAACGCCCATGTCCGCGAACCAGTTCGAGAAAAAATCCGAAGGCTGGTCGGCCCTGTTCTCGGAGCCGACCAGCGAGCTCGTGAAGCGCTACACCGCCAGCGTCGGCTTCGACCAGCGGCTCTGGCGCGCCGACATCGCCGGCAGCCTCGCGCACGCTGCGATGCTTGCCGACCGGGGCGTCATCGGCGCCGACGATCTCGCCGCGATCCGCGGCGGCCTCGCGACGATCCGCGCAGAGATCGAGCGCGGCGAGTTCGCCTGGAACGTCGATCTCGAGGACGTCCACCTCAACATCGAGGCGCGCTTGGTCGCGCTCGCCGGCGATGCCGGCAAGCGCCTGCACACCGGCCGCTCGCGCAACGACCAGGTCGCGACCGACGTGCGCCTCTGGCTGCGCGACGAGATCGATCTCGTCGGCGGCCTGCTCGTCGAATTGCAGCGCGCGCTCGTCGCGCTCGCGTCGGCGCACACCGAGACGATCCTGCCGGGCTTCACGCATCTCCAGGTCGCGCAGCCGGTGTCGTTCGCGCATCACCTGCTCGCCTACGTCGAGATGTTCTCGCGCGATGCCGAGCGCATGGCCGAGGTGCGCGCGCGCACCAATCGCCTGCCGCTCGGCGCGGCGGCGCTCGCGGGCACGAGCTTTCCGCTCGACCGCGACGCGGTCGCGACAGCGCTCGGCATGGACGGCGTGTGCAGGAACAGCATCGACGCCGTCAGCGATCGCGACTTCGCGATCGAGTTCACGTCGGCCGCGGCGCTGTGCATGGTGCACGTGTCGCGATTCAGCGAGGAACTCGTGCTCTGGATGAGTCAGAGCTTCGCCTTCATCCAGCTCGCCGACCGCTTCACGACCGGCTCGTCGATCATGCCGCAGAAGAAGAACCCCGACGTGCCCGAGCTTGCGCGCGGCAAGACCGGCCGCGTCGTCGGCCACCTGATGGGCCTCTTGGTGCTCATGAAGGGCCAGCCGCTCGCCTACAACAAGGACAACCAGGAAGACAAGGAGCCGCTCTTCGACACCGTCGACACGCTGAAGGACACGCTGCGCGTGTTCGTCGAGATGGTGCCTGGGATCGCAGTCAAGGCGGATGCGATGGAGCGCGCCGCGCTGCGCGGCTACGCGACCGCCACCGACCTCGCCGACTACCTGGTCAAGAAGGGCGTGCCGTTCCGCGATGCGCACGAAGCCGTCGCGCATGCTGTCAAGCATGCGATCGCGCAAGGTGCCGGCCTGGGCGAGATTCCGCTCGCCGAGCTGCAGCGCTTCCATGCATCGATCGGTGCCGACGCGCTCGACGTAATGACGTTGCGCGGCTCGCTCGCAGCACGCGACGTCGTCGGCGGCACCGCGCCGGTCCAGGTGCGCGCCGAGCTCGCGCGCCATCGCGCCCGGCTCTCGGCATCGCGCTGATCGGCGCCCCGCATCCGGACGCGGTTCGTCGGCGTATGCCTCTTCGATGACATCACCTGCCAGTCTCGTGTGGCGTGCCCGATGAGCGCGCTCATGCGCGCCGGCGCCCTTCTCGGCATCGCCATCGTCGCTCTTGTCGTGCTGGCCGCGTGCTCGCCGCTGACGGCGCTGAACGCCATCGTGCGCACCGACACCTATCGCGTCAGCGACGACGTCGCATACGGCCCGCTGCCGCGCCAGAAGGCCGACATCTACACGCCGACAGTGATCGCCCCGCCGGCCGGCTATCCGGTCGTCGTCTTCTTCTACGGCGGCACCTGGACCACGGGCGACCGGCGCGAGTACAAGTTCATGGGCGAGGCGCTCGCCGAGCGCGGCATCCTGACGATCGTCGCCGACTACCGGCTGTATCCGGAAGTGCGCTATCCCGAGTTCCTGAAAGACAGCGCGCTCGCCGTCGCCTGGTCGCTCGAGAACGCGCGCCGGCTCGGCGGCGACCTGCGACGCGTGTTCTTGATGGGGCACAGCGCCGGCGGCTACAACGCAGCCATGGTCGCGCTCGATCCGCGCTGGCTCGCGCCCACTGGACACAGCGCCAACGAGCTCGCGGCCTGGATCGGCTTGGCCGGCCCGTACGAATTTCTGCCGCTCGAGCCGGGCTCGCCGGCGCGGCCGGTGTTCTTCCATCCCGACTATCCGCCCAACACGCAGCCGATCGACGACGTGACGCATGCGTCGCTGCGTGCGTTCCTTGCCGCACCTGTCAACGACGCGGTGGTCAGCCCGCAGCGCAGCACGCTCGCGATGGCCGCGAAGCTGAAGGATGCCGGTGTGCCGGTCGAGCTGAGGCTGTACGACGGCATCTCGCACGCCTTGCTCGCCGGCGTGTTCGCGCGACCGCTGCGCGGACTCGCGCCGGCGCTCGACGACGTCGCAACCTACATCGCGCTGACGCCGCCGCGCCGCTGAGCGCCGCGCGTCAGCGCAGCTTCAGCTCGGTCGCGTCGTAGGCCGCGAGATCGGGCGGCCGCGTCGCGAGCCGCGCCGCCTGCGCGCCGAACTCGCGCGACGCCGGCACCCTGAAGTGCACGAGCAGCGCGTCGAGATCGGCCCAGCGCTCGAAGAAGACGAGGCGCAAGCCGTCGTTGGCGTCGATCGTCACGCCGTGCTCGATGCAGCCGGGCTCGGCGCGCGAGCGCGCGACATGCTCGAGGCTCAAGAGGCGCATCTCGTCGAAGGTGTCAACGCGTGTCTGGATGGAACCGGTAACGATGATCATGGCTTGAGCACCAGCTTCTGCACGCGCCAGGTGAGCAGCTCGGCGACGTAGAGCAGATTCTGCGACGGGCAGGCGATCTCGTGGATCCAGGCGAACTGCTTGCGCTGCCGGCCCGGTCCGCCGATCGTGCCGAGCACCTTGCCGTCGAGGCTCAGCTTGTAGATCCGGCCCGGATAGGCGTCGGATCTGTAGCGCACCTCGTTCGGGCTTGGCGTGATGGCCGAAGGGGAAGAGCCATCGTTGCATGAGATCTCCCGGTCGATGCCTGCGCAGGCTGGGACGGAACGCCTGCGCCGGCCCTAGAGACTCGCCCGCATCGCCGCGCCGGAACCTGGCGCCGGCAAGCGGACACAATCGCGGCGAACGCACCGAGGAGATTGCCGTGACCGCCGCCCTTGCAATTGAGCCCCTCGCCGCTGCCATCGATTCCGCCGTCGCCCAAATCGGCCCGCAGCTGATCGCCTGGCGCCGCGACCTGCACGCCCATCCCGAGCTCGGCAACCGCGAGTTCCGCACCGCCGGCATCGTCGCCGCGCACCTGCGCGCGATCGGCTGCGACGAGGTGCGGACCGAGGTCGCGCACACCGGCGTCGTCGCCGTGCTGAAAGGCAAGCGCCCCGGCTCGGTCGTCGCGCTGCGCGCAGACATGGACGGCCTGCCCGTCGCCGAGCGCACCGACGTGCCGTTCGCGTCGAAGGTGCAGACGATCTGGAACGGCGAAGCGGTCGGCGTGATGCACGCCTGCGGCCACGACGCCCACGTCTCGATCCTGATGGCCGTCGCATCGGTGCTCGCCGGCATGCGCGACCAGCTCGCAGGCTCCGTCAAGTTCATCTTCCAGCCAGCCGAGGAGCTGCCGCCGGAAGGCGAGGACGGCGGCGCGCGGATGATGATCGCCGAGGGCGCGCTCGAGAACCCGGCGCCGGGTGCGATCTTCGGCCTGCACGTCACGTCGCAGCTGCCAACCGGCGTGATCGGCTACCGGTCAGGCCCGACGATGGCCAGCGCCGACAGCTTTCGCATCGTCGTCAACGGCCGCCAGACGCACGGCGCGATGCCGTGGCGCGGGGTCGATCCGATCGTCGTCGCGGCGCAGGTCGTGCTCGGCCTGCAGACCATCGTCAGCCGCCAGGTCGATATCGCGAGCGAGCCGGCGGTGGTGACGATCGGCCGCATCAAGGGCGGCGTGCGCAACAACATCATCCCCGACTCGGTCGAGATGCACGGCACGATCCGTACCTTCGACGAAGGCATGCGCGACGACGTCCACGTGCGCGTCACCGACACCGCCGAGCACATCGCCAAGGCTTCGCGCGCCGGCTGCGACGTGTGCATCACGAAGAACTATCCGGTGACCGTCAACGACGCCGAGCTCACGGCGCAGATGCTGCCGACGCTCGAGCGCGTCGCGGGCAAGGCGCAGGTCAGGCTCGTGCCCAAGGTGACCGGCTCGGAGGACTTCGCCTTCTACCAGCACGTCGTGCCGGGCCTGTTCTTCTTCGTCGGCATCACGCCGCCGACCAAGGAGTGGGAGGACGTCGCTCCCAACCACTCGCCGCTCTTCTACATCGACGAAGCCGGCCTGCCACTCGGGGTACGAGCGCTGGCGCAGGTCGCGGTCGACTGGCTCGAGTCGCAGGCCCCGCGCGGCTAGGCAGCTACGGCGCGTCGGCCGGCAGGCGCGTGCTGCCGGGCTCGAGCGGCGCCGGTTTCAGGTCCATCCACGTCGTCAGCAAGGTGTAGGCGACGGCGAGCACGACCGGCCCGACGAAGATGCCGATCGCGCCGAACGCGACCAGGCCGCCGATGACGCCGACGAAGATGAGCAGCATCGGCAGGTCGGCGCTGCGCCGCACCAGGAGTGGCCGCAGCACGGTGTCCATCAGGCTGGCGACGAGCGACCAGACGAGCAGCACCGTGCCCCACGACGGATGTCCGCTCCAGTAGACCCACGCGACCGCGGGCAGCAGGACAACGAGCATGCCGATCTGCGTGATGCAGAGCAGGAAGCAGACGACCGTCAGCAGGCCCGCGAACGGCACGCCGGCGACCGCGAGTCCGGCGCCGCCGAGGATCGCCTGGATCGCCGCCGTGAGGCCGACGCCGAGCGCGACGCCGCGGATCGCCTGGCACGCGAGATGGACAAGGTCTTCGCCATGGCGTCCGCCGAGCCGCCGGCCGAGCCGGATCGAGGCGCGCGCGCCTTCCTCGCCGTGCGCATACATGAACGCGGCGAGGACGAGCGTCAGCAGGAACTGCACCGCCAGGAAGCCGAGGCTGCCGGCCTCCGCGACGAACCACGTCGTCACGCTGCCGGCGTACGGCATGAGCCGCGACCAGACGCCATCGAGCCCCGACGCCGCGGCCTCGGCCCAGGCCGTCGCGATGCGCTCGCCGATCATCGGCAGGCCGACGAGCCAGGCTGGCGGCGACGGGATGCGGTAGCCGATCAGCTGGCGGACGCGGTCGGCGATCTCGTCGGCGTTCGAGACCAGCGTAGCGACGGCGAGCAACAGCGGCACGGCCAGCAGCAGCACCAGCACGACCATCATCGCGGTGATCGCCAAGCCGCGGCTGTTCCAGAGGCGCCGCTGCAGGCGCAGGAGCAGCGGCCAGGTGACGACGACGATCGTCATCGCCCAGATCGCGGCGGCGAGGAACGGCCGGACGATCCAGAACGCGGCGACGATCAGCGCGCCGACGCACAGCATGCCGAGCAGGGTCCGGGTCAGGTCGCGCGGCTCGTCGTGTCGTTCGGGCGTCATGGGTGGTGTACCGTTCGCCGATTATGAGGAACAGACCATGAACGACAACACCACGACCGCCGACAAGACGAAGAAGCTGTCGACGACGACCAAGCGCACGGGCCAGAAGCGAAGCCTCGAGCGCGGCAAGTCGACCCGCAAGAAGAATCCCGGCAAGCGCGCCCACAAGGGCGGCTGACGCGGAACCGCTCCGGAGCGCGTCAGCGGCTCAGGCCGTGGTGTGGCGAAACGGCGCGCGGTAGAGCCATACCCGCCGTCCCGCGGCCCCGTCGAGCACGTGCTGCGGCACGAGCGTCGCGATCTCGAACTCCAGACTCGCCAGCCAGGCGCCATCGCGCAACTCGCGCTCGGCCTTGGCGGCGGCGCGCGCCATCGTCTCCGGACGCTGGAACAGGTAGACGAGCGCGTACGGTGACCAGTCGGCGGCCCAGAGGTCGCCGCGGCGTACTTGCGCGAAGCGGCAGCGCGCCGCGCACCACGCGGCGAGCGGCCTGCTCCATTCGATGCCTTCGAGAACGGCGTCGGGATACTCGCGCCTGAGCTCGATCAGGCCGGCGCCGAGACCGCAGCCGCCGTCGAGCATCCGCGCGGAGGCGTCGAGCGGCACGCACCGCGCCATGCCGGCGAGCGCATCGCGCGGCGTCGGGAAGAGCGGTGCGTCGCGCCACGTGCGCCACGGATAGACGAACGCAAGGAGCGCGAGCGGCAGCAGCCAGGCCCACGCCGGGATGCTGCCGGCAGCACCCGAGGCGGCGAACGAGAGCGGAAAGCCGCAGCCGATGAAGACGCGCCGCCACGGCGTCGCGCCGAGCAGCGACAGAGCTGCGCCGACAGCGCCGGCAGCGACGAACGCGGGCGCCGCAGGCGCGCCGAGCTCGCGCGTGATCGCGAAGACGAGCCAGCACGCGGCCCACGCGACGAAGGCCGGCAACGGCCAGCTGCGATTGACGAAGCGTCGCCGCTCCGGTCCGCGATACGACGACGACGGCAGCGGCGCAGGTCGGGACGACGCCTGCGGCGTGCGGCTCGGCCGCCCGCGCATCAGTACTCGCGCAGCTTCACCCGCAGGCGCGCGATCGACTGGCTGTGGAGCTGGCAGACACGCGACTCGGTGACCTTGAGCACGGCAGCGATCTCCTTGAGATTCATGTCGTGCTCGTAGTACATGCTCATCACGTACTGCTCGCGCTCGGGCAGCACCTTGATCGCCTCGACGAGCGCGGCGCGCATGCGCTGGTCCTGGAGCTGCGCGAGCGGATTCGATTCGGCGTCGGCGACGTGGCGGTCGAGGAAGTCGCTGTCGCCGTCGGCGCCCGACATGTCCTCGAGATAGACGAGCTGCGTGCCGCGCACCTTGCCGAGGAGCTCCTGGTATTCGACGAGCGTGATGCCCATCTCCTGGGCGATCTCGCTTTCCTGCGGCGCGCGGCCGAACTTCTGCTCGAGCTTGGCGACCGCCGACTCGATCGAGCGCTGGTGCTTGCGCGTGCCGCGCGAGAGGTAGTCGTTGCCTCGCAACTCGTCGAGCATCGCGCCGCGGATGCGCTGTGTCGCGAAGGTCTCGAACTGCACGCCCTGCGCCGCGTCGAAGCGTGAGAGCGCGTCGGTGAGGCCGATCATGCCGACCTGGATCAGGTCGTCGATCTCGACGTTGGCGGGTAGCTTGGCGATCATCTGGTGCGCCAGGCGGCGAACCAGCCCGCTGTACTGCTTCAGCGTCGAGTTCAGGTCCAGCTGGCCTTTGGCGGTGTACATGGTCGTTCCGGAGATCATGGGGCCGCCGATGCGCCGACGCGGCGCGACACGGGGTGAGAAAAGGGTCCGACCGCGTCGTGGTTCTCGAAGCGGGCGGCCACGAGTCGGCGCAACGCCTCACTGGGCGCCTCGCCCGGGTCGCCCGCGGGGTCGATGCGGGCCCAGTCGCGCAGCACGCCGGCGAAGAAGTTGTCGGCGCAGCCTGCCAGCTTGGCGGCGATGCGCTCGGCGCGCGGCGAGTGCGGCGCGGCGGCCAGGAGCAGGTCGCTGACGACGAGGCCGGCGCGCTGGGCCAGCAGCTTCATCGAGGCATAGGCATGGGTGACGCTCTCCGGACGATCGTCGGCGAAGACGATCGGGGCCGGCGCGTCGACGGCGGCATCGCTGTTGCCGCGCCGGCCGTGCGCGAACATCCGGCACAGCTCGCGTGCATCGGCGTGGACGAGGACGACGTCGCATCCGGGCGCCGCTTCGGCAGCGCGCTCGAGGAAGCCGCGCGTCGATCCGCCGGCATCGACGAAGCGGATCGGCAAGCCGCGCGCGGCGAGGTAGGCGACCTGCGGCGAGAGCCGCTCGACGCACTGGCCGAGCTCGATCATCGCCATCTCGCCGGCGACGCCGGCGCGCTCGCCCGCGTCGACGACGAGAACGCGCGCGCCGCGCTCGGCGAACGAGGTGCACAGGCGCTCGAGCATCACGCCGCCGAAGGCGACGTGCGGGTTGGAGACGACCGGCACGAAGCGCGCGCAGGCGTTGGCGAACATCTGGCGCAGGCCGTGGGCCTGGTCGTTTCGCGATGACATGGACATGGGCGGCAGTCGGTTGCGGTGAGGAGCGGGCGCGCGGTCAGGCGGTGAGCGCAACGCCGGCCGGCACGCCTTGCGGCGCGGCGAAGATCAGGTTCATCTCGGCGGCGTCGAGGCGCCAGGCGGCGCTGCCGCCGCCGCGCAAGGCGCGCTGCACGAGGGCGCGGGCCGACAGGCGATGCCAGTCTTCCGGCACGCGCTGGCCGTTGGCGATGCCGACGACGGTGAGCTTGTGGCGGATCGCGGCGTCGAGCGCCGGCGCGAGCTTGACGGCCTCGTCGAGCTTGCTCAGGACGATGCCGGCGCACGAGCTCGCGCGGTAGGCGATCAGCACGTCCTCGATGGTCTCGCCCTGTGAGGCCGAGTTGACAACGAGCAGGCGCTGCACGCTGCGGTGGCCGAGCATGTCGAGCAGCTCTTTCGTGCGCGTGTCGCGCTGGGCCATGCCGGCCGTGTCGATCAGGACCATCTTCTTGGCCGTGAGCAGATCGAGCAGATCTTCGAGCGAGGCGCGGTCGTGCGCGGTGTGCACCGGCACGCCGAGGATGCGGCCGTAGGCGCGCAGCTGCTCGTGGGCGCCGACGCGATACGCGTCGAGCGTGATCAGGCCGAGGTTGGCGGCGCCGTGGCGCGCAGCGAAGGCGGCCGCGATCTTGGCCGTCGTCGTCGTCTTGCCGACGCCCGTCGGGCCGACGAGGGCAAACACGCCGCCGCGGTCCTCGATCGCCTGGTCGGCGCTCGCGGTGAGCAGGTTCTGCTCGAGGATCTGCGCGGCCCACTCGGTCTCGTCGCCAGCCTCGGCCTTGAAGCCGTCGGCCATCTTGCGCACGAGGATCGGCGAGAAGCCGCAGTCGAGCAGCTTTTGCGACAGGCGCGCTTCGGCCGGACGGCGCTGGAGCTTCTCCATGAACGCGAGGACGCCGAAGCGCTCCTCGATCAGGCCCTTGACGGCGCGCATCTCGGCGAGCAGCTCGCCTTCGCGGCGGACGGCACCGGCGGCATCGAACGCCGGCTCGGCGGGTGCACGATCGGCGGCGCGCACCGGCACCGGATCGAACAGCGGCATCGGCGTGGACTCGCGGCGCAGCGTCGGCGTCTCGGCCGGATAGAACATGTCGTCGTCGAGACGGACGTCGAGACGGCTGCCCGTCGTCGGCGCGATCGAGATCGGCGTCGCCGTCTGCGGCGGCGCGACCGGCATCGGCTCGGCAGCGGCCATGTCGGCGCTCGGAGCGCTCGTCGCGTGCAGCGACGTGTGGCGGCGCTTCAGCATCCTTTTGCGCACATAGTCCTGGAACGAGAGCGTGCTCATCGACAGGCGATCGGCGTCTTCCTCGGCGCTCGTCGCGGCGAGCTCGGCAGCGGCGCGCGGCATCACTTCGACGCGCGGCTGAAGCTCGGCGGCGGCGGCGCGCGTCGCAGGCGACGTCGTCTCGAACCGGGTCATCGCCTCCAGCTGGCCGATGCTCTCGGTGGCCAGCGCGAGGACCTCGACGCCGCCGGCGGACGGTCGGGTCGAGAGCACCACGGCATCCTCGCCCAAGGCGTCGCGGACGAGGCGCAAGGCCTCGCGTGACGTGCGTGCGGTGAAGCGTTTGACGTTCATGCTGCTGCTCCGATGATCGAGCCGATGCGGATGGAATGGGTCTCAGGAATCTCGCTGTGCGACAGCACCTTCAGGCGCGGCGCGGCGCGCTTCAGGAGGCGCGCCATCGGCGCGCGGATCAGGTCTGGGACGAGCAGGCAGGCCGGATGACCGAGGTCTTCCTGGCGCTTGGCGGATTCGGCGGCGTGGCGCGACAGCACGTCGGCGACGCCGGGATCGAGCGCCGCGCCGTGCGGCGAGCCGAGTGCCTGCGTGACCATGCGCTCGAGCTCGGGCTCCAGCGCGATGACCTCGAGCTCCCGGGTCGGGCCGTAGATCTGCTGGACGATCGACGGCGCCAGGTGAACGCGGATGCGCTTGGCCAGCTCGGCCGGATCGGTGATCGTGGCGGCGTACTCGGCCAGGCACTCGACGATCGAGCGCATGTCGCGGATGTGCACGCCTTCCTCGAGCAGGAGCTGGAGCACCTTCTGCAAGGCGGCGATGCCGACCATCTTGGGGATCACGTCTTCCATGAGCTTGGGTGCCAACTTCGTCACATGCTCGACCAGCTGCTGCGTCTCGACGCGACCGAGCAACTTGGCCGCGTGAACCTGCATCAAGTGTGAGAGGTGGGTGGCGACGACGGTCGCGCAATCAACGACCGTGAAACCGGCCATCTGCGCCTGCTCGCGCTGTCGCTCCTCGATCCAAGTCGCGGGCAAGCCGAACGCCGGATCGGTGGTCGAGGTGCCGATCAGCGGCGTCGACGCGCCGCCCGGATTGATCGCCAGCAGCATTCCCGGGAAGGCCTCGCCTTCGCCGACGATCGCGCCGCGCAGCGTCAGCCGGTACGAGCTCGGCTTGAGCTCGAGGTTGTCGCGGATGTGGACCGGCGGCGGCAGGAAGCCGACGTCCTGCGCGAACTTGCGCCGCACGCCCTTGATGCGCGAGAGCAGGTCGCCCTGCTTGGCCTTGTCGACCAGCGTGATCAGCCGGTAGCCGACCTCGAGGCCGAGCGTGTCGACCGGCTGCAGGTCGTCCCAGGTCGCTTCGGCGTTGGCCTCGAGCGGCAGCGGCGCCGGCTTGGGCGCGTCCTTGGCGGCGCGCTGGCGCTCGCGCATCAGCCACGAGCCGTAGCCGAGGACGGCGGCGATCGACAGGAAGACCAGATGCGGCATCCCCGGGATCGCGCCGAGCACGCCGAGCACCGAGCCGACGATGGCGAGCGAGCGCGGCGACGAGAACACCTGCTTGGTGATCTGGCTGCCCACGTCCTGGTCCTTGCCGACGCGCGAGACGACCATCGCCGCGGCGACCGAGATCAGCAGCGCCGGCACCTGGGCGACGAGCGCGTCGCCGACAGCGAGCAGGATGTAGCTGTCGGCCGCCTGCATCGGGCTCAGGTCGTGCTGGAGCACGCCGATGACGAAGCCGCCGACGATGTTGATGAAGAGGATGAGCAGGCCCGCCATCGCGTCGCCGCGCACGTACTTCGAGGCGCCGTCCATCGAGCCGAAGAACTCCGCCTCCTCGCCGACCTCGGCGCGCCGGCGCCGGGCTTCCTTCTCGTCGATCAGGCCGGCGTTCATGTCGGCGTCGATCGCCATCTGCTTGCCCGGCATCGCGTCGAGCGTGAAGCGCGCGCCGACCTCGGCGATCCGCTCGGCGCCTTTGGTGACGACGACGAAGTTGATGACGACGAGGATCGAGAAGACGATCAGGCCGACGGCGAAGTTGCCGCCGATCAGGAAGTGGCCGAACGACTCGATCACCTGCCCCGCTGCGCCGGCGCCGGTGTGGCCTTCCATCAGCACGACCCGGGTCGAGGCGACGTTGAGCGACAGACGCAGCAGCGTCGTCAGCAGGATCACCGTCGGGAACGCCGCGAAGTCGAGCGGCCGGACCATGTAGGCCGCGACCATCAGCACCATCAGCGCCATCGCGATGTTGAAGGTGAAGAGCATGTCGAGCGCAAACGGCGGCAGCGGCAGCACCATCATCGCCAGGATCATCACGACGACGAGCGGCGCGATCAGGGCGCGGATCGCCTTGGCGTTCGGGCCGAGCCAGGCCTGGAGCGGTTGGATCAGGAAGTTCATGCGTCCTCGGAATCAGTGCGCTGCCGCAGCGACGAAGTGGGGATCGAGCTCTTGCGGCACCTCGAGCGCAGGCAGCGCCGCGGGCATCGGCACCTGGCCGCGCAATGCGGCCCGCAACTGGTAGACGTAGGCAAGCACCTGGGCCACGGCGGCGAACAGCGCCGCCGGCACCTCGCGCTCGAGCTCGGCGTGGGCGTACAGCGCACGGGCGAGCATCGGCGCCTCGAGCACCGGCACGCTCGCGCCCTCGGCGAGGTCGCGGATGCGCAGCGCCGTCAGGTCGGCGCCCTTGGCGACGACGCGCGGCGCGGCCATCGTCTTGTCGTCGTACTTGAGGGCGACCGCGTAGTGGGTCGGGTTCATGACGACGAGATCGGCCGTCGGCACGGCAGCCATCATTCGCCGGTTGGCCATCTCGCGCATGCGGGCGCGGACCTTGCCCTTGATCTCGGCGTTGCCGGCGAGCTCCTTCTGCTCCTGCTTCATCTCTTGGTGGCTCATCTTCAGCTTGTCGGCATGCAGGCGCTTCTGCAGCGGCACGTCGATGGTCGCGAAGACCGCGAGCGCGAACAGCATCGGGCCCATGCCCGCGACGACGAGGCCGCTCGCCTTGGCGATCGCCGACGGCAGCGGCAGGCCGAGCAAGCCGACGAGCTCGCTCAGGTGGCGGCTCATCCAGTACACCGCGAGCGAGCCCAGGACGAGCGCGAGCACACTCTCCCGCAAGGCGTTGATCAGCTGCTGCTTCGAGAATACGCGGCCGATGCCGGAGATCGGGTTGAGGGCGCCGAACTTCGGCGTCATCGGCTTCAGCGTCCAGGTCCAGCCGCCCATGCCGATCGCGCTGGCCACGCCGAGCCCGGTCATCACGAGGCTGAACGGCACGATGGCCCAGAGCAGGATCTGGCTCCAGGCGTGGAGCTGGGTCGAGATCGCGTCCTGGCCGAGCGCCTGCGCGCGGTCGAAGCGCAGCGACCGGGCGAGCGCGTCCTTCAGCCACGACGAGCCCTGCGGCACGATCGCCAGGAGCGCGACGCCGCCGCCGGTGATCGCCGCGAAGTGGCCCAGGTCGCGCGAGCGTGCGACCTGGCCCTCCTCGCGCGCCTTCTCGAGCTTGCGTGGCGAAGCGGGTAACGTCTTGTCCTGTGCGGAGTCGGCCATGTGGAAGGATTGTTTCAACCAGGGCTTGAAACTTGAGCGCGATAAGGGCTCGAAATCTCAGGCATTTCGAGTGCCCCGAAGCGACGAACGGTCGCCATGCATCCACCGGGTCCGGGTGCGCGTAGACCAAGCTTCCCGAGGCGCAGGCGCGCTGCGAAGGGATCTCGAAGCAACTCAACCTCCAAGGACAAGCATGAAATCAGTCAAGCTCAGCGCCCTCGTCATCGCGGCGATCGTCTCGGCCGCCACCGTCCCGGCCATGGCGCAGGTGATGGTCGGCGGCGCGCCGATGTATTCCAACAAGGACATCATCGACAACGCCGTCAATTCGAAGGACCACACGACGCTCGTCGCCGCCGTCAAGGCCGCCGGCCTCGTCGACACGCTCAAGGGCCCGGGCCCGTTTACGGTGTTTGCGCCGACCAACGCCGCCTTCGCCGCCCTGCCCGCGGGCACCGTCGACACGCTGCTCAAGCCCGAGAGCAAGACGGCGCTCACCAAGGTGCTGACCTACCACGTCGTCGCCGGCAAGATGGACAGCGCTGCGCTCTCGAAGGCGATCGACGCCGGCGGCGGCAAGGCGACGCTCACCGAAGTCTCGGGCGGCATGCTCACGGCCACCAGGAGCGGCAGCACGATCATGCTCACCGACGAGTCGGGCGGCATGGCCCACGTCACGATCGCCGACGTGGTCCAGTCGAACGGCGTGATCCACGTCGTCGACAAGGTGCTGCTGCCGAAGTAAGGCGCCCACTCCTCCCCGGCGATGCGGCCTGCGGGCCGCATCGCCGTCTGAGGCGGTCGATTGGCCGCTCTTTCACGGCCATGTCGACCGTTCGGTGCGGCCACTGGCAGGGCGGCATGTTCCTGCCGACGCCGGACCTCGAACTGCCGGGCGAGAGCGCGATCTGGAGCGAGCCCGGCGCCCAAGCGACGTTCCAGCATCCGGTCGAATGCCGCGACGGGGCGGAGCGTGGCCTGCGCGCCATCGCGGCCGACCTGGGCAGGACCTTCTCGTGCCCGGTCCGCGCCGGCGAGCAGATCCCCGGCGAGCCTGAGTTCCGCCTCCGTGCGCCGCTCGACGACGCGGCGCCGACCTTCGACGTGATCCGCCGCATCGGCCTGCAGCTCGGCGACTTCATCTCCCGCTGCAACGGCGACGCTCGCCTGCGCGGCGAGCGCGAGCTGCTGTCGCAACGCGTGGCCGAGCGCACCGCGGAGCTGAGCCGCAGCAACCGCGATCTCCAGGCTGCACGCGCATGCGCCGAGAACGCGAGCCGTCCGAGGCGGGCGAACGCGTCCGCGGGGCCGGCATGGACGCGCACCTGACCAAGCCGCTCCA
>Ga0123338_10003148_pt1 | contig 15034 bp, 13 predicted proteins | sample grotaG_FD_89793 | JGI IMG/M metagenome (GOLD analysis project Ga0123338, IMG submission 89793) | Glacier valley bacterial and archeal communities from Borup Fiord, Nunavut, Canada, to study Microbial Dark Matter (Phase II) -... | ecosystem: Environmental > Aquatic > Freshwater > Ice > Glacier ...
ACCAGGGTATAGTCCATCGCCATCAATACATTCATTTTCTCCATAAAATCATGAGAAATCAATGGGTCCTTCAAAATTGTGAACTCGTCGCGCTTCTTGCGAATTTCGTACGAATGAAACACCACACCTTCATGTCCAAAAAAGTCGATCTTCATACGGTAGAACGCTGGGACGAGACGTTGAATATACTCGTCGGTATCCACGACCACGAGAACGAGTCCGAAGACTGGATAATCGGGCGATATGCTTTCCATATTATGGTCGCCGGTTTCATCAAGATAGACCATTAACGGCATAGTGCAATCATCGAATCTTAAACATCCTTGTCGAGATAATTTTTGAACTCGGAACACGCGAGTACATATCAACGCCAATCGACAGAGTTTTCAGCTGCCGAGGGGAACGCCGCAGTTCGGGCAGATGCTGTGTGGGGCAGTCACTGCCGAGTCGCAGTGGCGGCAGTACGTAAGGCTGCGATTGTCGGTACGCTCGATCTCCTCAGGTTCATCGGGCAGTTCGTCCCACAACTGCTTGAGGTCGTACGGGTCTTTCCGTTCGCGACGCCACAGGACATACTGCCAGACAATCCCCGCGAAGCCGACCCCCATAATGCCGCCGACTACCGGTGCAGCAAGTGCAGACATGATGCTCGCCAGAAACGGAGCGCTCATACAGACGAGCACGACAATGGCGACGATACGCACCGGTCGATTGACAGGCGAGCCGCGAAACAGCATCGTATAGACTCCCTTCCAGCAAGCATCTTGCAGCACTGCATTCGATCTGGAATCGCCCTATCGGACCAGAGGATAAAGTGTGTGGCTTCAGCAGTTTCGATAGCCAGCCACAAAATGTAAAGATAGATGTTTTCTCTCCCCCTCCTTACGAAGGAGGGGCTTGGGGGGTGGTTAGCCTGGAACAGATGAGTCGGCAGACAAAAAGTCGCTCGCTACGATCCCAGCGCAGGCTTCCAGCCCATCAGATCACAGACCTTTGCGCCGATGTCGGCTTCGCGCATCAGCGACTCGCCGATCAGCACGGCGTCCACCCCCGCTTCCTGCAGCAGCTTAACATCACCGCACGAGGAGATACCGCTCTCGCTGATGAACAATTTTCCGTCGCGATCGGGAATGTCGTGCAGCAGATCGAGCGTCACCGAAATCGACGTACGGAAGGTGTGCAGGTTGCGATTGTTGATGCCAATGACGCTCGCGCCCGCAGACAACGCCTCCGCCATCTCGTCGGCGTCATGCACCTCGACGAGCGCGGTCATGCCGTGCTGCTCCGTTACCGCCAGCAGATTTCGCAGATCGGCAGGACAGAGTGCCGCGACGATGAGCAGAATCGCATCCGCCCCAGCCGCTCGGCTCTCCGGTATCTGCCAGGCATCGACGATGAAATCTTTTCTGAGAAGTGGCAAAGAGACCACTTCGCGAATCTGGCGCAGATAAGCCAGCTTCCCTTGAAAAAACTTTTCGTCGGTCAGGACAGAGAGACAGGTCGCGCCGCTCGCCGCGTACTCTTTTGCGATCGCGATCGGGTCGAAGTCCTCACGAATCACGCCCTTCGACGGCGACGCCTTCTTCACCTCGGCGATCAGCCCGATCCTCTGTTGTCGTTCTACCCGGTACGCTGCTTGGTATGATTCGCTGCCGTCGATTGCGCCAGAATTCAGGCTGTTTTTGCCGCTGACAGCGCTCAGCGCAGCACGGAAATCCCGCACCGGTGGCGCGTTCATCAGCTGCTCCTGCATCAGATGTGGGGGCGTATGCTCTTTGCTCCAGGCGACCTCGGTATGCTTCGTTGCGAGGATTTCAGACAGGATGCTCATGGTTCCACTCTCAAGCTTTCTTCGTTCGACCGTTCGTCGTTCGATCGTTCTTCATTCAGTCGGTCTTAGTTCGATCGTTCTTCATTCAGTCGGTCTGGCAGACTGTTCGTGAACGCCGCCAACTGCTCCATCTTCTCCAGCGCTGCCCCAGAGAGCAGTATCTCCTGAGCCATTCGGACTGCCGCTTTCCAATCCTCAATTATACCGCTGACGCGCAGCGAAGCCGCCGCATTGACGGCGACCAGATTACGGCGGGCGACTCCATCTGCGGTTTCGGACTTCCCTGTCAGTACTTCACGCACGATGTCGGCATTCTCAGCAGGTGTTCGGGCGGGCAGAAGCATTTCGAAATTCGGCTCTGCGTCGGTCAGTCCCAATTCCTCCGGCGTCAGAACATACTCCTGAGTCTCGCCGCCGCGCAGTTCGCAAATCGACGTGATGCCGATCGTCGAAATTTCGTCCAGCCCCACTGTGCCATGTGCGACGATCGCTCGCTCGCTGCCGAGTTCGCGCAGCGCGCCTGCTGCAAGCCTGCACAGTCGCGGCTCGTACACGCCCATTGTCTGCCAGGCAGCGCCCGCAGGATTGGCGAGCGGACCGACCAGATTAAAGATCGTGCGTACGCCGATTTCGCGTCGCGCCACGCTGATATGCCGCATTGCCGGGTGGTGAGCAGGTGCGTACAGGAAGCCGATCCCAACTGCGTCGATACAGGCGGCACACTCTTCCGGCGACAAATCGACTCGAACTCCTGAAGCTTCCAGCACATCCGCACTGCCGCAGACGCCTGTGACAGCACGATTGCCATGCTTGGCGACCGTGATGCCCGCCGCTGCTGCGACGAACGCCGCCGCCGTCGAGACATTGAACACCCGAAATGCGCTGCCGCCCGTACCGCAGGTGTCGAGCAGCGGCGTTCTCGCCGCAGTCACCGGCACAACCCGCGAGCGCATACCCTTAACGAAGCCGACGACCTCCGCGACCGTCTCGCCCTGCATCTTCAGCGCGACCAGCAGCGCACCGACCAGTACGGGCGGCGCCTCACCCGACATCAAAGTGTGCATCACCTCTTCGGACTCTTCACGCGTCAAACTCTGCCGTTCGGTAAGACGGCGGACCGCGTGTTGTAACGCTGCGGACATCTCAGCGCCCGCCCGATTTGCCCGCTCCCGATTTGCTCGTCGGAGGGGGCGTCGAATCTACGGTCGATTCCGTCAGACCGAACCAGGTATTCAGATCGCGCGGCGCATCTCCATTGCCAGGGATTTCGCTCGCCATTTGATGCGAAAGTGTCGGCGTACCGCCCTGTTTGCCTGCAGCAAAAAGACTGTTCGGGTCCAGTGTTGCATTGCTGCCCGCCGCGGGCTGAAACACCGTCACAACGCCGCCCGTCGTCGAAGCGCTGACATGGAAAAGCTGGCTCGTCAGCGCGTAAGGCTGCGTCGCAAAGTTGCGATTCGCCTGCTGCACCGAGGCAACCAGACCTGGTTCGTCGGCGCGAACCGCAGTCAGCTTACTTCTGCTCGGCACTGCGACAACGTAGTCGCCCTGAAGGCGCTGCCCGACATACTGGCGAAACCGCTCGGAAAGCAGCCACGTCGCAGTCAGGTGGTCGCCTTCGAAAACGAGTCCAACTTCTTCCTGCGCGACATTTTTGCGCACTGCGCCGCCCGCGACGAGCACATTGTTTACGTTCGGGAAACTCATCATGCTCATATTGTTCAGCGCTTGCGTCGCCGCCTGTTCGAGCGTCACGCCCCAGTTGTCGAGCAGCCCCTGCGTGATCGCCGCGACCTGTCCGGGCAGTTCCGTCACGATGATCGCCGAGAGGTCGCCGATAAAAGGCTGTGCGGGAAGGCTGTCAACCTCTTTGTTTTTTGCAAGGCTGCGGTTGGCGTCTGCGATAAAGTTTGCGCTTTTGAGCGTCGGGCGCAGCAGCATCTGCGCGTCCATCCAACTGTGTTTCGGAGGCTCGACAATCAGATTGTTGAGATACTGCACGATCAGGGTATCTTTACCCTCGGGATTTTTAGCGTAAGCGGCATATATGCCGCGTAAATTGCAGGTCTGCGCCCTGCCGTCAACGGTCAGATTGAAGCCGTTGTCCGTCGCTTCCAGAACGGCGCCCGGATAGTTGCGCCGCGCGGTAAGACGCACCGCATCGCGAAACTGCTGGAACGAGACGACCTTTTCTTTACCGAGCTTGAACCCGAGGAATTTCATTTTTCCGCCTGCCTGCATCGGTATCCACTTGCTTCGGGGACACCGTCTCTAATCGTAAAATTTAGGTGCTGTGTGACTATTTAGCCAGTGTGCCTTCACGGAAGCAAAAGCGAACGAGAAGTGTATTCTGTCCCCCGCCTTTGCTTTTGTTCAAGGAGGGGGTGAGGAGGTGGTGAATAGTTTCGGTGTTATGATCCGAGTTCGGGTGTTCTGTGTCGCAGAAGATGCTGCATAAGATACCAAACAGTTCGACAACCTGATTCACTTTACCTCCAAATGCTCACTAAGGCGCAAATGCACACTCCTCCCGAAGCGTACGAACTTGAAGCCAGCATCATTCTAAGCGATTATTCCCCGTTTATGCCTGCATGGCAATCATGCGATTGCGATTTGACCAGACTTTTTAGATTTTGTTTCGTGCCTCTTTGGAATATGTGTTCATAAGATAAGTTCAGTATGCTTGCAGACTGCCGGTAAAAAAACCTGCGAAAAGGGCTTCGATATGTTATAATGGAACGTTCGCCAGTTTGTCAGGAGAGCAAGGACCACATGAATATTTTACGCGGCATGCTGAGCCGTTTTTCCCGCGATATGGGTATCGATCTCGGCACCGCCAACACCCTCGTCCACGTACGGGGGCGGGGCATTCTGCTCCGTGAGCCTTCAGTGGTCGCAATCGAGCGCAGCACCAAAACCGTGCTCGCCGTTGGCGAAGAGGCGAAACGGATGCTCGGACGTACGCCCGGTAACATCATCGCGATACGCCCGCTGCGCGACGGCGTGATCGCCGATTTCGACCAGACCGAAAAGATGATCCGCCATTTCATCAAAAAGGTGCATCATCGACAAAATATTCTTGCTTCACCGCGTGTCGTAATCGGTGTGCCGTCCGGCGTCACTGAAGTAGAAGAACGCGCCGTCACCGAAGCGGCAAAGAAAGCGGGCGCGCGTGAAGCCTTCACCATCGAAGAGCCGATGGCGGCGGCGATCGGCGCAGGACTGCCGATCTCGGAGCCGACGGGCTCGATGATCGTCGATATCGGCGGCGGCACGACGGAAGTTGCGGTGATTTCTCTTGGCGGAATCGTGACAAGCCGCTCCGTACGCATCGCCGGAGACGAGATCGACGAGGCGATCGTCAACTACGTGCGCCGTACTTACAATCTTTCTATCGGTGACCGTACTGCAGAAGAAGCCAAGTTCGAGGTCGGGTCTGCCTATGCTGTCGGCCCCGAGCGCACGATGGATGTGCGCGGGCGCGACCTGATTTCGGGTCTGCCGCGCTGCACCACAATTACCAGCAGCGAAATACGCGAAGCGATCCAGGACCCGATCAACTCGATCCTCGAAGCGATCAAAGTGACGCTGGAAGGTACGCCTCCCGAACTCGCGTCCGACATTTACGAGCGCGGAATCGTGCTGGCTGGCGGCGGCGCGCTTCTCGAAGGGCTGGATCGTCTGATCTCGCGTGAAACCTCGATGCCCGTTCATATCGCAAGCGATCCGCTCTCGTGCGTGGTACTCGGAACCGGGCGCGTCCTTGAAGAACTCGACACCAATCCGATGCTGCGTAAGGTGCTCAAAAGCAGCTACCGATGATCGCTTCGGTAGCTGCCACCAAGGGACCATATAAGGATACGTTCCCGAGCATTTGTAGGGGCGTGGCAAGCAGCACCCGACAAAGTCTACAGGGGCGCTGCTTGCCGTGCCCTCTTCCCATCGGGAAGCTGTATATTTACAGACCCTAAAATATAGCGTCCAGCTCTCACATTATTTTTATCCTGTCATTTCGCACAGCGCCCGATGGGAAGCGCGTCTGAGGAGCCAAAATGCGGTCGGATCAGAAGCCGCGTACGGGAAAGTACGGGGCTGTCGTTATTTTTCTGCTGCTCGGTGTGCTGGCTGGCGCGTGGCACAACCGCATGAAAGACCGGGGCAGGCAGGATATCGTCGCGGGGGTAACACGAGAAGTCGTTGCGCCGCCCGCCGGAGCGCTCGCTGGCATCTCTCGCTGGTTCGGGGCGCAGACCGGATGGCTGCTGCGCGGTCCCGCTACTGCCGCCGAAAACCGTCGTCTGCGTGAACGGGTAGCGGAACTCGAAGGGCAAAACGCCGCTTTGCAGGAGGCACAGACGAAATATGTGCTGATGCGCGACGATCTCGGCTTTGTCCGTGCGGAACCGAAAGCGATGATCGCCGCCGATGTGATCGCGCGGCGACCCGATTCGAGCCTCGATACGATCCTGATTTCGCGTGGCAGCCGCGCCGGAGTTCATCCGCACAGCATCGTGCGTACGCGCAGCGGTCTGGTAGGGCAGGTCTCCGAGGTCACGCCCGATACCGCATCCGTCGTCCTGATCACGAACGAGGCAGAAGGCGTGGGCGCGATGGTGCAGCGCGGCAGTTCACGAGCGGTCGGGCTGTGCAAGGGCGACTTTACGCGGCTGATCCCGCTGATCGATCTGCCCGGCGATGCGGACGTGAAAGTGGACGATCTGGTGGTCACCTCCGGTCTGGGCAGTGTCTATCCCGCCGGGATCGCGATCGGCAAAGTCGCCAGTATTCGACCGGAGGAGGGGAGTGTGTCGAAGGCGGTTCGTGTGCGTCCGCTCGTGGATTTCGACCGGCTCGAAGCGGTCTACGTGCTGCCATGACCCCTGAGACACGGCGCACCCTCGGAATCGTACTCGCGCTCTACGCGGCAGCGATACTGCAGTGCCGCTTCGCCGACACGATTTCCGTTTTTGGCGCCCGCCCCGATTTCCCGACAGCGACCGTGATCCTCGGCGCAATATTCTGTGACGCCAGCGGAGGCGCATCTGTCGGCTTCTTTGCCGGTCTGCTCTATGCTTCGGTCGTCTCTCCCCCGCACGCCGGCTTCGGAAGCCTGATCGTCAGTCGTACGCTGATCGGGACGGGCGTCGGATGGCTCGAATCACGGCTTTTCCGTGACAATGGACTGATCGCCATCGGGCTTGTCGCAGTCGGCACCGCCCTCGCCAATGCCCTGTTCTTTCTGCTAGCCCCGCAGCCCAACATCGCCCACTGGCTTCGCGCCGCCCTTTCGACCGTCCTCTACAACACTGTAATTGCTTTCCCGCTCTATCTGATTATTCGCTGGCTCGTCGGGAAATATCGCGAAGAAGACCTGCGATAACCACTCTAAGGCAACGCGCAAAAATTACCGCACTGAATTTGGGGTCGTTTTGAGATCAAAATAGCCGAAAATTTCGCTCGATAATTATTGAGGTTAGCCTAAGCAACCTAGCCTAGTTTCTTCGTAGATGTGAATTTCGTGTCCGAAGGACACTTGGCGGAACGCCCGTAGCGACGGACTTCAGTCCGTTGAGGTGCTCATCCGGTTGACGCAGGCAGAAAAAACTACGAATTTTCTGCGCCTGACCGCTTAGTTGAAATTTAGTTGAAATAAAATCAGTCTTAATGTGATGCAAGGTAAGGTTTTATGGACGATACTCCGGACCTGATGCGCTTCGTAAAACGACTGCGCTTTCCCGATCCCCTCGAAAGCCTGTTTCGCGAGGACTACTTCAATAATTCCGCTGCGTTATGTCGTGCCGGACTGATCGCTTCAGCCTTGATATGGATGCTTTTCGGATTTCTCGATCCCTATGCCGTGCCTTCGGCGACTTCGAATGTATGGTTCATACGTTTCGCTCTGGTACTGCCTGTCCTCCTCTGTATCATTCTTGTAAGTTTCTCTCCTCTGTTCCGCCGGATCATGCAGCCGCTTGCCAGCATGGAACTGCTCCCGGCGGGCATCGGGGTGATCGCGATGGCCTGCCTGGCGCAGCCCGGCGAACTGGGCTATCTGTTCTACCCGATGGGGCTGCTCCTGGTGTGCATGGTAGGTTACTGTTTCCTGCGGCTGCGGTTCTGGTATGCGGTCCTGTCCAACGGCGTGCTCGTCGTCGCCTATCTGATTGCTGCCCTCGGTTTCCAAAAAGTGTTTTCCGTCGCGCACGGTACGCCGATTTTTCTGAACAATACGTTCTTTATTCTGGCTGCGAACTGTATCGGTGCGGCGGCCTGCTACTCGCTGGAGTTCAATGCGCGTCATGCTTTCGTCTCGCATTACCTGCTGGAGCAGGAGCGGATGGGAGAGCAGCGGAAGCGCGAGCGCACAGAAGGAATGCTGCAAATTCTGAGCCAGGCGATCGGCGGCGTGGTGCACGATCTGGGCAATCCGCTCGCAGCCGTGCAGACCGGCGCACAGACGATGGAAATGTTTCTCGATGGCGGCGACGTCGATCCCGGGACGCTGAAGGAATTTGTACACATCATTACCGAAGGCGCGGAGATGCTCAATCATCTGCGACTTTCACTGATGGAGCAGACGCGCGTTCTGGAAGGCAAGCCGATTCCCGTCGACCTGAAGCCTGTTTCGGTGCGAAATATCATGGAGGCGGGCGTTCATTATCAGAAACCGCGTTTTGCGAATAACCGAAAGATCGTGATGAGCGGGGCGGAAGTGAATATCGATGCCGATGCCATGAAGCTGACCACCGTGTTTATGAACCTGATCGGGAACGCACTGAAATACAGTGATGGCGATGTACATATCCTCTGGCGCACTGTTGACGAGAGCCTGCTGATTGCAGTAGCTGATGAGGGTATTTCCGGCAGAGGCATCACGAAAGCGCAAGCCGATCAGCTTTTTGTCGCTTTCGGTCGTCTGGACATGCATACCGGGGTCGAGGGGACAGGGCTGGGTCTGCTTTCGGTGCGCAAGGTCGTAGAGGCGCACGGCGGTGAAGTATTCATCGAGGGTCGAGCGGATGGAACGCAGGCTTCTTCAGTTTTTGCGACGGCGCAGAAATCCTATCCCTCGATGCTGAACGCGAGTCACTGCACTGCCTTCGTTGTCGTGTGTCCCTTAACGTCGTCATCCACTTATTCTGCTGCAGAAAATGAAAGCAGCGATGCCCCTCAGCCTCGATAGCAAGGAATAACCTTCCCCAACCCACTCCTTCGTTAGCATGCGTCCAAGATAGCTTGTGCCCGGCTGATCCTGATGGGTAAAGAGGAGGCAGGTGAAGTGCAGGGTAAACGTGAATAAGTCATCGCGAACGTATTTTTTCTCTTTCATAATTCTCAGGCAAAAGGATTGTCGCCGCGCTGCTGCGGCAAGGAGACCAGCGATGAAAAACGGAATGGGTGCGAAACGGCTGCTTCTGACTTGCCTGGCGATCTGCTGCTCGGGCGGATACCCGAATAGCGTCCGCGCGGACGTGATCGCGCCGGGAGCGCAGCTGCAGAAACTGGCGGGCGGCTTCGAGTTTACCGAAGGTCCCGCCTGCGACGCGAAGGGCAACGTCTTCTTCACCGACCAGCCCAACGACCGCATCATGGAGTGGAGCATCGCCGGGAAACTCTCCGTGTTCCTGCAGCCCTGCGGACGCGCCAACGGTCTGTGTTTCGATGCAAAAGGCGACCTGTGGGCTTGTGCAGACGAGAAGAACGAGCTCTGGCGCATCAGTCCGGCGGGTAAGGTCACGGTCGTTGTAAAAGATTACCAGACCAAACTCCTCAACGGTCCCAACGACGTCTGGCTGCGCTCCAATGGCGGGCTCTACTTCACCGATCCCTACTACGAGCGCCCTTACTGGAAACGCGAACAGAAAGAGCTGCCGCATCAAGGCGTCTACTATCTGGCTCCTGACCACAAAACCCTCACTGCTGCCGACACCGATTATGAGAAAGCCAACGGCATCATCGGTACGCCGGACGGCAGGACGCTTTATGTGGCGGACATCGGCGCGAACAAAACCTATGTCTACCATATCGAGGCGGACGGCAAATTGAGCGGGAGAAAATTGTTCTGCTCTCTCGGTTCCGACGGTATGACGATCGACAGCCAAGGCAACGTCTATTTGACGGGCAAAGGCGTAACGATTTTCGATCGCGCCGGGAAGCAGATCGAGCACATCGAGGTGGCGGAAGCGTGGACGGGCAATGTGTGTTTCGGTGGCAAAGACCGGCATACACTTTTCATTACGGCGAGCAAAGGACTGTATGCGATGCAGATGCGTGTGAAGGGCGTAGGCAGCCAGTAGCCATCAGAACTGGCTGCGCCATCCGGCATCAGCGCCGCTTTGCGACCATCAGCGCCGCTTTGCGAGATGAAGTCGGGGCTGCTTTGAATCTCAAGTGCCGCCCTACGCCTCGCCCATCACGAGACCTTCGATCGTGTGTCCCTGCTCAAGGGGCTTCAGCGCCTCGACGATCCGGCAGGTGAGATGGTTTTTCATCTCAGCGGGCATCGCCTCATAGTACTTCCGAGTAAACTGCAGGTCGTGACGATCTGCATTGATGCCCCCGGGGGCATCCACTCCGAGCACCAGTGCCGGACGGGACTTGTTCGACTGATTGGAGGTTCCGCGATGAATGGTCAGTGTCGGGGGCGGGTGAATATCTGCCTTATTCGAGAGAAAAAGCCTACTGTGCCTATATTCTCTCCCCCTCCTTTGCTTTTGTTCAAGGAGGGGGTTGAGGGATGGCTAGCCTCTCCAGCGCATTATTTGCGGCGGAAGGAGCTTTGTATCATGTCGGGGCGGAACGGTCCGCCCGTATAACCCTCAGAAGCATACAGATAAATTGCAGCGGTATAGATACCGGACAGTGCGGACTGCAGAAGCGCTACGCCGGTGAGGGCAAGCACGAACAGCACACTCGCGGTCACGATCAGCGGCAACGATTCCATGCTGATGCCCATCACTAGAAACGGCACAAAGCAGGCGGCAACGACCAGCATAATCAGGCTGGTTACATAGCTAAGTCCGACATTGCCGATGATCTGTTCGCCCCACGTTTGTTTGAGCAGCGCCGTGCTGCGCTTTACTGCGGCGACGGGCCCGACATTCTCCATAATCAGCACCGGCACAACCAGATAGGTCGCTACGTTCCAGGCCAGCCCGAATAGTCCCATGCCGAGTTTCCCGAAAATTCCCGCTCTCTCGGAAACTGCACGAATCACCATGCCCACCGTCGATGCCATCAGCGCATACCCGAAGATCGACCCAAAGTGGCGGGTCGCCATACTGAACCCATCCTGCAGCGTCGGCTTCCCGCCGCGAAGTCGTATGATTGCCGCACCGATGAGTGCCGTATTCATGAAGAAGACAACGACATACTGCGTCAGGTAGAAGAGGAACATCAGCAGATAGCCGATCGGGCTGTGCAGCTGTGCGTCGATTGCGGTGCCGCTCTGTGCGGAGTGCGCCGACATGTTGAACCACTGATGCGACCACGCATACCATCCCGCCGGGAGCAGGAAAGTGACCGTGATGAGCAGCGATGCGATACCGCTGACGAGGGGGAAGACAATCAGGTGTTTGTCGGAACGCAGTACGGCGATACTCGCCTGAAACAGCGCCCAGCTTTCGTTGAGTTTGTCGAACATGACCTCTCCTTGATGAGAAAGCAATGCAGAAAACAATCCAATAAGTGGTGCAGAATGCAGGTGAGAACGAAAGAATGAAGCAGAACAGCGAGTCTACACTGTTGCATTCACTTTGCTGCACGAGATAACATGCTCTGTTTATCGTCCGTTTTACAGAGGGCTCATTTGCCCGATCGACGCGCTCGTTCATGTGTTAGACGGCACCAAAGCAGGTATGGTGTCACTCTTTCCGATCGTGCGAGTGTTACTTTTGATGACTACTCTTACGCGAGCAGCTGAACATCCGGGCAATTTCGGCATCCTGCAAAACGTCTGGCATTAGTGGGACCTGCAGGTGTAAGAGACAAAAACCATGTCCGCCTGCATAGCTACTCTGGCGGACATAGTTTTGCCAAGAATTTCTTCGTCAGCTATGGAGGAGATACCTGCGTTGAACGCTTCACCAAGTTGATTGTGCGATCAGCGATATTCCTATGCTCAGTTTTAGCGTAGCCATTCCTGAATTTGATCGTGAATATCCTGAGTGCGCAAAAATGCCGCTAATTCTCGCTTTAGTCCAGCCAGGTCTCGACACTCTATCATTTGTTCCGCGTAGGTATCGAGCATTACGGGAAAGTCTAATAGTGGAATGTAGGCACGCAACAGCACTAGCTTATACCCGTTATCGGCTCGCAGAAGTGTAACTCTAAACTCCTGTCCTAGAGCAACAATATAGCCTCGTTCGAGTTCACAATTTCCGGCGGGTTGAGAACTTTGCGAAATACCCTCGCAGAATCTTTTCAACTCACTGATAGACAGCGACTCCCGTGACTGCTTCGGCCTCTCAGCCAAAATGTCAGCGTACTCATTCGACATAACGATATCCTTTCTCTAATATTCGAATTCGGCTGAAAGCGAGCAGTGGTCAGAGCAACCCGCGTCTGGCTCAACAATCCGTACTGACGACTCGATAAACCTTATCAACCCGCCTGTTAGCATCCGTTTCGACACCATAATCTGATCGAAAGTGCGCCATCCTTGTCCTTCGATATGGATCGTGCCAGGTGGACGAGGTGCACTATAATTGTCTCGCCGCGTTATATCAAGGGCGTCCGCTTCGCCAAGCAATCTTCACATCGGATTGTAAAAATAGGCAAGGCGGTTCCTGTCGCGCAATACGAAAGCTCGTTCCCGGACGACACGAAGAGAATTATTCGGTTTCCTGAATGGAAACGCCCCCGGCTCGCAGTTAAAATCGCCAATCAAGACGACGGCATCCGTTGTTGTTCGAGCTGTACCAAGAAAAAAATCACCTATCTCGAATGCGCTGACATTTCGCTGGTCTTCAGTTTGAGTTTCGCCGCCCATTTGTGATTTCCAGTGGTTGAGTATGAGCCAGAAAAGTCCTTGTGAACCCGACTTCATCTTAAATCGTACAGCAAACCATTTACGCCGCGATCCAATATTACGATTCTGTTCGACCCCGTCATCTCTTCGATCGTCTCCCTCCGCATTAAAATATAAGACCTCAGGATTATAACAGATCATAAGACCCGGTTGTGGCGAGTTCGACCCACCAGTCCAGAGAGTCTGATAAAAATCTGGCGATATCGTCTCCGCCAGCTGCTTGCCAAGAGTTTCGGAACCGATTTCACATAAACACACAATGGCAGGTGGACTGCCGTCTGTAGAGGATTCCAGAGTCGTCGCCAGATTGGATATTCTATTCGTAAGCGCCTGCTCCGATTTCGGACCTCGGTTCGACCCGACTGCGTCAAGATTATAACAGTTTAGAAATACGATACCGAATCGCGCCAACTGAGTGTCCGTTCTGAGGATAGTTATGATTGGGAACAGGCACTTATGGGCGAGTAACAACGGCCTCAAGTCCGTCGCTACAAGCACGGTGGCGTTGTCGACCCAATGAAGTCGCTTCGCTGGGTAGTCTGTGACCGGGTGATTGTCTTGCCCCGTCGAACACGCGAGGCTGCACCCCAGAATTCGGGCAGTGTATTCCCGGGCTACTTTTTGATTGTCGCTTCGATCTCGTACCAGAGGGTCTTGTACTCGGGACCAATTGCGAAGGTCACCGCGCCGCCGCCGAGTTTCGAGGCTACCGTACCGAGACGCTTTCCCGTCGCGTCGAGCGTATAGACCGTGACCGCCGTCATCACCGTGCGGATCGTGATCGCGGCAGGAACGCCCTCCGCTTGTGTCGGTCCCGCTCCCCATTTCGTTCCGACCGAAGTGTGCTCCTTGTTCCACACCATGCCGGCGTTTTCGACCGTGCCGACCGCTGTCAGCAGCAGGGAGCGCGACTGATCCATGACTTTGCCGTCCACCGCGCTGAGGGTCAGCGCCGCGAAATTGTGCGGCGTGGTCGACATCCGCACTTCCCAGCCGCTCGTCTGCACGAGCCGCGTCCCAAGATACCCAACCATTATTTTCGACGAAGGAGAATCGGCGGTGAAGACCGCCTGATCGGAGCCGATGCCCTGCCAACTGATCGGACCGCGCCCATCCGGTTTGTTGATAAAGTCGGCGGCGGGTGGCGCGGAGCCGACCGGCGCTGTCGGCGTCTGCTTCTTACCCGGCACGAACGCGACCGAGAACCGCTGCGCGAACGCATCCCCCGAACCGATCCCGGCCTTTTCCCACTGCGCCTTGATATCCATACCGTTTTTCGTCATCAATTCCGGCACACTGCCCGCCGGAATACGCAGCCGGTTTTCGATATTGGCGAGCGCCATGTCCTGCCGCTCGAACAGCAGCGCGGCGGCAGGCAGCAGCGCCATCTTCGCAGGATCGGTGTCGATCGAAAAGTAATTGCGGATTTTGTCGCCGCTGTAGCTCGCTTCGCTGTTATAGTCGAACAGATAAAAACCGTCCCAATCCTGCAGGGAGGCGACTGCGGCGATTAGCGGGATGGTCTCTTCGCGGAACTCGTTTGGCGCGGGATGGTTGTACTCGCTGATCGTGTAGGGTTTGCCCGCAAGCCGGTAACGGGCGAGCGCGGCGAGCGTCTCCAGACCGTCGCGCACGAGCGGCATATTCCCGATCTTCCAGTCTTCAGGGTCCCATGCCTGATGCGGAAAGTTCGGGTGATCCCAGTAGGCGTGCATATCGCCGACATCCTGCGTCGCCTCGCGCAGCAGCCCGCCGAGCCCGCCCCAGCCCGTCTGCGAGCCGACGAGGTTTGCGTGTACGCCGAGGTCTTTTTTGAGGTAATCACGCATCGTCTTCATGTAGACACGCTCGGTGTCGAGCAGGAATCCGACCCAGTCCTGTCCCGCAGAATCGTTCGTCGGGCGACCGAGCGGTACGGATGATGTCTCCAGCGTCGCGCCCTTCGGAAACGGATATTCGATGCCCGGACGCACCACGACGTTCGCGATATCGACTGTTCCGAGTGCGCCGCCGAGTATGAAACTCAGGCGGTTCTGGTCTTTGACGGTTCGGGCGGCAGTGAACGCGAACGTGAACTGCTGCCATTGCGTGGTGAGTTCGGCGGTCGCATCCAGCCCGACATGGTGATAATCGCCCCTGTCGATACTGGTGTAGATTGGCAGGGAACGGACTCG